>Ga0210144_1000464_pt1 | contig 21566 bp, 21 predicted proteins | sample Muzzi_PWA_D2_FD_185532 | JGI IMG/M metagenome (GOLD analysis project Ga0210144, IMG submission 185532) | Wetland microbial communities from San Francisco Bay, California, USA, that impact long-term carbon sequestration - Muzzi_PWA_D2 (SPAdes) | ecosystem: Environmental > Aquatic > Marine >...
CGGCCTCGGCGGTTGCCGCCTCGATCATCGCGACCAGCAGCGCGTCGTCGGCGTTCGACTCGTCGTCGATGGCGAGCTGCGCCTTGGCCTCGTCGAGCGTCACCGGCAGCACCGTCGGCGCGGTCGTGACCTGCAGCCTCAGCGGTTCCGGCATAGCAGCGTGAAGCTCCGGTCGGCGGCACGGCCCTGCGCGGTCGTGACGCGGTTGGTCAGGCGATAGGTCCGCCCGGCGGCGCAGCCGGCGACGAAGACGCCGGCGACGGCGCCGCTCACCTGCGCACCGCTCAGCGTTGGCGCCGGCGGGCTGCCGTCCTGCGGAAAGATCAGCCACTCGGAGCTCGCCAAAGCGTCGGGCGGCGAGCCGCCGTCCGCCAGGAAGACCGACCAATCGCAGGCGTAGTCGAGCCGTTCGTCCGGGTCGATCAGCTTGTAGGGCATCCGTCGAGCCTCCGGTCGGCGACGACGACGTGCACCCGCCCGTCGCGCTCCTGCACGTGGACGAAGACGCCGTTGAGCTCGGCGAGGCAAATCTGCTCGCGCCAGGCCCGCCCGCCGCCGATGCCGTGCAGGTGCTGCGCCTTGCGGATCAGCACCGCGCGGCCGTCGGGCAGGCGCTCGCTCGGGCGCTCGTTGGCCGGCGAATCGAACACCGTGACGCCGACCAGGCCAGCGACCGCGTGCCAGGGCGCGCCGGCGGCGCCCGGCGTCACCGCGAAGTCCGCCGCGCCGTCGCCGAGCGGCGGCAGCGGATGGCGCCGCGCCGTTGCCTCGTTTCCCGTCATCAGATCTCGTCGTAGGCGAAGGTCAGGGTCTCGCTCGGCGTGACGCCCTGCGTCGCGCCCGGCTCGACCTCCATCACCAGCACCAGGAAATCGCCGATGGGCTCGGCCGGCGAGCCGTCGGTGAACGGCCCCGTGTTGAAGCCGTCGAGGTCGATCGGCGCGCCGCTGGTCGCACCGAAGAAGTCGGCCATGTCCTCGACCGGCGAGCCGGCCGCGGCCGACTGCGGCGGGTCGCTCGCCTCGTCCGGCACGACAGGGTCGATGAAGCTGCCGGCCACCGCGTACCACAGCTTGACGCCGCTGCCGAAGCCGTTGGCGCCGTCGGAATAGGCGCGCAGATTGCTGATCTGGGTGAAGCCGCCGGCGTCGGCGATCTGCAGCCGCAACCACTTCTCGTAGGAATATTCCTGGCCCGAGGCCGGCACCACCAGCGGATCGCTGAGGTCGACGTTGGCGTCGTTGGCATTCTTGAAGCGAATCGTGCCGCTGGTCTTGTCGGTCTGCAGGGCCGCGCTGGTCCATTCGTTGATGACGACGGTCGCTGCCATGGGCGTCTCCTCTCGATCAGTGTTTGCGGCCGCCGGGCGGCACGATGAAGCGCCGGGCGCCGCGGCGCGCCGCGCGCCTAACGCCGGGCGGAACGACGAAGCTGCGGCCCGCGGCCGGCGCGAAGACCGCGCCGATGCCGGCGTCCAGTCCGACCGCGCGCGAGGGCGTCGCGCGCAGCGCGGTGTCGAGTCCGCTGGCGCTCGAGGTCGAACGGCCGAGCGCGGCGCCGAGCGCGGCGAGCGCGGAGGCGGTGAGCGCGAGGCCGGCCGCGATCTGCGCCGCCACGGCGGCTTCCACTTTGACGCCGCCGGCAAGCTGCGCGCTCCGCGTCTGCCGCGCCTGCAGCGCCGCCGCCAGGGCGAGCGATCGCTCGAAACCGCCGGCCGCGGCGTTCAGCCGTGCATCCAGCGCCGCGGCCTGCGCCACGACCGCCCGCAAAGCGGCATCGCCCGCGGGATTGTGCAGCGCCGTCGCGGCCAGGCCGGCGTTCGCCGCGGCGGCGCGCGCCGCCGTCATGACGAGGGCGCCGCCAAGCGCCAGACCCGCGACGCGCAGGCCCGCAACGGCGGCGTTCAGCGCCGCGACGGCCGTCGTCGCGCCGGGCTGGGCGAGGCGGGCGTCGAGCGCCGCCGCCGCCGAGCGGAGCGCTCGCAGCGCCGCGTGCAGCGCCAGCGCCACCGAGCGCGGCTTGGCCCGCGCGGCGTCGAGGTGCGTCTCCGCGCCGCGCAGGGAGTCGAGCGCGGCGGCGAGCGCCGTTTCCGCGTGGCGCGACGATTCGAGCGCGGCAGCAAGTCCGGTATCCGCCGCCGCCCCGGCCCGCAGGGCCGCCGACGCCTGGGCGAGGCCGCCGCCGGCCAGGGCCAGTGCGGCCTCGACGAGGACCGGATGCGACGCCGCGGCGGCGAGCGCGCCGTCGCCGGCGCCCAATGAACTCCGCGCCGCTTGCAGGGCCGCAGTCGCGCCACCCTGAATTTCGAGCGCCCGCCGCAACGCGGCGCCGAGCGCCAACCCGTCCTGATGCAGGACGGCGCGCAGGGCCTGCAGATCGGCGCTGCGCGAGGCGGGCTTCGCCAGGCCGCCGGCCAGCTCCGCGCCGCGCGTCTGAACCGCGCGCAGGGCCGCGTCGGCCGCCGCCATGCGCGCCAGCTGCGCCGCGACCGCGGCCTCCAGGATCGTGCTTCGCGTTTGCGCGCTGGCCGCGCTGTAGGTCAGGCGGACCCGGCCGGCCGCGCCGGCGCCGCCGTTCCCGCCGTTGTCCCCGCCGCCCCCGCCGCCCCCGCCGGGCGCGCCGCCCGCGAGGCCGTCGCTGCCGAAGACGCCGTCCCCACCCTGGCCGCCGGCACCTTCGCCGCTGCCGCCGCCTCCGCCGACCTCGTTGCTGTTGTCCTCGCCGGCCCCGCCGGTGGCCGTCGCCGTCGCGGAGCCGCCGCCCCCGCCGCCGCCCGCGTTGTTGCCGCTCGACGAGCCACCGGGTCCGCCCGCGAACTTGGTGTCGCCGACGCCGCCCGTCGTGCCGCCGGCGCCGCCACCGCGGCCCGAGCCGGTCGGCGTACCGCCGCCGTTGGCGCTGACCAGATCGGCCGTGTCGGCGGCGTTGCGGAACGCCGTCGCGCCGCCGTCGGTGTCGGCCGACCCGCCGGCGCCGACGACGATCTGGTGGCTGTCGTCCGGCGTGACGGAGAGCGTCGAGCTCGAACAGGCCCCGCCGCCTCCGCCGCCTTCGCCGTTAGCCGATTGCCCGCCGCCCGCGCCGCCGCCCCAGCATTCGATGTCGAGACTGGTGACGCCGGCCGGGACGGTCCAGCTCGTCGAAGAATCCAAGGTCTCGACGGTCACGCGGGACTGCGCTCCGGCAAAAGAATCGGGGCGGCGCGCCGGCGCTCACGCCTCGGCGACGCCGCCCCGAAGGCGGGGGAGGCCGGTCGAATGGGAAAGGGCCGCCGGCCTAGGCCGGCGCGTGGCGCGGATGACCCTTGGCGACGATCGCGCCGGCCGGGCCGCCGTTGCTCAGGCCGCTCGGCTGCAGCAGCGCGCGCAGATAGCGCTTCTCGCCGATGTAGCCGACGTCGAGCGGCGCGGCGTCGTTCGTCGCCGAGGCGACGATGCCGCCGGTGACGCCGGCCACGCCGACCACGTCGGCGTCGGTCACGTCGGACCAGCTGGCGTTGTCGTCGGAGTGCTGCAGACGCAAATCGATCCTGGCGCCGCCGACCGGCGAGGCGCCGAGCTCGTCGATGTCGCCCAGCACGAGCACAACCGTGGCCGAGGCGAACCCGGCGAGGTCGACGCCGCTGCCGGTCAGGTTGCCGCCGGCGATGGTCTGCGGCGTCACCGAGGTGGCGAAGGCGATCGCGTTGACGAGATCACGCATAGTCATGACTGAATCCTCCTTGCCTTGCGCCGCGCCCTAGGCCGCGACCTTGAGCTTGCGCAGCGCCTCGGGGAGCACGACCTGCCCGCCGACGCGGCGGCGCGCGATGAAGCGCACGTTGCCGCTGGTCGCCTGGGTGAAGGGGTCGCGCAGCACCGAAAGGCTGATGCGGTCGACGATGGTGTAGCCGCGCCGCAGGTCGCCGAACACGATCGGCGTCGCGTCGGGCGCCGCGTCGGGCATGTCCGGCACCTCGACGTAGGGCTGGCCGAGAATGGTGTTGGGCACGCCGCCGGCGAGGCCCGGCTGCCAGACGTAGTTGCTCTGCCCGTCCTTGAGCTTGCGCACTTCGCCGAGCGTGGCACGGTTGAGCAGCCAGACGCCGCGCACGGCATAGCCGGTCTTGACACCGTGATAGAGGTCGATCAGGCCGTCGGCCTGGCCGCTGGCGTCGGCGATCGAGGCCGCCGAGCCGGAGTTGCTTTCCGCCACGTCGACCGCCTGCAGCAGGCCCTCGGGCTTGCCGACGCCGTCGCCGGCAACCAGCGCCGCGCCCTCGGCCACGGCGAACTGTTCGGCGAACTCCTGCGCCAGCTCGGCCTCGAGGTCGAACTCGGAGTCCTCCATCATCTGCTCGGAGACGTCGACCAGGGCGTAGAGCTCGTGCGTCGGGATCTCCTCCAGGCCGTAGCTCAGGCCCTCGGTCTCGCTGCGCGTGCCGGACTCGGCGGTCCACACCGCGGCGAACTGGCCGCGCCGGCGCGGGATCTGCACCGCGCGGCGCGCCGTCTGGCGCAGGCGCGCGACCGCGCGCAGCGGCGAGAACTCGACCTCGCCCTTGATGATCTCGCGGGCGTACTCGACCGGGGCGAGATAGCCGGCGGTCGGGTCGGCGCCGACGGTGAGCGCCTTCATCTCCTCGCGGCCGAGCGCGTCGCGCCGCGCGTTGGGCTCGTCGCGCGTGCCGTGGCGCAGGTAGTCGAAATAGGCCTTGGCCTCGGGCCCGTAGTCGCGCTTGGCGATGTCTTGCCGCGGCGTGCGCCCGGCGCGGCGGATCGCCGCCTCGAGCCGGTCCATGCGCGCGTTCATCTTGTTGAGCGCGGCCTCGCTGCGCCCGCTGCGCCGGTCGTTCTCGACCCGGAAGGCCTTCCAGGTGCGGCCCAATTCGTCGACCGCGGCCTTGACGTTCTGGATGTCCATGCGTGTCCTCTCCTACCTGGGGTGACCGGCCGGCGGCCGGAAGCCGCCGGCCGATCGGGCTGGGCCCGCTACCTGCGGGTCCGGGTCCCCGGCGCCGCGGCGTCCGCGGCCACCTGGGCGGCGATGCGCCTGAGGCGCAGCGCCAGTTCATCAAGGCCGCCGCCAGCGTCCTGCTTGGCGTGCAAGGCCCTGAAGCCGGACCGCAGCACGGTCCGGGCCTGCGAACGGCTGAATCCCGCGTCGCGCGTGAGCAGCCGTTCGAAGTCGCGTTCGCTGGGCAGGCCGGCGCCCGCGGCGCGCGCCGCGATGCGGCCGATCCGCGCCTTGGGGTTGGCCGGGAAGGTGACCACCGAGATCTCCCACAGCTCGAGCCGGGCGATGCGGCGCAGCGTCCGGTCGCGCTCGAAGCGCGCGCCGCCCTTGGGCACCGAGAAGCCGATCGACAGCGCGTCGACGGCGCCGGCCCGCAGCAGGGCGAGCGCCTCGCGCGCCTGACGGACCTCGAGAATCAGCCGCCCGCGCACGGCGAGGCCCGCCTCGGTCTCGGCGAGGTGCTCCCACACGCCGATCGGCGCGCGGGCGTCGTGCTGCCACAGCATCTTGACCCGCTCCGGCCGGGTCAGGCTGTCGCGGAAGGCGCCGGGCTCCAGCGCGTCGCCCAGCAGGTCGCGCTCGCCGAAGGTCGCGGCCAGGCCCTCGAACACGCCGGCCTCGCCGGCATCGTCGCGCCGCGTGTCGATGGCCTTCAGGGTGAACGGCAGGTCGAGGCGCTCCGGCGCCTGGCCGGTCCGGCTTTCGGGCGTCATGCTCGCGGCCCTCCTGGTGAGAAAACCGTGGCCGCGGCCGAATTCGGCCTCGGCGGGGATGGTGCGCGCCCGGCGCGCGTATTACCTATAATCTCGAACGCGGGAGGAGATCCGATGCGCAAGCTCATCGCGGCCCTGGCCGCGGCGGCCATGCTGCTTGCCACGCTGCCCGCCTACGCCGGCGGCAGTGCGTGGCGTTATGGTCACGGCTATTCCGGACACCACGGCGGCTATACCGTTTTCCGCTATTCCGGTCACCGCCACTATGGCTACCGCCCCTACCGGGGATACGGGCACTATCGTTATCGCTATTACGGCCACCACCATGACGGCGACGTCGTCGTCGCGCTGCTCGGCGGACTGCTGGGCGGCGTGGTGATCGGCAGCGTGCTGTCGCAGCCGCGCTACGCGCCGCCGCCGGCCGCCTATGTGCCGCCGCGCTTCACGCACTGCGTGCCGACCACCGGCGTGCGCTACTTGAACGGTCGCGAGGCGCTGTACGGCGGCACGATGTGCTACGACCGCAACGGCACGGGCTTCATCCAGAACGACTCGGTGCACTTCCTCTACTACCTCGACTGAGGCGTGGCCCGCGCCGGCCGGCCGGAGGGGGTCGGCCCCGCTGTCAAGGCGTCGCCGCCGGCGATCGGCGGCAGGCCGGCGGCCAGGCGTTTCTCGTTGACGGTCAGGAAATCGGCCTGGCGCAGCCGTGCCCAGACGCGCTCGCGCCGCGGGGTGAGTGCCGAGACCTCGTCGAGATCGAGGTCGAGCCGCAGGCCCTCGCCGAAGCGCGGCGCGAGCCAGGCGTTGAACGCGTCGCGCAGGTGGCGCAGCAGCGGAATGACCGTCTCCTCCCACAGCGCCAGGCGCGCCTCCTGGTAGTTGGAGTAGGTGTTGTCGCCGGGAATGCCGAGCAGCTGCGGCGGCACACCGAAGGCCTGCGCCACGTCGCGCGAGGCGGCGTTGCGCGCCTCGAGAAAATCCATCTCCTTGGGACTGAGGCTCATCTCCTTCCAGTCGAGCCCGCCGTCGAGCAGCATCGGCCGCCCGGCGTTGCGCGCCCCGCCGTACTGCGCGGCGACCTCGGCCTTGAGACGGGCGAACTGCTCGTCGCTGAGGTTCGCCGGGCCGCTCCCCTTGGGGTCGTAGACCAGCGCGCCCGAGGGCCGCGCGCCGTTCTGCAGAAGCGCCATGTTCCAGGCGTCCGACTGGTTGCGCTGGTCGACCGCGAAGGCGGCCGGCTCGACCGGCGACAGGCCGTACCAGTCGTCGAGCGGGTGAAAGCTCTTGAGGTGCAGCACGCCCGCGCGGCCGGTCAGCGGGTCGACGCGCCAACGCCGCTCCGCGCCGGCGAGCGCGTAGACGTAGCCTTCGGGCAGGCCGCTGTCGCCGGCGATCACCCGCATGCGGTCGGGCCTGAGCGGCCAGAGCTCGCGCGGCGCGCCCTCGGCCGGCGCCGCCTCGACGAAGGCGTTGCCGGCGATCAGGAAATAGCCGACCACGGCCTCTAGGAACTCGGAGCGCGCCATCGACGGGTTGGGCCGCGCCAGCAGGTCGAGCACGGCGTGGCTGCGCAGCGCACGCGCCGCGTCGTCGCCGTCGCGCGCCAGCGTCCAGGGCACCGAGGCGGCGGCCCGCGCGACCTGGCTGACCGCGCGGAACGCGATCACGTTCTTGACGTAGCCCTCGGCCGCGAAAGCATCGAAACGGCGCGGGCTCCACACCGCCCGGCCCGGCTGCTGCAGCGACACGAAGGCGCCGCGGCCGCCATGACCAAGCGCCTTGGTCTCGCGCGCGCCGAACAGCGCGGCCCAGGCGGCGCGCAGGCTCATTCTAGAGTCTCCGCAGGCGCGGGCTGGCCGGCGCGTCCTGCAGCATCAGCTCGGTCAGCGCCCAGACCCGCGCATCGACGCGGTCCGGGCTGAAGCCCGCCGTCGCACGGTCGAAGTCGCGGCCGAACGCGCACATCTGGTCCTCAAGCTCCGGAAAGGCGCCGACGTGGTGCACGCGGCCCTGCTCGTCCAGGGCGGCCACCGGCTCGGCGCGCGCCGCCTTGCCGCGGCTGGCGCGCACCGCCTTGTAGGCGACGCCGGGGTCGACCGTGCGCAGGACGTGCTCGACCAGATCGCCGCCGTTGTTGACCTCGCCGACGATGCGATCCGCCTGCCAGCGCCGGTAGGCCGCCACGGCGCGGCGCGCCCAGGCATCCGGGCCGGCGCGCAGCGACAGGTCCTCGAGCACGTAGCCGTGGCCGTCGCGGCCCAGCCCGGCGACGACGATGCCGGTCTCGTCGCTGCCGGTGCCGCCGCCGACGGCCGGGTCGACCGCAACGACGATGCGCTGGAGCTCGGGCACGGCGCGCCGGCGCAGGCTTTCGATGCGCGCCCGGGTCCACAGCGCGCCGGGCAGGTCTTCCAGGATCTCGGCCTTGAGCTCCTGCCGGCCGAGGCGCGTGCCTTCGTAGCGCTTGATGATGCGCTTGACGAAGGCCGGCGCCAGGTTGGCCACGTTCTCGTAGCTCGTGCCGCGCGTGATCACGGTGTCCGGGTCCTCCATCAGGTTCTTCAGCGTGCGGATCGGCCGCGGCGTGGTGGTCACCACCTGGCGCGGTCGCGGGCCCAGGCGCAGCCCGAACTGAAGCTGGTCCCAGGTCGCCGCGGCGTGACGCCACTTGGCCAGCTCGTCGGCCCAGGCCGCGTCGTGCTGCGGCCCGCGCAGCTGGTCGGGCTCGATCGCGTTGTAGAGCGTCGCGCGTGCCCCGTTGGGCCAGGTCAGGCGCCGCTTGGACGGCTCGAACAGCGGCCGGAACGCCGGCGGATGCACCGTCAGGAGGCCGGCTTCGCCCTCGACCATGACGTCGCGCGCATCGGCCGCCGTCTCGGCGACCAGGGCGATGCGCCGCGCCCGGCCCGGCGCCAGCGGCGTGGCTCCGCAGGCCTGGGCGCGCAGCCATTCGGCGCCGCAGCGCGTCTTGCCGAAGCCGCGCCCGGCGAGAATCAGCCAGGTGGTCCAGTCGCCTTCGGGCGGCAATTGATTGGGCCGCGCCCAGAAGCGCCAGTCGAACAGCAGGGCCTGCGCCTGCGCCGCGTCCAGCTCAGCGATCAGCGGGTCCCGCTCCGAGGCGGGCAGCGACGCCAGCGATTCGGCGAGCGAGGCGTTCGCGTGGGTCATCGGCGTCCTCGCCCTCGCCGACCGGCGCCGACCCGGCCGAGCCGCCGGCGGCCCCCGTCGCCCTGCCGAACAGGCCGAGGTGCCGCGCCAGCGCGGTGAGCGCCGTCAGCTTGCAATACAGCTTGACGCGGCGCGTGCCGCCGCGCTCGGAAACTTCCGAAACGAGCGCCGCCTCGGCCTCGGTCAGCTCGGCCGAATCGCGCAATACCACGCCCTTCGGCCCCCAGGCGAACAGCCGGCGGGGATCGCCGAAGGCGACCTTGGCGAGCTCGCGCACGACTGCGTCGGCGGTCACCTTGGTGCGTTCCGCGCGCGCCGCCTGCGCCTCTGCGATGGCTGCGGCGACCGCAGGGTCGCGCAGCAGCCGCGGGCCATGGCTCCGGGCCGAGCGAGGGGAGTACCCGGCGCGACGCGCCGCCTGCGCCGCGTTGAGGTCGATGAGATACTCTTCGACGAAGCGCCGGCGCTTCGGCGTCAGGGCCATGCGCCGCACTCCGTGGCTGGAACCGAGGCCGCGAACGCGAAAGCCCGCCGCGGCTCGGGGCCGTGCGCGGGCTGCGATCTCCTGGACTTTTTCGATCCTGACGCTTTGTACCCGTTCAGCGTTCCGCGATCCAGCCGGCGAGCTGTGGAAGATTAGGACTCACGGCCCAATTCCGGATTGACGTCTTATTGCCCGCCAGAACTCATCCATCTTTTCATAGGGGTCGACCCGGCACCGGCGATCCCGTCTTTCGAAGGAGACATCGGCAGTCCGAGGCCGTTCGGATCGCCCGCGCCACGGCGGCAAATTGCGCGTGATTGCCGCCTCCTCGTCAGCCGCGGATCCGAAGCATGCGCCAGCGCCGTACCGATGCCCCGCCCACGCCCACCCCGTCGCCGTCCGCGCCGGCCCTGCGGAACGCCGCGCCGCGCGGGCGCAAACGCGTCCTGATCGTCAACGCCTTCTTCGACGAGTACCGCCGCACCGGCGGCAGCCCGAGCCGCGTGCCGCGTGCGATGGGGCCGGTCTTCCTCGCCAGCGTGTTCTCGTCCGAGCTGTGCGAGCTGCGCCTCTACAGCGAGCAGTACAGCGGACCGCTGCACGATCCGCAGCTGCTCGCCTGGCCCGACATGCTGGTGCTGACCGGCGTCACCACGTCGTTCGACCGCATGCTGCATCTCACCGCTTACGCGCGCAGCCTCAACCCGAAGGTCGTGGTCGTCGCCGGCGGCTCTCCGGTGCGCGCCCTGCCGCACCGCGCGCGGCGGTTCTTCGACTACGTCTGTATCGGCGACATCGAGGAGCTTGCGACCGTCGTGGCGACCGTCTTCGGACCCGATCACGTCGCCGCGGAGATGACGCCGCGCTTCGACCTCTTTCCCGCGCGCGGCTTCATCGGTTTCGTCGAATCGAGCCGCAACTGCAATTTCCGCTGCAGCTTCTGCTCGCTGACCGGCGAGCGGGTGCGCTACCAGAGCTACGACCTCGATTACATCCGGCGCCAGATCCTGGCCTGCGGCAAGAAGCAGATCGTCTTCATCGACAACAACTTCTACGGCAACGACCGGCGCTTCTTCCTGGCGCGCATCGAGCTGCTCAAGGAGCTGCATCGCGAGCGCCGCATCGCGGGTTGGTCGGCGCTGGTGACCGCGGATTTCTTCCGCGACCCGGAGAATCTCGCGCGCGCCCGCGAGGCCGGCTGCCAGTCGCTGTTCAGCGGCATCGAATCCTTCGACGAGGCGACGCTCAAGGCGCACAACAAGCGGCACAACACGCTGACGCCGCAGATCGAGCTGATCCGCGGCTGCCTCGAGGCCGGGATCGTGTTCTCCTACGGCATCATGCTCGACCCGAGCCGCCGGACCGTCGCCGACCTGCGGCGCGAGATCGGCTTCATCGTCGATACGCCGGGTATCACGCTGCCGGCCTTCTTCACGCTGCCGATCCCGCTGCTCGGCACGCCCTATTTCCGAGAGTGCCTGGAGCAGCGCCTGTTCCTGCCCAACATCCGCCTGCGCGACATGGACGGCGTGACCCTGGTCACGCGGCCGCGCGATTCCCTCGAGGACGCCTTGTCCTTCGTGCGCGACCTGCCGAACCTGCGCGGCTACCGGCTGCGCGCGCTGCGCCAGATGGCCAGGTTCCTCCGCCGCTATCGCCGTACGCTCACGCCGCTGCAGCTCACCGCCGCCATGGTCAGCGGCGCGCTGATCTGCACGCAGAGCGCCGCCAGCTCGCCGCTGCGACCGAACTGGCGCAAGCCGCGCCAGACTTTCTACGGGCCGACGGAGACGCTCGATCCGCTGTACCGGCCGCGCCTGCACCTCGAGAGCCGCTACGAGAGTCATTTCCGTCCGACCCAGGTGATCGATGCGGACGGCCGCCTCGCCGCCGACGTGGCCGAGGACCTCGCGCAGCCGTCGGCCGCCGCGGCGCGTCAGCCGTAGCCAGGAAGAGAACGAAAAGACCCCGCCGGCCGACACCGGCGGGGCCCTTCCCGGTCCGAATGGACGCTCCCCGGTTGCCGCTATCCTAGCAGGCTTTGCGGCGGTCGGGGAGCGGAACGATGCGCTGCGTCTCGCGCCGCGTTAGAAGGCGCTCGACTGCATGGACGACGTGCTGCCCGACGTGCCACTCTGCGCGCTGCCGTTCGCCGAGCCGGCAGGATGCAGCGGGGCGACCTTGTCCGAACTGCCGTTGCCGGCGCTCTGCAGTCGGCTGACGCGGCCCTCGAGCTGGGCGCCGGCTTCCATGGTCAGGCTTTCGTGGGTGACGTCGCCGATCACCCGGGCGGTCTTGTCGAGCGTGACGTTCTTGGCCTTGATCTGGCCCTCGACTTTGCCGGAGACGCGCACCGTCTCGGCGACGATCGAGCCCTGCACCTTGGCGCCCTGACCGACCGTCAGCAGACGGCTGTCGATATCGCCTTCGACGGTGCCGTCGATCTGGATGTCGCCGTTGCTCTTGAGATCGCCGGTGATCGTCAGATCCGGACTGATGATCGAGGGCACGCCGGTCGTCTTGGCCGCGATGGGTTTCGGCGCGTACGTGGGCTCGGAACTGGTGGTCGAGCTGGAATCGGAGGATTTGCTGTCGCGGGAGAACATGGAACACCTGCCTTCGGTTTCGGTGCGCGGAACCGCCCCCGCCCACCTGGTGGATCACTGCGCCGCCGAGCGGGCGCGAGCCGGTCGTCGACGTCCGGGACATGCTGGCGCAGACATGGTTAAAGGGCGATTAACGGTCACCGAATCCTCACAAGGGCTCGCCGGGACCAAGTTCGGACGCCGCCCTACAGGCGCCAGTAATCGGCCAAGGCGTCGAGCGCCAGGCGCAGCACGACGATTCCGGACTGCGGCGCATCGCCGCGCGCCGCCGCCCAGTCGCGCGCTGTCTCGTCGCACAGGCAGACGTGAACGAGGATGCCGGCCAAGGGCCCGACGCGGCGCAGCAGCTCGCGCAGCCGGCGCTGCGCCACGGCCTGGGCGTCGCTCAGCGCGGGGCCGCCCTTGACGCGCGGGGCGTAGGACATGGTCACGCGCGGCGCCGCGCCGCCCGCGCGCCACAGGCGGTAGAGCCGCATGCCGGCGTCGAACTGGCGCTGGCTGATCTGGTCGCGCGCGAAATAGCGGTCGAGCGCGGTCTGCGTCGTCACCCGCCTGCGGAACACGCCGGCGCGCTCGGCCGGCTCGCTGCGGATGCGGTCGCCGTGCTGATAGCGCTCCGGCGGGCCGACGTCGCCGCCGGACGCCGACAGGCGCAGGCCGTCGGACCTGTTACGTCGCTTCGCCATGGCGTTCTCTCGTTCGGCTCGCCGCGCGGCGCTTACCGCGTGGCCGAAAGCTCCCGGCGCAGGCGGGCGTGCAGCGCCCGCAGCGCCTCGTCCCGCGCCAGCTCGCGCGCGATGCGGCGCACGCCGTAGATGACCGTGGTGTGATCGCGGTTGAGGAAGAAGCCGATCGTGGGGAACGACGCGCCGGCGCAGAGCTCGCGCAGGAGATACATCAGCAGATGACGGGCGCGCGCGCTGCGGCGGTCCTGCGCCGGGCCGAAGAGCCGGGCGCGCGGCAGGTCGCAGGCCTGGGCGACCGCCTCGGCAACCGCCTCCAGGCGCGGTCCGCGCCGATCGCGCGCCGCCGGGGGACCCGCCCCGGCGTCCGCCCGCCGGACCGCGGGCGCAAGCACCGGGTCGGCCAGGCCGCAGGCCAGCGCCTGCGCCGCGCTCAGGCCGAGCGCGCGGCGGATCGCGGTCGGCGACATGCCGCCGGCCCGCAGGCCGGCGACGCGCGCGGCGGTGCGGCCGGACGGTCCGGCCCCGGGGCGCCGGCACGCGCCGGAGGACGCTCCGCCGGAGCGGCGCCCGGGCGGGACAATGGGCGGAACAATGGGCGGGGCAGTGGGCGGGGGCAGTGGGCGGGGCGGGCTCCGCCGCGGCCGGCCGCCCTGCCGCCCGCCGGTTCGACCCGGAGCGGCTCGGCGTGATCTGCATGGGGCGCCTCCTCGAAAACGGCGGTGGCGGGTCTAGCAATGGATTCTAGTTTTATGCACGATGCGCATTAATCCTTGCCAGATCAACCGAATTATGCGCATATTCCACAAGTCAATGCTTCAGCCGCATGACGCGGCCGGCAAGTCGGCCAACCGGAGGGACGTTCGAGGGATGAAGGCACCGCCGCAGGGCGACCGGGCCAGGGAGGGCGCGCCGGGCCTCGCCGCGCGGATCCGGGCGCTGCGCCGGGACCTCGGCCTGTCGCAGGCCCGCTTCGCCGCGCGCATCGGCGTCGACCAGTCGAACGTTTCGCGCTGGGAGAACGGCGCCGTGCCCGAGGAGGCGCATATCCGGCGGCTGGCCGGGCTGGCCCGGGTGTCGCCGGGCGCCTTCCGCTACGGCGCCGCCGAGGCGCCGACCGACGTGGGCGCGGGGGACGCGCCGGCCTCCTCCGCGCCGGCCGCCGCAGCGGCGACCGTGCCCGTGGTCGGCTTTGTCGGCGCCGGACACGAGGTCCACGCCATCGACGACCACGCGCTCGGCGGCGGTCTCGAGGAGGTCGAGGCGCCGGAGGGGGTGGGGCGTGCGCCGGTGGTCGCGGTCCGGGTGCGCGGCGAGTCCATGCTGCCGCTGCGCGACGGCTGGCTGCTGTTCTACCGGCGCGACAGCGAGGGCGTGCCCGAGGCCTGTCTCAATCAGCTCTGCGTCGTCAAGCTGGCCGACGACGGTCCGGTGCTGGTCAAGGAGCTGCGCCGCGGCGCGCGCGGCGACCGCTTCGTGCTGGCAAGCTGGAACGGCCCGCCGATCGAGAACGCGCGCGTCGATTGGGCCGCGCCGGTCCTGTCGATCCGCCCTTAGGAGGCGCCGGTCGGCGCCCCGGCGGACCGGTCTTCCCCAAGCGAGGCCTTGCGTCCCGGCGCCTTGTCCGGGCGTTCTGTCGGCACGGCACAGCGCGGAGGCCAGGATGGCGCCCGACCCGGACCACGATGCGACGACGGAGCCCGCGCGGCGCGCCGAGCGGCGTCACCTCGCCCGCCTGCGCGCGCTCGCCGAACGGCTCGACCACCAGGCGGCGCTGCTGCGCAACGGCGGCTACAACCCGCGGGCCGAATCCCAGGCCGGCCACCTGGAAGCCGACGCCTTCGCGCTGCGCTGGGCCCTGCGCCGCATCGCGCCGCGGATCGAAGGCCCCGGGCAATTGCTCGCCGCACTGCACCGCGCCGGCCCCGGGGTGTGAGCCGACGGCCGCCTAGACGGCCGCCTACCGGTAGGGATCGGCCGCGTCGCGCAGCCCGTCGCCGAAGAAGTTGAACGCCAGGATCAGCACGATCACCGGCACCACCGGCAGCATGAGCCAGGGGTAGAGCGCGACGACGTTGATGTTCTGCGCCTCGTTGAGCAGCACGCCCCAGCTGGTGATCGGCGGGCGCAGGCCGAGGCCGAGAAAGCTCAGGGCCGTCTCGCCCAGGATCATGGTCGGAATCGACAGGGTCGCCGAGGCGATCAGGTGGCTCATGAAGCCCGGCAGCAGGTGGCGGGCGATGATCCGCCGCGGCCGCGCGCCCATCAACATGGCGGCGGTGCAGTAGTCCTCCTCGCGCAGCGACAGGAGCTTGGAGCGCACCGCGCGGGCCAAGCCGGTCCAGTCGAGCAGGCCGAGGATCGCGGTGATCCCGAAATAGATCAGAATCGGGCTCCAGGTCACCGGCAGGATGGCGGAGAGCGCCATCCACAACGGCAGCTCGGGGAACGAGCGGAAGATCTCGATGACGCGCTGGACGACGCTGTCGATCCGTCCGCCGTAGTAGCCGGCCATGCCGCCGATCACCAGGCCGAGCGAGAAGCTGATCGTGATGCCGATCAGCCCGATGGTCAGCGAAATGCGCGCGCCGTAGATGATGCGCGACAGCATGTCGCGCCCCAGGCGGTCGGTCCCGAGCAGGAAGAGGGTGGCGCCTTCGGGCGGGCAGACGAGATGGAACCGGCCCGGGATCACGCCCCAGAAATCGTACTTGTCGCCGAGGCACAAGAACCGCAGGCGATGGACCGTGCTGCGGTCCTCGCTGTAGTTGCGCCGCAGCGTCTCCATGTCGAGGCGATAGGACCAGCCGTAGACGAAGGGCCCGATGAATTCGCCGTCGTGGAACAGGTGCACAGACTGCGGCGGCGAGTAGATGTAGTTGGTGTGGCGGCTGTGCAGCTGATAGGGGGCGAGGATCTCGCTGACCAGCACGGAGCCGTACATGAACAGCAGCAGAATCCCGCAAAATACGGCGACGCGGTGGCGGCGCAGCTTCCACCACATGAGCTGCCATTGCGACGCCATGTAGTAGCGTTCCTGCTCGGGCGCGAGCTGCTCGACCGAATGGGGATCGAAGGGCTCCTGCGAGACGTAGTGCCGGGCCTGCCCGGCGTCCGCGCCGCCCTGCGCCACGCTCATCGAGTCGCCCCTCCTTGCAGCCGGATGCGCGGATCCAGGGCGGCCAGCGCGAGGTCGGAGACCAGCACGCCGACCACCGTCAGGAACGCCAGGAACATGAGGAAGGAGCCGGCCAGGTACATGTCCTGGCTGCGCAGCGCGGTCAGCAGCATCGGCCCCGTGGTCGGCAGCGACAGCACGATCTCGACCACCGCGGCGCCCGAGATGATGCTCGGCAGGATGGTTCCGATGTCGGCGAAGAAGAAGTTAAGCGCGATGCGGAAGGGATATTTGAGCAGCAGCTTGATCGGCGGCAGGCCCTTGGCCCGACCGGTCACCACGTACTGCTTCTCCAGTTCGTCGAGCAGGTTGGCGCGCAGCCGGCGGATCATGCCGGCGGTGCCCGAGGTGCCGATGACGACGACCGGAATCCAGATGTGCTCCATCACGGAGCCGATCTTCTCCAGGGTCCACGGCTTGCCGATGTACTGCGGCTCCATCAGGCCGCCGATCGAGGTGCCGAAGAACACGTTCGCTATGTAGATCAGCACCAGCGCCAGCAGGAAGTTGGGCGTCGCCAGGCCGACGAAGCCGAGGAAGGAAAGCGTGTAGTCGCCCCAGCTGTACTGCCGCACGGCCGAGTAGATGCCGATCGGGAAGGACACGATCCAGGTAAATATGATCGTGATGATGGAGATCAGCGCGGTCAGGTAGAGCCGGTCGCCGACCACCTCCGATACCGGCAGGCGATACTCGAAGGAATAGCCGAAGTCGCCCTGGAGCATGCCGAGCGCCCAGTGGGCGTACTGCACGAGGATCGGCTGGTCGAAGCCGTATTCCTTGCGCAGGAACTCGATCTTCGCCATGTCGACGGACTCGCCCTGGGATTGCAGCTCGGCGATATAGCTCTCGAAGTAGTCGCCCGGCGGCAGCTGGATGATGATGAAGATGATCAGGCTGATCGCGATCAGCGTCGGGATCATGACCAGAAGACGGTGAACGACGTAGGTCAGCATCGGCCCGTCCCATCCCGTCCGCCCGTCACGTCCCGCCCGGTTGTCATTCGACGGCCTCCCGCCGCGCGGCGGTCAGCCAGAAGGTATCCGGGTGGTAGATCCCGAAATAGGCGCCCGGGTCCCAGTTGTAGAGGCCGTCCTCCGGCACGTTGCGCAGGGCGCGGCTGACGACGACCGGCTGCGGCACGCCGTTGACCACGCCGATGGTGAAGACCTGGTCGGCGTGGATGGCCAGCATCTTGTGCCAGATATCGCGGCGCTCGTCGGTACTGTCGGCGTAGCGCCAGGCGCGGTTCAATTCGACGAGCCGCTGGACCTCGGGCATGTCCGGCGCCTCCCCCGAAGCGTGCTCCGTCTGATAGTATTCCCCCCATTTCGGCCATTCTAGCTGGTCCTGGGCGGTCGGGGCCAGTTCGATGGGCGCCATGTCGGCCGTCGGCACGCCGTTCTCGAGCCCGGTCCACACCGACATGATGGCCGAGCCCGCGAAGACCCGGTTGCGGAAGACCTCGCGCTGGGACGGCTTGGTGAAGAGCTCCACGCCGATGCGCCGCCAGTCGCTCTTGATGAGCTCCAGCGCATCCGACTCCTCGGTGCTTTCGCCCGCCGTGTCGACGATGACCTGCAGACGCCGCCCGTCCGGCAGCCGGCGGATGCCGCCGGACCAGTCGGTCAGCCCCATGTCGTCCAGCAGCCGATTCGCCGTCTCCAGGTCGAACTCCGCCCAGGCGTCGCGGTACGCCGGCTCGAACAGCGGCGACTTCGGCAGGACGGTGTTGGCGCTCGGCCGCGCCAGGCCGAAGTAGAGCACCTGGTTGATCAGCTCGCGATCGATCGCGAGCGACAGGGCGCGGCGAAAGCGCACGTCGCGCAGCACGTCGCGCCACACCGGATCGGCCGCGTTGAGGTTGGGATAGAGCGCGATCTGCGCGCCGCGCGCCGTATGCCAAAGACGCACGTCGAAGTCGTTCTGCTTCGCCCCGCGCTTCAGAAAGGTGTAGTGGTCGAAACGAATGTAGCGTGCCTGCAGGTCGCTTTCGCCGAACCCGGCCTTTGCCGGGATCAAGCTCGAGTCGGCGATGTTGACGATGACGCGGTCGATGTAGGGAAGCTGATGCCCGGCGCTGTCGACCTTGTGGAAATAGGGGTTCCGCTCGAAGACGTAGCGCTCGGCCGGCGACGGCGTGACGTTGCGCCAGGGCTGCAGGTTCGGCATGTCGACGTTGTCCTGTCGGTACTGCTCGTCCATGCGGTGGTGCAGCCCCGCCCAGTTGCGCGTGTGCGTCTCCTCGATCAGGCGGGCCAGCTTGTCGGGGTCTGCGTAGCGCACATGGAACTGCTTCATGTAATGCGCCGGCATGTAGATGTAGAGCGGGCGGGCGCCGGCCAGCGCGGGCAGGAAATAGGGGTTCGGGTTGGTCCAGGTATAGCGCACCGTATACTTGTCGAGTACCTCGAAACGCGGCGCCTCGCCGTCGACGACCATGGTCTTGGGCGGGCCGAAGGGCGAAAGCTCCTCGTTGTTTGCCACGTCCTCCCAGAAATAGCGGAAGTCCTCGGCCGTGAACGGCTGGCCGTCCGACCAGCGGTGCCCCTTGCGCAAATGGAAGGTGAAGCGGCGCAACCCCTGCTGCTCGTAGCTCTCGAGGATGTCCGGCACGATGTTCAGGTTCCGGTCGTAGCCGACCAGCCGGGCATAGCCGTAGACCGTCATCATGCGGATGTCTTTCTGCCGACCCATGAGAATCTTGAGCGTGCCGCCCGGCTCGCCCAGGCTCTGCTCCGGGCCGTCGAGATCGACCACCAGGGGCGTCTCGGGCAGCCGCTCGGCGACCGGCGGGAGTTCGCCGGTCGCCACGCGCGCCGCGAGGCTGGGCGTCTCGACCAGGTCGATCGCCGAGGCGCGGCCGGCGACAGACAACAGCACGAGTAACGCGATCGGCAGGAAGAGCACGCGCCCGAGGAGCCTCATCGCAGCAGCGCCTCCGGCGGCGTATCGGCGACGGCGCGCACGAAGTGCCCCGGCTCGACCTCGATCATGCGGTGCGGCTGCGTGCCCGCGAGGGCGAAGGGCTCGGGGAAATCCTGCGGCCGCGCTTCCCGCGCCGCCATGATCCGGCCGAAGTCGAGCTTTCGGTCGGGATCGGGATTCGGCACCGCCGCCAGCAGTGTTCGCGTATAGGGATGGATCGCCCGTCGGAACAGCGCGTCGCGCGGCGCGAGCTCGACCAGGCGGCCGTCGCACATCACCGCGATGCGATCGGCCATATAGTCGACCACCGCCAGATTGTGCGAGATGAACAGATAGGTCAGCCCGAACTCGCGCTGCAGGTCCTTCAGAAGGTTGAGGATTTGCGCCTGGATCGAGACGTCGAGCGACGAGACCGGTTCGTCGCAGATCAGGAGCTCCGGCTGCAGGGCCAGCGCGCGTGCGATGCCGAGTCGCTGGCGCTGTCCGCCGGAGAAGCTGTGCGGATAGCGCCGCAGGAAGCGGATATCGAGGCCGACCAGGCGCATCAGCTCCTTGACCAGCTCGGTCCGCTCCCGCGCCGACCCGAGGTTGTGAATGACCAGCGGCTCGCTGATGATGTCGAGCGCCGTCATGCGCGGATTGAGCGAGCCGAAGGGGTCCTGGAAGATGAACTGCACCTTGCGGCGATAGGCGAACAGCGCCTCGTTCTCCAGGTCGAAGACGTTGACGGCCTTCTTGCCGTTATCGTACAGCACCTCGCCCTTGTCGGGCGTCAGCGCCCGCAGGATCAGCTTGCTGGCCGTCGTCTTGCCGCAGCCCGATTCGCCGACCAGGCCGAGACATTCGCCGCGGCGGACATCGAAGCTGACGTTGTCGACAGCGAGAATCTGTCGTTTCTCCGAGCCGAAAAAACCCTGCTTGCGCAGGGTGAAGCTCTTGGACAGGTCGCGGACGCGAAGCAGCGCCGTCGGCCCGGCCTCGCCGTCGGACTGCGCCGGCCGTTCGCCGGGCTGCGGCGCCGTGCGACGCTTGAGGAGCTGCGTCTCGCCCGGCTGAATCTTGCGGATCGGCACCAGACGCTCGCCGGGCGCCATGTTGGTGCGCGGCACGGCCGTGAACAGCGCCTTGAGGTAGGGATGCTGCGGCGACCTGAACAGCTCTTCGCAGGGGCCGCTCTCGACGATCGCCCCGTGGTACATGACCGCCATGCTGTCGGCGAGGTTGGCGACCACGCCCAGGTCGTGCGTGATCATCAGGACCGCCATCTCGAATTCCGCCTGCAGGTCCTTGAGCAGTTTCAGGATCTGGGCCTGGATCGTGACGTCGAGGGCGGTCGTCGGCTCGTCGGCGATCAGGATGGCGGGCCGGCACACCAGCGCCATCGCGATCATCGCCCTCTGCCGCAGGCCGCCGGAAAGCTCGAAGGGGTATTGCCGGTAGGCACCCGCGGGATTGGGAAAGCCGACCAGACGCAGCGCCTCGAGCGTCAGCTCGCGCCCCGTGGCGCGATCGACGTCGCGGTGCAGATGCAGCGCCTCGCCGACTTGGTCGCCGACGGTATGCACCGGCGACAGCGACGTCATCGGCTCCTGGAAGATGATCGAAATGCGGCCGCCCCGGATCGCCCGCATCTCGCGCCCGTCTCGATCCAGCTTGGCGATATCGGTCACGGTGTCCGGCGTCTTGGGGTCGCGGTACAGGATCTCGCCGCCTTCGATCGCGCCGACCTTCGGCAGAATCCCCATGATCGCCTGGGCCACGGTCGACTTGCCGGAGCCGGATTCGCCGACCAGCGCCATGGTGGCGCCGCGGGCGACGGAGAACGAGGCGCCGCGTACCGCGGGAACGACGGTCCCGTGCAGACGGAACCCGACGTGCAGGTTGCGGATCGACAGAACCTCGGTCATGCCGGGCCGGTCCACCGGACGCCGGGCGGGATCACCTGTTTCGATCGGCTGTAAGTCACCTGTCCCCGACGGCTCCTCAGTTCGGCTCGACGATCGCGAAGAACGCCGCGGCCGCCCCCGCCCCGATTCGCGGTACCCCCCAAAAGGCCGTGAATCCGGGATTCGGTGGGCGAAGATGACGGTTTCGCCGCGAAGCACTCCCTCGCCGGGCCGCATTTCGGCCGCCACTCCCCGCACCGCCCGCCGTGCGATCGGCAGGCGGCAGAAAACGGCGGCATTGCGGCCCTTGGGTCCATGGTGTTTTTGTTGTCGGGACAGGTCAAGTGCCGTTGAGTCGGCGAGGCGGAAGAGCGAGGCCGGATCGGTAGCCATGCGGCAGGTACAGGACACGCTGACCGTGCAGGCGGCAGGACCCGGGCTGCACGAGATCACCGGCGAGATCGCCGCCTGGGTGGCGGAGAACGGCCTGCGCGAGGGCCTGCTGACCCTGTTCCTGCGCCACACCTCGGCGGGGCTGCTGATCCAGGAGAACGCCGATCCGGACGTCCAGCGCGACCTCGAGGCGTTCTTCGCGGCGCTCGCCCCGGAAGACCCGCGGCGCTACCGGCACCGCAGCGAGGGTCCCGACGACATGCCCGCCCACATCAAGGCGGCGCTGACCCAGGTTCAGCTCGCCGTGCCGGTAGCGGCCGGACGGCTCCGGCTGGGCACCTGGCAGGGCATCTACCTCTTCGAAGGCCGCGACCGGCCCCGGTCCCGCGAGATCGCGCTGCACTGGCTGGGCGACTGAGGCGAAAGGGCGCCACGGGCCGCGCGCTCATGCGGGCGCGGGCCGGCAAACGGATCGCACGCTTCGCCGTCTCTTCGCGCCCAACGAATTCTACCGCCGGAGGACGGCGGC
>Ga0210144_1000465_pt1 | contig 21530 bp, 19 predicted proteins | sample Muzzi_PWA_D2_FD_185532 | JGI IMG/M metagenome (GOLD analysis project Ga0210144, IMG submission 185532) | Wetland microbial communities from San Francisco Bay, California, USA, that impact long-term carbon sequestration - Muzzi_PWA_D2 (SPAdes) | ecosystem: Environmental > Aquatic > Marine >...
CGGTGGTCGCCGAGGCGCCCTTCTGGAGCAGCGAGCGGGCGATCGCGATCGCCGCGTAGGAGCAGGAGGAGGAGGCGGCGCCGAGCCCGGTCGCCCAGGCGACCGGCTTCGGGCCGCGGCCGGCGAGCGTCGACTCGATCCGCTCGCGCGGCACCCAGGCCTGGACGATGCCGGAGATCGCGAAGCCGAGCACCAGCGCCCACCAGACCTCATAGGCCATCAGCAGCGACTGTTCGAAGCCTTCTCCGATCGTGCGCAGGGCGTCGAGCATGCGATCTTCAGGCTATCCCCAGCCGCCGCGCCCGCTCCGCGGCGCGGGCGAGGATCTCCGCCTCGCTCTCGACCTCGCCGCCCCGCATCAGCACCCGGCCGGCGACGACGGTCGTGTCGACCACCGAGCCGCTCGCCGCGTAGACGAGGTCGGAGGCAAGGTCGCCGATCCCCAGCTCGGGCGCGTCCTTGCGCAGCAGCAAGAAGTCGGCGGGGGCGCCGGGGACGAGGCGCCCGGCGGGCCTCGGGCCCGCACCGTCGAGCAGCCCCGGCGCCCGCGCCCCGGTTGCGATCTCCAGCGCCTCGGCGGCCGGCAGCACGGTCGCGTCGCCGCTCGCGTGGCGCTGCAGCAGGGCGAACGTCTTCAGGTCGGAGAGCAGGTCGAGCGAGTCGTTGGAGCCGGCTCCGTCGGTGCCCAGCCCGACCGCGACGCCGGCGCGGCGCGCTGCCGCATAGGGGAGGACGCCGCCCACCGCCAGCTTCAGGTTGGCGACGGGGTTGGCGACCACGGTCGCGCCGCGCTCGGCGATCAGCTCCAGCTCCGCCTGGTCGAGCCAGACGCCGTGGGCGAGCACGGTCCGCTCGCCGAGCGCCCCGATCCGGTCGAGGTAGGCGGCGGGTCGCTCGCCGTGCCCCTCCAGGCAGTCCTCGACCTCCTGCTCGGTCTCGGAGAGGTGGATGTGGATCGGCAGCTCCAGCTCGGCCGCCTGCTCCGCCGCCCAGCGCATCAGCCCTTCGCTGACCGTGTAGATCGAGTGCGGGGCGAGCGAGGTGTCGATCGTCGGGCCGAAGTCGGCCAGCGCCTCGACGTCGCGCAGGGCCGCCTCCCGCAGCTCGTGGGGGCTGTCGGCTCCGACATCGAGCAGCGGACCGCCGATGTGGGCGCGCAGGCCGGCGTCCTCGACTGCGCGCGCGGTCGCCTGCGGATGCCAGTACATGTCCCAGAAGCGGGCGGTGCCTGTGCGGATCATCTCCGCGCAGGCCAGCCGCGTGCCCCAGTAGACGTCGTCGGGGTCGAGCTTCGCCTCGACCGGCCAGACCTTCTCGCGCAGCCAGCGGATCAGCGGAAGGTCGCCGGCGTAGCCGCGGAACAGGGTCATCGCCGCATGAGTGTGGCCGTTGACCAGGGCGGGCACGAGCGGCGCCCCGGCGGCGTCGATCGTCTCCTCGCCGGGCTGCGGCGTCACCTCCGGCCCGATCGCCTCGATCAGCCCGTCGGCGCAGCGCATCCCGACGGTCTCACCGTCGAGGACCGCTCCGGTGACGGCGGGAGTGCTCATCGCGCCAGCTCGGGGAGGATCGCGTCGAGGGCGTCGCTGAGGCGGGCCGCGTTGGCCTCGCGGTCCCGCTCCAGCTCATGTGGGGAGAGGGGGCGCTCCCGGATCCCGTTCGCCAGGTTGTCGACCATGCAGATCCCGGCGTATGGCAGCCCCAGCTCGCCGGCGACGATGCACTCGGAGGCCATGGTCATCCCGACCAGGTCTGCGTGGGCGGCGACCAGGCCGATCTCCGCCGGGGTCTCGAAGCGGGGGCCGTTGGTCTGCCAGTAGACGCCGCCGTCGCGCACGGGCACGCCGGCGGCCGCCGCGGTGGACAGCAACCTCCCCCGCCAGTCCCGGTCGAAGCCGGCCGTGGCGTGGCCGCGTGCGTCGTCGAAGGTCGTGATCGTCACCTGGAGGGCGACGAAGTCGTCTGGGCAGGCGAGGCTGCCGACCTCGATCTGCGGCTTCAGCGAGCCGACCGAGCAGATCGCCAGCGCCCGGTCGCAGCCCGCTTCGAGCAGGGCGCGCAGGTTGGCGGCGTGGTCGATCCGGTGGGGGAGGAGGTACTCGCCACTGCCGTGGCGCTGCAGGACGAAGGCGTCGTGCCGCTCTGCGGCGGCGACGATCTTGGCGCCGCCGGGCCCGGCGGCGCCGCTGCCGAGGATGACCGCGAGGCGTCCCAAGGGCGCGATCCTAAACGTCGACCGCGCCAGTCCCCTGCCTTTATCGTGACCGCATGGCCGACCGCCCGTCGGGCAGAGAGGAGAGCGAGGACCAGCGCCTCGACCGCAACCTCGGCGAGCTGCTCCAGGAGCTGCGGGTCGCGCTGCCGGGCGTCCAGGTCCTCTTCGCCTTCCTGCTCGCCGTCCCGTTCCAGCGCAACTTCGTCGACATCTCGCCCTTCGAGGAGAAGGTCTACTTCGCGACCCTGCTCTGCACGGCGGTCTCGGCGGCGCTGCTGATCGCACCCACCGCCTACCACCGGATGACCTTCCGCTTCCAGCAGAAGCGCTGGCTCGTCTTCGTCGCCAACCGGATGGTGATCGCCGGCCTCGGCTTCCTGGCGCTGGCGATGACCGGGGCGATCATGCTGATCACCGACGTCCTCTTCGGCGGCGTCGCAACCGTCGCCTTCACCGCCGCTGCGGCGGCGATGTTCGTCGTGCTCTGGTGGCTGCTGCCGCTGCGGCGGCGGCTCGGCCTGCGGCGGCGCTGAGCGCGCCGCCGCGTCCGTTCAGGCCGCCTCGACCGAGCTGGGGGCCTCGGCCGGCCTGCGGGCCGGCGCCCGCAGCGAGTACTCGCCCCCCTCGGTGCCCAGCTCGATTGCCCCGGCCGCTCCCCCTGCAGCCACCCAGCGCTCCCGCGCTTCGGCGCCGAGCGCGTCGAGGCGCTCGTCGGAGTGCAGCGGGTCGTGATGGAAGAGGACGGTGCGCTCGGGCCCGGTGCGGTGGGCGAAGGCGAGCGAGTGTGAGAGCGAGGAGTGGCCCCAGCCGATGTGGTCCGGGTACTCGGCGTCGGCGTACTGGCCGTCGTGGATCAGCAACGAGGCGTCGCGGGCGAGTGCAAAGCCGGAGATCCAGTCCTCCTCCAGCGCTTCGATGTCGGCGCCCAGCGCCGGCTCGTGGTCGGGGATGTAGGCGAGGGAGCACCCGCCCTCGTCGATCCGGTAGCCGAGGGTCGGACCGCGGTGGGCCACCGAGGCGGAGCGGATCCGCGCCGGGCCGATCTCCCACTCCGTCTCGGGGGTGTGGCGGAAGGAGACGTCGCAGGGAAGCTCGCGCACCTCGACCGGCGAGAGGGGCGCCGAGATGTAGCGGGCTATGCGGTCGCGCAGCGAGGCCTCCGGCGAGGCCGGGCCCCAGATGACGATCTCCGTCTGCGGCCGGAAGACGGGCGCGAAGAAGACCAGGCCCTGGATGTGGTCCAGGTGGAGGTGGGTGAGGAGGATGTGGAGACGGCTCGGCTCGGCCGGCAGGGAGAGGCCGAAGTTGCGGATGCCGGTGCCGGCGTCGAGCACCAGCAGCGATCCGTCCGAGAGGGTGACCCCGACGCAGGAGGTGTTGCCGCCGTAGCGGATCGTTTCGGGTCCCGGGGAGGGGATCGAGCCGCGCGTGCCCCAGAGCTTGACCTCCACGTCAGCCGTCCGCCCCGTTCGTGGATGCCGGCCAGAAGACCGCGATCGCCCCCTGCGAGCCGTGCGTGGTGAGGATCGGGAAGGCCGAGGCCTCGACCCGGCGGCGGGTGCCGTCGGTCGAACGAATCTCGAAGTCGGCGTGGGCGGGGCGACCGTTGCGGACCGCGACGACCAGCGGCAGCTCGTCGTAGGGGATCGGCTCGCCCGCCCCGTCGAAGGGGCCGAACAGCGCCCCCCACTCCTCGGGGCCGACCGTGCCCAACTCCTCGAACCGCCGGCCGAGCAGCATCCCCGCGGCCTCGTTGTAGAAAACGAGCAGGCCGCCCTCGTCGACCAGGAACGCCGGGGTCGAGAGGGCCGACATCAGGTTGCGAGCCAGGATCAGCTCGAGCGGCTTCTGTGACGCATTTTGCACGTAATCGCCTAGCCTCGAATGCCGGACAACCCGGCTGCCGTGATGTTCGTCACTTTAGGAATCTACAAGAGGCGAACCGTGCTTCACGAACCGCGCTTCAGTCGGGGGCGCGGGCGGCGCCGCAGCCACGCCTACTACATCTTCCCGATCTTGAAGATCTTCGTGCCGCAGTCGGGGCAGACGCCCTGGATGGCCGGGCGGCCGTTCTTCATCGTCACCTGTTTGGCGTCTTTGATCTCGACCTTCTTGCGCTCTTTGACGCAGTAACCCTCAGGCATTGGGTCTCCTTTCGCTGCCGCTTCCGGCAAGGCTCGCGCTGAGCGCGAGGTGGATTGCGGCGAATCTAACGGAGGAGGGGGACGATTCCGGGGGGATCGTGCGATTACGCACGACCCTTCGCTACTTGCCTCCCGCTTTTTCCGCTTCTTCCTTGGTTTCTGGAGGAGCTTTTCGAGCCTGGCGCCGCCCGCCGAGCCGCTGCTGGCGCCTCGGTCCGCGCTGCCACCGCCGCCCGCTGCGGCCCCGCCTCCACCTGAGCTGCCGCCCTTGCCCGATCCGCCGCTCGAGCCGCCGCCGCTCGAGCCGCGGCCGCGGCCGCGAAGCTGCGCGACTTCGCCCTGCAGCGCCCGCAGTTCGGCTTCGAGCTGCGCGACGCCGCCGGCCCCGCCCGCGGCGCCCGTGCCGATCCTCGCTTCGAGCTTTTCCTGCAGCGCCTGCACGTCGCCCTCGCTGACGGCGTTGTCGCGGGTGTCGATCGCCAGGTAGATCGCCGCGCCGGTGCCGCCGATCGCGATCACGGCCAGCGCCAGGAAGACGCGGGTGCGCATGCGGAGCTTGCGCTCCACCTCCCCGATCCAAGCGCGTAGGCCGTCCAGCGACATCGGTCTAACTTAGTCGAGAACCCCGCCGGACAGTCGGGTCAACTACGCTCCGGGCACTCCAGCCCATCCGACCCTTCGAGGAGATGTCCCGCATGCCCGATGCAGTGATCGTCGACACCGTCCGCACGCCGATCGGCCGCGCCTTCAAGGGTTCGCTGGCGCAGCTTCGCCCAGAGGAGATGGGCGCCTACGTCGTCGACCGGCTGCTCGAGCGCAACCCCGCGGTCGACCCCGCCGAGGTCGAAGACCTGTTCTGCGGCTGCGGCATGCCGCAGGGCCTGCAGGCGTTCAACATCGGCCGGATCGTGACGCTGCTCTCCGAGAAGCTGCCGGAGACGGTCAACGGGGTGACGATCTCGCGCTACTGCTCATCCAGCCTCGACGCGATCCGCCACGCCGGCAACGCGATCAAGGCCGGCGAGGGCGACGTCTACATCGCCGCCGGGGTCGAGTGGGTGAGCCGCTACAACGAGCGCACCGAGCCGGCCGGCGCCGACGACCAGAACGACGACCTGAAAGGCAACGACGGCCAGCCCAACGCCTACATCGAGATGGGCGTGACGGCGGTCAACGTCGCCAACCGCTACGAGGTGAGCCGCGCCGACATGGACAAGTACGCGCAGCGCTCGCAGGAACTGGCCGTGCAGTCGGAGGAGGACGGCTTCTTCGACCGCGAGATCGTCCCGGTGACGCTGCCCGACGGCACCGAGGTCGCCAAGGACGACGGCCCTCGCCCCAGCTCGACCCTGGAGAAGCTCGCCGAACTGCCGGAGGCGTTCGGGGGCGGCGGGGTGACGGCCGGCAACTCCTGCCCGCTCAACGACGGCGCCGCGGCGGTGCTGCTGATGAGCGACGCCAAGGCGAAGGAGCTGGGCCTGGCGCCGCGCGCCCGGATCGTCACCGCCGCCACCTTCGGCAACGAGCCCGAGTACATGGGCGTCGCGCCGATCGGCGCGATCAAGAAGGTCCTGGAGCGGGCGGAGATGACGATCGACGACGTCGACGCGGTCGAGCTGAACGAGGCTTTCGCCGCCCAGGTGATCCCGATCATGGACGAGTGCGGCATCCCGCTGGAGAAGCTCAACACGCGCGGCGGGGCGATCGCCCTCGGCCACCCCTTCGGGATGACCGGCGCCCGCATCATGTGCACCCTGCTCAACCGGATGGAGACCGACGACGACCAGGTCGGCCTCGAGACGATGTGCGTCGCCGGCGGTCAAGGCAAGGCGATGATCGTCGAGAGGATGAACTGACGGCGATTGGCGAGTTGATGACCCTATAGGGGTCAAAATCGCCAATTGAGCGCGATGGACCTCGCGACCCTCACCTACGAGAGCGGCGACCGGGTCGCCCGCATAACCCTGAACCGGCCCGAGCGGGGGAACGGGATCGTGCCGCGGATGCCCGCCGAGATCGCCGCCTGCGTCGAGCGGGCCAACCTCGACCCGGCCGTCCACGCGATCGCCCTGGCCGGCAACGGCAGCGGCTTCTGCGGCGGCTACGACCTGGTCGCCTCCGCGGAGCGGGACCTGAGCGACCTCGGCGAAGCCGATGCCGGGGCGACCGGCTCGCCGCTCGCCCCGCCGCCGCCCGGCTCCCCGACCGACCCGGCGACGATCGCAGCCAACCACGCTCCGCAGTCGAACTGGGACCCGGTCACCGACTTCCAGTTCATGTGGCGCAACGTGCGCGGCTTCATGAGCCTCTTCCACTCCGAGAAGCCGGTGCTCTGCAAGGTGCACGGCTACTGCGTCGCCGGCGGCACCGACATGGCGCTCTGCTCGGACCTGCTGGTGGTCGCCGCCGACGCGAAGATCGGCTACCCGCCGGCGCGCGTCTGGGGGTCGCCGACCACCGCGCTATGGGCCGCGCGGGTCGGCCCGATGCGGGCCAAGCGGCTGCTCCTGACCGGCGACTCGCTGAGCGGCGAGCAGGCAGCCCAGTGGGGGCTGGCGACCGAGGCGGCGGCGGCGGAGGAGCTGGACGAGCGCTTCGAGGCGCTGCTCGAGCGCGTCGCGCGCTTGCCGGTCAACCAGCTGGTGATGATGAAGATGTTGGTCAACCAGTCGCTCTACGCGCAGGGTCTGCACCAGACGCAGCTGCTCGGCACCTTCTTCGACGGCGTCGCCCGCCACACCGAGGAGGGCCACGAGTTCGTCCGCCGCGCCGCCGAGGGAGGCTTCAAGCAGGCGGTGCGCGAGCGGGACGAGCCGTTCGGCGATTTCGGCCTCGGCGGTTCCGGCGTTCCCTAGTCGCCAGTAGCCTCTGCGGGGTGGACCCGACCGTGAGGAGCAACGGAGATCGCCCCAGCCGCTCGATCGCCGTCGTCGGGGGTGGCTTCGGCGGGGTCGGTGCGGCGGTGATGCTGCGCAAGGCCGGCTACGAGGACGTGACCGTGTTCGAGAAGAGCGAGCGGGTCGGCGGCGTCTGGCAGCACAACAGCTATCCGGGCGCCGCCTGCGACGTTCCTTCGCACCTCTACGAGTTCTCCTTCGCCCCGAACCGCTGGTCGCGCCGCTTCTCGCCGGGCGCCGAGATCCGCGCCTACGTCGAGGGCGTCGCCCGCCGATTCGGCGTGCTCGACCGGATCCGCACCGGGGTCGAGGTGAAGAGCGCCCGCTGGGAGGAGGAGCGGGGCCGCTGGGCGCTCGAGACGAGCGCCGGCCCGCACGAGGCCGAGATCCTGGTCACCGCCTGCGGCCAGCTCTCGGTGCCGAAGACGCCGCCGCTGTCCGGCCTGCAGAGCTTCGAAGGGCCCGCCTTCCATACGGCGGAGTGGCGTCACGACGTCGACCTCGCCGGCAAGCGGGTCGCGGTGGTTGGCACCGGTTGCAGCGCGATTCAGACCGTGCCGGCGATCCAGCCCGAAGTCGCCCAGCTCGACGTCTACCAGCGTTCGGCCGGCTGGACGCTGCCGAAGATGGACTACGCCTACCCCGAGTGGGCGCACCGGCTCTTCCGTCGCCTCCCGGCCCTGCGCCGTCTCGACCGCGCCTCGGTCTTCGCCTTCATGGAGCTCGGGGCGGCGGCGATGACGAACCGACCCTGGCTGCTGCCCGTCTTCCGGGCCGCCTGCCGCCGTCAGATCGACAAGGCGATCTCCGACCCCGAGCTGCGCCGCAAGGTGACCCCGACCGACGAGGTCGGCTGCAAGCGGGTGATGCTCACCGACGAGTGGTACCCGACGCTGACCAAGCCGAACGTTGAGCTGGTGACCGAGCGGATCGCTGCCGTGACGCCGGGTGGGATTCGCACCGAGGACGGGACCGAGCGCGCCACCGACGTCCTCGTCCTCGCGACCGGCTTCGCGACGCATGGCTTCGTCGCGCCGATGGAGGTGCTCGGGCGGGGCGGCCGCACCCTCGCCGAGGAGTGGGCGGAGGTGGCGCGCGCCTACCTGGGGCTGAGCGTCCCCGGCTTCCCCAACATGTTCCTGCTCTACGGGCCGAACACGAACGGCGGCACCGGCTCGGTGATCTACACGATCGAGTCGGGGATCCTGCACCTGGTTGCCGCCCTGCGCGAGATGGAGCGGGCCGATGCGGACCGGATCGAGGTGCGGCGCGATGCGGCCGAGCGGTTCGACCGCGAGCTGCACGACGCCCTGGCCGGGACGGTCTGGCACACCGGCTGCACGAGCTGGTACGTCGACGAGAACGGCAACGACCCCAACCAGTGGCCCTGGCTGTGGAGCGCCTACCGCCGCCGCACGGCGAAGCTTGAGCCGGGCGCCTACGAGCTGAGCACCGCCCCGGCCCCGGTCGGGTCGGGCGCGCTCGGGTCGGGTGCCGAGGCGTGAGCGAGGCGCACCCCAGCTCCCTGATCACGCCGGACTCGGTGCGCAAGATCTTCCCCGGCAGCTTCCCGGGCGACCTCGGGATCGAGCCGCTGGAGATCGAGGACTCGCACGCGCGCGGGCGGATTGTGGTCGACCAGCGCCACCTCCACCCGGGCGGATTCGTCCACGGCGGGGTTTGGACGGCGCTCGGCGACACCTGCGCCGCCTGGGCCACCTTTCGCAGCATTCCGCCCGGGCACAACTTCACGACGATCGAGCTGAAGCTGAACGTTTTCGCCGCCGGGGTGCTCGGCGACGAGATCGTCGCCGTCGGAGAGCCGTTGCACGCCGGCAAGAGCACGGTCGTGATCGAGGTGCGGATGGAGCGCCGCCGCGAGGGCTCCGAGCCCCGCCTGGCCGCGAACCTGATCGTCAGCCAGTTCGTGCTGGCGCCTGAGTGACCGACCGGGCCGGGGACGCGTAGGCTCGCGCCGATGCGCCCGCCGAACATGCTGCTGCTGATCACCGACCAGCAGCGCCAGCCGCGTCACTGGCCGCAGGACCCCGGCTGGCTGCGCGAGCTGATGCCCAACGAGGCCGAGCTGGCGAGGACCGGGCTGAGCTTCAGCAACGGCTTCTGCAACAGCTCGATGTGCTCGCCGAGCCGCGCCACGCTGTTCACCGGTCTCTACCCGGCCCGCCACGGGGTGACCCTGACCCTGACCGCCGCCGACCTCAAGCCCGAGCTGCGCAACACCCCCGCCGTGGTCGCCAACCTGGCCGGGCTGATGCTGAGGCGGGGTGCGCCGCGCCGCCGCGCCCTGCGCCAGTTCGCGCGCGGCGCTCTGGGGCTCGGCCCGCCGGGCGGCAACGAGCCCGAGCTGCGGCCGGAGACGCCGAACCTGGCGCGGATGCTCCGCGCCGCCGGCTACGAGGTTGCCTACAAGGGCAAGTGGCACCTCACCCAGCCGGTTGCCGCCGACGGCTGGAGCGACCGCGACGCCGAGCTGCTTCGGGAGCGGTTCGGCTTCGCCGCCTGGGAGCCGCCGGACGCGGGCGAGAACGCGAAGGCCGAGAACTTCGGCGGCGGCAACGCAGGGCCGCTCGGCGAGGGCTGGGACGAGGTCTACACCCGCCAGGTCGAGGCCTGGCTGGGACAGGCGGAGCTGCCCGAGCCGTTCTGCCTCGTCGTCTCGCTGGTCAACCCGCACGACGTGCTCGGCTACGCCTCCTCCTACCGCGAGGGCGGTTACCGGGCGGGGGAGTTCCGCGACGCCGGGGTGGAGCTGCCGCCGACGATCGACGAGGACCTCTCCTCCAAGCCCGCCGTCCACAGCCTGATGCAGATGGGGATGACCGCCTACCTGGGGCCGCTGCGGGGGCGGCGCGCCCAACTCGACTACGTCAACTTCTACGCCCACCTGCACCGCCTCGTCGACGCCAAGGTGGGCCGCGTCCTGGCGGCGCTCGGCGACCCCGGCGACCCGGGCTCGCTGCGCTCGCGGACCGTGGTCGTGCGCTGCTCGGACCACGGTGAGATGGGGCTCTCGCACGGCGGCCTGCGCCAGAAGGCGTTCAACGCCTACGAGGAGACGACCCACGTGCCGCTGGTCGTCTCCAACCCGCTGCTCTTCCCGCGGGCGGCCGAGACCGAGGCGCTCGCCTCGCTGGTCGACGTGCTGCCGACCCTGGCGACGCTCGGCGGCGCCCAGCCGCCGGCCGGCGCGCAGGGGGTCGACCTGAGCCCGCTGCTCGCCCGCCACGCCGCGCCCGAGCGCGAGGCGCCGCGCCGCGCCGGCGTCGACTTCGGGCCGGTCCTCGACCACCCGGCCCCGGCCGACTCGGTCCGCGACTCGGTCCACTTCAGCTACGACGACCACCAGGCGGCGACCGCCCAGGTCGACGCCCCCGGCCAGCCGAACCGGGTGCGCTGCGTCCGCGAGCGGCGGCTCAAGTACGCCGTCTACCTCGACCCGGAGGGGCGGGCGGCGCCCGAGCACGAGATGTACGACCTGGAGCGCGACCCGGAGGAGCGGATCAACCTGCTCGACCACGCGACGGGCGAGGCGCGCCGCGCCGCCGAGCGGTCCGAGCGCGACCGCCTCGCCGAGCTGCTGCGCGCGCAGATGGTCGAGCTGGGCACCGACAACCTGGCGCCGACCCGCGCCTGATCACTCGGCCGCTTCGAGGCGTTCGATCGCCGGCACGCGCCACAGCGCGCTGGCGATGGTCAGGCCGACCGCGGCGCAGAGCAGCGCCAGGAACCACTGGGTCGAGCTGAGCAGCGCCATGTCGAAGAAGGCGCGCACCGGGGCGGCGGCGAGGATCAGCGCGAAGAGGGCGCCGAGGCCGGCAACCATCGCCAGCATGTAGCTCTGGATTGCGATGTGCTCGCGGCCCGGGCCGCGCTCCAGCAGTAACACGAAGGCGAGGCCGAGGACGATCAGCGTCGTCGTCGCCGCGGTCCGCCCGGCCTCCAGCGAGCCGCCGAAGACGGTGTCGACGAGGAAGAAGCAGAGGATCGAGCCGAGCGCCGTCGCCAGCCCGGCCGGCACCGCAAAGGCGGCCAGGGCGCGCAGTAGCCGGCCGCGGTAGAGCGGCCCGTCGGAGGGGGCGAGGGCGAGCACGAAGGAGGGGACGCCGATCGTCAGGAAGGCGGCCAGGGTGAGGTGGCGGGGCAGGAACGGGAAGGCGAAGCCGGGCACCGCAACGAGCAGGATCAGCGCCGCCGCGTAGACGCTCTTGGTCAGGTAGAGGCGGCCGAGCCGGTGGATGTTGCGGGCGATCCGCCGCCCTTCGGCGACCGCCTGGGGCAGTCGCGCGAACTCGTCCTTGAGCAGCACCACGTCGGCGACCCCTTTGGTCACCTGCGCGCCCGAGCCCATCGCCACCGCCAGCCGCGCCTGCTTCAGCGCCGGCACGTCGTTGACCCCGTCGCCGATCATCGCCGTGTAGCGGCCCGAGGCGCGCAGCGCCGCGACCAGCGCCTTCTTCTGCTCCGGGGCGATCCGGCAAAAGATCGTGTTGCGCTGCGCAGCCGCCGCAAGCGCCTCGGGGTCCTCGGGCAGCTCGGGGCCCTCGATCACGCCGGCCTCCCGCGGCACCCCGACCGCGTAGGCGACCGCGGTCACCGTCGCCCGCGCGTCGCCGGAAATCAGCTTCAGGTCGACCTCCGACTCGCGGATGAAGGCGATCGTCTCCGCCGCGTCGGGCCGCAGCGTCTCTTCGAGCACGACCAGGGCGAGCGGCGTGAGGTGCGGCGGCGGCGCCTCCGCCGGACCGTCGGGCAGCGCCTCGGCGGAGCTGCCGAAGGCGACCACCCGCCGCCCCGCCGCGGTCTCCTCCTCGAGCTTGCGGGCGAGGCCCGGCGGCAGGGCGAGTGCGCCGGCCTGCGCCAGCACGTCCGGGGCCCCCATTACGTACGAGCTCCCCCCCATTGTTATCCCGCTCCACTTCCAGCGCGAGGAGAAGGGGACCTCCCCGCTCACCCGCACGGGTTGCGCGGGGAAGGCCGCAGCGACCGTCTCCAGAGTGCGGTTGCGCTCGCCGGCGCTCGCCGCGAAGCGCCCCAGCGCCGCCCGCGCCTCGTCGGGGTCGGTTCCCTCGGCGACCTCGACCCCGAGCAGCCGCAGCTCGCCGTCGGTCAGCGTGCCGGTCTTGTCGACGCAGATCGTGTCGACCGCGGCGAGGCTCTCGGTGGCGCTGATTTGCTGCACCAGCGTGTCCTTGCGGGCCAGCCGCACCGCCGCCACCGCGAAGGTGACGCTCATCAGCAGGACCAGCCCCTCGGGGATCAGCGTCACCAGGCCGGCGGTCGCCGTCTGCGCGGCTTCGATCAGGTCGGTGGCGCGCAGCTCGAAGGTGAGCAGCAGCAGCGCCGCCAGCGGCACCATCCCCCAGGTGCAGGCGACGATCACCCGGTTGACCTCGCCCTGGAGCGGCGAGGGCGGGTGGCGGAAGGCTTTCGCCTCGCCGGCCAGCCGGCCGGCGTAGCTCTGCTCGCGCACCGCGTCGACCCGGTAGCGGCCCGAGCCGGAGATGCAGAAGGAGCCCGACAGCGCCTGCTCGCCGGGCGCCTTGTGCACCCCTTCGGCCTCGCCGGTCAGCATCGACTCGTCCAGGGTCATCCCGCGGCTGGCGATCACCTCTCCGTCGGCGACCAGCTGGTCGCCCGGCTCGACCGCGATCACGTCGCCGGGGACTACCTGCTCGGCCAGCAGGCCGGTCTCGGCGCCGTCGCGCAGCACGCGGGCGTGAGGGGCGACCAGCACCGCAAGCTCGTCCAGGGTCCGCTTCGCCTTCAGCTCCTGGCGGATGCCGATGTAGGAGTTGACCGCGGCGATCAGGCCGAAGACCGCATCGGCGATCAGCCCGAGCGAGAGGATCAGCACGAAGAAGACGCCGATGATCGCGTTGAACAGCGTGAAGACGTTGCCGGCGACGATGCTGGAGACCGAGCGCGAGGAGGACTCGGCGGGCGGGCCGAGCTTGCGCAGGCGGGTCGCCGCCTCGGCGCTGGTCAGTCCCTGGTCGTTCATTGGGGACATTCAATAGGGTTCGCGGCGGATGGCTCTGAAGCTCGGACTCAATCTCGGCTACTGGGGCATCGGCCCGACCGGCGAGGAGGCGGTCGAGGTGGTGCAGGCGGCCGAGCGAACCGGCTTCGAGTCGGTCTGGGTGGCCGAGTCCTACGGCTCCGACGCGGTCAGCGTGCTCGCCTGGCTCGTCCCGCAGACGAAGACGATCAACCTCGGCGCCGCGATCATGCAGGTGCCGGCCCGCCCGCCCGCCGCCGCGGCGATGGCCGGCGCGACGCTCGACAAGCTCTCCGGCGGGCGCTTCCTGTTCGGCTTCGGGCCCTCCGGCCCGCAGGTCTCCGAAGGGTGGTACGGGGTGCCCTACGCGAAACCTTGGGGGCGGACCCGCGAGTACGTCGAGGTGGTGCGGGAGATCGTCGCCCGCGAGGGCCCGCTCGAGCACCAGGGCAAGCACTACCAGCTGCCACTGCCGGGCGGCGAGGGCAAGGCGCTGAAGCTCAACTTCCACCCCGAGCGCAGCCGCATCCCGGTCTTCCTCGGCGCGATCGGCCGCAAATCGGTCGAGCTGGCGGCGGAGATCGCCGACGGCTGGATCCCGATCTTCTTCAGCGTCGACGCCTTCGAGCAGACCTGGGGCGAGCACCTGGAGGCAGGCTTCGCCAAGAGCGGGCGGGCGAGGAGCGACCTCGAGGTCTCGCCGTCGCTGCAGGTTGCGATCGACGGCGATCAGGAGGCGGCGAAGGGAGTCGTCAAGGCGGGGCTCGTCCTCTACTTCGGCGGCATGGGCAGCCGCAAGACCAACTTCTACGTCGACCTCGCCCACCGCTTCGGCTTCGGCGAGGTCGCCGACGAGGTCCAGCGCCGCTTCCAGGACGGCGACCGCGGCGGCGCCTTCGAGGCGATGCCGGACGAGATCGTCGAGGCGACCTCGCTGGTCGGCAGCGAGGCCGAGGTGGCGGAGCGGATCGAGCGTTTCCGCGGCGCCGGGATCGACCGCCTGATCGTCTCGCCGGTGCACGCGGATCGCGGCGAGCAACTCCACACCTTGGAGCGCCTCGCAGCGCTTATCGCATAACCTCCCGCGCCGCAGCGCGATGAGGATCGGAGTGCCGAAAGAGACCGCCGAGGGGGAGCGCCGCGTCGCGCTCGTCCCCGACGTAGTCAAGTCGCTGAAGCGCAACGAGCGGGTCGACGTGGTCGTCGAGTCCGGCGCCGGCGAGGCCGCCGGCCACCCCGACTCCCAGTACGAGGAGGCGGGGGCTGAGGTAGTCGACCCCGAGGTTGCCTGGGGGGGCGACGTCGTGCTCCGCGTCGCCACCCCCAGCGCCGGGGAGATCGGGCGGCTCCGTTCCAACCAGCTCCTGATCGGTCACCTCGCCCCCTGGACCTCGGCCGAGACCAACCGGGCGCTGGCGGCGGCCGGCGTCACCAGCTTCGCGATGGAGGCGATCCCGCGCACGACGCGCGCCCAGGCGATGGACGCGCTCTCCTCGCAGGCCGCCGCCGGCGGCTACGCGGCGACGCTGATCGCCGCCCGCGAGTCGGGCCGCTTCTTCGGGATGATGACCACCGCCGCCGGCACCGTGCCGCCGGCCAAGGTGCTGGTGCTGGGGGCGGGCGTCGCCGGCCTGCAGGCGGTCGCCACCGCGAAGCGACTGGGCGCGGTGGTCACCGGCTTCGACATCCGCCGCGCCGCCTGGGAGCAGATCGCCTCGCTGGGCGGCCGCCCGCTCGAACTCGACTTCATCCCCGACGCCGAAGGCGAGGGCGGCTACGCGCGCCCGCTCACCGACGAGGAGAACGCGCAGGTCGTCGAGGCGATCGGCGAGAACGCCGCCAAGCAGGACGTGATCGTCACCACCGCGGCAATCCCGGGCCGCCCGGCGCCGCTGCTGATCACCGCCGGGGCGGTGCGCAACATGCAGCCCGGCTCGGTGATCGTCGACCTCGCTGCCGAGACCGGCGGCAACTGCGAGCTGACCCGGGCGGGGGAGACGGTCGTCGAGGGCGGCGTCAAGGTGATCGGCCCGCGCAACCTGGCAAGCGAGATGCCGCTCCCCGCCTCGCAGCTCTACGCCAAGAACCTCGAGAGCCTGCTCGACCTGCTGATCGGCGAGGACGGCGAGCTGAAGCTCGACTTCGAAGACGACATCGTCGCCGCCGCGTGCATCACGCACGGCGGCCAGGTCCGCAACGAGAGGGCGGCACAGTGAGCGCGGTAGCGACCGAACGTCCATATCTGATTCTTCGTGAGGGAGCGACGCGGGAGGTCGTCGTATGACCCTGTTCACCGAGCTGACCATCTTCGTGCTCGCCGCCTTCGTCGGCTTCGAGGTGATCTCGAAGGTGCCGACCACCCTGCACACGCCGCTGATGTCGCAGACCAATGCGATACACGGGATCGTCATGCTCGGCGGGCTGATCGTCGTCGGCTACGCAAACGACCCGCTCGAGTACGTGATCGGCACGATCGCGATCGCCTTCGGCACGATCAACATCATCGGCGGCTTCATGGTCACGGACCGGATGCTCGGCATGTTCTCGAAAAAGCCGAAGCCCAAGGCCGAGGACGGGGAGGGCGACTCGTCGTGATCGCCGAGGCCGTGCTGAAGCCGGGCGGCGACGCCGCCACGGCGCTCTACATCGTCTCCTTCTCGATGTTCATCTTCGGCGTGCGCCGCGGCACCCACCCGACCACGGCGAAACAGGGCAACATGATCGCCGCGGGGGGGATGGCGATCGCCGTCGTCACCACCCTGCTGCTCGACGGGATCGGCAACTGGGGGCTGATCGCGATCGGCCTGGCGGTCGGCGCGGCGGTCGGCGTGATCGCCTCGGTTCGCGTGCAGATGACCCAGATGCCGCAGATGGTGGCGCTCTACAACGGGGTCGGCGGCGGCGCCGTGGCGCTGATCGCCTGGTCGGAGATCCGCCACGGGATCGGCGAGATCGACGCCGGGACGATCGCCTCGATCCCGCTCGACACGCTGATTCCGGTCCTCTTCGCCGCCGTGGTGGGCTCGGTCTCCTTCTGGGGCTCGAACATCGCCTTCGCCAAGCTGCAGGACCTGATCCCGACCAGGCCGCTCGCCGTCCCCGGCCAGCAGGTGGTCAACGCGCTGCTGCTGGTCGGCATCGTCGCCGCCTGCGTCGACATCGCCCTCAACCACGGCGACCCCTCGCAGGGCCTGTTCATTGCGATCCTGATCGCAGCCGCGCTGCTCGGCAACCTCGTGGTGCTGCCGATCGGCGGCGCCGACATGCCGGTGGTGATCTCGCTGCTCAACGCGTTCACCGGCCTCTCCGCCGCCGCGGCCGGCTTCGCGCTGGAAAACGTCGCGCTGATCGTCGCCGGCACCCTGGTCGGCTCCTCGGGAACGATCCTCACGATGGAGATGGCGACCGCGATGAACCGTTCGGTCGCCAACATCCTCTTCGCCGGCTTCGGCGGCGCCCCGGCGGGGGGCAAGGGGGTTACGGAGGAACGACCGGTGACCTCGATCGGGGCGCAGGACGCGGCGATCAAGCTCGCTTACGCCGACTCCGTCGTGATCGTGCCCGGCTACGGCCTCGCCGTCGCCCAGGCCCAGCACGCGATCAAGGAGGTCGCCGACGCGCTGGAGAAGCGGGGGGTCCCGGTCAACTACGCGATCCACCCCGTGGCGGGCCGCATGCCGGGCCACATGAACGTCCTGCTGGCCGAGGCGGACGTCCCCTACGAGCAGCTGAAGGAGATGGAGGAGATCAACCCGGAGATGCCGCGCACCGACGTCGCCGTGGTGATCGGCGCCAACGACGTCACCAACCCGGCGGCGAAGGACGACCCCGACAGCCCGATCGCCGGCATGCCGATCATCGAAGTCGACCAGGCCCAGCAGGCGATCGTGATCAAGCGCTCGCTCAGCCCCGGCTTCGCCGGCATTGACAACGACCTCTTCTACGCGCCCAACACCTCGATGCTGTTCGGCGACGCCAAACAGGCCGCCTCCGACATCGCCTCCGAGATCCAGGGGCTGTAGCCACCTCGCGGCGTCGTATCTCGTCGGCAGTTGACCGACGGTGACCCCCGGGGGAGAGATCGACGGGCTGTGGCCTTGAACCTGCATGAGGCTTGGTCAGGCGGCGCCCGAGAGGGGGCAGGGGACTGTCGAGTGGGTTGGGACGATTGCCGTCGTCGCGCTGCTGCTGGCCGGGCTGCTGGCGGCCGGGGTGCGGGTGCCGGGGACGGACCTGGCGCGGGCCGTCGCCTCGCGGCTTCTCTGCGCGGTCGCGATGGCCGACGGCTGCGGGGACGAGCCGGCGCTGATCGCCGTCTACGGCACCGAGGTGGGCAAGCTCGTCAGGCAGCACATGCCGACGCTGCTCTTCGAGCGCGGCTCGCGTGCCCTGCCGGTCGACTTCCGCCGCTGCCGAGCCGTCGCCTGCGGCGACGGCACGTCGCGCGGCCTCGTCCACGCGAGCGACGCGGGAATGCACGTGACCGCGTTCGTCCACGTAATCGATTGCCGGGACGGCGGCGGAGCGTTCCCGGGCGGGAGCGACGGCTCCCCCGACTGCTCCGGCTCGCGGGCCGGCAACCTCTACATCCAGTACTGGACCTACTACGCGGACTCCGCCACGCTGCGCGGCGTGCCGATCGTCGGCGAGGAGGGCTACCACCGCGACGATTGGGAGGGCCTGGAAGTCCGCATCGGGCGCGACGGGCGGGTCGAGGAGCGCGCCTCCTCGCACCACGGCCACAACGCCGAGCAGAGCCTCGCCAACGCCGGCTCCGACGCCGGCATCGTCCCGCTCAGGGAAGCCGCTGAATCGGTCGGTGCCCGCCCCGCCAACGGCTGGGGCCCCGAGACCCGCCTGCTGGTCGTCTCCGGCGGCAGCCACGCCGGCAACACGAACGGCTACCTGAGGATCGACCGCGTCACCCCCGGCCGCCGCGTCCATCTCGTGCCGCTGGAGCCGATCGTGGCGGCCGAAGGCGGCGCCTACCGGTTCGCGATCAGCCCGCCCTGGCTGAAGAGCGTCTGGCGCGACCCGGAGGCCGCCGGCACCGACTGACGGGCTCTCGCGGATCGGCGAACCGGCGCGTTGGCGGATTTCGTCGTCCCGTCACATCCCCGCTCGCCCACCGCGCTACTGTTTTCGGATCGCCACCGAGGTGACGGCAAAGTCTCGCTCCAAGGATGCGATCGCGGAACGGCTCGCGGAGGCGCGACGGCGCACGCTCGACCTGATCGAGCCGCTCGACGACGAGCAGCTCAACCGCGTCTACTCGCCGATCCTCAGCCCGCTCGCCTGGGACCTCGGCCACATCGCCAACTTCGAGGAGCTGTGGCTGGTGCAGACGATCGGCGAGCGCGAGCCGCTGCACGGCGATCTCGGCCGCCTCTACGACGCGATCGAGAACCCCCGCCGGACGCGCGGCGAGCTGCCGATCCTGCGCGACGCCGAGCTGCGCGCCTACCTCGACGACGTCCGCAACCGCGCCCTCGACGTGCTTGACGGCATCGAGATCGGCCCGGACGCCGAGGACCCCCTGCTGCGCGACGGCTTCGTCTACGAGATGCTGGTCGCCCACGAGCACCAGCACAACGAGACGATGCTGCAGCTGCTGATGCTGGTCGATGGCTACGACCTGGTCGGCGCGGCCCCGGCCCCCGCCTCCGAAGCGGCTCCCCCCGGTCCCGAGATGGTCGGGGTGGAAGGGGGGACGCACTGGATCGGCGCGCCCCCCGCCGGCTTCGCCTACGACAACGAGCGCCCCCGCCACGCCGTCGAGCTGGAGCCGTTCGAGATCGATCGAACCCCGGTCACGAACCGCGCGTACATCGCCTACATGGAGGAGACGGGAGCCGAGCCGCCGCTCTACTGGGAGCGCGACGGCGAGCGCGGCTGGGTCCACACGGCGATGGGGCGGCGCGAGCCGATCGACCCCGCTCAGCCGGTCGTACACGTCTCCTGGCACGAGGCCGATGCCTTCGCCCGCTGGGCGGGCAAGCGGCTGCCGACGGAGGCCGAGTGGGAGGCGGCCGCCGCCAGCCTGGGCCTGCCGATGGCCGGACGGGTCTGGGAATGGACGCGCTCGGACTTCCTCGCCTACCCCGGCTTCGAGGCGTTCCCCTACCCCGAGTACTCGGAGGTCTTCTTCGGCGACACCTACAAGCTGCTGCGGGGTGGCTCGTGGGCGACCCACCGCGACGACCTGCGGCCCAGCTTCCGCAACTGGGACCTGCCGCAGCGCCGCCAGATATTCGCCGGCCTGCGCTGCGCGAGGGGCGCACCCCGATGACTCCGCGAGCGGGTGGGCAGGGCGCGACGCGGCCGGGGGCGGTCGCGGACCCGATCGAGATCGAGGTCCGGCTCAGCCCGGGCGGCGGCGCGACGATGGCCCGCGAGGTCCGCCTCGGCCTCACCGCCGACCCCAAGGAGCTGGCGCCGAAGTACTTCTACGACGAGCGCGGCTCGCAGCTCTTCGAGCGGATCACCGAGCTGCCCGAGTACTACCCGACCCGCGCCGAGCGCGAGATCCTCGACGAGCGCTCGGTCGAGATCGTCGCCGCGGCGGGGGAGCCGGGGACGCTGGTCGAGCTGGGCTCGGGCTCGGCCACAAAGACCCGTCACCTGCTGAGCGCGATGCGCGACGCCGGCTGCCTCGACACCTACGTCCCGGTCGACATCTCGGAGGAGATCACCCACGAAACGGCGCAGGCGCTGGTCGACGAGTACCCCGGCCTCGCCGTGCGCGGCCTGGTCTGCGACTTCGAGCACGACCTGGAGCGGATACCGGACGGCGCGGGCGGCCGGCTGGTCGCCTTCCTCGGCGGCACGATCGGCAACCTCTACCCGGACGCACGCCGCGAGTTCCTCGCCCGGGTCGGCGCTCTGCTGGAGCCGGAGGACCGCATCCTGCTCGGCACCGACCTGGTCAAGGAGCCGGCCCGCCTCGAGGCGGCCTATGACGACGCCGCCGGGATCACCGCCGAGTTCAACAAGAACGTGCTCCTGGTCCTCAACCGCGAGCTGGGCGCCGATTTCGATCCGGCGGGATTCGAGCACGTCGCGCGCTATGACGAAGAGGAGTCCCGCGTGGACATCCGGCTGCGCTCGCTGGCCGATCAGACGGTGCGCATCGACGGCCTCGACCTGACGGTGCGGTTCGCCGCCGGCGAGGAGATGCGGACCGAGATCTCGTCCAAGTTCACCCGCAAGAGACTGGAAGGCATCTATTGCGAGGCGGGGCTGCGGCCGGCCGGTTGGTTCACGGATTCGGCCGGCGACTACGCGCTCAGCCTCGCATCGATTTAGAGTCTTGGATTAACGGGGAGAATTTGAAGCTTTGGAAGGCCGGGGTCGATCAAGGAGGGGTGAGAGTTGAGCCTTGATATCCATCTATACGGGGAACGGATCGGGACCCTCTTCCCAGCCGGAGACAACGACTACAGGTTCGCCTACGACCCGAAGCTGGTCGACAAGCTCGGAGCGGGAAATGCGCTGCTGAGCAACGCGCTGCCGGTTCGCCCGGAGCCGTTCAGCTTCGAGGCGACGGCTGCGTACGTGGAGGGGCTGCTGCCCGACGGGCGGCGGCGAAGGAAGGTTGCAAAAGAGCTCGGCATCGACCCAGCGGACGGCTACGGCCTGCTGCGCGAGCTCGGCCGCGATTGCCCGGGGGCGGTCGTGTTCCTGCCCGAGGGCACGGAGATCGAGGAGAGCCCCGATCCCGAGTCGCTCGAGTGGCTGACCAAGGAGGAACTGGCGGAAGTGGTGAAGCAACCACCGCCGCGGCTCTTCACCCCCGACGAGTGCCCGGGTCGGATGCGCTTCGCGCTCGCCGGCGCCCGTCACAAGCTGGCCCTCGTGCGCGACGACGAGAACGACCGCTGGGCCTGGCCTCAGGCGGGGGTGCCGAGCACCCACATAGTCAAGCCGGAGACCGGCGAATATCCGGAATACGTGGCCAACGAGATGTTCTGCTCGACAGTCTGCCGGCAGGTCGGCCTGCCGGTGGCGAAAGCGCGGGTGGAGGAGATCGGCGGGCGCAGCTGCCTGGTCTCGGAGCGCTTCGACCGCGAGGGCACCGGCCTGGAGGCGAAGCGGACCCACCAGGAGTCGTTTGCCCAGGCGCTCGGCATAACCCCCTTCGCGGAGGAGGAAACCGAGGAGGGCGAAGCGCCCGGCTTCGCCGAAGCCACCGGGCTGTTGCACGCGGTCAGCCGCTCGGACGAGGTGATGACGCTGCTCAACGTCGCCTTCTGCAA
>Ga0210144_1000466_pt1 | contig 21525 bp, 15 predicted proteins | sample Muzzi_PWA_D2_FD_185532 | JGI IMG/M metagenome (GOLD analysis project Ga0210144, IMG submission 185532) | Wetland microbial communities from San Francisco Bay, California, USA, that impact long-term carbon sequestration - Muzzi_PWA_D2 (SPAdes) | ecosystem: Environmental > Aquatic > Marine >...
CCAGGCTTCTTCCCGGGAGAGTTTTTTGTCGAACAGCGCCTGGTGCCGCGCCTCGACCTCGAGCTGTTCGGCCTTGCCTGTGACATAGGCGTCGTAATTCCCCGGCCAGGACGTCAGCTGACCACGGTCCAGTTCGATGATGCGCGTCGCCAGCCGGCGCACAAAGGCGCGGTCATGGCTGATGAACAGCAGCGCCCCGGCATACTCCAGCAGGAACTCCTCCAGCCAGGTGATGGCCTCGATATCGAGGTGATTGGTGGGTTCATCGAGCAGCAGCAGATCCGGATCGGCCACCAGGGCGCGCGCCAGCATGACGCGTCGTCGCCAGCCGCCGGAGAGAGTATCGAAGGCGGCATCCCCGTCCAGACCCAGGCGCGCGAGAACAGTCTCGACCCGCTGTTCCAGCTGCCAGCCGCCCTGGGCCTCCAGCTCGTGCTGCAAGCGCGCCAGTCGTTCGAGTCCGTTCGGCGTCGATGTCCCGGCCAGTTCGGCGGCAGTGTGATGATACGCGGAAATCAACCGGCCCAGCTCCGGCAGACCGCCGGCCACGACATCGAACACGGACTCGCAGCTGTCGAGCGTGACCTCCTGCGCCAGGTGGGCCACGCGTGTGCCCGGACGAATCCACACGCTGCCTTCGTCGGGCGCGGCCTCGCCGCTCACCAGGCGCAGCAGCGAGGACTTGCCCTCGCCGTTGCGCCCCACCAGGCAAAGGCGTTCCCCGCGGGTGACTTCAAGTTCCGCCCGATCCAGCAGCGCGTGATGGCCGAAGGCGAGGGAAAGCTTGGCAAGGCGCAGCAGGGGCATGGGTCTGGAGTGTCTGGCAAACCGGGCGCGGGTTGGTGGAACAGCGTGATGTTTCGTTACGACATTCTACCTGATCCTCCGGTCGCGGTGAGCAAGGGCAAAAAAGGATCAGGCTGGAATGGCGCTTACTTAGGGGATATCGTCGATGCAAGCCCAAGACTGGCCACGGAAAAACACGGAATAATCACTAACAATGATTGTTTCTTCCGTGTGATTCCGTGGCTTTTTACAGGGGTCAGGTTTTAAGTAAGTGGCATTCGGATCAGGCTGGAATGGCGCTTGCCTGGTGGTCATCCATAAGCTGCGGTGAGTTTAATTGTGTATGGACGGACACTACCTGGTCGGCGCCGTCGCCAGGGGGGATCGTGGGGCGAGGTGCATTTCGCCAGCGGCGTCCGTCACGCCAGGTTCCCTGGCCAACACAATCGACAAAGGGGAATGCACCACCGGCCATTGCCCCTTGAGCACGTTAGTGGGCTCGTCACCGGTGAAGGCGAGGTAGCTGTAGCGCCCGTAGTGTGGAAGCTTGCGGCCCAGGCCGGGCAGTGCTGCCGCCTGTCCGGCGGCCAGCCAGCCGAGCGCCTGGCCGGGATTGGCCGGATGGCGCGCCATGACCACCACGGCATGGCGGTCGTGATCGAGCGGCGTGCCGGCAATCGACACCGCATCGCCCTGGTCACTGAAGGGGTAGTCCGCCAGCGCGGCATCCAGGTTGTGCCGGAAGCGGTTGCTCCAGCCAAGCAGCCAGACCGCCCTGTCAGTCGGCAGCGCTGTGAGTTCGTCATCGGCGACGATGCTGAACCGCCGCGGGTTGCCCGCTTTCCAGCTCGCGGCCAGTTCGGCGTAGGCGGCGCGCAACGGTTCGGGTGCTGTCGAGGGCAGCACGATGGTCACCTGCTCCGCACCCATCGCCTGACTGATTGCCGGCGGTATTTCATTGCGGTCGAGGCGGCGAAACACATCGAACTCCGGGTCGACGGTGAGCTGCAGCGGTCGCGCCGGCAGCTTCAGGTCCAGTGTCTGCTGTTTGCCTTCAAGTTCCACCACCGTCTGCCAGGCTTCCTCCCGGCCTTCCAGCCGGATGGCAACCGGTACCCGCAACAGGTAGGCCGCTCCCTCCTGCACCTGTTCGATCCGTGCGGTGAGCACGAAGTCCTGGCCCTCGGACCGAACATGCGCCCCGCCGAGGCGCAGTTGCGGCGCTCCTTCGCGCTTTACCCACTGGTCGAAAAATGCCGTGAGCGGCTGTCCGCCCACCGAGCTGAAGACCGCCGCGATATCCGCAAATCCCGCGTCCCGGAAACGGTACTGCGCGTACAGGGCGCGCAATCCCCGGATGAAGGCCGCGTCGCCCAGCTGCAGGCGCAGCATATGGAACAGCATCAGCGTCTTGCCGTAGCCGACCGCCTCGGTGGCGTCACTGTGGCGGCTGCGGAATGCGGTCAGCGGAAAATCCTGCTGTGTGCGCACGTAGTCGGCGTAGTTCTGCAGCACACCGCGCCGGTAATCAACCCCCTTCCCTAGCTGTTCCTTGATCAGGTGATCGGCCAGATAGCTGGTCAGCCCCTCGGACCAGTTGCCCCCGGCAGTGTCGACATAGACTCCGTTGCCCCACCAGTTGTGCAGAATCTCGTGGGGATAGGAGGAACGCAGAATGAACGGCAGACGAATGACCTTCGACCCCAGCAGGGTGAACGAGGGCATGCCGTAGCCGGTCTCCCAGAAGTTCTCCACCAGCGCGAACTTCGCATAGGGATAGGGACCGATCAGCCGGCTGTAGAGTCGGATATAGTCCGCGGTCGCATCGAGATACGGCCGGGCGAGCGTTGCATCGGGCTCGCGCAGCAACACCATCGCCCTGACCCCGTCCCTGGTCTGTGCGTATTCGCTGAAACGCGCGGCGATGAGGTATATTTCTTCCTGGGGATGGGCGCAGCGCCACTGCTCCCGGGTGCCGGTGTTCCGTTGTTCCTGCGCCAGGCGCTCACCCTGGGTCATGCCGGTCCAGCCCGGCGGCAGGTGAAGATCGAGATCAAAGGTCAGCCGTTCTCCCGCCACCTGCGGATACCAGTAACTCCGGTCGGCGAGGAACACCCCCTGATCATCGATCATACCCGCGGTCTCGCTGTAACCGCGCGCGTAGTCCTCGCCCTGCGGGTGCAGCGAATGCCGGATGCGGCCCTGGTAGCGCAACACGAAGCGGTCCTGCCCGGCGGGCAGCAGCACGCGGTAGCGGCGTGGTATCACAGCCCCTTCGGCATCCGTATTGGGTGGTGTTTTCACCGCCAGCGGAACCAGGCGTACCCCCTCGGTCCTCACCTCGGGCGACATGTCCGGATGCAGTTCGAATTCCAGTGGTCCGGAAGTCCCCTCACGGGTGATGGTGTCCACTACCGCGAGGCTGTGTTCCGGGGGATCAAGCGTCACCTCCAGGACGTGGTGCAGATCCGCACGTGCTGTGGACGACATGACCGTGTACGCCAGACACAGGCCGAGGCAGTGCAGCGCCAGCCGATGCCCGTAAGTTTGGCGGGTTGGAGTGAAATGCCTCATGCGGGTTGTCTGTGTTTTCCTGTTGGCAGGCTGAAAACCTGATCCGTCACCTGTGTTGATCGTTGAAATCCTGTACGGGAGCGGGGTATCTCCACAGGTCCGGGAAGCAGCGATCCGGCGCAGTGTTGAAAGCCCCCACTGTTGCCTGTCGAATCACCCGCTACCCGGTGTATATCCGCCACTCAGGCATGGGACACGCGGGCGGCCGCGGGGTTCCTGATATAGTACCCGAACCGTCCGATGTCGTACTCGCCGGCACATGACGTGTTGGCGATATCCGGGAGTGGAGGCATTCCCGACAACCAGGAACAGCAGTCATCATGGTGGATCAGAATCTTCTCAGGGAATTGCGTATCGAGGACAGTGAACGCAATGGAAGCGACCGGCATCGCTGGCAGTGGGCAGTCATCGTGATCGCACTGCTGGCCGTCCTGGGCAGCGGCGGGTATTACGCGTTTCTCGGCCAGGCAACAGCGGTCGCCATCGCGACTGCCGAACGGCCAGCCGCCAACGCGGGCGCCGTGCCGGTGCTGGAAGCGGCCGGCTATATCACCGCGCGCCGCGAGGCCACGGTCTCCTCGAAAATTACCGGCCGACTCGCGGAGGTGCTGATCGAGGAAGGCGAGTCCGTAGAGTCCGGACAGGTGCTTGCGCGTCTCGATGACGTCGACGCCATGGCGGCGATGGGACTGGCCCGAGCGCGGCTAACCGCAGCGCGGGCCCAGCTCGGCCAGATCGAGGCGCAGCTCGAGCAGGCGCGCCGCGACGCAAGGCGTCAGCAGGAACTGCGCGAGAAGCGACTCAATTCGGAACAGGCACTGGAGACCGCACGCACCCAGGTACTCACCCTGTCCGCCGAACTGGAGGCCCAGCGCGGTCAGGTCGGCGTGGCCGAGGCGCAGTTGCGGGTCGCCCAGGTGGACCTTGACAACACCGTCGTGCGTGCGCCCTTCGCAGGCGTAATCGTCGCCAAGGCGGCGCAACCCGGCGAGATCGTTTCCCCCATTTCTGCGGGCGGCGGCTTCACGCGCACCGGTATCGGTACCATCGTCGACATGGACTCGCTGGAAATCGAGGTCGACGTCAACGAAGCCTACATCAACCGCGTCAATCCGCAGCAGCCTGTCCAGGCAGTGCTGGATGCCTACCCCGAGTGGAAAATACCGGCCTCGGTCATCGCCATCATCCCGACCGCTGACCGCAGCAAGGCCACGGTCAAGGTGCGCATCGCGCTCGAGCAGAAGGATCCGCGCATCGTGCCGGATATGGGTGTGCGCGTGGCCTTCCTCGACGAGCAGCCCGGGGGGAACCTGGCGCAATCCTCGCGGAGCGTGCTGGTGCCGGCAAGCGCCATCGTCCAGCGTGACGGCGCCAGCGTGGTGTTCGTGGTGGAAGACAACCGTGCCCGACTACGCCCCGTCACCGCCGGTGCGCTCGGGGGCGATTTGCGTATGGTGGAAGACGGGCTGGACGCCGGTGAACGCGTGGTGCTTGACCCGCCCGCAGGGCTCGACGACGGCATGCGCATCACACCGCACGCACCGGGTGCCTGACGCGCATGCCGGACGCCAAGCCCCTGGTTGCCATCCGTGGCGTCAGCAAGGTCTATGAACGCGGCCACCAGAAAGTCGAGGTGCTGCACCACGTGGATCTGGACATACCCGCCGGGGACTTCCTTGCGCTCATGGGACCGTCCGGTTCCGGCAAGAGCACGCTGCTCAATATGATCGCCGGTCTGGATGTGCCCAGCGAAGGCAGCATCCATGTCGCCGGCAGGCGCATCGACCGACTGTCCGCCAACGAGCTCGCCCACTGGCGCGCCGCGCACGTCGGCTTCGTGTTCCAGTTCTACAACCTGCTGCCCGCGCTCTCGGCGCTGAAGAACGTGGAAATGCCGCTGCTGCTGACGCGTCTGCCGGCGGCGCGGCGCCGGCGACACGCCGCCATCGCGCTCGAACTGGTGGGGCTGAGCGACCGCGCCACACACAAACCCGGCGAACTCTCCGGCGGCCAGCAGCAGCGTGTCGCCATCGCGCGGGCCATTGTCTCGGACCCCGCTCTGCTGGTCTGTGACGAACCCACCGGCGATCTCGACCGCCATTCGGCCGAAGAGGTGCTCGCACTCCTGCAGCGCCTCAACCACGATTATGGCAAGACCATGATCATGGTGACCCACGATCCCAAGGCAGCCGAATTCGCGCGGCGCACCCTGCATCTGGACAAGGGCACGCTGGTCGAACAGGACCACTGAGCCAGCCCCATGAAATACCTGCCGCTGCTCCTCGCTGCGTTGCTGCGCAAGAAGACCCGCACCGTGCTGACGCTGCTGTCGGTAGCCGCAGCCTTTACGCTTTTCGGCATGCTGGACGCGGTGCGTGTCGCCTTCAACGCTCCGCAGAGCGTGGCCGGTATCGACCGCCTGGTTGTCGCCTCGCGTTTTTCCATCATTCAACCGTTGCCCTACGGCTATCTGGTGCGCATCGAGAAGGTTCCAGGCGTCAAGGCCGTCGCCTACGCCAACTGGTTCGGCGGCGTATACCAGGACCCGAAGAACTTCTTTGCCAACATCGCCGTCAGCCTGCCGTCCTATCTCGACATCTATCCCGACATCGTGTTGCCAGAACAACAGAAGCAGGCATTCCTAACGACACGCACGGGCGCCGTGGTAGGGGAATCGCTGGCGCGGCGCTTCGGCTGGAAAATCGGCGACAGGATACCGCTGCAGGCCACCATCTTTCCCCACAGGAACGGCGGCAATGTCTGGACCTTTGACCTGGTCGGCATCTACCGCGCCGCACAGCCGGAACTGCGCGGCATGGAGCAGCAGCTGCTGTTCCGCTATGACTACTTTGACGAGGGACGCCAGTCCGGCCAGGGCACGGTAGGCTGGTATATCGTCAAGGTCGAGGACCCGGCCGGGGCGGACCGGGTGGCGCAGAGCATCGACCACCTGTTCGCCAACTCGTCGGATGAGACCAAAACCCAGAGCGAGCGTGAATTCCAGCTCTCGTTCGCCAAGCAGATCGGCGACATCGGCCTGATCGTCACCGCCATCATGGGCGCCGTGTTTTTCACCCTGTTGCTGCTCACGGGAAACACCATGGCGCAGGCCATCCGCGAACGCATACCCGAACTGGCAGTGCTCAAGACCATCGGCTTTACCAACCGCGCGGTGCTGCTGCTGGTGCTCAGCGAATCGGTACTGCTGCTCAGTCTGGGCGGCCTCGCCGGTCTGCTGTTCGCCCGCCTGGGCCTGCCGCTCATCAGCGCGGCCAGTTCCGGCCAGCTCGACCTGGTGATGCCGGTGCAGAGCTGGCTGCTGGGTCTGTGCCTCATGCTGCTCATCGGCTTTATCGTCGGCCTGCCGCCGGCGCTGCGCGCCATGCGACTGCGCATCGTCGACGCACTGGCGGGGCACTGACGTATGCGACGCATCACGCCTCCATTGCGCGCCCTGACGGGAATACTGCTTGTGCTGGCTGCCTGCGGGATCGTGATCGCCATCCCCCTGGTGGCGCTGATTGCCGGCATTGTTTTCGCGATCTGGCTGCCGGGAACCGTCAGCGGCCGGCAGACGCTGGCCATGACCCGTATCGGACTCGCCACCGTCCCGCAGCGCATCGGTGCGACTTCGGTCGTCGTAATCGGCATCGCCGGCGTGGTGGGCGTGCTGGTTGCACTGCTGGCGATGGCCCAGGGATTTCAGGCGACACTCAGGAATGCGGGGAACGTGGAAACCGCCATCGTGCTGCGCGCCGGCGCCAATGCCGAGTTGTCCTCGGGACTTGAGCGGGCCGCGGTAATCCTCATCGCGCAGGCGCCCGGCGTGCGCCATGACGAACATGACCTGCCGATCGCCTCGGCCGAGGTCGTGGTGGTCAGCAACGTGCCGAAACGCTCTACAGGGACCGATGCGAACGTGGAGGTGCGCGGCGTGGGGTCGCAGGTGTGGAAACTGCGCCCCGAAGTGCGCATTGTCAGCGGCCGCCGCTTCCAGGCGGGTCTGCGTGAACTGATCGTGGGGCAGGGCGCGCTGGCGCAGTTCCGCGGACTCGAAACCGGCAGCACGATCCAGCTGAACGGCCAGGCCTGGAAGGTGACAGGTGTGTTCGCCTCAGGCGACAGCCATGAGTCCGAAATCTGGGGGGACGCGGAATCGGTGGCCGCGGCCTACCGGCGCAGCGGGTTCCAGTCCGTGAGCGTGCGCCTGCGCAGCGCGGATGCCTTCAAGGTTTTCAAAGCCGCGCTCGCCGGCGATCCCCGCCTGCGGGTGGACGTGGAAACCACGCAAGATTACTACAGCAAGCAGTCGCAGCGACTGACCAGGGTCATTCGTGCCATCGGTTTCGGCGTCGCGGTGATCATGGCCCTGGGGGCCGTGTTTGGCGCCCTCAATACCATGTACGCCGCTGTCGCCGCACGCACGCGCGAGATCGCCACCCTGCGCGCGCTCGGTTTCTCCTCGCTGCCGGTGGTGGTATCGGTGATGCTGGAGACCATGCTGCTGGCGTTAGCCGGCGGCGTGCTCGGCGCCGGGGTCGCCTGGGCGGTGTTCAACGGCTACACGGTTTCAACACTGGGCTCCAATTTCAGCCAGGTGGTCTTCCGGTTTCAGGTGTCACCCGAACTGCTGCTGCGCGGGCTGCAATGGGCGCTCGCCATCGGTTTTGTCGGCGGACTGTTCCCGGCGCTGCGCGCCGCAAATCTGCCGGTCACCCGGGCTCTGCGGGAACTCTAGCCCGCATTTCTCACCGGGCGGCGGCGTAGCGATGTACTGTATTGTATATAAGCAAAATGCTGGCAACTCGGAAAAGACAGTATATATTCAGGAATGGCCTATCCCGGCCCTGGCTGGTTCTCGCGCGCCCGGACTTGCTCTTCACTCAAGGGGTAGCTACGGCTACCCCATTCGCTCCAGAGCGGCGTCCGGACACACGAGCCCTGCGCCAGCATCCGGGATCCCGGTGAGAAATGCGGGCTAGACAATCCGGGGGAAATTCTTTCCCGATTCTGCGGGTAGGAGGTACGGCAATCCTGCCTCAGCGACACAGCAGAGACTGTATGCGAAGCCGGAGACGGCTGATCGAACCTGTTCCCGCGGTGGCGGGCGCCATCATCGCGAGAACCCGCGCCAGCAGGCCCGTGTTCGCCTGGGCTCTGTCGGGGTTCCATCGCACCAACACCAGACTGATGTTATCCCCCGTCGCTCCGCCGCGTTGCCGTGCAACATCCACGAGGCTGCCGGCAATATCATCTTCGGCGGACGTTTTTTCCATGCGGCTAACCACCTCTTGCGGCTCGACGTGAGACCAGAATCCGTCGCTGCAAAGCATGAACATATCGCCCGCCTCGACTTCCGAGGCGCCAAAATCAGGTTCGGGTGGCTCGTTGCCGCCCAGACGCATATATAGCTGGTTCTGCAGCGTGCTCGTCGCCGCGTCAGTTTCCGTGAGGCGTCCCTGGGCAACCATGAGCTGTGCCACGGAATGATCCTGCGTCCGGTTGAGCAACCGGGCATTGCGAAAGTGATACAAACGGCTGTCGCCGACGTGAGCCCAGTAGGCTTCCGGACCATTCAGGTACAAGACCACACAGGTGCTGCCCGGAGACCGCGGCTCATCACTGCCCAGCTTGCTGATCCCCTGGTGGGATTCGAGACAGAGTTCCTGAAGAAATGTCCGGGGATCGGAGATCGCTCCGGCGTTGAAACGGCGCCTGGCAGTCTCAATGACCGTTCTGGCCGCCAGCGCCCCGTCCCGGTGCCCCCCCATGCCGTCGGCAACCACGACCAGATGGATATCTCCACTGTTCAGGCTCAGCATTTCCAGGCAGTCCTGCTGTTCGGCACGCCCGCCGATATCCGAAGCCAAACTAAATTGCCAAGGCATGATTCACGCTTCCTCGTCGCGTCCGGTACGCCGCAGCATCATCGAATACCTGACCGGAACCCGGCCATGAAAAAGTCTCCGCATGCGACATCACTTGTTAACAGCATTTTTCTGAAGTTCGAGCAACCGGCTGTTATGCGGATCAATGCTCAAGCCGATACGCAGATATTCGTCCGCTTTTCTGTACTCGAGCATGCCGCGCGCCCACTCAACGAGATCGGCATAGGTATCCGCGATTTTGGCCACCCCCTTCAATGCCTCTTCGTTGCCAGGGTCATTCTTCAGGACCATCTGGTAATAATATAAGGCATTGTCGCGCTTGGGTTCCGTGTAACGGAGTTTCTGCATCGATCGCCGGGCTTGCATGAGGGAGCGCTCGATCTGCGTTGTTGATTCTTCCTGCGGGTGCTGTGCAGTTTTCTGCGTGTTGATTGTCACAACCGCCGGAGGAGTTCCTGAAAGCATCCTGTCAAACGCCGACACTATCAATGGCATGGTGTTGAGAAATACCAGGGCTATGACCAGCAGTATGGTCATTGCACCCGCGAAGCGAAGCGTGCTTTCGTCGAAGAAGAGCGCATTGAACTTCCTGAATGCAAGCCGCGCACCATTGCCGGCGCCCGGTATTTCGGCCGGCCTTCGCGCGCCCGCACCAAAGGTGTATCCCGACGACAAGGACGTCGTGGAGGCAGACGATTCGGGATGTCTGAGTTGCTGTATGTATTCGATCATCTCCCCGGCTGTGTCGAAACGGTCTTCGGGGTTTTTCGCGATCATTCGGTCAATCAGTTCCTGATACCGGCCGAGTTCGTCCGGCAGGGCAGGAACGGGGTCGGACAGATGGGCGATGATGATCTGGATATCCGAGTCACCCGTATAGGGTTTTTTGCCCGTCAGCATTTCATAGAAGATGATGCCCAGCGAATAGATATCCGCGCGCCCGTCCAGCAGCTTGCATTCGGCCTGTTCCGGGCTGATGTAGTAGGGACTTCCCAGTGCGGTGCCGTCCTTTGTCAACCGGCTGTCGGCCTCGGTTTGCTTGGCCACTCCGAAATCGGTGAGTACCGGTGTTCCGTCCCGGCGAAACAGGATATTTGCCGGCTTGATATCGCGGTGAATGATATCCTTTCTGTGCACGTATGCCAGGCAACCCCCGATCGCCTCGACCAGATCCAGAGCCTCGTCAGGATTCATGCCCCTGATTATCCGATCCTCGAGATTGCCGCCCTGAAGATATTCCATGGTGAAGTAATGCCGCTCGCCTGCAACACCGATGTCGTAGATGGTAATGATATTGTGATGATTCAGTGAGGCGATGATCCGCCCCTCATTGACAAAGCGGGCGGACTGAAAGATATCGTTGAACTTTTTCGGCAGCTTCAGAACGACACGCCGGTCGAGTGAGTCCTGAACGGCCAGATAGACGGAGGCCATGCCTCCCTCGGCGATCGGTCGCAGAATCCTGTAGCCGGGGATCTTCAGCGTCATGGCTTAAGTTTCTTCGGCAGGCCGGTTATAGAACGTCAGGGACAAACCGCGCACGGTAAGCCGATCGCTGTCTTCGAGCTTCATCGGCGCGACAACCCCCATGCCATTGATCCGGACCCTGCCCCGCCTCTCGGGGACGACATAAAACCCGTCGTTCTTGCATACGACTCGTGCGGATACGCGCGGCGCAAACCAGCCGGTGGTAGTGATATCAGCGTCAATGGCCTTGCCGATTTTGAAGTTCAGTTTAGTCAGTGGATACTTGGCACGCCTGTGCTCCATACCCGTCAACAACAGGTAGGCCGCGAACTTCGCCTGGCGTTGCTTCATCAATTCGCCGAGATTGGAAACATCGACTTCTACGGTTGAACCCAGAACCACCTGCTCGTGATCACCGGCCGGGGTTCGGTGGGAGTCCACATGTGATTCCGCGTTCATCAACTTCAGAATGTGTTTGGATATGATGACCTCGTCACCTTCAGTCAGCATGTGGCGGGAGACCCGTTTGCCATTGACGAAGGTACCGTTCCTGCTTCCGCTGTCCTCAATGAGGAAATCGTCACCTTCTTTTATGATCTTCGCGTGATGCGCCGATACGCCCGCGTTATCGATCTTGATATCGCTGTCGGAATTGCGCCCGATCGTGGTGACGTCGGAGAGCAGTTCCACTTCGTCCTTCAGCAGATCCCTGTAAAATACCTGGATGTGAGCCATCTATCCGTCCCCTGACGTTAATTCCGATCCGAGAGCAGGTTTTCTGAAATCCCGTGCGTCAGCACCAATACCGAAACCACGGGCATTGCCGACGGGCCGCCACACTGACATTTCCTGTTTATTCATAGTGCGTCGAAATCCTGCGACCCGATTCCCAACCATGTAATCAACCATGATATCGACCGTGTTGCGGGTAACCTGAATATCGGAATCTGCCTGAACGGAACGAGTCTGCCGCATTCCCGGGGCATGCCGGCGAGGACATCCGGAATCTGCGAATCCACAGGAAGAAAAGCACTGAACGGCAGAAGAGAGTGCGATTAACCAGTGTTTATCCGTAAAGGCATAAACTCGCCGCAAAGATGCAAAGAACGCAATGCAATTCTCTTAATAAAACAGCAAGCTACCTTGTTTTCTTTGCGTTCTTTGTGTCTTTGTGTCTTTGTGGCGATAACGCTGTTTATCTGCGGACGCCAACTAATTGTTATGTTTCTGTAATATAACGGATTCGACGCAGCGACCCGCGGATGCCACCAGCGGTTACCGCAGCGTGATCTCGTAGCTCAGTTCCTGCGTCGGCCGGTACCAGTGCTGGCGTCGGACCTTGAGCGTGACGCTGTCGCCTGGCCGCTTGTCCCAGGTCGCCACGCGCAGGTCGGCAAGATCGGCAATGCCCTCGCTGTTGATGGCGATGATCTGGTCACCGGGCTGGAGACCGGCCAGTTTGCAGGGGCTCTTCGGGAGGCACTGGTCAATACTGAGTTTTCCCCCTTCTTCATCGAGCAGGGCGCCGAACTTCCCGGAGGGCGGTAATGACTGTTCCTGAGGCAGCAGGAGATAATCCGCCAACCCCGGTTCCAGCGTGCCATCCCAGTCATTGAGCACGATGGCGCTTTCCACATCGAGGCGGCGCGTCAGACGCCGGGGTATGCCATGGCCATAGGCGAGATGCCCGGCCCCGGCAAGCACGACCAGGGTGTAATCGGGATGGGCACGCAGGTAGTCGGCGGCTCGTTCCGCCATACCCTCATCCCAGAGCAGCTGCACATCGATGAAATTCTCGAAACCGTGCCCGCCCCTGACGGGGTGATGATCGAACACCTTGCGCAGGCGCGCCTCATAGGCCGTGTCGGAACGGTCGATTTCCTCCGGCAGCTCCTTGCGTTCCGCTTCCGTCAACCCCGCGATTCCCTCTCGTCCGACCTTGCTGGTCAACTCGGTCGGCAGGTTCAGTGCCACTACCGGCAGCCGGTTCTCGCGGGCATACTCGAGGATCGGGGCGTACAGGCGGAAATCGAAGCGCCAGCGCCGGTAGTATTCGGTATCGCGCAACAGTTGCTTCTCGTCCACCCGTCCTGCGATATAGTCATCGAGGCTGCTCTGGAAGGGTTGCTGAAACATCTCCATGCCGATTGCCAGGCGCGGGTGCACGGCATGCAGGCGCCGGATAAGCTCCAGCTGCATCAGGTGGTTGTCGTAACGGTCATGGGTCTCGCCCACCAGCACCACGCGCTTGTCAGCCAGCACGGGAATAATGCCTTCGAGGTTCGTGGTGGTGCTGAGATCGAGCGCCGTGGTGAGTTCCGGCGCCGGGTGTTGTTGCGCTGCGGCGACTACCGGCGCAACGCTGTGTCCTGTCATATGCGGACTCTTCGGGCCGGGTGATGTGAGGGTGGCGCATGCTGAGAGGACGACCGGCAACAGCAGTAACCCGGCATACCGGCAGAGACGTGAATCCGAACGAGACATACGGGTGTCAATCATCGGCTGGGACATGGTTCCTTATCTTCGGGTAACCCCTGGTTGTAGTGTGGACACTGCGCAGGTCACGGAAGTTCGGACGATTTACTCAGTGGACAACCCGGCAGGGACAGCGGCGGGGCCAGATCCCCGGGGGTCGCCTCAGGCGCGAGCAGCGGTTCCAGGTAAGGCCAGAGCGTATCGAGCAGTATCGGTTGCGCTCCGGCGTTCGGGTGGATGTTATCCTCCTGCATCAGGCGCCGGTCTTCGGCAACCCCGGCGAGGAAGAACGGCACCAGCGGGACCTGCTGCTCCGCAGCGACCTGCTGATAGACCTCGTGAAACTTCCCGGCATAATAACTGCCGTAATTGGGTGGCAAACGCATGCCCAGCAACAACACACGTGCGCCCATATCCCGGGCGGAGCTGACCAGATGCTCGAGATTGTTGCGCATCTCACCAAGGCTGATGCCGCGCAGGCCGTCGTTACCGCCCAGACCGATAATGACGATGGCGGGCCGGTACTTCGGCAGCGCCGGTTCCAGGACCGCAATGGCCGCGCGGGTCGTCTCGCCGCTGATGCTCAGATTGACCACACGGAAACGGCAGGACCTGGATTGCAGGCGCTTGTCCAGCAGTTGAACCCAGCCCTGCTCCGTATCGATTCCGTAGCCCGAGCTGAGACTGTCACCCACCACCAGTATGACCGGTGGTTGATCGGCGCCAGGACTGCAGACCGGCAGGCACAACAGCAACAGCAGGAGAAAAGGTTTCATGGAAAGGGATTGTAACGCGATGCTGCTGCAAGCGCGCCAGCTCAGTAAATGGGTCACCGGCCCCGAAGGACGGCTGGATATCCTGCGCGGGGTCGATCTCGATATCGCCGCACATGAGGCAGTGGCGATTCTCGGTGCTTCCGGTTCCGGAAAAACCACCCTACTCGGTCTGCTCGCCGGGCTCGATGCGCCCAGCGGCGGCGATGTCACTTTGCTGGGCAAGGCGCTGCACACCCTTGATGAAGACGCGCGCGCCGCGCTGCGCGCCGGGCGGGTCGGTTTCGTGTTCCAGTCTTTCCAGCTGCTGCCGACCCTGACCGCGCTGGAAAACGTCCACCTGGCGCTCGAACTCGCCGGCTGTAGCGAGCGACAGACCCGCGCCGGGGAAGCCCTCGAGCTGGTCGGGTTATCGCAGCGACTGCAGCACTACCCGTCGCAGCTTTCCGGCGGGGAGCAGCAGCGGGTGGCCATTGCCCGCGCCTTCGCGCCGCACCCCGAGGTGCTGTTCGCGGACGAACCCACCGGCAATCTCGACACGTCGACGGGCGATCCGGTGATCGAACTGCTGTTCAGCCTGCGCGCCCGCTACGGCACCGCACTGGTGCTGGTAACGCATGACGCCGCGCTGGCGCAGCGCTGCGAGCGCCGCTACCGGCTGGACAACGGGATACTGGCCCCGGCATGAGACTGCCCGTCCTGCTCGCGCGCCTGCTATCCGGACAGTACCGGCGCGCCCCGGAATTGCGCATCCTGGCGCTGTCCGTCGTGCTGGCGGTGGCCTCGCTATCCTCTGTGGGCTTTTTCACCGACCGGGTGCAACGTGCGATGTCGATGCAGTCGGCGGAATTGCTGGGTGCGGACCTGGTTATCGCCTCGTCCACCGAACCACGCGAGACGCTACGTCAGTCCGCCCGTGAAGCCGGTCTGAACGTGACGGAGACGGTGAGTTTCCCCAGCGTCGCACTCTACCGCGACACGACCCTGCTCACCGAAGTCAAGGCCGTCAGCGCGGGCTATCCGTTGCGGGGCCGGCTGAAACTGGCCGCACAACCCCTGGGCGAGGAATTCACGGTTGAGGGCATACCGGCGCCGGGCGAAGCCTGGGTGGAAGCGCGCGTGCTGCAGCAGCTGGGCGCCAATATCGGGGATGTGATCCAGCTCGGCGAACGCGGCTTCACCGCCAGCCGCGTGCTGAGCTACGAGCCGGACCGCGGCGGCGATCTGTTTCAGCTCGCACCGCGCGTGCTGCTCAACGCCGCCGACCTCCCGTCCACCGGTCTCATCACGCCCGCAAGCCGGGTGCGCTACCGCCTGCTGCTGGCCGGTTCTGAAACGGCGATCACGGCCTACCGCCACCGGCTGGCGCAACAGCTGGAGCCGGGCGAACGCCTGCAGGACGTGCGTGACGCCCGGCCGGAATTGCGTGCGGCGCTCGACCGGGCACGGCAATTCCTCGGTCTTGCCGCCGTTACCGCGGTGCTGCTCGCCGGGGCGGCCATCTCGGTGGCGGCGCGTCAATACGCGGCACGTCAGGCCGACACCAGCGCGGTGATGCGCTGCCTCGGCGCCAGCAGCCGCACCATACTGCGAAACTACACCGTTCGACTGTTCAGGCTGGCACTGGGTGCGAGCCTGGCCGGCTGCCTGCTTGGCTTCCTCGCCCAGGAACTGCTGGTGCGACTGCTGGCGCACTGGTTCACCACCACGCTGCCGCCGGCCTCGGCGTGGCCGGTGCTGGCCGGCATCGGCGCCGGGCTGGTCACGGTCGGCGGATTCGCCCTGCCCTACCTGCTCACTCTGACGCGGGTCCCGCCGCTGCTCGTGTTGCGACGCGACCTGACTGCGCCGCCACCATCGGCGTGGCTGGTGCTGCTGCTCGCGTTCGCGGTGCTGGCGGGATTGCTGATCCGGGTGGCCGGAGATTTCGAACTGGCGGGCTGGCTGCTGCTTGGAACCGGCGCCACCGGTCTGTTGCTATGGCTGGCCGGTCTCGGTCTGATTCGTGCCCTGTCCGTATTTTCCTCCCGTGGTCATCTCGCGTGGCGCTTCGGACTCGCCGGACTGGCCCGAAGCGGCCGTCTGGGCGGCCTGCAGGTCGCGTCTTTCGGGCTGGGGATCATGGCCCTGCTGATCCTCGGGATCGTACGGATAGACCTGCTGCACAGCTGGCAGGCAAACCTGCCGGCAACCGCACCCAATCAGTTCCTGATCAACGTGCAGGCCGGGGAAACAGAGCCACTGGGCGCGCTGCTGCGCGCGGGGGGAGTCTCCCTGGCCGGTTTCTATCCCATGGTACGCGGTCGCCTGAGCGCAATTAACGACCAGGCGGTACGGCCGAAGGATTATGCGGAACCGCGCGCCCGGCGTCTGGTCAAACGTGAATTCAACCTCTCGTGGGCAACGCGCCTGCCGGAGGACAACCGCATCATTGCCGGCCGCTGGTGGCCCACCGGCGAGGCAGACGGTGACGGCTTGTCCCTCGAACAGGGGCTGGCGGAAACGCTGGGCATCAGACTCGGCGATCGCCTGCGTTTCACCATCGCCGGGCAGGAGCTCAACGCCCGGGTCAGCAGCCTGCGCAGCGTTGCCTGGGATTCGTTCAGGGTCAACTTCTTCGTCATCCTGCCTCCGGGCATGCTGGAACGCTTCCCGGCGACATACATCACCAGTTTTTATCTGCCCGAGGATCGCGGCGAGCTGCTGACCCGGCTGATTCAGCGGTTCCCGAGCGTTACCATCATCGATGTACGCGCCATCATGCGCCAGGTTCGCGCCATCATGGACCGGGCCACCCTGGCGATCGAGTATGTCTTCGTGTTCACCCTGCTCGCGGGTTTGATGGTGCTGTATGCCGCGATCCAGGCAAGCCGGGAGGGGCGCCATCACGATACGGCAATCCTGAGGACCCTGGGCGCCAGCCGCCGCCAGGTGCTGGCAAGCCTGTTCATCGAATTCACCACGCTCGGGGCGCTGGCGGGACTGCTGGCCGCCGCCGGGGCCAGCGCCGTCGGCTACGCGCTCGCCGCGCGGGTGTTTGAACTGCCCTATCATGCCAATCCCTGGGTGTGGCTCGCCGGAACGCTCGGCGGTGCACTCGGCGTGGGCCTGGCCGGGACAATGGGCACCCGTTCGGTGCTGCGACAGCCGCCTCTGCTGACGCTGCGCGGCGGTTGAGCGCGTTTCAGCCTTTATTTCGCTCCGATCGAACGGATGACGCCTCACGCGTGCGTTATACTCCGGCCCACGATATGAATATGCGACCCTTTTCCCTGCCCCGCGGCGGCCTGCCGGGCGCCCTGCTGCTCCTGCTGCTCGTCGCCGTCGTCTGGTCGTCGCTCTACACGGTGCCGAGCGACTCTGTCGCCGTGGTGCAGCGTTTCGGCAAATACCTGAAGGAGGTCAACCCGGGTCTGCATTTCAAGCTACCCTTCGGCGTCGATGTCGCGACCATCCTGCCGGTCAAGCGCCAGCTCAAGCAGGAATTCGGCTTCTCCACGCCCGGCGCGACCAATCCCTGGCAGAACTCGCGTGAACCCGGCAGGGAAACCCAGATGGTCACCGGCGATCTCAATGCGGCCCTGGTGGAATGGGTGGTGCAGTACCGCATCTCGGACCCGGAGCATTTCCTGTTCAATGTGCGCGAACCTCATGAAACGCTGCGCGCGGTCTCCGAATCCGTGATGCGCGAAGTCGTGGGCGACCGCACCGTGGACGAGGTGATCACCGTCGGCCGCCAGGATATCGAGATCGAGGCGCTCGCCAGAATGCAGGCGCTCGCGACCCGCTACGAGATGGGCGTCAGCATTGACCAGGTGCAGTTGAAAAACATCAATCCGCCCGGTCCGGTGCAGGCTTCCTTCAACGAGGTCAATCAGGCGCAGCAGGAGAAGGAAAGACTGATCAACGAGGCGCGTCGGGGCTATAACAAGGTGATACCGCTGGCCGAAGGCGAGAAGGATCAGCGCATCCGCGAGGCCGAGGGCTACCGTTTGAAGCGCATCAACGAAGCGGAAGGCGATGTCGCGCGTTTCAACGCCGTGCTGGACGAATACCTCAAGGCGCCGGAAGTCACCCGGCGGCGTATCTACCTGGAGACCCTGCAGGTGGTCATGCCGGACCTGCGCTCCAAGGTCATCGTCGATGACCGGGTGCGCGGCATCCTGCCGCTGCTCAACCTCGACGCAGACAAGGCGGCACAGCCATGAACACGGATAGATCACTCATACTCCTCATCGTGCTGGCGCTGGCCGCACTGGTGCTCACCGCGTCGCTGTACACCGTAAACGAGATCGAGCAGGTGATTATCACCCAGTTCGGCAAGCCGGTCGGCGAGCCCGTCACCACCGCCGGGCTGAAGATGAAGGTCCCCTTCATCCAGGAAGTCAATTCGATCGACAAGCGCATCCTGGAGTGGGACGGCAGCCCGTCCGACATGCCCACCAAGGACAAGCTCTACATCTCCGTCGACCTGTTCGCGCGCTGGCGCATCGTCGACCCGTTGCAGTATTTCCTGCGCCTGCGCGATGAACGCAGCGCCCAGTCCCGGCTGGATGACATCCTCGGCAGCGAGACCCGCAACGCCGTGGCCAAGCATGAACTCATCGAGATTATTCGCACCACGAAGGACCGGGTGCCGCTGCAGGACGCCACGCTCGCGGATCCCAACAACGCCGCCGTGGGCACCCTCGTGCCGATCCAGAAAGGGCGTCAGCAGATCGAGTCCGACATTATGGAAGCGGCGGCGCCGAAGGTGCGGGTGTTCGGCATCGAACTGCTCGACATCCGCTTCAAGCGCATCAACTACAACGCCAGTGTGCAGCCGAAGATCTACGACCGGATGATCAGCGAACGCCGGCAGATCGCCGAACGCTTCCGCTCCGAAGGCAACGGCGAGGCCGCGCGCATCCTCGGCAACCGCGAGCGGGATCTGAACCGGATCCAGTCAGAGGCCTACCGGCGCGTGGAAGAGATCCGCGGCGAAGCCGATGCGAAAGCCGCCGCGATCTATGCCGCGGCCTACAACCACAGCCCCGGGGCGGTGCAGTTCTACGAGTTTATCCGGACCATGGACGCCTACAAGTCCATCATCGCAGACAACACCACGCTGATCCTGTCGACCGACAGCGATCTGTTCAAATTCCTGCAGAATATGGGACAGTGATGACGCGTGGGCGGAGCACCGGTCCGGTGCGGCACGCCGGGAACGATACTGCACGACGCCGCCTGCTCTGCTAATCTGTGAGCAGGCATCATGGTTTCCAGGGGCGGAAGGATAACAGAGCGACTCTCAGGGAGGACTTTACATGCGGACGATCAGACAGGTACTGGAGGAAAAGGGCAGCGAGGTTATAGCCATAGAGCCCGGTGCGTCGGTCTACAGCGCGATCGAAATCATGGCCGGTAACGGCATCGGCGCCCTGATGGTCATGGACGGGACCCGACCCGTGGGGTTGATCTCCGAGCGGGACTATGCCCGTAACGTGACCCTTAAAGGGCGTTCGTCCAGGGACACGGAGGTCAGGGAAGTCATGACAACGCATGTCTACTGTGTCCGTCCGGAGCAGACAGTCGAGCAATGCATGGCCCTGATGACGGACAAGCGGGTCAGGCATCTGCCGGTGATCGAGGACGACCGGGTGACCGGCATCGTCTCCATCGGCGATCTCGTCAAGTCCATCATCGCCGATCAGCAATTCATCATCGAACAGCTTGAGCATTACATCTGCGGCTGACCGGGGTATACCGCTCCGGTCGCTCCGGCATGCCTGAAACCCCGCAACCCGGATACAGTGCGCCTGATTTCAACGACGTCGACTCCGGCTATGCCTATAATGGTCCCGGCGTGCTTCGCCACTCCGGTTTATTGAACGATGTCCGAAGATTCTTACGCTGCGATTCAGACACGCCCGCCCGTAAAGCCCGGAGAGATACCCACGGGCGGTTACACCTGGCGCTGGGTGCTGGATCGTGTGCTGATGCACAGGCGCAAGCTGGTGGTAGCCAACGTGGTCGCGCTGGCCGGGGTGATCGCCGCGGTGCCCATTCCCCTGGTGATGCCGCTGCTGGTCGACGAGGTACTGCTGCACAAGCCGGGCCCGATGGTAGCAGCGATGAACGCGATATTCCCGGCCGCCTGGCACGGCCCGGTGCTCTACATCCTGACCGGGCTGGTGGCGACGCTGCTGCTGCGCGCCGCCTCCATCCTGCTCGGTGTCTGGCAGACGCGTGAGTTCACCCTGATTGCAAAGGACGTCGTCTACCAGATGCGCCGGGCGCTGCTGCTGCGGCTCTCGCGCATCTCCATGGCCGAATACGAGACACTGGGCTCCGGCGCGGTGGCCTCGCGCTTCGTAACCGACCTCAACTCGATCGATGAATTCGTAGGCGTCTCGGTAAGCAAGACGCTGGTGGCGGCGTTGCTGCTGGTCGGCGTCAGCGTGGTGCTGCTGTGGATGCACTGGCAGCTGGCGCTGGTGATCCTGTGCATGAATCCGCTGGTCATCTACTTCACCGTGGTGGTGGGCAAGAAGGTCAAGACGCTCAAGAAACGCGAGAACAGCGCCTTCGAGATTTTCCAGCAGGCGCTGGTGGAGACGCTCGACGGTATCCAGCAGATCCGCGCGGCGAACCGCGAACGTCACTATCTCCTGAGGGTGATCGACGCAGCGCACGGCATCCGCACCCACTCGGCGGCGTATTCCTGGAAGAGCGATGCGGCCGGGCGTTTCTCGTTCGGCATCTTCCAGCTCGGTTTCGACAGCTTTCGCGCGGTCGCCATGCTGATGGTGGTGTTCTCCGACCTGACGGTAGGACAGATGATGGCGGTGTTCGGCTACCTCTGGGTCATGCTCTCGCCGGTTCAGGAGGTGCTCAACATGCAGTACGCCTGGTATGCGGCCGGCGCGGCGATGGGGCGCGTGAATGGTCTGCTCGCCCTGCAGCAGGAGCCCCGTTATCCCCACGAGAGCGATCCCTTTGCCGGCAAGACGACCGTGGGCGTGCGCGTCGAGCAGGTGAGTTTCGCCTACCGCGAAGACGAACCCATCCTCAAACAGGTGTCGCTCGATATCGCGCCCGGCGAGAAGGTGGCGCTGGTGGGCGCGAGCGGCGGCGGCAAATCCACGCTGGTGCAGGTCATGCTGGGGTTGTATCCGCCGACGCAGGGGCAACTCTACTTCGATGACGTGCCGGTCACCCGCATCGGGCTCGATGTGGTGCGCGACAACGTCGCCGTGGTGCTGCAGCATCCGGCGTTGTTCAACGACAGCGTGCGCAGCAACCTGACGCTCGGCGGCGATGCCGACGAGCCCGCACTATGGCAGGCACTCCAGGTCGCGCAGCTGCGGGACGTCGTCGAGGCCATGCCGGAAGGACTGGACACACTCGTCGGGCGCAGCGGCGTGCGCCTCTCCGGTGGCCAGCAGCAGCGTCTCGCCATCGCGCGCATGCTGCTCACCGACCCCAAAGTCGTCATCCTCGACGAGGCCACCTCGGCGCTCGACACCGAGACCGAGGCGCGGCTGCATGCGGCGCTGCGAGTCCACCTGGCCGGGCGCACC
>Ga0210144_1000467_pt1 | contig 21482 bp, 28 predicted proteins | sample Muzzi_PWA_D2_FD_185532 | JGI IMG/M metagenome (GOLD analysis project Ga0210144, IMG submission 185532) | Wetland microbial communities from San Francisco Bay, California, USA, that impact long-term carbon sequestration - Muzzi_PWA_D2 (SPAdes) | ecosystem: Environmental > Aquatic > Marine >...
GCCCGGCGAGCAGCTCCAGCGTCGCCGCGGCCTCCCCCTCGTCGACCTTGGAGATCGCGAAGCCGACGTGGATCAGCACCCAGTCGCCGGCCCCGACCCCGCCATCCTCCTCGTCGAGCAGCCCGATGCTGACGTTTCGGCGCACCCCGGCCACGTCGACCTTGGCGAGCCGGTTGCGCTCGTCGACGACCTCCAGGACTTGGCCGGGTATCGCCAGACACATCGCGCGCTCAACGTAGCACGGGGCTAGCGCTTTGCTCGGGCGCTCCGCAGCTCTCCTGCCGCCGCCGCGGCGACCCGCTCGGCCGCCTCGCGGACCGCGGCGCCGGGCGCGGCGCCCGCCTCGAAGCGCGACCCCTCGATCCCGTAGACGACCAGCCGCGGCGGCAGCCGCCCCAGCGCCCGGCCCAGCTCGATCGCCTCGGCCAGCCCCAGCGCGTGGGTCGAGGGGCCGGCGAGCGCCGCCGGAAGCGGCCCGGCGGCGGCCTCGATCCGGTGCACCTGCCCCGGCTCGCCGCCGGAGGCGACCGCATCGGCGACGAGGACCGCCTCGGCCCCCTCCCAGGCCTCGATCAGGTCGACCGGCTCGCCTTCCAGCTCGCGCACCTCGACCCCCTCCTCCCCCAGCGCGCGCAGCGCCCGCGCCGCCAGCAGCCCGGCGGCGTCGTCGCCGCGCAGCGGGTTGCCGATCCCGATGAAGAGGCGCCGGACGCCCACTCACACCCTCTCGACCTCGAGCCGCAGGAAGTGGGTCGAGCAGGAGATGCAGGGGTCGTAGTTGCGGATCGTCTGCTCGCAGCGGTGGCGCAGCTCCTCGTCGGGCAGCTCCAGGTTTGCGGCGACGAACTCGTACAGGTCCTCCTCGATCGACCGCTGGTTCTGCGAGGTCGGCGGCACGATCCGCGCCGAGACGATCTGGCCGGCGTCGTCGATCTCGTAGCGGTGGTAGAGCAGGCCGCGCGGCGCCTCGCTCACCCCATGGCCGACCGCGGCGCGGGGCTCGAACTCGACCGCCGGGGCGTCGGGCCGCTGGTAGGCGTCGAGCAGGCGCAGCGCCTCGTCGAAGGCGTAGAGGATCTCCACCGCACGGACGACGATGCTGCGGAAGGGGTTGCGGCAGCCGTCGCCGATCCCCGCCTCCCGCGCCGCGTTGGCGGCGAGCGGCGAGAGGCGCTCGCGGTTGAGCTCGAAGCGGGCCAGCGGCCCGGCCAGGTAGGCGCCGCGGCCACGCACCCGCGCGTGCAGCGCGGTCGAGTGGGCGACGTGCTCCTCCTCGAAGGTCGCGTCGAACTCCGCCGGCACGACGTCGATCCCCCTCGAGGAGGCGATCCGCCCGCGGTCGATCGGGTACTCGCCCTCGACCGGTGAGCGCAGCGCGACCAGCTCGTAGTCGCGCTCCAGATCGGGGAAGTCGAGACCGGCGGTCCACCGCACGGTCTCGAGCGCCTCGTCGCGACAGCGCTCCAGCTCGGGGCGCAGCGCCTCCAGGTCGCGCCGCTCCGGCGCCCGGTAAAAGCCGCCGACCCGGACGTTGACCGGGTGCACGGCCCGCCCGCCGACCAGCTCGATCAGTCGGTTGCCGGCCTTCTTGGCGCGCAGCCCGCGCTCGACCACCTCGCGGTGGTCGCGGGCCATCGCGAAGCCGCTCTCGTAGCCGAGGAAGTCCGGCGCGTGCAGCATGTAGAGGTGCAGGGCGTGGCTCTCGACCCACTCGCCGCAGTAGATGAGGCGGCGCAGATTGCGGAGCTGGCCCTCGACCTCGATCTCCAGCGCGTCCTCCATCGCCTGGCAGGCGCTGGTCTGGTAGGCGACCGGGCAGATGCCGCAGATCCGCGCGGTGATGTCGGGCGCTTCGCCTAATGCCCGGCCGCGCAGCAGCGCCTCGAACAGCCGCGGCGGCTCGAAGATCCGCAGCTCGACCTCCTCCACCTCATCGCCGCGCACCCGCACGTGCATCGCCCCCTCGCCCTCGACCCTGGCCAGGTAGCCGGTCTCGATCCGCCGCGTGCGGCCGTCGCCGCTCACCGGGCGCTCTCCTCCGCCTCGCTCGCCGCCCGGAAGGCGGGGGCGTTGGCGTTGAAGCTGCGGTAGGCGCGGATCAGGTCCGGGGTCTCGGCGCCGAGGCCGCGCGTCCAGGCGGACAGCGAGGCGGTGTTCGGCGTCTCCATCGGCCCGAAGCAGCCGTAGCAGCCACGGTCGTGCGCCGGGCACAGCGCCCCGCAGCCGGCCTGGGTGACCGGGCCCAGGCAGGGAGTGCCGTGGGCGACAGTGACGCAGACGTTGCCGCGCCGCTTGCACTCGATGCAGACGCTGTAGGAGGGGATCGCCGGGCGGCGCTCGGCGAGGAAGGCGGACAGCACCTCGAGCAGCTGATAGCGGTCGACCGGGCAGCCGTGCAGCTCGAAGTCGACCGGCACGCTGGCCGAGATCGGCGTCGAGTCCTCCAACGTGGAGATGTAGCCGGGGCTGGCGTAGACGGCGGAGACGAAATCGCCGACGTCAGCGAAGTTGCGCAGCGCCTGAATCCCGCCCGCGGTGGCGCAGGCGCCGATCGTGACCAGCCGCCGCGAGGCTCGCCGCACCTCCTCGATCCGCTCGGTGTCGGCCGGCGTGGTCACCGAGCCCTCGACCAGCGAGATGTCATAGGGGCCCTCGACGGTCGCCCGCGAGGCCTCGAGGAAGTAGGCGACCTCGATCTCCTCGGCGAGCGCCAGCAGCTCGTCCTCGAGGTCGAGCAGGCTGAGCTGGCAGCCGTCGCAGGAGGCGAACTTCCAGACCGCCAGCTTCGCTCGCCGCCCGCCGTCGCCCATCAGACCTCCCTCGTCCTGAAGAAGCGCTCGATCGCGGCGAAGCTCATCACCGGCCCCTCGCGGCAGGCGAAGGTGGGGCCGAACTGGCAGCGGCCGCAGTGGGTGACCGCGCACTTCATGTTGCGCTCGATCGAGATGTAGACGTCGCTCGCCGCCATTCCCCGGGCGAGCAGCGCCTCGATCGCGAAGCGCATCATCACCTCCGGGCCGACGACGAAGGCGACGGCGCGGGCGGGGTCGAATGGCGCATCCCCGATCAGCGTCGTCACCACGCCGACCTGGCCGAGCCAGCCGGACTCGGCGCTGTCCACAGTAACCCCCAGCTCGAGCCGCGGATCCTCCCCCCACCGCTCGAGCTGGGAGCGGAAGAGGAGCTGCTCGGGGGTGCGCCCGCCGCAGAGCAGGACCAGGCCCGCGAGCTGCTCGCGCTCCGCGAGCGCCCCGAGCAGGGCGGGGCGCAGCGGCGCCAGGCCGATGCCGCCGGCGACCACCACGACGTGGCGGCCGGCCGCAGCCTCCAGCGGCCAGGAGCTGCCGAACGGGCCGCGGACGCCGAGCTGCTCGCCGGGCTCGGCGCGGCAGATCGCCGCGCTCACCGGCCCGACCGCCCGCACCGTGTGCTCGAGCGGGCCACCCGCGGCCGGGTCGCCGCTGATCGAGATCGGCACCTCGCCGACCCCGAGCGCGTAGAGCATGTTGAACTGGCCGGGGCGGAAGGCCGGCAGCGGGCCGCCGTCGGCCGGCTCCAGCGCCAGGGTCCAGGTGTCGGCGGCCTCGCGACGCCTGACGGCGACCCGGAAGGGTCGCGGGACCATCGGCCCGGCGGCCGCGGTCGCCTCAGCCGGCGCCGGGCTCGCCATACACGTCGAGTAGCTGCAGGCGGGTCGCCTGGAGCCGTTCCAGCATGATCGAGGCGAAGCGCTGCATCAGCTGGTAGCCGAGGCTCGTGTCCTGCTCGCATTTTTCGCGCAGGCAGGCACCGTCGAAGGACACCGTCCGCGTCGTCTCCAGCGCCCGGGCGTCGAAGCTCCAGCGGTAGGGCGGGAACAGCCACGACCACCCCACCACCGTCCCCGGACTGAGGGTGGCGATCATCAGCGTCCCCTTGCCGGGCGCCTCGACCTCGAGCGCCACCCGCCCGTGCCTGATCGCGAAGAAGCTGTCCGCCGGGTCGCCCTCGTGGGCGAGGTGCTCGCCGGCCTCGAAGACCCTGTTCGCGCCGCAGCCGGCGATGAACTCCAGGTAGCCGGGGTCGAGCCCGGCGAAAGTCGGCAGCTCGGCCAGGACCTCATCGATCGTCCGCATCGTCGCCATCGCCGCCTCCTTCCGCTCTTCCGCCGGCGCCCGCTCGGAGCCCGTCGGTGGCGCGGATCGCCGCCACCTCCTCGGTGATGTCGATCGCGACCGGACACCAGGTGATGCAGCGTCCGCAACCGACGCAGCCGGAGGACCCGAACTGGTCGATCCAGGTCGCCAGCTTGTGGGTCATCCACTGCCGGTAGCGCGACCGCGGGGTGGCGCGCACGCTGCCGCCGTGGATGTAGGAGAAGTCCATCGTGAAGCAGGAGTCCCACTTACGGGTCCGCTCGGCCGTCGCGCCGCTCAGGTCGCTGCCGTCCTCCACCGTCGTGCAGAAGCAGGTCGGGCAGACCATCGTGCAGTTGCCGCAGGTGAGGCAGCGCTCGGAGACCTCGTCCCAGCGGGGGTGCTCGTAGTTGTCGTAGAGCAGCTCCTTGATCCCCGCCGTCTCCATCGCCCGGCCCTGTCCGGCGACGGCGCGGGCGACGCCGGCCTCGGCCGCGCCCAGCTCGGCCGGCCCGGCCTCGGCGCGCGGCAGCTCGGCGAGCAGCTCCGCGCCGCGCTCGCTGCCGGCCTCGCAGACGAAGTAGTGGCGCCCGTCCTCGAGCACCTCGGTCAGCGCCAGGTCAAAGCCGGACTCGGCCCGCGGCCCGGTCTCCATCGAGACGCAGAAGCAGGTGCCGCCGGCCACGGTGCAGTTGACGGCGACGATGAAGGCGCCCTCCCGCCTCGCCCGGTAGAAGGGGTCCGGGTACTCCCCCTCCATCATCACGCGGTCCTGGATCGCGATCGCGTGCAGCTCGCAGGAGCGGACGCCGATGAACGCGTAGGCGGGGGCCTCGTCGGCCTCCTCGGAGACCTCGAGCGCGCCGTCCTCGCCGCGTCGCGCCCGCCACAGCTTCAGCTCGGGCGGGTGCAGGAAGCGCTTCCAGGACTGCGGGCCGACCGCGTAGCCGAACAGCGCTCCGTCGTCGCGCTGCCGCAGCCTGTAGCTGCCGCCGTCCTGCTCGTCCGTCCAGCCGGCCGGGAGGTCGTCGATGGTCGCGATCTCGTCGTAGACGATCGCGCCGTCGCGGACCGTCGGGCCGATCAACTCGAAGCCGCGCCTGCCCAGGGCGGCGAGCAGCTCATCGAGCCCATCTCGCTCGATCGTCGCCTGGACGGACATCGAGCACAGGTTAGCCCGAACCGGCTAGGGTTCCGCGCCAGTGACCGGGCCCGCCCTCCGTCGCATCTCGATCGTCCCTGCGCTGCTTGCTGCCGTCGCCCTCGGGGCGCTGCTGCCAGGAGCCTTCGCGGACTCGCAAGCGACTCCCAGCGTGGTTCGCAACGCGCTGGCGCAGACGAGCCGGGTGCAGGGCGCGCCGGAACGGACGCTGATCCTGAGCCGCGTGAAGATCGGGCCCGGCGCCACACTGGCGCCCCACCACCACCTCGGATCGCAGGTCGCCCGCATCCAGTCGGGGGCGCTTCGCTACACGGTGAACAGCGGCTCGGTCGTGGTCCGCCGCGGCGAATCGGACCAGAACCCGCGGGTCGTGCGGAAGATCGTGGCCGGGCAGACCGGCACCCTCCGCGCCGGCGACTGGATCGTCGAGCAGCCCTCCGACATCCACCAGGCGGCGAACAAGGGCTCGAAGCCGGTCGTCGTCTACCTGGCCACGCTGCTGAAGAAGGATGCGCCGGCCGCGACGCCGGCCGCGACGCCGGCGACGCCTTGAGGCTGCGGCCGCTGGAGCCGGCCGGCTCGGTCCCCGAGCGGTTGCGCATCCAGGCCGCCTACTGCGAGCAGCTCGACTCGCCCCTCTACGCCGAGCTGTACGGCGCCACGAGGCGCGACCCCGAGGCAACCTGGCGGGCCTTCAAGGCGGCGCTCGCGCGCAACGAGGCGGAGCTGTCGCGGCTGGTCGAGCATCCGGTGCAGACCAACGAGGTCGGCCGCTGCGCGGCGCTGCTGCCCGGCTTCCTCGCGGTCGCCGTCGAAACCGGGTTGCCGCTGCGCCTGCTGGAGGTCGGCGCCAGCGCCGGGCTCAACCTGCGCTGGGACCTCTACCGCTACGCGGCCGGGGACTTCGCCTGGGGCCCGATCGGATCGCCGCTGACGCTCGACTTCGAGCTGCGCGGCCCGGTCCGCCCCGAGACGGCGGCGCGGATCGAAGTCGCCGCGCGCCGCGGCTGTGACGCCTCGCCGGTGGACCCGGCCACCAGCAAGGGACGCGAGACCCTGCTCGCCTACGTGTGGCCTGACCAGAAGACGCGGATCGAGCGGCTGCGGGCCGCGCTGGAGGCGGCGGAGACCGCGCCGGTCGACGTGGACCGGGAAAGCGCCGCGACCTGGATCGAGCGGCAGCTCGCCGTTGCCTCTCCGGGCCAGGCGACAGTCGTCTATCACTCGATCGTCCTCCAGTACCTGAGCGAGGCGGAGCGGGCGGCGTTCAACGCGCACATGGAGGATGCCGCCGCGCGGGCGAGCGCCGAGGCGCCGCTTGCCTGGCTGCGCATGGAGCCAGCCGACGAGCTGGCCACCGTCCGGCTGACCGCCTGGCCAGGCGGTGAGGACCGCCTCCTCGCCCGGACCGGCTACCACGGCAGCCCGGTGGAGCTGACGGCCTGACCGGGTGGTCGGCGATCCGGCCGGTGCTGGTCGGCTTCCTGCTCGTCGCCGACGCGTTCACGGTCGGCGCGCTGCTGGTCGTGCGGCCGCATGACTGGCTGCCGCCCTTCGTTGCCTTCGGCGCGCTGCTGGTCGGGCTGATCGCGTTCGAGGCGTGGGCGATCCGCCACCGCCACGACGATTGAGTGCCGATCCCGGACAGGCCGGGACCGAGGCGCGAGTAGACTCGCCCGCGAACCCCGCTTGCAAGCAGCATTGCCTGAAGGAGAGGAGGAGAAGGAGAGATGGCGTTCGTAACCATCCACGAGTTCGAGGGCGGCACGAGGGACCAGTACGAAGCCGCGGTCGGGGTCGTCCATCCGCCCGAGGGGCTGCCCCCGGGTCAGACGCACCACTATGCCGGGCCGAGCGCGGACGGCTGGGTCGTGGTCGCGGCCTGGGACTCGAAGGAGCTCTGGGACAAGTTCCGCGAGGAGACCCTGATGCCGGGCTTGGGAGGTCTGGGCGACACCGGCTTCCCCGCCCCCCCTAAGGAAACTGAGTTCGAGGTCGAGGTGGACGTCTAGCGGCGACGATGCTGTGAGGCGCTCCGATGTCGGCGCCTGCTCAATTCGCGCTCGCGATCGCGGTGATCTTCGCGGTCAACCTGCTGCCGGCGTTCGGCCCGCCGACCTGGTCGATCCTCGTCTTCTTCACCCTCGACTTCGACCTGCCGGGGGCGCCGCTGGTCGTCGCCGGGGCGCTGGCCGCCGCCTCGGGCCGCTTCGTCCTGGCGAGCGGCATGCGGCGCCTGCGGCCGCGGCTCTCGGCGGCCCGGCTCGCCCGTCTCGATCGCGCCCAGCGGTCGCTGAGCGGCAATCGGCCCCGCACCGTCGCCGGCCTCGGACTCTTCGCGCTCTCGCCGGTGCCCTCCGGGCAGCTGTTCACCGCCGCCGGGCTGATGACCGTGCCGCTGCCGCCGCTCACCGCCGCCTTCTTCTCCGGCCGGCTGGTCTCCTACTCGATTTACGTCAGCGTCGCGACGATCGCCGAGCGCAACCTCGGGGCGGTCGCCCTCGACGCGCTCACCTCGCCGCTCGGGATGGCGCTTCAGATCGCGATGCTGGTCGCACTCGCCGTGCTGCTCGGCGGGATCGGGCCGATCCGCCCGGGGCGGGACCGGGCCGGCCCGCCCAAGTCCCGTTGCGGTCGTACTTCTTGCCGCTGAGCGGGACAAAGTACGACCGCAGCGCGGAACCCTCAGCCCGCCGCCGGGGACGGGGCGCTGAGCTCGATCGCCCGCAGCGCCCGGTTGACGTCGGTAATCGAGATCAGGCCGATCTCGCCCCGCTCGGTGCGGACGACCGCGCGCCCGACCCGCTGGAAGGCGGGCCGCTCGAGCAGCTCGGCGACGTCCTGGTGCTCGCCGACCACGAGGTCGGGGTCGAGGACGGCGACCTCGCCGACCGTCTCCTCCGCGCGCCGGCGCGCCGGCACCCGCTCGACGTGCTCGACGTCGATCAGGCCGACCGGCCGACCGTCGTCGAGGACCGGGAACGCGGTGTAGCGGTGGCGGACGAAGTAGCCCTGCACCGCCTCCTCGACGCTGATCCCGGCCGGCATCGCGACCGCCGGGAACGACATGAACCGTCCCGCCTCGCGCCCGGCGAAGGCGGTGCGAACCCGCAGCCCGCCCTCCTCCGCCTTCGCCGCGACGACGACGAAGAAGCCGACCACGGCGAGCCAGACGCCGCCCACCGCCCCGGCAGCCGCGGTGAGCACGCCGAGCGCGATCATCCCGTAGCCGAAGCCGCGCCCGATCGTGGCGGCGGCCGCGGTGGCGTGGCGCAGGTCGCCGCGCCAGCGCCAGATCAGCGCCCGGGCGACCCGGCCGCCGTCGAGCGGAAATGCGGGCAGCAGGTTGAAGACGAGGATCGCCGCGTTGACGAACACCTGGTAGTCGACTAACGCCCGCAGCGCGTCGGGGGCGGAGGCGGGCAGGGCGGCTGCGACTATCCCGAAGGCGAGGGCAATCGCCAGCGTCACCGCCGGGCCGGCCAGCGCGAAGCGCAACTCGTCGGCCGCGGTCTTCGGGTAGCCGGTCATCCGCGCCACGCCGCCCAGCAGCCAGAGGTCGATCTCCTCGATCTCGACGCCGTGGCGCCGCGCCACCAGGCTGTGGCCCAGCTCGTGCAGGAGGATGCTGGCAAAGAGCAGCAGGGCGCTCAGCAGCCCCAGCCCGTAGGCGGCGGCCGGCGCCAGGCCGGGCACCTCGTCGGGGTAGTAGACGGCGCCGAGCGACCAGGTGATCAGCGCGACGATCACCAGCCAGAGTGGCTGAACGCCGATCGGGATGCCGGCGAGGCGGCCGATACGGATGCTGCGCATGCTCACCGGCCTGACGCGGCGCCCCTCATAGCGCGGTCGGGTAGGTCTCCGGAGGCTCCCCCAGCTCCCAGCCGGCGCTGCGCTCGAGCGGCTCCACCGCGCGGCTCTCGTCAATGTGGATGACGGCGTCGAACTGGCCGGCGAGGTCGGCCTGGAAGTAGTGGCTGAACCGCTCGGTCTCGGGACGGTAGATGACGCCGATCGCCCGCTCCAGCAGCGGGCCGCGCAGCGGCTCCGCCGCCTCGCCGTCCTCGGGGGCGCCGCGCACGCCGATCAGGTCGAGCAGGCCGTCGAACTCGCTCTCCCGGCCGCCCAGCCGCTGCGCCTCAAGCTGCGGCATGGTCGAATTCCCGCAGCGTCGAGACCACCTCTTGGTCGGACACCTGCGAGAAGTCGCGATACCACTGCCCGACTCCGTAAAACGGCGCCGGGGAGAACAGGCAGACAACGTCGTCGGCCTCCTCGTGCAGCCGGGCGGCGGCCTCGAGCGCGCAGACCGGCACCGCGAGGATCGTTCGCCGCGGGTTCTGGTGGCGCACGGCCCGCAGCGCCGCGGTGTCGGTGGCCCCGGTGGCGACGCCGTCGTCGACGACGACCACGATGCGGTCGGAAAGGTCGGGCGGCGGCCGCTCGCCGCGGTACGCGGTCACCCGGCGGCGCAGCTCGGCGGTCTCCCGCTCGACGATCGCGTCGAGCGCGCCACCGTTGATCCCCAGCACCGCCACCGCCTCCGGGTCGATCACCCGGGTGCCGTCCTCGGCCACCGCGCCGATCCCGTACTCGGGGTTGTGCGGGGCGCCGAGCTTGCGGACCGCGAGGAAGTCGAGCGGCGCGTCCAGCGCCAGCGCGACCTCCCGCGCCACCGGCACGCCGCCCCGCGGCAGGGCGACGACGATCGGGTTCTCGGCCGCCAGCGGCAGCAGGCGCTCGGCCAGCCGCCCCCCTGCGTCCTTGCGGTCTGCGAAGCGATCCCCGGGCATCTCAAGGCGATTCTCGGCGGTTCGGAAGAGCGAAGCATCGGGGCAATCCCGCCTTCCGCACGTGGTTTTTCCCCGATGACGGCCGGCGCGCGACTCCGTACCTTCGAGATGTGGGCGATCCCAGCATCATCGAGCGCAGCGTCGAGAAGGCGCACATCTGGTTCAACGACATGGCGACGGAGATGGGCACCGAGGATCGCCAGGCGGCCTACCGCGCTCTGCGCGCCTACCTTCACGCCCTGCGCGACCGCCTTCCGGTCAACGAGGCGGCGCAACTCGCGGCGCAGCTTCCCGAGCTGATCCGCGGCATCTACTACGAGGGCTGGAACCCGAGCTCCACCCCGATCAAGTACCGCAGCTTCGCCGAGTTCCTCGAGCGGGTCGGCGAGGAAGCCGTGCTGGACGGCGAGACCGAGGCCTCCTTCGCGGTCAGCGCAGCGGCCTCGGTGCTGCGGCGCTACGTCTCGGCCGGCGAGATCGACGACATCCGCGCGATCCTCCCAGAGGACCTCCGCCCGATCCTCGGATAGGCCTCGCGGTGGCGCCCCGGCGCCGCGAGTTGCTCAGTAGACGCCGACCAGGTCGCGGGCCTCTTCCACCTCGAGGTCGCCGTCGCAGACCTTGAAGCCAACCGTGTCGACGAAGTCGCCGGCCCCCGCTTCGGTCTTCATCCGCGCCATGTCCGGCGTGACGCCGGCGTCGGCCAGGTCGCGGGCGGCGCTCGGGTCGTAGCAGCGGGCGAGCAGCCACTCGTCGACCTCATGCGCCTCGAACCCGGATTCCGCCCAGGTCTCGGCCGTATCTTCGGGGTTGCCACCGTGGGCGAAGTGGCCGTGTCTCTCGATCACGTCGCGGATCGTCATCGCCCCACGCTCCTTTCGCCGCTGGTCTCGATATGCCGATTCTGCGCCTTCCGGCCGCGGCGGTCATCGGGGAATTCCCACCCTCCAATCGTGACTTTTCCCCGATGACGAGGTTCGAACCTACCTACATTCGGGGTTGGCGAGGTCCGCAGGGAGGACGCGATGGTGCTTCGCGCCGACATCCCCGGCATCGAGCCCGACGAGGCCTCCACCGAAAACGGCGTGCTCGACGTGGCGATCCCGCTGCCGAAGGCGGAAGAGAGGCAGAAGGTCGAGATCAAACCGAAGCCGGCATAGCCGGCGGAGGATCGGGTCCCGCCTCGAGCTCCTCGAAGCGCCGCGCCGGCAGCCGCCGAGTCGCCCAGAAGGAGGCGAGGACGAGGAGGGCGGCGAACAGGAAGGCGGTCTTCAGCGCCGTCAGCTGCGCGTCTTCGTAGTTGGAGACGAGGGCGTCGACGGTCATCGGGCCGAGCCCGGCCGCGGTGGCCCCCGCCCGCACTTCGTCGGCCGCGACGAAGCTGCCGCCGGCGCTGAGCTTCACTTCGAGCCTCGAGCCGACCTCGCCGGAGATGCTCGGATCGTCGGCCACGTTGGCGGTGAAGGCTGCGATCAGCCCGCTGATCACGATCGCCCCGAGCAGCGCCGTGCCGAGCGAGGAGCCGAGCTGCTGGGCCGTGTTCTGCAACCCGCCCGCCTCGCTGCGGTCGGCGTCCCCCACCGAGGACTGGACCACGTTGCCGAGCTGGGAGACGATCAGGCCCATCCCGATCCCCAGCACTCCCATCGCGACGAGGAAGCCGGCGTCGTCGAGCTGGGGTTCGATCGTGCCCAGCAGCAGCAGGATCGCGACGAGGACGGTCAGCAGCCCGGCCCGCACCAGCGGCTTCGCGGCGAACCGCTTCGCCAGGGCGGATCCGGCGATCGCGGCGAGGAACAGCCCGGCCGAGGCGGGCAGCATCCGCACCCCGGTTTCCAGCGCGTCGAGGCCCTGAACGACTTGGAGGAAGAGCGGGATCGTGAAGAAGACCCCCATCAGGATCAGGTTCTGGGCGAGCAGCGTCGAGACGCCGCCGCGCAGGCTGGCTACGCGCAGCAGGCGGAAGTGCATGAGCGGCTCCAGGCCTCCCGCCTCGCGGCGGCGCTCCCAGGCGCGGAAGGCGGCGAGCAACGCGCCTCCGGCGGCGATCACGAACGGGGTCAGCGAGAAGCCGAAGGGCTCGAGCGGCGAGCTGCGCGGCGCCAGCCAACCCCAGTTGCTCGCCTCGAGGACGCCGAAGACGACCAGCGCCAGGCCCGAGGCGGAGAGCAGGCCGCCGACCCAGTCGAGGCGCGGTGACGGCCGCTCGCGGGGCGGCTCACGGATCAGCCGCGTGCCGAGCAGCAGGCCGATCGCCACCACCACCTCGCCGACGAAGACCAGCCGCCAGGTCAGCTCGGTGGTGACCCAACCGCCGAGGATCGGGCCGACCGCGATCCCGGCGCCGGCGACCCCGCCCAGCACGCCGTAGGCGAGGGCGCGGTCGCCGCCCCGGTAGCTGCCGGCGACGAGGGCGACCAGGGCGGGCAGGACGAGCGCCGCGCCGATCCCCTCGAGGATCGACCAGCCGACCATCAGCGCCGGCACGCTCCAGGAGACGGCGGTCAGCGCCGAGCCGGTCCCGTAGACGACCAGGCCGATCGAGAAGGCACGCCGCCGCCCCCAGATGTCGCCCAGCTTGCCGCCGGTCAGCATCAACCCCGCCATCGTCAGCGCGTAGAGGGCGATCACCGCCTGGATCGTGGACACGGTGGTGTCGAAGTCCTCGACCAGCTGGGAGATCGCGACGTTCATCACCGCCTGGTCGAGGACCATCAGGAACTGGGCCGTGGCCAGGACCGCGAGCACTCCCCACTTCGCCATGGCCGGCGACGCTACCCAATCCGGGCTGCCTGTAGCTTGGGAGCGGTGCGAAGGAGGGGCAGTTGAGGGCGCTGGTGCAGCGGGTCAGCCAGGCGGCGGTCGACGTCGAGGGTGAGCGGGTCGCCCAAATCGGCCCCGGCATGCTGGTGCTGCTCGGGGTGGCCCGCGACGACGGCGCCGAGCAGGCCGACCGGCTCGCCGACAAGGTGCGGGCGCTGCGCATCTTCGACGACGCCGCGGGGCGGATGAACGAGCCGCTCGGCGAGCGCCAGGTCCTCTGCGTCAGCCAGTTCACCCTCTACGGCGACGCCCGCAAGGGCAACCGGCCCAGCTACACCGCGGCGGCGCCGGCCGCGCAGGCCGAGCCGTTGTATGAGCGCTTCTGCGAGCGGCTCGGCGCCGCCAGGGGCGTGTTCGGCGCCTGCATGGGCGTCGCTCTGATCAACGACGGCCCGGTGACGCTGCTGGTGGAGGTCTGACGGCGCCTACGCGTCGCCGAGCGCCTCGTCGATGAACGGGCCGAGCAGCTCGCCGGTCGCCGCGGCGGTCGTCTCTGGAGAGTCGCCGGGGGCGGTGATGTGGCTGATCGCGAGGCGGACCAGCGCCTCGGCGAGCAGGCGGGCCTTGTCGGCGGGCGCCTCCGGCCAGCCCTCCTCGATCGTCGCGGTGAGCCGGCCGGTCGCCCACTGGACGACCGGCATCCCCTGGGTGGTGACGAAGGGCAGCAAGCCGCCGGCGCCGTCGTCGCTGAGCAGGATGCGGACCAGCGGGTCCTCTCCGGCGGAGCGCAGGAAGACCTCCAGCGCCGCCCCGACCGCGGCATGCGGGTCGTCGAGGTGGGCGCGGACGGCCGCCTCGACGCCGTCGAGGAAGCGTTCGCCCTCGTGGATGACGAAGGCCTGGGCGAACTCGTCGCGGCTGCCGAACTCCTTGTAGAGGGTCTGGCGGCTGACCCCTGCGGCGGACGCGATGTCGGCCATCGTGATCTCCGACCAGGCCCGCTGCTGGAGCTCGTCGCGCGCCGCCCCGAACAGGGTCTCGCGCAGCAGCTGCCGCGCGGCCTGCGGGTACGGGGTGCGGACGCCCTCCATCCGCTCAATCGTCGCACTGGGGGCGGCCATCCCGCCTACCCGTCCGCCAGCTCGAAGTCGACCTTGTCGTAGATTCCGCAGTCGGGGCAGTGCCAGTCGTCGGGCACCTCGCTCCACGAGGTCCCCGCCGCAAAGCCCTCTCGCGGGTGCCCCACCTCCTCGTCGTAGACGTACCCGCAGCCGGGGCAGCGCCAGGCAGCCATCACGCCGTGCCGTAGCGGGCCCGCACCCGGCGCTCGACCCGAGGCTCGACGTTCGCCCGGCCGACCTCGCCGCCGTAGTGGTCGAGCAGGCGGTGGTCCATGACGCGGCGCCAGAGTGGCGGCACGACGGCGATCAGGATCATCCCGGCGTAGCCGGTCGGCAGCTGCGGCGCCTCTTCGACGTGGCGCAGCGCCTGGTAGCGACGGGTCGGGTTGGCGTGGTGGTCGCTGTGCCGCTGCAGGTGGTAGAGGAGGACATTGGAGGCGACGTTGTTGCTGTTCCAGCTGTGCGCGGGCCGGCAGCGCTCGTAGCGGCCGTCCTCGCGCTTCTCGCGCAGCAGGCCGTAGTGCTCGAGGTAGTTGACCACCTCGAGCAGGCAGAAGCCGAGCACCGCCTGTCCCACCAGGTAGGGCAGGACGACCGGCCCGAACACGGCGGTCAGGGCGGCGAACAGGACCACGGTCATTGCCCACGCCTGGAGGATGTCGTTGTGGATCGACCAGGCCGAGTGGCCACCCCGCTCGAGCCGCGCCCGCTCCAGCCCCCAGGCCGAGCGGAGGCTGCCGGCGACGGTGCGCGGCAGGAAGGCCCAGAAGCTCTCGCCGAGGCGGGCGCTGGCCGGGTCCTCGGGGGTGGCGACTCGGACGTGGTGGCCGCGGTTGTGCTCGATGAAGAAGTGGCCGTAGCCGCTCTGCGCCAGCGCCACCTTGCTCAGCCACCTCTCCAGGTCGGCGCGCTTGTGGCCCAGCTCGTGGGCGGTGTTGATCGCGATCCCGCTGACCATCCCCATGGTCAGCACCAGCCCGATCGAGTCGACGGTCGAGAGGCCGCCGTCGGCCCACAGCCAGCAGGCGAAGACCAGCCCCACGTACTGGAGCGGGATGAAGGCGTAGGTGCACCAGCGGTAGTAGCGGTCCTGTTCGAGCCACTTGATGATGCTGTCGGGCGGGTTCTCGGCGTCCATCCCGATCGCCAAGTCGAGCAGCGGGAAGATCACGAAGACGAGGAACGGGCCGTAGAACCAGAAGACCCCGAGCCCGGTCAGCGCCACCAGGCCCCAGGCGATGAACGGCAGCAGCGGCACGATCAGCCCCAGCAGCCAGGCGTAGCGCTTCGGGTCGTGCCAGGTAGCGGGGTTGAGCTCAGACTCGACTGCGTGCGCGTGCGTCGCTGCCTCCATCGGCGGCGTCCTCCTTGTCAGATGACCGTAAACCGTCTGTGTAGTTGACAAGCTAGCTGATTTTGTCAACTACAACAACATGGCTCAGCCGGTTGTTCGCGCTCCCCACGCCCCGACCGTCGCGCTCGGCCCGCTACCATCACGCGTGATGTACACGCTGCTCGCATTCCTCCAGGTGATCATCGCCGGCGTCCTGATCTTCCTCATCCTGCTGCACTCGGGGAAAGACGCGGGGCTCTCGGGCGCCTTCGGGATCGGCGGCGGGGGCAGCTCCTTCGGCGGCGGCTCGATGGTCGAGCGCAATCTGGATCGGGCCACGATCTTCTTCGCGATCCTCTTCGTCGTCAACACCCTGGTGCTGCTGAAGATCTAGACGGGTTCGGCGGGCTTCTCCTCCGCGTCCCCTGCCTCGCGACCGTCCCCGGCGCCGTTGCCGCTGGGCCCGCCCCCGTTCCCGCCCGCCCGGTCGAGGATCGCCACCGCCTCGCTGCGCAGCTCGGCGTCGAGCACGGCGAAGTCCTCGTCGGAGAGCTTGCCGGCGGCGTGGTCCAGCTCGGCGTCGCGGATCTCCCGGTACTTGGCTTCCTTCAGCGCCTCCAGCTCGCTGATCGCGGCGGGGCGGCGGCGCCTGCCCCGGGCCGGCCAGATCGCGATCAGCGCCCCGGCGAGGGCGATCAGCCCGCCGACCCAGATCCAGGTGACCAGCGGGTTGACGATCACCCGGAAGGTGGCGGCCGCACCGTCGGAGAGGTAGCTCCTCGCCAATCGCTTCGCGGTGGCCGCCTGCAGCGCGTCGATCTGTTCGAGCGCGAAGGGACGCAGCCGCGGGTTGGCCGCCGCCGCCTGCATCAGCCTCTTCACCGCCTGACACTGGGCGGGCGTCCCCGGAGCGCCGGAGACGCAGGCGCGGAAGCCGCGGTCGGCGGCGCGGATGCGGCGGCGCACCGCGCTGATGTCGGGTTCGACCGCGGTCCACAGGTCGCTGCCCGCGCCCGCCTTCAGCCCGACCTCGCTGGTCGCCTCGCCGTCGAAGAAGCTGCCGATCGTCGCCGTTTCCACCCCGGTCGGCCGGAAGAAGCGCTTGCTCGGGTGCAGCGCGAAGCGCTTGCCCCCCTGTTCGACCCCGAGCAGGGCGCCGAAAGTGAAGGCCTCCGAGTCGACGCCGACGGTCGGACGCTGGTAGGTGATCTTGCGGCCGTCGACCACGGCGCTCTGACCCGGCCGCAGGCGCACGTCGCGGTTGGTCTGGAAGCTGGAGGAGGCGGCGACGCCGATCAGCAGCACCGCCACCCCGGCGTGGACGATGTATCCGCCGTAGCGGCGCCGGTTGCGGGAGACGACGGCGACGAGCGCCGCCGGCATCGAGCCGCCGGCCAGCGCCCGCCGCGCCGCTGCGCCGCGCCAGAACTCCTGCGCGAGGCCGGTCAGGGCGAAGGCGGCGAAGGCGAAGAGGGCGAGCGCCCAGGGCTTGCGGCCGGCGTCGGTGGCGAGCGCCAGCGCGACCCCGGTGACCGCGGCGACGATCGCCGGCGCGAGCAGGAGCCGCTTCGCCGCCGCCCAGCTGACCCGCCGCCAGGCGAGCAGCGGACCGATCCCGGTGAAGAGGACGAGGAGGATCGCCAGCGGGGTGGTGTAGCGGTCGAACCAGGGTGCTGCCAGGGATGCCTTGTCGCCGGTGAACAGCTCCGAGATCAACGGGAAGAAGGTGCCCCAGAAGATCGTCGCGCAGAGCGCAACCAGCAGCAGGTTGTTGACCAGGAAGACCGCCTCGCGCGAGGCCAGCGACTCGATCCGCTTCTCGGAGCGCAGGTCGTCGAGCCGCGAGACGATCAGCGCCGTCGAGCCGACCAGCACCACCGCGATCAGGCCGAGGATGTAGGGGCCGACCGTGCTGTCGCCGAAGGCGTGGATCGACTGCAGGACGCCGGAGCGGACCAGGAACGTCCCGAGCAGCGCCAGCGAGAAGGTAGCGACGATCAGGGAGGCGTTCCAGGCCTTCAGCATGCCGCGCTTCTCCTGCACCATCACCGAGTGCAGGAAGGCGGTGCCGATCAGCCAGGGCATCAGCGCAGCGTTCTCGACCGGGTCCCAGGCCCAGTAGCCGCCCCAGCCCAGCTCGGTGTAGGACCAGCGGGCGCCGAGCAGCAGGCCGAGGCCGAGGAAGGCCCAGGCGATCAGCGCGAAGCGGCGGGTGGCCCGGATCCAGGCGGCGTCGATGCGGCGGGTGAGGAGCGCGCCGACCGCGAAGGCGAAGGGGACGGTGAAGGCGACGTACCCCGCGTAGAGCATCGGCGGGTGGATCATCATGCTCGGGTGCTGGAGCAGCGGGTTGAGGCCGATCCCGTCGGCCGGCGCCGGGCTGAGCGTCGCGAACGGGTTGACGCCGCCCGCGAACAGCATCAGCCCGGTGAAGAAGGCCGCGACGCCGGCCATCACGGCGGTCGCGTAGGGGACGATCTCGCGCAGCTTGTCGCGGGTCGCGTAGAGGGCCAGCGAAGCGGCGATCGAGAGAACCCAGGCCCAGAGCAGCAGCGAGCCCTCCTGGCTCGACCACATCGCCGCCAGCTTGTAGAAACCGGGCGTCTCGATCGAGGAGTGCTGCTGGACGACCCGGTAGGAGAAGTCGCTCGTCGCGAAGGCGATCTCGATCAGGACCACGCAGAGGGTGAGCAGGGCGCAGACCGCGTAGACGGCGCGGCGCGAGCGGTCGACCCAGCGGCGGTCGCCGTGACGGCCGGCGAGGGCCGCGGCGACCGCGGCGAGAGTCGTCAGGAAGGCGAGCGCCAGCGCGACGCTGCCGAGGCTAGCGGGCATCCGCGGTGGTGAACTTCGAGGGGCACTTGGTGACCAGGGTGTCGCGTTCGCCGACGAAGACGCCCCGCTCGACCGTGCCGTTGAGGACGATCTCGCGGCCGCCGCGGAACGGGTCGGGGACGGTGCCGGTGTAGGTGACGGGGAGGCTCCGGCTGGCGTTGTCGCGGTCGGCGACGCGGAAGCGCAGCCCCTCGCCGTGGTGGCGGACCGAGCCCTTGACGACGCGGCCGGTCAGCTCGTAGCTGCCGCCGGAGGCGGCGCCGAGCAGCTGCGAGGGCTGCTTCGCTTCCGAGGAGGCGCCGAAAGACGTGTAGACGAGCGCGCCGGCTAGCAGCACGGCAGCGGTGAGGGCGACCACGAGCCGGATCTTTCGCTTGCGGCTGGGATCCACGGCTGGCGATTATCGCAAGGCGCTCCGTCTGGGAGAATCGAGCCGATGGCGGGCCCAAAAGATCCGGTACTGCTGATCACCGGTGCGAGCAGCGGGATCGGTGCGGCGACCGCGCGGGCCGCCGCCGCGACCCACCGGCTGGTGCTGGCGGCCCGGCGGCTGGAGCCGCTCGAGGAGCTGGTCGCCGAGCTGGGCGGAGCGGAGCGGGCGACCGCGGTGCGCTGCGACGTCAGCGAGTGGGACCAGGTCGAGGCGATGGTCGCCGCCGGCCTCGAGGCCTTCGGCGGGATCGACGCCGTCTTCGCCAACGCCGGATTCGGCGCCTCGCGCGGCTTCCTCGAGGAGTCGGTCGAGCACTGGCGCTCGATGGTCCTCACCAACGTCTACGGCGTCGCGCTGACGATCCGCGCCACCCTCCCCCAGATGCTGGAGCGGGGCGAGGGCCACTTCGTGATCACCAGCTCCGTCGCCGGCCGCCGCGTGCTGCCCGGCTCGCTCTACTCGGCGACCAAGTGGGCGGCGACCGCGATCGGCGAGGCGCTGCGGGCGGAGCTGCGCCAGATGCACGACAACGACGCGATCCGCGTCACGCTGATCGAGCCGGGGATGGTCGACACCCCGTTCTTCGACAACCGGCCCGGCGAGTGGGCGCTGCGCGACGAGGACATCGCCCGCGCCGTGATCTTCGCGCTGGAGCAGCCTCCGGGCGTCGACGTCAACGAGATCCTGATCCGGCCGACCCGCCAGCCGACCTGAGCGCAGCTCGGGTTGAGCGCCCGTCCCGGTAGGGGTTCCGCTTAACTTTTTTTGAAGTCAGTCGGAGGCCGTCCGAGGATGGGGTTGCAAAAAAAGTACAAGACGCTCCACCCCTACCGGGACGGCCGCTCACTCAAGCCTGCCCGCAGGAGCAGGCGGACGGCCTTCCAATAGGAGCGTAAGAGCAGCCGTATAGGGCGCGAGCGGGCGGGGGCGGGGATGAAGGGGGAGTCGAGGTCGGGGGTGAGCCACGAGGCGAACTCGGCGGCGCTCACCGTGCGGGTCGCCTGCACCTGGCGGCGCTCGCGCAGCAGGCGGGGCAGCCAGCGCAGCGCCTCCAGGTTGGCGGCCAGCTTCTGCCTCCCCCACCCGCCGCCGATCGCCGCCGGGACCAGCGCCAACTCGGTGGCGAGCAGCGCCGGCGCCAGCAGGGCGAGCAGGCTCGCGGGGTAGACACGGATCAGGAAAGCCCAGCGGTTGCGCTCCAGCCAGCGCCACTTCCCCCCGCCCGGAGCAAACTCGTAGTCGTGGTCGACGACCGCCGCCGGCTCGACCCCCAGCGCCCCGCCGGCGAGACGCAGCCGCAGCGAGAGGTCGACGTCCTCGTGGTAGAGGAAGAAGGGCGCAGGGAAGCCGCCCGCCTCCTCCCAGGTCGGCCGCGGTATCGCCAGGCAGGCGCCGGAGAGGGCCGGAACCTCGCCGGGCGGCGGCGCCTCCCCGATCGGGCGGCCGTGGCCGCCCGCCCAGACGATTCCCGTGAAGTGCACCGGGTTGCCAGCGGAGTTGATCTCGGTCGCGCCGTGGTCCGCGACCAGGGCCTGCCAGGCGACCCAGCCGCGCCCCTCGGTCAAGGGCCGCCGGATCGCCTCGCCGAAGCCGGGCAGCGGCGCCGCGTCGGGGTTGAGGATGATGAGCAGCTCGCCCTCCGCAAGCTCGGCGCCCTCGTTGCAGGCGGCGGCGAAGCCGGCATTGCGGCCCCTGCGCACCAGCCGCGCCCGCGGCGCCAGCGCCTCGACCGCCTCGGGCGTGCCGTCGCGGGAGTCGTTGTCGACCACGATCAGCTCGTCCCCTTCCTCCAGCTCCCCCAGCAACGCCGGCAGCGTCCGCGCCAGCTGCTCGCGGCTGTTCCAGGAGACGATCAGGACGGAGAGCGACGGGCGCACCGACGCCGGAGGCTAGACGGTTTCGCCTCCCGCGCCGACCGCCTGAGCGCGGTCAGCGGCGTCGCGTCGTCCAGCCAGTGGGGCGAACGTTGGCTGACACGGCACTAGGAACCGGCATCGGCCTGGAATGGGCGTCCCTCACCCTCCTCGCACAGCAGCCGCAGGCTCTCGAGGTAATAGGCCCAGTTGTAGTTGTAGGTGCCGTAGGCGTCATCGCCGAGCTCGGTGGCGTAGTGCTGCCAGAATCGCAGCGTCGTGCCGCCGGGCTTGGCCTCCGAGGGGGCAAGCTCGAAGCGAAAGGTGTTGTCGGCCCACGGGTCGTGCCCCCCGACGCACTTCCATCCGAGCACCCGTCCCTCCTCCAGCTCGGTGATCTCCATCTCGGGGTTGAAGCCACTCTGGAAGGTGAACTCGACGACCGCGCCGACCTCCGCCCTGGGCGCGGCGACCACGGTCGACCACCATCCCGACACCCCCTCCTGCGTGGTGATCTGTGCATACACACGATCCGGACGAGCGCCGATCTGCGACACGTGATGGATCACCTTCATCTCAGCATCTGCCCTCCAGTGTCGGTGCTGGCGGTTGGAGCGACGTTGGAGCCGCGAGAGCGAGCCTGTATGCGCCTGCGCAGGGCGGCCAGCTCCGGCGAAAGGCCAACGCCGAGGGAGCGAATCGCCGCCAGGTGCTCGTCCAGCGAGCGCATCGCGTGGGCGTGCTCTCCCTGGCTCAGCTGGGCCTGCACGAGAGTCAACGTAGCTCGGGTCGAGATTCGATCGAGCTCGAAGGCCTCTTGGGCCACCCCGACGGCCGCCGACTCGTTCCCACCCTCCAACCAGGCGCCAGCCAGGCAGCGAAGAGCCCGGCCGCGGAGATCGGCCAGCCGCCTCCGCTGGTGAGACACCCAGTGGCCATCCACTCCGGGCAAGAACGGTCGCCGCGCGATGCAAGCCGCAGCGTGAGCGAGGCCGCCCGCACGTCTCTCGCCACTCGACTCGGCACTCTCTGCGTGAACCAAGAGCGTCTCGGCAGCTCGAGCGTCGATCCAAG
>Ga0210144_1000469_pt1 | contig 21416 bp, 18 predicted proteins | sample Muzzi_PWA_D2_FD_185532 | JGI IMG/M metagenome (GOLD analysis project Ga0210144, IMG submission 185532) | Wetland microbial communities from San Francisco Bay, California, USA, that impact long-term carbon sequestration - Muzzi_PWA_D2 (SPAdes) | ecosystem: Environmental > Aquatic > Marine >...
ATGCTCCAGGAAATAGCCGCCCATCTCCGGCATGAAGAACACCACGATGCAGAAGAAAATCAGGAACACGATCACCCCCACGATGTCCTTCACGGTGTAGTAGGGATGAAACGGGATGCCGTCCACGGGATGGCCGTCCGGCCCCTTGACCTTCTTGATCTCGACGCCGTCCGGGTTGTTGGAACCGACCTCATGCAGGGCGAGGATGTGCATCACCACCAGCGCCAGCAGGATGATCGGCACCGCGATGACATGGAAGGCGAAAAAGCGGTTCAGGGTGACATCGGAAATCACGTAGTCACCGCGGATCCACAGCGCCAGGGAGTCGCCGATGCCGGGAATGGCGCCGAACAGCGAGATGATGACCTGGGCGCCCCAGTAGGACATCTGCCCCCAGGGCAGCAGGTAGCCCATGAACGCCTCGGCCATCAGGCAGACATAGATGATCATGCCGAAGATCCAGATCAGTTCGCGCGGCTTCTTGTAGGAGCCGTACAGCAGGGCGCGGAACATGTGCAGGTACACCACGATAAAGAAGAACGAGGCGCCGGTTGAATGCATGTAACGGATCAGCCAGCCCCAGTTCACATCCCGCATGATGTATTCGACGGAATTGAAGGCCAGCAGGGCGTCCGGCTTGTAGTTCATGGTCAGCCAGATGCCGGTGATGATCTGCATGACCAGCACCAGCAGGGCCAGGGAGCCGAAGTAGTACCAGAAGTTGAAATTCCTGGGGGCGTAATACTCCGCCAGGTGCTCGTTCCACATCTTGCTGAGCGGGAACCGCGCGTCTACCCAGCCAAGCAGGCCGGTCTTCCATTTTTCAGCCATTACGCAGCCCCTCCTTCATCACCAATCAGAAGTTCTGTATCACTGAGGTAACGATACGGCGGCACGACCAGGTTCAGTGGCGCCGGCACCCCCTTGAATACCCGGCCGGCGAGGTCGAAGCGGGAGCCGTGACAGGGGCAGAAGAAACCGCCTTTCCAGTCCTTGCCCAGATCCGCGGGTGCGATATCCGGGCGGTAGGTCGGCGAACAGCCCAGATGGGTGCAGATGCCGATGAGTACCGCGTACTCGGGCTTGATGGAACGGTATTCGTTTTGGGCATAGTCGGGCTGTTCCGACTCCAGCGATTCGGGGTCGCGCAGCTGGCTGTCGAGCGTCGGCAGAACATCGAGCATTTTCTGGGTGCGATTGACCACCCAGACCGGCTTGCCGCGCCACTTGACGCGGATCATCTGACCCAGTTCAATCTTGCTGATATCGGCCCGTACCGGGGCGCCGGCGGCGCGCGCCTTGGCGCTGGGTTCCATGGATGAAATGAAAGGCACCAATGCAAATCCCACGCCCACCCCGCCGATGACGGTGGTGGCTGCGGTCAAGAACCGACGCCTGCTTGGATTGACCTCATTGCCACTCATACGAGCATTCTCCAAGTAGTAAAATCAATAACTTGCACCCCGCCCAAGGATGTTGCCGGGCAAGGTTTTATTAATTAATTAATCGGAATATTCTTAATTGCTAGATGAATTCCGTCAGGACGGCATAGGATGGTCCAACTGCCCCACAAGGTCAAGGGCAATGTGAAAAAAAGCAGGCAACAGTGTGGCTTAGATGAGCCTTGACGGGTCTTGATGAGCCTGCAATGAGAATGAACAATCCGGCCAGAGAGGAATGCCACAGACTCAAGACACAACCCCTGTAAATAGCCACGGAATCCACGGAAGACACAGAAATTATCTGTGAATATTCCGTGTCTTCCGTGGATTCCGAGGCCATTGGTTCTTCAACATAAGAACTATATCCCTCAGGTAAGCGCCCTGCGGCTCAGACCGGATTCTCGATATCGATGAAACGGTGCGCGATTGCGAAACGTTCCGCCAGGTGGTTACCCAGCGCCTGCACCCCGAAGCGTTCCGTCGCATGATGACCGGCCGCGAAGTAGTGTATGCCGCACTCGCGTGCGATATGCACGGTCTGTTCCGAGATTTCACCACTGATAAAGGCGTCCAGTCCCTGCCCCGCCGCCGCTTCGATCCACGATTGGGCCGCGCCCGTGCACCAGCCGACCGAGCGGATGAGCTCACGCGCACCGGGAATGTGCAGCGGCGCCCGTCCAAGTGCGCGGTGGATAAGCCCGGCGAGCGCCGCGACCTCCATCGCCGGTTGCGGATACCCGTAGTGCGCGAGCCCGGTCCCGTCGTCACCGCCGAAGGTGCCGCGGGTCTCGATACCCAGCACCCGGCCAAGTTGCGCGTTATTGCCCAGTTCGGGGTGCGCATCGAGCGGCAGGTGATAGGCGAGCAGACTGGTTTGCGCACCCAGCAAGCGTTGCAGACGGCGACGCTTCATGCCCGTGATGCACGGGTCTTCCCCCTTCCAGAAATACCCGTGATGGACCAGCACGGCATCGGCGTCTGCCGCAATCGCCGCCTCGATCAGTGCCTGGCTGGCCGTCACGCCGCTGACCAGCAGCCCGACTTCCGGCTTGCCTTCCACCTGCAGGCCATTGGGACAGTAGTCCTGGAATCGCCCGATAGCGAGCAATGCATTGGTATAATCCACCAGTTCCTGCAGGGTTGTCATACGATCGGGTTCCTTGAGTGTGATATCTTAGCCGTTATGGAAAAATGTCAGCGCTTGCACCAGGGGCACAGAAGCATTGAAGTACGCTCGCCTGCCGCCTGACGAAATGGTCCGGTTGAACCTTGAGTATCCTTGTCCTGACCGCTCCGACGTGGCGCTACCCTGTTCCCGGTGATCAGGGGTTATCGATCCATTAAGGCAGTTTTTCTCCTCGCACTTTGCGCCGTCGAGGATTATCGGCGCCGCGCCTCCGAGTAAGCAGCAGGTATAACACCCATGGCATTTCGCAAATCCCTGTCCTTTCTCCTGCGGGCCGTCACCACCGGGCTCGCGCTGGCGTTTCTGTACATCCTGGTGGTGCAGCCCAGGCTGCTGCACGGCGTCGGCAATATCGTCGAGGTGAGGGAAACCCCGGCACCGGCGGTGGCGGCAGCTGAAAGCGGTGCAAAGAGCGGGCCGGTATCCTATGCCGATGCGGTCGGGCGGGCAATGCCGGCCGTGGTCAACATCCAGACCGCCAAGGTCATTACCCGGCGCGTGCATCCCTTGCTGAATGACCCCATCTTCGAGCATTTCTTCGGCAACCGCCTGTCCGGCACCAAAAAGGAAATCCAGACCAGTCTCGGCTCCGGTGTCATCATCAGCAGCCAGGGTTACATCCTCACCAACAATCATGTCATCAGCGGCGCCGATGAGATCCAGGTGCTGCTGGGAGACGGGCGCAGCGTGCACGCCACCGTCGTCGGCGTGGACGCCGAGACCGACCTCGCCATTCTGCGCATCACCCTCGACAAGCTGCCGACCATTGTCATCGGGGATTCGAAAACCCTGCGCGTCGGCGATATCGCCATGGCAATCGGCAACCCCTACGGCGTCGGCCAGACCGTCACCCTCGGCATCATCAGCGCCACCGGCAGGGATCATCTGGGCATCAACACCTACGAGGACTTCATCCAGACCGATGCCGCCATCAATCCGGGCAATTCGGGTGGTGCGCTGATCAATGCCCGGGGCGAACTCATCGGCATCAACTCGGCCATCTACAGCCGTTCCGGCGGGTCGCAGGGTATCGGCTTCGCGATTCCCGTGAACATGGCCAAGGGGGTGATGAAGCAAATCATCGAACATGGACATGTCGTGCGCGGCTGGCTCGGCATCGAGGCGCAGGACCTGACGGCCGAACTCGCGCAAGCCCTCAATCTCGACAGCACCCGCGGTGTGCTGATCTCCGGCGTGCTGCGCGGCGGCCCGGCCGACACGGCCGGAATTCAGCCCGGCGATGTGGTGCTGGCCATCGACGATCAGCCGGTCAAGGAGTCTCAGCAGGCAATGAGACTGATTTCGGAACAGTCTCCCGACACCCTGGTGCGTCTGAAAGGCTCGCGCCAGGGCAAGCCCTTTACGGTGCAGGCCAAAGTCAGCCAGCGCCCGGCCGCGGCCGAGTAAACCCGCGGGGGACAGACCACGCTTTTCCGGAACCCTCGCACACGACGACCCGGTTGAGTTTCACGTAAACCGTAGTCTGTCCCTGGGTCACGCGCCGATCCGTTCGGCCAGCGGTCGGAACTGCAGGCCATAGAACATCTGCAGGTAGCGGCGCGTTTCGGTGCGCTCCAGGTCGGTAACGTATTTCCAGAACCCGTAGACCCTGGACAGGGTCATCATGCGTTCGGCATAGCGTTTCCAGGTGTAGCGCTCCTCGACCCGGCTCAGACCGCCTGCGGAAATACGCTCCCAGTAATCCGGACTCTTGCGGCATTTTTCGAAAAACTCCGCCAGACGCTCGGTGGCCTGTTCGCCGTAATTCGGATCGAGATGGAAGCCGGATATGCCATCCTCGATTATTTCCAGCGGACCGCCATAACAGGTGGCGAAGGTCGGCAAGCCCGAGCTCATGGCCTCGATGACGGTCAGACCAAAGGCCTCGAACAGCGCCGGCTGCACGAAAACGCCGTGTTTCTCCGCCACGTAGCGGTACAGTTCGCCGGTCATGCTTTTTTCCATACGCATCCCCAGCCAGCGCACTTCACCGTCCAGGCCATACTCGTCCATGAGGCCGTGCATGCGGTAAATCTGGCTGCGTTCCTCCTCGTCGGATGAACGGTTCGGGTCGACGTAACCCGACACCACCAGCAGACTGGCCTGTCGTCGCAGGCGTTCGGATTTCGCGAACCACTCCACCAGACCGGTAATGTTCTTGATGTGATCCATGCGCGCCATGGTGAAAATCAGATGCTTGTCACGATCCTTCAGGCTGCCGCGAATTTCCTCATGCGGCTGTGTGCCATAGACCAGCTCGTCGATTTCCTGGTGCAGGTGCGTCAGGCGCTGCTCGGTACGGGTGTAGGGAAAATAGACGCCGGGGTCCGCACCGGGCGAGACGATATTGAACTTCGGATCATAGGGGTCGATGCCGTGCACGACCCGGTAGAGGCCGGGCATGGTGTAGCTCATATGGCTTTCATACTGGCCAAGGCTGTCGCGGGTGCCCGCGATTTCCTGGTAGGTGCTGGTGATAATGAAATCGGCGGCATTCATCGCAATCAGGTCAGCGGTGAACTGGCAGGAGAAGTGGTACTGTTCCTCGTTGTCCTTCCAGTAGAGATCGGAATACAGGTACTTGGTTTTCTCCAGGGCATGAGCGATGTTGCACTGGGTGACGCCGAGATCCTGGGATAACAGCGAGGCGACCAGGTTGCCGTCGGAGTAGTTGCCGACGATCAGATCCGGGCGACCGCCCAGCTCAGCCAGAATTTCCCGCTTGGACTCCTCTGCAAAACGTTCCAGCCACGGCCAGATCTCGAAGCGCGATATCCACTGCGCAATGAGTTCGCCCTGGTGACTGCGGAACGGCACCCGCAGGATACGCGCATGGCGGGTTCCGACGACCGGCTCGATTCGCTGGTCACAGGTCGTGCCATCGGCTTCCGGAATCAGGCGTGTCAGGATAATGATCTGCGGTTCGATTTCCGTGCCCTGCTCATCCAGACGCCGCCGCATCTCCTCTTCCAGGGCGCGTACCTGGTCGAGAATATAAACCACCTGTCCGCCGGTATCCGGACGCCCCAGCACATTGGCCTGGCCAAAGTACCCGTGCGGGGAAATGATCACCATGGAAAAAATCATCGGTATGCGACTGAGAAAGTTCTCCAGGTTGCCTGGAGAGGGCGCCTCGAGGATATCCAGCAGCAGCCGCATGGTCTCGCGGGTACGGGCGGCGGTTTTACCCCAGCCGGGACAAAAGCCCAGCGGCTCCAGTTGCTGCTGGAAATCCTTCCAGGGGGTCTGTGCATCGAGCATGGACAGCACATTCTCGGCCTGGCGCAGCCCGTCGCGCAGGCGCTTGACGTCGTCCACATTGCCGGCAAGCATCAATTGCTGACCGCGATACTGGTGCAGGCGGAGAAAATCCAGCAGGCGTTTGTCGCCCTTGTTCAGGTCCTCGAAGAGCTTGCTGGACAGGCGGCGGTTGAGGAATTCAACGCCGCGTCCTATCGATGCGGACTCCTGCAGTTTGTAGAACTCACGGGAAAAGGGTTCGAGGTCGATTTCCAGCGTCCATTCCGGCTGGCTGACGCCCGTCTGCAGGCGTTCCTTGAAAGCGAGGTATTCGGAAACATCGATGACTTCCAGCACCATGTTTTCCCGATGGATACGCAGATAACACCAGCGAGCGATGCGAAGTCTTAGCGCCAGACAGAACCAGGTCGCATCCTGGGCGGCTTCCTGGGCATGATCGATCACGTCCTGGAACGCGGCTGCGTGCAGGGCACAGTCCGGGCTCGTGCTGCACACCCCGTGAAAGGCATCATGCAGTTCGCTGCGCAGCATGAAGGGCTGGTTGAGGGTCAGAAATCCATGCAGCATCTGATGCGCGAGGTTGCGGTGCTGTTGAAAAAATTCCTGTAGCCGCGTCACGAGGTAGGGTGTCGTCAGGTCGCTCATTACAGTTCCCAGCCATCGAGGAAGGGTTGATAGAAAGCCATATCACTGACGGTGGCGCCGCGCAGTCCGACGATTGCCGAGGCGAAGGTCTGCGCGCGCTGCATGGTGAGTTTCAGCGGCCAGTGGCGCATGACACCGAGCAGCACCACCGACGCGAAGGCGTCACCGGCGCCGACCGTATCCACTACCGAATGCTGCCGGTCAGGCGCGGCACTCGCCGTTTCACCCGCTCCCGTCACTGCCAGCGCACCCGCATCGCCCCGGGTGACAATCAACAGTTCGGGCGCATATCTCTGCATGAACAGGTCAATCGCCTCGTCCGGGTCGTTCGTATCCGGCACCAGCAGCCCGAGTTCGTGGTTATTGAGCTTGATCCAGCGCATACCGGCAAGCGTCGCAATCACCGCGTCCCTGTCCCACCAGGGCGAGCGCAGGTTGACGTCAATAAACGTACCGCCGGGATTCTGCTGTTTCAGGGTTACCAGGGCCTGACGCGAGACCGTGTTTCGAAGCGCCAGTGTGCCGTGGTAGAGCAGTTCGTAACCGCCTCCCGGGGGTAGCGCGGCGGAATCGATGAAGTCATAGGCACAGTCGGGGACAATCGTGTACGCCGGTTCGTTATCGGCCGTCAGGCTGACCTCGACTCTCCCGGTCGGATGCCCGGTATCCTGCTGCATACCGTCCAGATGCATGCCCCAGTTGTGCATGGCGGCGAGCACCCGGTCACCCGCGGCGTCACTGCCCACACGGCTGATGAAATGCGGCGACAATCCGAAGGCCTGGGCATGCCAGGCAACATTGAAAGGCGCCCCCCCAAGCACCTGCTGGCCGTCGGGGAACACGTCGTAGAGTACCTCGCCGAAAATGCACAGACTGTTTTCCGACATGTCAGACATCCTCTCCCATCCATGCGCAGGTCTGCGGAAGGAAGTGCGCCACCCCCTCCAGAATGCCCGCGCTGTAGTTACCGTTCATTCCCATGAAATCTCCCTTCGCCAGATACAGGCTGTCGCTGGTCCCGCGAGCAGCTGACAGTTGCAGCGCTTCATCGCGGACGTCCCTGGTGGCATTTGCCACCAGTATGGTAAGCAGGGAACTGCTCAACACCGGCAGGTCGTTGCCGCTGTCACCGGCAAAGACGGTGTTTTCCGGCGCAAAACCCTCGCGCCGCATGAGATACTCGATGGCGTGAAACTTGGTGGCGCTCTCCGGCACGACATCCAGCAGGGCGATACCCGCGGGGTCGTCGATACTCCAGATCAGGCTGGCCCTGACCCGTTGTCGTTCCAGCCTCTGCTGCATGGCGGGTAACAAGGTGTGCTTGTCGGTGTACAGCGGCACGTAGAAGCTGAGTTTGTAACGACTCTGCCTGGCGGCCCCCTGCAGTTGCAGTTCGATCAGGTCCGCGAACAGCAGGCGTATGGCGGTGTGGTCCATGCCCCCCCATTCGGAAGCGAACTGTTCGTCCCAGTCGGCACGCCGGAGCCAGCAATCCTCGGCGGATTCGTAAAGACTGGTGCCGACATCCGCGATGACGAAATCCGGCCGCGGCAATACAAAGTTGGCTATCGCCTTCTCGACCAGCGCCAGGTGCCGGCCGGTCACATAGGCCAGCGTGACTTCCTTGCGCGCGGCGAAGCTGGCGAAACGCCGGCGGGCATCGTGCGACTCCGGCTGATTGCCGTTGGGCAGCAAAGTGCGATCGAGGTCCGTGCAGATGAGAATCGCTCCATTCATGCACTCCTGGGCTCCTTGCAGGACTTGAAGAAATTGTAGTGCTCGATAGCCTCGAGTATGCCGGCCGCATAAGGACGATCAGCGAAATAAACCCGGTCGAGGTCGACCAGCCCGGACAATTCCTCGTGGTGGCGGTTGGCAACCACGACCGCGAGTGTATTGCCGCGGATCATGTCTTCATCGGCGCCCGATCCGCCGGCGACCAGAATATGCTCCAGCGGGATATCCCACTTCTGGGCGAAATAGCGCAGCGCCAGTCCTTTCGAGGCGCGCACCGGGATGATGTCCATGAACTGGCCGAAGGCATGGATGACGGTGACGCTGAGTTCCTCGTGACGCAGCAGGGCGTTGATTTCCTCGATCGAGGGTGCAATTGCCGGGTCGTAGTGATAGGACACCTTGAAGCGACTCTGCTCACCCATGGCCTGAGGGAACAGCCCGGGCAGTTGATCCAGCACCCGGCGTACGCCCTGCGGGTTCCAGTGGTAATCGACATGCACGCTCCAGGCGTAGTCGGCGGTCAGTTGCGGGGCGTAATAGATCTCCGTGCCCAGACTGTTCAGCAGCACGTCCGGCAGGGGGATGTTGAATTTCCGCATGACGCCCAGCGCGGAATCGAGCCGCCGCCCGGTGGCGATACCAAACGTTGCGCAGTTGCGATTGGCGCGCATCAGGTCGACAAACTCTTTCAGCGTTTTCGGGTCGCCCAGCAGGCTCTGGTCGAGGTCGGTGAAAATCGCCCGGTCGTGATACAGCATGGGACGACGGCCTGCAGCCTTCACCGGCAGGATGCGCCGCTGGCCCAGCAGCGGCCGGAGGCGTTCCAGGTAGGTTCCGGCATGGGTCGGCCAGGAATAGAGCCGGCGCACGTTGCGCACGCCGTTCTCGGCGCACTCATCCCACGCCCCGGCGTCTTTCAGCAAATGCAGCAGCGCGGCGGCGATCGCCTCCCGGTCCAGCGGGTTAACCAGCAGGCCATTGTGGCAGTTGCCGATGATATCCACGGGGCCGCCATTCTCGGTGGCCACCACCGGCAGACCGGACGCCGCAGCCTCGAGCAGTGTCAGACCGAACGGCTCGGTCAACGCAGGATTAAGGAATATCCCGTGCAGCGACGCGGCCAAACGATAGATTTCCGGCACTTCCGTCGCCCGGTGGTGCTTGGGTATGGCCACCCTGCCATAGAGGTCGTAGAAGTCGATCAGCAGCAGGACTTCCTTCAACACCTCCTGTGCGCCGCTGTCCATTTCCCGGATGTCGTCTCGATTGCCGGCGACGATCACCAGGTTGGCGGCCTCCTGCAGCTCGGGCGACCCGCCATAGGCCTCGATCACGGCAGGGATATTCTTGCGCTTGTCGGGACGCGATAGCAGCAGGATGACGGGTTTGTCCGGCTTCTTGAGAAAATGCCCGAGATTGCGTGCGAACGAATACTCACTTGCATCGTGCGCGTGCGGGTAGAACAGCTTCAGGTCGGTACCGGGCGGAATGACCGCCATGCTGTCCGGATTGTAGAAATCGTAGAGTTCGTACTGGTCTTTCACCTCGTTGTGCGTGCTGGTAACCACCAGGCTGGCATTGGCGAGGGCTTCCTCTTCGGCTTCGATCCGCCGCGAAATATTGTAGCGCTGCTCGATCTCCTCGCGTTTCAGTCCGGCGGCCAGCAGTCGCAAGCGCTTGTCCCTGCCCAGTGAATGACCGGTGAATACCAGCGGGATCCCGGTTATATGGGACAGCCTGACGCCAACATAGCCGGCATCGGCGTAATGCGCGTGGATAATATCGGGCCGCCGGGGTTGCCGGTTCAGCCAGTCGATTAAATTGTCGGTAAATACATCCAGATAGTCCCACAGATGTTCTTTGGGAATATAGGCGTCGGGACCGGCATCGATGCGCACGATCGACGCGTTCTTGCCGAGGTCCTCCCGCGGCTGAGCGTAATCCGCATCGATGTCGTCTGCGATAACCCGCCGGGTGACCAGATCGACGCGTTCCACATGATCGAACTCCGACAGCGCCCGGGCGAGGTCGACGACATATTTGATCTGCCCGCCGGTATCCGCATCACGCCCCAATTCGAGGTTGGAACCACGAATCAGGCCGTGGATGCTGATCAGCAAGGGGTACAACGAGGGGGGATTGGTATCAGCCATCGATTGCGTATTGTCTTTTAAGCCAGCAGGTAACGCAAATCGCTCACCCGCACGAATAGTACAACCTCACCACAAAATAGCACAGCAACATTTTTCCATAAATAACCACGGATTACCTGACATAAACGCGAAACCCCTGCAGGTGGGGGCTCGCCCGCGAATCCGGTATGACCGCCTGGTTCGCAAGCAGCCCGCGCCTGCAACTGGATTGTTTCCTTGTTTTTCGAGGCATCCCTGAAATGACCCTGCGTTCATTGCGCCTTTGCGGTGAAAAATGTATTACATCGATACGCCGCCGCCCGGTGAGAAATGCGGGCTAGAGCAGGGACTCCAGCGTCGCGATGAACGCCACGTTTTCCTCCGGTTTGCCGACGGTCACGCGCAGGCAGTCGGTAAGCGACGGCGCGGAACCCGCCAGGTTCTTGATCAGGATACCGCCGGACTTCAGTCCCTCGAACACCGCCCCGCCCCGCCCCGGGGGGACGCGAAACAGGATGAAGTTCGCCGCGCTCGGGTACGCTGTCACGCCCGGCAGCGACTGCAACCGGGCGAGCAACTCGCCGCGTTGCTGGCGGATGAGCTTCGCCTGCTCCTCGAAGACCGCGTAGTGTGTGAGCGCGAATTCACCGGTGAGTTGATCCAGAGTGCTGATGTTGTAGGGCAGACGGGTCTTTTCAATCCCGGCAAGCCAGCCCGCGTCCCCGGCCAGCAGGCCGAGACGCACGCCGGCCAGTCCGAGCTTGGAAAGCGTCCGCAGCACCAGAAGATTATCGCAGCACCCCAGGTCGCCCATGAAACTGTCATCGGCGAAAGGAGCGTAGGCTTCGTCGAGCACGACCAGCCCCGGCGCGCGCGCCAGCAGGGTCTCGATCGCCTCCCGGTCGAACAGGTTGCCGGTCGGGTTGTTGGGATAGGCGAGGAACACCACCGCCGGCTGGTGCATGGCGACGGCCTCGAGCATGGCGTCCTTATCGAGCGTGAAATCCGCACCCAGGGGCACACCCCGGAAATCGAGGCCGGCAACCAGCGCGAGCTGGCGGTACATCACAAAGGTCGGCTCCGGCGCCATGATCACGCATCCGGGTGCGGCCACCGCCTGGATGATCATCTGGATGAGTTCATCCGAGCCGTTGCCGAGAACGAGCTCAACCGCTGCGGGCACGCCCAGCACCTCGCGCAGTCGCGACTTCAGGGCGTTCGCCGCAGGGTCCGGATAGCGGTTGAGTTCGGCCTGCCGGAGCGTATCCAGCCAGTCGTTCAGCAGCCAGTCCGGCCAGGAATAGGGATTTTCCATGGCATCGAGCTTGATCAGCCCGGCAGCCGGCGGCACATGGTAGGCCTGCAGCGCCCGAAGCTGCGGTGCGAGGAAACGATTAATCCTGTTGGTGGATGAGGTCATGGGCGCCGGTCAGGTCCTGAACATTTTTAAAGGCAACGGAATATGTAGAAATGACAAAGTGAAAAGTAAGAAGTGAGACGTAAGACGTGAAAAGGAACAAAATCTGTAATGGCCACGGAAACACACGGAATGACACGGAAAAACAACATTATTTCTGTGTGGGTTCGTGATGTTCGGGAGTATTCGCATTAATGGGTAACGAATGCCATTTCACGATATAAAAATATCAATCTCTCACGCTCACTCTTCGCGTCTCGCCTTTCGATAATTTAGCTAGCGTCCGTCCATAAACACCGCTTTCACCGCAGAGACGCAAAGAACGCAGAGAATTGCTTCATGAAAAAAACCATAATTACCTCTGCGTTCTTTGCGTCTCTGCGGTGAGTTTATTTGTTTGTGAATAAGCATTTGCTATATTTCCGTGTGCTTCCGTGTGTTTCCGTGGCCATTAATCATTCACGCCATACCGGCTCAGTCGTCCTTTCTGATCCGGACTTCCGCAGAGCGGGCATGGGCGGTCAGACCCTCGCTGTGGGCGAGAATGGCAGCGGTCCTGCCGAGCACGCTGGCGCCCGCCGCCGAGCACTGGATCAGGCTGGAGCGTTTCTGGAAATCATAGACGCCGAGCGGCGAGGAAAACCGCGCCGTGCGCGAGGTCGGCAGCACATGGTTAGGACCCGCGCAGTAATCTCCGAGAACTTCCGCGGTGTAGCGGCCCATGAAGATCGCACCGGCGTGGCGGATCTGCGCCGCCAGGGCCTGTGGTTCCGCGACGGAGAGTTCCAGGTGTTCCGGTGCGATGAAATTGGCGATCTCCGCGGCCTCCTCCAGATCACGCACCCGGATCAGGGCGCCCTGCCCCCGCAGCGCGGTCTTGATAACCGCCGACCGCGGCATGTCCGGCAGCAGCCGTTCGATGCTCTCCTCCACCTGCGCCAGAAATTCCGCGTCCGGGCTGAGCAGTATGGACTGTGCATCCTCATCGTGTTCGGCCTGGGAAAACAGGTCCACAGTGATCCAGTCCGGATCGGTCCTGCCATCGCAGATCACCAGGATTTCCGAGGGACCGGCGATCATGTCGATGCCGACCCGGCCGAATACCCGGCGTTTGGCGGCGGCGACATAGGCATTGCCGGGGCCGACGATCTTGTCCACCGCCGGCACCGTTGCGGTGCCCCAGGCGAGCGCCGCCACGGCCTGTGCGCCGCCCAGCGCAAAGACCCGGTCCACCCCGGCGAGGGCGGCGGCGGCAAGCACCATGTCGTTGACTTCGCCGCGGGGCGTCGGCACCACCATGACCAGCTCCGGCACACCGGCCACCTTGGCCGGTATGGCGTTCATCAGCACCGACGAGGGATAGGCCGCCTTGCCTCCGGGCACGTAAAGACCGACCCGGTCCATAGCGGTGACCTGCTGCCCGAGCAGCGTTCCGTCGGACTCGGTGTAGGACCAGGATTCCAGTTTCTGGTGTTCGGCATACTGTCGCACCCGCTGCGCCGAGAGCTCCAGCGCGCTGCGCTCGGCCTCGCCGATCGAGGCTAGCGCCTGCGCACAGCGCGCCTGCGTGATTTCCAGTTCGGCGCCATGGCGCGGCGTCCAGTGATCGAAACGGCTGGTCAGTTCGAGCAAGGCCGCATCGCCGCGCCCCCGCACATCCTCGATGATCTCACCGACCGTGGTCTCGATCCGGCGGTCGTAGGCCTCTTCGCGCGTCATCAACCGCTCCAGCGCCCGCTGGAACCCGGAATCACGGCTGTCCAGTCGTGTTATGTCGGGCATCGCTGTCTCATGCTTTCGTGACTATAGACAATGAAAAAATGAATTCACCGCAAAGACGCAAAGAACGCAGAGGAATTTATTGATAAAAACCGTCTGGCAACTTTGCGTCTTTGCGTTGAAAAATGACGTTCATGTACGCACACGTGTTAACAGGGACCACGCCAACTCGTCTCCTGAAGAGGGTTCAATTTCCACACGCCGCCTTGATGCCGGCGATCAGCCCGGCAATACGCTGGTGTTTCATTTTCATGGCGGCCTTGTTAACGATCAGGCGCGAGCTGATGTCGGCGATATGCTCCAGTGGCACCAGGCCGTTGGCCCGCAGCGTATTCCCCGTATCGACCACATCGACGATGAGGTCTGCCAGCCCCACCAGCGGCGCCAGTTCCATGGAGCCGTAGAGTTTGATGATTTCCACCTGCTCGCGCCGGTCGGCATAGTAACGGCGGGTGCTCTGCACATACTTGGTGGCGATGCGCAGGCGCCGGGTTCGGGAAATCCCCTGCTCCGGTCCGGCCACCATCAGGCGGCAGCGGGCAATACCGAGATCCACGGGTTCATAGAGACCGTTGCCGCCATGCTCCATCAGCACGTCCTTGCCGGCCACGCCCAGATCGGCCGCGCCGTATTCGACGTAGGTCGGCACATCAGCGGCGCGGATGATTACCAGCTTCACATCGTCCTGGCTGGTATCGAGGATAAGCTTGCGGCTGCTGTCCGGGTCGTCCACGGGCTCGATGCCGGCCGCCGCCAGCAGCGGCAGCGTTTCCCTGAAGATGCGTCCCTTGGACAGGGCGATGGTAATCGGCGTAGTCATGGCGGACAAGTTTCCGGGAGAAACCCCTGATTTACAAGTCGGTGTTTGACAGTGAGCGGCATTTTCACCGCAAAGACGCGAAGCTCGCAAAGCAACCCGTTAAATGGAGTTCTGATCAGTTGGGTCTTCACCGCGCCAGCAGGAAATAACGGTCTGAACTCCCAAAGGTTGTCCAAAGCGCAATATCGAGGGAACAGGCAACAGTGTGTCACAGGCTCCCCGCACAAGCGGTGATGCCTTGTGTCTGGAAATTCATTAACAACCTTGCGTTCCTTGCGTCTTTGCGGTGAGTTTGTTCGCAGCGGAAACCGACCTGGATCAGGCGTGGATGCGATGGATATCCGCCCCCAGCTGCGCCAGTTTCTCCTCGATGCATTCATAACCACGATCCAGGTGGTAGATGCGGTCGACCAGCGTCTCGCCGCGGGCGACAAGTCCGGCCAGCACCAGACTGGCGGAAGCGCGCAGGTCCGTCGCCATGACCGGGGCCCCGGTCAGCCTTGCCACGCCCTTGATGATCGCCGTGTTGCCCTCCAGCTGGATGGCCGCCCCCATGCGCTGCAGTTCCTGGACATGCATGAAACGGTTCTCGAACACCGTTTCCGTAATGGTGCCGGTGCCCTGCGCGATGACATTGAGCGCCGTGAACTGGGCCTGCATGTCGGTCGGGAATGCCGGATAGGGCGCCGTGCGGACACTGACGGACTTCGGCCGCCTGCCGGCCATGTCCAGTTCGACCCAGTCCTCACCCAAGCTGATTTCCGCCCCGGTCTCGCGCAACGCCTGCAGCACGGCATCCATGGTCTGCGGCGCGGCGCCCTTGATCCGCACATGACCGCCGGTCATGGCCGCCGCCACCAGGAAGGTGCCGCTTTCGATCCGGTCGGGCAGCACGCTGTAGTGGGTGCCATGCAGTTCATCGACCCCCTCGATCTCGATCGTGTCCGTGCCGGCCCCCTCGATGCGCGCACCCATCGCGATCAGGCAGTCGGCCAGATCGACGACTTCGGGTTCGCGCGCCGCATTCTCGATCAGCGTCGTCCCTCTTGCGAGTGCCGCCGCCATCATCAGGTTCTCGGTGCCGGTGACGGTCACCAGATCCATGACCAGGCGGGTTCCCTTCAGCCGCTTGACGCGCGCCTTGATAGTGCCGTTCTCGACCTCGATGCGCGCACCCAGCGCCTGCAGACCCTTGATGTGCAGATTGACAGGACGCGAACCGATCGCACAGCCGCCAGGCAGGGACACATCGGCCTGTCCGAAACGCGACAAAAGCGGTCCCAGCACCAGGATCGAGGAGCGCATGGTCTTCACCAGTTCGTAAGGTGCGGAGAAGGAGGTGATCGAACGGGCGTCGATGGTGATATTCATGCGTTCATCGACGACCAGATCAACGCCCATGCGCCCGAGCAGTTCCAGGGTGGTGGTGACGTCATGGAGATGCGGCACATTGCTGATCGTGACCGGGCCGTCGGCGAGCAGCGTAGCGGTCATGATTGGCAGCACGGCATTCTTGGCGCCGGAGATGCGCACCTCGCCCTGCAGCGGCGTTCCGCCCCGTATGATCAGTCTGTCCAGGGTAGCGTCTTCCTACGGCTCATCCGGGCCTTGCCAGGACCCGGGTGTCAGGGTGCGCAAGGCAAGCGCATGAATTTCACCGCCCATACGATCACCCAGCGTGGCGTAGACCAGGCGATGCTGCTGCACCACGCTGCAGTCGGCGAACCGCGGGCTGACGACCACCGCCTCGAAATGATCACCCTCCCCCTTGACGATCACCTCGGCATCCGGCAGACCGGCCTTGATCAGGGCCTGTAATTCACTGGCTTGCATGGTTGCGCTGCTCCTCCATGTGGATTGCGTACGACCGAACCCGAAAGATCTGGCCGGCACTGGACGTATCTAGCGTCTGGCTTTTCGATTTCGGCGCCGGGGAGTTTTCTTTCGAGGTGGTCGCCCTGTCACTGGCGCGGAAACCGCGGCCGGTGGTGGCGGCGCAGCCTTATCCGCCGGGAGTATGCCCTCGAGTCCGCAGACACGCGCAATCGACTGCATCTGCGCCGGCATGTTCAGAAAGGTTATGGTTTTACCCTGCCGCTCCGACTCCCGCAGCCATTCGATCAGCAGGGCCAGTCCCGCGCTGTCGGAACGCGTCACGCCCGCCAGGTCGATGCTGATGCCGGGACGGTCCGCGGACCTGATGTCCAGCCCGCCCCTGAGGTCCGGAACGGTCGTGAAACTCAGGTCGCCGAACAGCTGCCAGCTTCCGTGGCCGACCTCTTCGATACGGGGCTCAGCCATGATCCGGTTCCCCGTTTTTCTCCGCAAGCGCCCGGATCAGGCCATCCATCCCCTGCTGATGAATGATCGCGGCGAAACTCGAGCGATAATTCGTCACCAGACTGACGCCCTCGACCAGCACATCGTAGACCTTCCAGCCATCAGCGGTAAGGTACATGGAATAGGCGATCTGGATCGGGCTTCCTCCCGCCTGTTCGGCCTCGCAGCGGACCGTGGCCCGCTGCGCACCCGGTGCCGCCAGCAGGGGCAGATAACGGATCTTCGTATCACGATACTCCATCAGGGTATGGCCGTAGGTGCGCATCAGCAGTTGCCGGAATTGCCTGACGAATCGCTCGCGCTGCTTTGGCGTCGCGGAACGCCAGTAGTGACCCAGTGTCCATCTGCTCATGCGGTTGAAATCGAAATGCGGCAGTGCGATGTCGGAGATCAGCGCGAATAAGCGGTTCTCATCCCGGTCGATGTCCGCTTTTTGCTCCCTGACGGCTGTCAGCAACTGTGACGTGGTTTCCTTCACCAGCTGGACGGGTGAGGGATTGTCTGCCATCGCAAACAACGGCAGCAGCGCGCACAGCGCAGGGAGGACCCGGGCGATCCGCCACCGGCGTTTGCAGTCATGCCCCGCCCGGGGAACGGCGCCCGCAGCGAGGCTCATCACTTGCTTTCTTTCGAGGCCACGTTGTAGAGGAACTGACCGATGATCTGTTCCATCACCAGGGCCGACTGGGTCAGGTGTATCCGGTCGCCCGCCTTGAGGTTCTTCTCGGAACCTCCGGGTTGCAGGGCGATGTACTGTTCGCCCAGCAGGCCGGCGGTGAAGATACTGGCGGAGGTATCCTCGGGGAAGCTGTTGTACTTGTCCTCGATGTCCATGGTGACTACGGCTTCATAGGCATGGGTATCGTAATCGATGGCCTCGACGCGTCCGACGCGTACGCCGGAAACCGTCACCGGCGAACGAACCTTGAGTCCGCCGATGTTCTGAAAGGCTGCGGTTACCGTGTAGCTCTCGCCGCTGATATTGGCGCTGAGGTTGCTGACCTGCATGGCGAGCATGAACAGGGCGGCAAGCCCTCCGGCAACGAACAGTCCCACCGCGATTTCCATCGATCTGCTATTTTGCATCGCTCAATCTCCAAACATCAGGGCCGTCAGCACAAAGTCGAGCCCCAGTATAGCCAGGGCGGTATGCACGACCGTACGCGTCGTTGCACGGCTGACACCCTCGGACGTCGGCACGGCATCATACCCCTCGAAGACGGCTATCCACGCGGCCACGAAACCGAACACGACACTCTTGATGACGCCGTTGAAAACATCCTCGTGCAGGTCCACCTTGGCCTGCATCTGCGACCAGAAGGCGCCGTCATCGACGCCGAGCAGGCCAACCCCCACAAAATAGCCCCCATAGACGCCGACCGCGCTGAAAATGGCCGCCAGCAACGGCATCGAGAGGAATCCCGCCAGGAAGCGCGGCGCAACCACCCGCTTCATGGGATCGACGGCCATCATCTCCATGCCGGACAACTGCTCGGTGGCCTTCATGAGCCCGATTTCCGCCGTCAGCGCCGATCCCGCGCGCCCGGCGAACAGCAACGCCGCCACCACCGGCCCCAGTTCGCGCACCAGCGACAGGGCGACCACCACGCCAAGCGACTCCTCGGCGCCGAAATCGACCAGGGTATTGTAACCCTGAAGGCCGAGCACCATGCCGACAAAGAGCCCGGAGACCAGGATAATCAGCAGGGTCAGCACACCAACCGAGAAAAGCTGGGCGATGACCAGACGCGGACGGAGCAACAGTCCGGGAATACCCGCCAGCGTGTACATGAGGAACAGGTGCCCGCGTCCCAGGCGTTCGAAATAACCCAGGCTGGCCTTGCCCAGCCGCTGAAAGGGATCCAGTATCACGGGCAACGGCCTCCCTCAAGCAGGTCTTCCCGGAATCCCGTGGCGGGATAATGGAAAGGCACCGGCCCGTCAGGCTTGCCGTTGAGAAACTGCTGCGACCATTCCGAGGCGGATTCCCACAGCCGCTCCGGAACCCCGTGATCCACCACCTTTCCGCCGGAGAGCAGGTAGACGTAATCCGCGATTGCAGCCGCCTCCTTCACGTCGTGGGATACCACGATGCTGGTCAGGCCGAGGGCATCGTTCAGTTCCCGTATGAGCTTGATCAGCACCCCCATGGATATCGGGTCCTGCCCGGTGAACGGCTCGTCATAGAGGACAATCGCCGGATCCAGCGCGATGGCGCGCGCCATGGCCACGCGCCGCGCCATACCACCGGACAGTTCGTTCGGCATCAGGTCGCAGGCGCCGCGCAGCCCTACCGCCTGCAGCTTCATCAGCACCAGGTCACGCACCAGTGACTCGGAAAGTCCGGTGTGCTCGCGGATCGGGAAGGCGACGTTGTCGTAGACATTCAGATCGGTCAGCAGCGCGCCGCTCTGGAACATCATGCCCATGCGCTTGCGCAGTTCGTAGAGCGCATGGACGCCCAGCTCCGGCACGTTCTCCCCGTCGACGACGACCGAACCGGCCGCGGGACGCAGCTGCCCGCCGATCAACTTGAGCAACGTGGTCTTGCCGGTACCGCTGGGACCCATGATGGCCGTGACCGAACCACGGCGGATGTCCACGTCGATACCGTCGAAGATGGCTCGCTCGGAGCGCGCATAACGCAGTCCCCGGATGCTGACGATGGCATCACGCGCCGGCTGACTTGTTTGCTGACTGGTTTTTTCCATATGATCCGCGGCTGTTCACCGCAGCCGTCGGCTGCGTGTGGTCATCGTACAACACCGGCGGCAGGCATTTGGCTCCTGCACGCGGGCGTGTATGATAAAACGTTCCGGCCCATTAACGCTATCCATGAAAACCGCCGCTCCAGACCCCGTGTGCCGCCTCCATGAAAGCGCCGCTGCATGCGCACCGAGGTTCGTTCGTAGCACATCGCCGTCGCGCGAGGCTGAATCCGCACACCGTCATGTGGCTTGAATTTCTGGCGGTAGCGGGTGGCGCCGGCCTGCTGACCCTGAGCGCCGACCGATTCGTGATCGGCGCGGCCGCGGTCGCCTGTAACCTCAGGGTCCCCCCGCTCATCATCGGCCTGACCGTCGTCGGGCTCGGCACCTCCTCGCCGGAGATCCTCGTCTCCGCGATGGCCGCCTGGCAAGGCAACACCGGCCTCGCCGTGGGCAACGCCATCGGCTCGAACATCATCAATATCGCGCTGGTTCTGGGCCTGACCGCGCTGATCACCCCGCTGGACGTACACTCCAGCATCCCGCGCCGGGAACTCCCGGTACTGGTCGGCATCATGCTGATCGCCTGGCTGTTGCTCGCGGACGGCACACTGGGTCGACTCGACGGCATCCTGCTGCTGGCCGGCGTGGTGCCGATGCTGGCCTGGATGACATACCTGGGGATGAAATCCAGGGAATCCAGCGACGCCATGGACAAGGAATTCGGAGAACAGATTCGCGCCGACATGACCATGCCGCTGGCCCTGTTCTGGCTGGTGTTCGGCTTTCTGCTCCTGCTGATCAGCTCCCGGTTGCTGGTCTGGGGGGCCGCATCGATCGCCCAGCATCTGGGCATCAGCGAACTGGTGATCGGAATCGTCGTCGTCGCTCTCGGAACCAGCCTGCCGGAACTGGCGGCTTCGCTGGCCAGCGCGATCAAGCACGAACATGACATCGCGATCGGCAACGTCATCGGCTCCAACATCTTCAACCTGCTCGCGGTGCTGGGACTGCCGGGCGCCATTCATCCAGGCGCGATCGACGCACACGTCCTCTACCGCGACTTCCCGGTCATGCTCCTGATAACCCTGACCCTGTTCGCCATGGCCTACGGGTTTCGCGGGCCCGGACGAATCACCCGTTTCGGCGGCGCCATGCTCCTGACAGCGTATATCGCTTACCAGACCCTGTTATACTTTTCCGAAACCGGCAGACTATAAACCCGCTTCGATCACCGAGATGAATATTCATATGACCCATCGTGAGCGTCCGCATGCCGTTCCACGGACTTGTGCGGAGAACAGCCATGAATAAACACAAAGTTCAGGAACTGGCGCTGGCGGTCATCGACATTGAATCGAGGGCGGTCGCCGCGCTGGCCGCCGAGATCCGGGAGACCGGCTTTTTCCATGCCTGCCAGCTCATGCTGGACTGCAAGGGACGCGTGGTGGTGATCGGCATGGGCAAATCCGGCCATATCGCCGGCAAGATCGCCGCCACCCTGGCGAGCACCGGAACGCCGGCGTTCTTCGTCCACCCGGGCGAGGCAAGCCACGGCGATCTCGGGATGATCACCGCCTCGGACGTGGTGCTGGCCCTGTCCAATTCCGGTGAAACCGCCGAGATCATTACTATCCTGCCGATCATCAAGCGGCTCGACGTGCCGCTGATCACCCTCACCGGGAATCCCGAATCGACGCTCTCGAAGGCCGCCACCGCCAACATCAACGTGCGCGTGGAACGGGAAGCCTGCCCGCTGGACCTGGCGCCCACCGCCAGCACCACGGCGGCGCTGGCCATGGGAGACGCGCTGGCGATCGCGTTGCTGGAATCGCGCGGCTTCACCGAGCAGGACTTTGCCCGTTCCCATCCGGGCGGCGCACTGGGCCGGCGCCTGCTGCTGCTGATCGATGACCTGATGCATACCGGCGATGCCATCCCGGCCGTCG
>Ga0210144_1000474_pt1 | contig 21330 bp, 17 predicted proteins | sample Muzzi_PWA_D2_FD_185532 | JGI IMG/M metagenome (GOLD analysis project Ga0210144, IMG submission 185532) | Wetland microbial communities from San Francisco Bay, California, USA, that impact long-term carbon sequestration - Muzzi_PWA_D2 (SPAdes) | ecosystem: Environmental > Aquatic > Marine >...
CGGGCCGGCGAAGATGCCGTAGGCGCCGGTGAAGTGGGCGTCCAGCGTGCGCTCGCTGATGTTCCTGGCCGGCGTGTCGTCGATGTAGACCGGGTGCAGCCGGTCGAGGGAAAAGGTGCGCAGCCCCCGCCGCAGGTGACACCACGCATCGAGATACCAGTTGTCGCGGTAGTACACCAGCCGCTGGGGCGACAGGGTACGTTCGGTGGTTTCGTCACGTTCGCGGCCGTGGTACAGGACGTGGATGCGCCGTCGCTGCACCAGCGCGCTGGTCAATTGCCGGAAATGCTCGACGTTCGCCGGGCGGGCCGCGGTCTGCAGGATGCGCACGCGCCGGGCGATTTCACCAAAGCCGGTTTCCCGGCCGTGCAGCAGTTTCTCGATGCGCTCCCGGAACGGTGCCAGCCAGGTATCCAGCAATCCCGGCTGGATGGTGCAGAGCAGGCGCTGGGTGGTCAGCAGTGCGAACAACTCGCTGGCGTTGAACCACAGCCCCGGCAGCTCGTAGGGGTGCGCGCCGTCCGCCAGATCGTAATAGTAGCCATTGCGGGCACGGTCATAGGCGATCGGCGCGGCCATGAAATCGCGCATATCCTCGATAGCGCGTTTGACGGTGGCGCGGGAACATTCCAGTCGTTCTTCGAGGGCTTTGCGCGGGATCGGCGTGCGGCGGGAGCTCAGAATCCGGTGCAGCTGAAACATCCTGTCAAAGCGGTCCATGGACGGAGGTTAGGTCATAACCGGCCGCCGGACAACAAGCCCTGGACCGAAGGTGGCCATCAGATTGAGACGCAGGCACGGAGCATTCGTGGCAAAAATACCTGACTTGCACTGCACTAGAAGATTGCGCGACATGTGCAACCGAACCGGCACAACCGGCACAGTGTAAGGATCAGACCAGCGCGGATTCTGCCCTGGTGCCGACACAACACACCACTGCAACGACAACATCAGCAACTGATGCCTACATGCGGGAAAGTGCGGAAGTTCTGCCTGGGAAAGCAGCGCCATAAAGATGCTGTACTCTTGCACCCGGAGGGTAATCTGTAACACACTGAATTTACTGCGAAATGGTGGCTACGGGCTGATTTGAACCACCGACCCCAGCATTATGAGGAACCTGCTTGGGATGTATCCTGTTGTTAAATATACAAATAATTGGGGCGTCCGTTGCCTCGATTGCAGGACCGTGCATAACCGTGCACAACCGTGTCCCGTAAAATTCCCGAAGCCTGCTGCTGCGAATTCCGCTGCCAAGCGCCTCCAGATTCGTTGACGATCCCAGGTTCCGGGACCATGCTCTCGGCATGACCACGCATAAGAACGTCCCGAAAGAAACGACCCGCGAACTTGAAGCGATTTTGGCCGCCGCGCAGCGGCGGCCCGCAGGGCGCAGCACAGGGATTTGCTGTGCAATCTCTGCGCGGGCTTGTGTGTGTTCGATGTTCGGCAAGTAAAAGAGCGCCACGGGGTGGCTGGCCAGCGACCCGGGATCGTACCAACAGGGGCGGGAGAGGGTGGCCGAGAGAGAGGGCGCGTACTGAAAGAGTGAGGTTCCGAGGTGGTGGCGGGTGCAGGGCGTGCGTGACACGGGCATGATCCGTTCACGGGTGATGAGATGGGCGTTTATTCGGCCTACACTCTCGCAGGCGGGCGCGGGAATCCGCAGCGACGGATCACAGGTCAGTTCGCGCGCACAGTGTCGCGCAAAAGCCTGCACAACCGGGCCTTCGCGCGAGCCGCGGGTTCGCGCCAGCGACGTAGGTTAGAATGCTGAAGTCGGAGCCAGCGTGGACAAAGCGATGCGCGCGCACAAGAAGGGACCTGTCTTGCCGCAAGACGGCGGTGTGAGTCGAACGGTCGCCGCGGCATTGCCGGCGCGGTGCTTCACCGCGCTGGCGTGGTTGTCGGTGTTGCCGTTTGCAATACCAGCCAGCGGCGACACGCTTGATCTGGTCAATTGCTGCGGACAAACGCTGGATGACTCCGAATTCGCCGAGCCGGTCGTGCGCGACCAGCGTGACGCTTCCTTCGGCGCACTCGCCAATCCGGCGCTACGCCCGCTCGGCGGCGGCGAAGGCTACGACCGCCTCGTCCAGCCGCCGCCCAGGGTGCGCCGCCCACTGCCGGTGCGGGCGACGGTGGCCGGCGCCGTCCTGCCGCGCACCGCGGTCCTGGTGCGCACCGCCGACCAACTGCGCGGCGCGTTGCGCAATGCCGGGACTGCGGGGGAAACGATCTATATCGACGATCATGCCGAGATCGACCTGTCATTCTGCACCGGGTTTCCCGAGCGCGATCGCTGCAAGGTCGACCGCCGTTCCGGTCCGGATCCGGATGATACGGATCCGTGCACCGAATTCTCGCTCGCCATTCCCGCGAACTTGACGCTGGCCAGCGGCCGCGGGCATCCCCACTCGCGCGGCGCTCTGTTGTTCTCCCACACCTTCACCGACTGTCCATTGCTCGACGTACAGGGCGCCGGCGTGCGGATTACCGGCCTGCGCCTGCACGGGCCGGATTCGAGCATCGAAAACGACGACCCGATCCACTGCAAGGCCGAGGCCAGCGCCATCGCTATCAAACCGGCCGTCGTGCCGCAGCGCTGGGCGACCGAGATCGACAACAACGAAATCTCGGCCTGGCCGAATGCGGGGGTGGACATCGTCGGCGCCCAGGGCGTGCGGGTGCACCACAACGTGTTCCAGTACAACCGCCGTCAAGAACACAACGACACCTGCGACCATGACTACGGTCTGGGCTACGGTGTGCAGGTCGGTCCCGGCAGCGTGGAGGTCAAGGCCAACGTGTTCGATCACAACCGGCACGACATTGCCTCCAACGGTGCGCCCGGCGCTTACTACACCGCAAGCTACAACCTGGTGCTGACCGGCGCCGTGGAACACAGCTTGGACGTCCACGGCGGCAAGAACAACCACTTCTGCAGCTGCAACGACGGCAGCCCAGACAACGACTGCCCTGACGGCAACTGCACCAACGTCGCGGGCAGTGCCTTCGTGATCCAGCACAACACGTTTCTTCAATCGCACAAGCCGGCGGTGCGACTGCGCGGCATTCCGATTCGCGGCGCCTGGATCGATCACAACGAAACCCGCGACGGCGACGCCGGCGATGCCTTCACCCAGGTGAACGCGCACGGCAATTTCCACGCCCGGGACAACCGCACCGGGGTCGACTACCTGCCGGCCTGGTACGTGTCCTTCGGCGGCGGCAGCCACTGGCAGTGGCGGCAGTTCGACAACACGCCGATGGGCAGCGTTGCCGCCGGCGACTTCGACGGCGACGGTGCCGCGGACGTCATGCGGGTGACCGCGACGGGATGGCAGTGGTCAAGGAGCGGGCGCGAAGGCTGGGCCTTCCTCAACACGCTGACCGATCCGCTGGCCAAACTGCGCCTGGGTGATTTCGTCGGCAGTGCACGGTCCGATGTGGTGCGGGCCACCGGCAGCGAATGGCAGATTTCCGAAGGCGGCATGTCGGGCTGGCGCAGGCTGTTCAAGAGCACGGCACCGCTCGCCAGTGCCGCGATCGGCGATTTCGAAGGTGACGGCCACGACGACCTGTTCTTCGCGGACGGCAGCGAGTGGCGGATCGTCCAGAGTTTTTCTCCGCTGGTGACCCGGCACTACAGCCAGCAGTACAGGCTCTCCGAACTGCGCTTCGGCAACTTCGCTGGAGACAGCAAACTGGACGTGGTGCGCTCGAACGGCAGCGAATGGCTGGTCTGGGAGCACGGCGCTCAAACCTGGCGTCATCTCAACAAATCGTCGAGCGCGCTTGCGCAAACGGTGTTCGCCGATTTCAATGGCGACGGCATCACCGATATCGCCTGCAGTGACCATGGGCAGTGGCAGGTGTCCTGGAGCGGACGTAGTCCCTGGTCGGTGCTGAATACCAGCGATATCGATCTCCCGTCACAGCTCATCGCCGATCTCGACGGCGACGGCAAGGCCGACGTTCTGTCGCGGCAATCGCCCGCACCCTGAAGTGAACATAGACGAACGACTGACACGACAGCCGCCGGAATGCCGCTAATTGTGCCTGCATACGGCAAGCAGTCGACTCGAATCGAAACGAGGTACGGCACCGTGTCCGCATGAAAAAGCAAATGCTGGCCGAGGCGCAACTGGCTGAACGGATGAAGACCGTTCGTTCCGGCGTATAGGATGTGAGTCCACGGTCTACACCCGCTCTGTGATGAATACCGCGTACCTTCAAGTTGACAGAGGGGGCGTCTATATGAGGAAGTACAACCCACGTAACCCACGTAACCCACGTATTTCGCGAGAATCCACCCCGGTATCAGCCGTCACGCCGGCATCCCTGCACCTGAATCCCCGCAATCCGGCCACCTGCAGGCCACTCACCGCCGGCTTTCACCAGCACTTTACCCCCGCCACGGACCACCGGCTGCCGCCCACCCTGCCCGCCCCCTCTCGGACCGACTTTCTTGCCGGGTCATGTGAATTTTCCAACCCACCCGTCGGACGGCGCACGCGGCGCCGGCAACCGCAAACCCTCTCGGCCCGGCTCCGCCTCCCCAACATGCACCAGAATCTTCCGAATCACCACCGGGTCTTCGATGCTGGCAATGATCCGCACCGCACCGCCGCACGCCGGGCAGGTCTCGATGTCAATGCCAAATACCCGTTTCAGACGTTGCGACCAGGTTATTGCCATGGATGGCATGTATGCCGGTTTTGCAGGAGCAAAAACCGGCCATCGCCGCCCGGCGCTCAGCCGGCGTTTTCTCCTGTTCCTCATCGGACACCCCAGGTTTGGCGCCCTTGCCCCGCTTTGCCGGCATCACCTGGGTCCGCTGTGGGCTGTTCGGTGCAAACACCTCGTGGTAGCGGATCAGGTTCACCCGCGGCCTTGGCACCAGCGCCGCCAGCCGCGCCATGGCCGCTCCTGCGCATCCCTGCGCTCGCGGCATACTGTACTGTCAACAGACAAAAATAATTGACCCACGAGCGGACAATACTATTGACCCCCCGCTTGATGTTGCCTGGTGCGTTCACAGGTTTTGTTTTCCTCCGATCAGTCCACTCTGCCGGGCCTGGCGAAGCCGGTAGCTGTCGCCCCGGATCTGGATCACGTGGGCGTGGTGTAGCAGCCGATCCAGCATGGCGCTGGCCAGGGCGGCGTTGTCGTCGAAGATTTCCTCCCAGTCACCGAACGACAGGTTCGAGGTGAGTATTATGGAGCCCTGCTCGTAGCGTTTGGCCACTACCTGGAAGAACAGGTCGGCCTGCTCCTTGCGCAGCGGTAGAATGTCTGCTCGGCTATACCCAGCTTGCGGGCGATCTCCGCCGCCGACGTGCCCAGTTCATGTTCCTTGACGGCCGCCACAATCTGCTCGACCGAATACCGTTTCCGCTTCATGACAAGCCCTCCCTTCAGGGTGGCTCGAAAAGGTGAGAGACCCTCACCGGCAATCGGCTATAAGTTGCCGTTTGCGGACATAAAAACGGCGACCCGAAGGCCGCCATTGTAGCTGTGAGATATTTATTTAGTTGGTGTGTCCGGCAAGGCTATTGCTTGCGCTTCTGTTGTCTTGAGCCAGTCCTGGTACTGGCCCATGTATGCATAATCACTGGACGGGAAACTAGAACCAGCACCTTCGTACACAATGCAGTCCACCAGCAGCTGTTCCGGCATTGACAATGGACAATCAGCTATTGCCATCCCGCCTGCTGTGATTGTAAGTACAAATGCTCCAACCTGTGCGTGTACTATCCTTTTCATCAAATTTCTCCTGTCGTGCCGCCGGCACCATTCGAGGCGAGTCACACAACATTAAATGCCTTGAATCATTTCCAGACTGCAAGGAATAACTGTCAACACAGACTGTTAAACCTGACCGAATGGCCGTGGTGAGTTGCGCTGACCGATCTGAATCTCAGTCGTAGCAAATAGAGAGGGGCAAGCAACAGTAAGTATAGTAATGCAGTGAAATAAAGATATAGGTATATCTGGATAAATGGACTGCAGGCCATTTCAAAAATGGCAACCCATGGGCCACTGCTAATAACCAGTGATGACAGGACCGGAACGGGTCGGAAGTCTCCGTCCAGAATCCGGGCCAGGAACGACCGGTTCCAGTACATTTTCACCGTTCCCAGGGAATTTCTGGACGGCAACTTCGGGTCGGAAGAAGAGCTCCAGCCAGTAAATGGCAGTTTTTCTCTATGAAGGTCTCCTCTGGGGATATTCTCAGACACTCGGACGACCAGCAACCAAGGCAACACCCACACTCGGGCACTGCCATGGCCGTTTGATTACAACTCAACCTGCTCACTGATCGCCAGAGCATCCTCAACCTCGATACCCAGATACCGCACGGTACTCTCCAGCTTCGTGTGACCCTGCAGCAGCTGCACTGCCCGGAGATTACCGGTCTTCCGGTAGATCTGAGCCGCCTTCGTCCGTCTGAGCGAGTGAGTACCGTATTTCTGCGGATCCAGGCCGATACTGGCGACCCACCTCTTCAGGATGCGAGCATATTGCCGGGTGGTCAGGTGTGGACAGGTGCGGATACGGCTGGGAAAGAGATAATCGCCCTGATGCAGCCCACGTAAACTGATCCAGGCCAGGACGGCCTCACGTGTCTGATCAGTCAGCTCGAACTGAACCGGGCGACCGGTCTTCTGCTGCACTATCGTGGTGCGCTCTTTGACGCTGCCGCCAGAAGCAACATCGCTGACGCGCACGGCCACCAGGTCGCAGCTGCGTAACTTGCTGTCGATTGCCAGGTTGAACAGGGCAAGATCACGCGGCTTGCCCCTGATCTGCAGCCTGATACGGATCGCCCAGACCTCCTTGGGCTTTAGAGGTGGTTTCTGGCCAAGGAGCTTTGGTTGATGGTGAGGCGCTTGCGCTAGTGGCTCATCGGGCAGTAGATAAAAATCAGCCATGGTGTCCTCCAACCCAGCCCCACCATGCCCTATTAGAATTGGCACCGAGCAGCCCCGTGCCGCATTTGGAATATCAGTTTAGGCTAATGTCTGGTGTGGGCCGAACTCGGACATTCGGGGTATGGTCACTGGGTGACTGGAATGTACTGGAACCGGTCGTTCCCGGAGCTGATTCTGGACGGGGACAATCGACCCAACTTGGTCCTCCCTCCTTTTGGTTGCCGACTAATACAAACGACCTAGTTGACAGGATTCCAGCGCCGGGAGCATTCTCCGAGTAACCAGCCCATACCAATTAAAGCAGGCTGGCAATAACGAAGAAGAGTTACGGAGAGATCATCATGACAACGACACGTCTACTGGGCGTTCTCTGCGCCTGTGCAGTTTCCCTGATTACCACCCCCTCGTACGCGACCCTGATCGGTGTCTTGCCGGCCACCCCGGGCGGGACCGATTACCAGGCCTATTATGATGATGTGGCGGACCTGACCTGGCTGGCGAATGCCAATGCGGCGGGGGCAATGAACTGGACTACGGCCAACGCCTGGGCGGCGGGTCTCAGCATCAATGGTGTTACCGGCTGGCGCTTGCCGGATACCGTGGATGTAGGCAATGACGGCGCTACCTACACTAATATTTATCAGGGTGTGGACTACGGTTATAACATCACGACCCCCAGCGAGCTGTCGAACATGTTTTACAATGTGCTGGGCAACACGGCGTATTACGACACCAGCGGTACCCCAACGGGTTGTACTGCGCCGAATTATTGCTTAACGAATACCGGTCCGTTCAGTAATCTCCAGTCCAACGGCTACTGGTCGTCTACGGAGTACGCGCCCGTTCCAACCTACGCGTGGAGCTTCTACTTCGGCGACGGCGACCAGCACAGCACCGGTAAGACCAGTATCTACTATGCATGGGCTGTGCAGTCGGGCAATGTCGGCGGCGCGAGCATCGTACCGGCACCCGCGGCGGTGTGGTTGTTCGGCAGCGGTCTGCTGGGCCTCGTAGGTTTAGGCAAGCCGCGCCGGCGTTGATGCTTGGGTGCTTTGAGGGCTTCGGCGCTTTTTTGAGGGGGTGCAGGGGGAGTCTTCCCCCTGCTGCGTTCTGAAAGAAATATAGAGATTACTTAAACGGCAACTATTGCGGCTTTTAAGACCTTTACCGAAATGCCGGGAAGGTCTGGAAGTGGCCGCATCACGTCCTTTAGTGAGAGTTATATTAGCGTCTCGTGTAGGAGCGGGATCGGCCAGAATGCGACATACCCGTTAATCCTGGGAATGTCTTAAAAGCCGCAGAAGCAGACTTCCCCAGCAGGTAATCTATACTCGCACTTTCGGCCAGAACACGGCATTCCCAGATAATCAGCGGACGTCGGTAAAGCAGCAGATTATTGTTGCACCACATGACTTTCCAAACCGGCGTCTAACGCAAACTTATAATCAATGCCAACTGTCTGATGCTTCTCCTGCCTATTGATGCAGCGGGATATACTTCACCCGTCCCAGCCAGCGATAGACCATCGGCATGACGATCACCACGAGCGGTACCTGAACCAGCAGCCCGGAAATTATGGCGATCGCGAGTGGCTGCTGCATGGCCGATCCCTGCCCAAGAGCCAGGGCCAGCGGCAACAGCGCCAGCATGGCGGCCAGCGTGGTCATTACAATGGGCCGCAAGCGGTTACTGCCCGCCTCGCTCAGTGCAGCCAGCCTGTCCTGGCCGTTACGCAACAGTTCGTGGTATTCGGAGAAATAGAAAATCGACACCTCGGTGACGATGCCCACGATCATGGTCATCCCCATCATGGCCGTGATATTCAACTCGATACCGGTCAACCACAAGCCGGCAAACACCGCCGGCATGGCCAGCAGCGGCGACACCATGATTGCGACAGCCGCCGCGAACTCCTCATACAGGAACAGCAACAGCAGAAAGACCAGCGCCAGGGCTGCCACAAACACGGCCATCAGACCGCGGAACGCGACCTGCTGTTGCTGGTACAGGCCCCCGAGCGCGTAATACATATCCCTGGGCAACAAACCCTCCTGTGCCAGGACCTGCCGGACATCCCGTATGGTCGAACCCAGGTCGCGTCCGCTGATGCGGCCGGTGACCGCGACCATGCGCTTGAGGTTGTCGCGTGTAATCTGGGGCTGACCGGTTTCCAGGGATACACTGGCGATGCGCCTGAGCGGAATGCGATGCCCGTCTGTCGCGCGCAGCCAGATCCGGTCGATGGCGCCGGTCCGGTCGCGGGCCGTGGACGGTACCCAGACGCGCACACCCACCAGCTTGATGTTTACCTGTACCTGGGTGGTGACAAGCCCGGTAAACCAGGCATCGAGCTGCTGTGTGACCTGGTCCGGATCGATGCCTTCCAGGGCGGCCTTGTCACGGTCTACGACGATATTGACGGCATCGCCGGCCAGCACGATACCGTCATTGATATCGACCACACCATCGATTTTGCCGATGGCAGCAGCTACCCGCGGCGCTACCGTCAGCAGTTCTTCGGGGCGATCACCATAGAGCTTGATCTCAATCGGCTGTGGCACCGCCGTGAGGTCGCCGATCAGGTCTTCCATGAGCAGTGCCATCTCCACTTCGAGACCAGGGACCTCGTTCTCGATGCGTGCACGGATGTCATCCATAACCGCATCGATAGGCGGCCGGGGCAACGGCTGCAGGCGCACGAAGAAATCGCCCTCGTTGGCCTCGGTGAGCCCCCCGCCCAGCTGGGCCCCGGTGCGGCGCGAATAGGTCTCCACCGCCGGGCTGGATTGCAGTATGTCACCCACCTGCCGCAGCAGACGATCGGTCTCCGCCAGCGAGGTCCCGGCCGGTGCGCGGTAATCGAGAATGAAACCACCTTCATCCATGTGCGGCATGAACCCGGAACCCACCTGGTGGTAGGAAATGAAACCGACGATGAGTAACGGCGCAATGCCGGTCAGTATCCACCAGGGCTGGTGCGCGAGACGCTGCATCAGGCGGCGATATGCCTGCAACAGTCGCCTGAACACGGGCCCGACATCTTCCGTTTCCGCATCCCTGGCACCGAGCAGGTGCTCGGCGAGCAACGGCACTGCCAGCCAGGCCAGCAGAAAGGAAATGCACAGGCTGCTGGCCATGGTCAGTGACAGCGCCTTGAAAAAGGCACCGGTCACGCCGCTCAGGAATGCCAGCGGCGCGAAGATCACAATGGTCGCCGCGGAGGAACCGGCCAGCGGCGGGGTGAATTCGATGGCCGCCTCGCGGATGGTCTGGGCCGCAGTCTCGCCGCGCTCCCGCAGGCGACGGATGATGTGCTCGATCATCACGATGGCATCGTCCACGATCAGTCCCACAGCAGCTGCCATGCCGCCCAGCGTCATGATGTTGAAACTCATGTGCAGTACGTCCAGCAGCAGCAGGGTGCTGGCCAGTACCGAGGGTACGACAAGGATGGCAATCAGCGTGATCTTCAGGCTGCGTAGAAAAACCAGCAGCACGACAGCGGCCAGGGCCACGCCGATGGCGATGGCATCGCGCACACTCCCGGCGGACGCAGTGATCAGCTGGCTCTGGTCGTACCAGTTGGCGATGATCACACCGCTGGGCAGCTTGTCGCGGAACCCGGCCAGCCGCTGTTTAACGCCCTGTACGATCTGCACGGTGTTGCCGCCCGGCTGCTGGTAGACCTGTACCAGTACGGCATCGCGACCGTCTGCGGTGACCCGCAGCCATTGCGGCACTGTGGCCGGATAGATGCGGGCAATATCTTCCAGACGCACCAGACCACCGGCACCACTGCGCAGCACCGATTCCTCGATCGTTTTCAGTGAACGGATGCGCGTGTCGGACAGCAGCAGATAGAGTTTGTAGTGGTCTTCCATCCGGCCGACTGCCTGCAGGACATTGGTCGCGGACAGGACGGTGGCAACATCGCTGAAGGTCAGGCCATAGGCATCCAGCTTTTCGGGATCCACCTCTACCCGGTACTCGGCCTCCTCGCCACCCAGCGTGGTCACCCGGGCGACGCCGTTGATGGACGAGAGTAGCGGCACCAGCTGGTATTGCGCGAAATCACGCAGCGCCACCGGCGACTGGGTATCCGAGGTCAGGCTGTAGGCGGCGACCGGGAACACGGTCGGGTCCATGCGCCGGACCGTGAAGCGGGTACCGGCCGGTAATTCCGGCAGCATCTGGTTGACCGCCGATTCCACCTGCAGCATGGCGGCCACCATGTCGTCGCCCCAGCCGAAGTTGAGTGACAGCTCGGCACTGCCGCGACTGGTGGTGGAACGCAGGTTCACAACGCCTGCCACGGAACGCACCGCATCCTCGACCGGTCGGGTGACGGCAATAACCATCTGGTCCGCCGGGCGGTCGCCGGCATCCAGCGAGACCACCACACGCGGGAAGTCCACGTGCGGAAACAGCGCAACGGGCAGCTTGAGAGCAGCGGCGATGCCACCCAGTACCAGAACAGCCACGAGGAACAGGATGGAGCGGCGATGCGCCGCCGCCCGGTGGGCTATATCCATCAGGGGGCTTCCCGCACGGCCATGCCGTCGGCAAGCTCGTAGTTGCCGGTCACGACGACCTTGTCACCGGCACTCAGGGAACCGGCAACCGCGACAACGTCGCCCTGTTCCCCGGCGGTCCGCACCGCCACACGCCGTGCCCTGCCGTCTTCAACAACAAACAGGTAGGCATTGTCTCCCTCGCTGAGGACGGCGCTGCGCGGCACGGCCAGACTTGTGCTCGACGCTAGCTGGATGCTGCCACGAATACGGCTGCCCAGCACCAGGTGCTCGACCTGCTGTTCGGGAATCGCCGCGAGTACCTCCACCAGCTGAGTATTGGGATCGATCATGGCATGGACCTCACGGACCGTGGTTTCGATTGACACCCCGGGCATGAACACCGGTGTGACGGTGACCGCCGCACCGGTGTGCACGTCCGTCAGGTCTTCCGGTTCCACACCCAGGCGCGCGATCAGTCGTTTCTCGGCAGCGATCAGCATGGCCGTGGTATCTGCCTGTACCCGCTGCCCCTGGGAGACGTCGAGCCGGGTAATGATGCCTTCCATGGGCGCACGCAAGGTCTCCTGGACGACATCCAGACCGCGTTTTTCCAGGGCCTGCAGCGTGGACCCGGCATCCTGCAGGCCTTTTCGCGCAGCATCGACCTGCGCCTTGGTGGCCAACTGCTCGTTCAGCAGCCGTTGTTGCCGCACCAGCTCCCGCCGTGCGAAGTCGACCGCGCTTTGCGCCTGCAGGTACTGCATGCGCGCATCCGGCGCGGTCACCACTTCGAGCAGACGATCACCGCTCTCGACCCGCTGCCCGAGGCGCACCCAGACGCGGTTGATCAGCCCGGCATGTGGCAGCGACAGACTCAGTACCTGATCCGGATCGGGATCCAGTATGCCGTAGGCCTCCAGCGTATCGGTCACGATCCGCTCCTCTGCGGCGGTGGTCTTGACCAGCACGCTGGGCTCATCGGCCAGCACGGAAGACACGACAGCCGCACCGGACAGCAGGGCTGCTCCGAGCAAGAATAACTGCGTCACCGGGAAATGCTTCATGGTTGTTCGCCAGGTTTTTTATCGGAAGGTGGAAGAACTGCTACGGGAAAATCGGGCAGGGCCAGCAAGGCTTCCAGCGCGATGCGGTTTTCCCAGGCCGCCTGCACCAGGCTGAGCTGTTCGAGCCGTTTGTTCACCCAGGTAGTCTCCATATTGATGAATGTCAGCGCATCGATATCACCATGTGCATAGGCCTGGCGTGCGCGATCCACGAGCGTCTCCAGGCGCGGGAGATAGGTTTCCAGCGCGGTCTGCTGGTGCCGGATGATGTCCTGTAACTCGCGCAGGCGGTCGACATCCACGGCGGTCTTCGTCAGCCGCGCCCGATATTCCTCGCGTAGCTGCGCACGGGTGGCGCGTTCGATGGCGATGTTGCCACGGTTACCGCTCAACAGGGGCAGGTTGAGCGTCACGCCCAGGCCGGTGGTATACACAGCACCGGTATCGCGCGCGCGGTGGATATCGATCCCGAGCGAGGGCACCTGCGCCAGGATCGCCGCCCTGACGCGTGCTTCCTGGCTGGTATAGCCCGCCTGCAGCGCCAGCAGGTCCGGGCGCCGCTGCGCCAGGTCGCCCAGTCTGGCGTTCAGCAGGTCGGGCGCCAGCGGCTCGAGTGGCGGTAACGGCGCAATCACGACCGGGACGCCGGGCTGCAGGCCGAGCAGCAGGTTGAAATCGTGACGGGTCTGGTTATGGGTCTGCTCGAGCTGGTTGATCTGGCTGAGCGTGTCAATGAGTGCAGTCAGGTCGGTGCCGTTGATATCGAGTGTGACATCGCCCTGGTCCAGGGCCGCGCTGGAGTGATCATAACGCACCCGGTAGAGATCCAGCATCCGGTGTAGCAGCGTAAGCCGTTCCTGTTCCAGGGACAGCGCCACAGCCAGCGTGCGTGCCTGCTGAACGACCTGCCATTCCTGCCAGAGCAGGTCGAGCTGCACCTTGCGCTGCGCACCGGTTTCGGCATCCAGCTGTGCCTGGTGCGTGATCAAGGGAATGATGTCGTAGCCCAGGCCCAGCGACCAGGCGTTCACCAGCCCCGCGTCCGCACCTGTCGGGCGGTCCAGTCCGGTGCTGAGCTGGGGATCCGGCAACAGCCCGGCGGCGAAAACCTGGGCACCGGCCAGCGCCAGACCGGAACGCTGCGCCTTCAGGTCCGGATTGTTGAGCACGGCCAGGATGCCCACTTCATCGAGATCGAGACCATCGTCAGCATTGAAAACATGCAGCGCAGGTGCTTCATGGAATACTGCCGCCGCATCGACCCGCAGCGCCGCAACGCGGCCCGCCAGGGCTGCCTGCTCCTGCAAGGGCAGCGGCCGATATGAGGTACAGGCATCAAGCAGCATCAATACGGCAGCAACGCTCGCCAGCCGGGAATAGCGATAAAAGGCTGAACGTTTCCCACGCGCACGATCTCTGACTTTCATGCCGCTCTGTTCCAAATGTTCAGAATGCGATTTGATTCTTTCTGGGCATGAAGGTGATTCACGCACCGGTTTTGATAAGTAGTTTGCAGGATTTTCACGGAAAATGACATTTTAAACAGCCGGCATAACCAAGCGGTTCCGGCTGTGTATGAAGCAGGCAGAGGGCTAGGGAGGATTGACTGTCTCCGTCCCAACCTGGACCGGGAACGACCGTTTACAGTTTTCTGGAAGGCTACGTTCCGCAACGCCTTTGCAACCCGAAAACCACCTTTCTTCCAAGTACTAAACTGGTGGGTCGTGAAGGATTCGAACCTTCGACCATCGGATTAAAAGGACAGAAAGGCGATTTTTCAGCCTTTTACTTCAATAACTTACCGTGGCGCCCGTTGCAAGCTGTGCACCACGATGCATAACAATGCATAACTGAGTCCCGCAAAACTCCCGCAAGGTTTAGCGAACCACTGTAAACAAAAGTGCGGAAAATTCTTGAAACAATCCGCGCAGAGTAATGATCTGGGTCAGCGGGATATTCGCCTCAGGTTACCCTAAGTGAAACGTGGCCTGCCCTCACTTATCTCGAAGCCGTCACCTAAATTATGCTGTGTGATGCGCAAAATCAAATAAACAACTCTGTTCATCTTCTGAGATTCGGGCCATTTTTAGTCACTTGCCAAAACCCTGATTGATGGTTATACATAGAATGTATTCTCTTTTTACTTGACATAAGTATATACACTGTGAGTATATTTAGTCAGGCGATATCAAGGTATTGTGTAATACCAAGCGTTTACACTAACAGGCATCAGCGACCACCATAGGAACCCGCCATGCCCAAACAAAGAAACCACCCGGCATCCGGCTTTGGCGCGCGACTAGCCAAACTGCGCAAAGCCGCCGGCTTCACCCAGGTGGAGCTGGCCGACGAGCTCAGTATCACCCAACGCATGGTCTCCCACTACGAGGGACGTGCAGAGACGCCGCCATCAACCATCCTGCCGGGACTCGCCCGGGCACTGGGCATCAGCACCGATGAACTGCTCGGGATTGAACCGCCCAAGAAGGCCCGCAAGCCGGATACCCGACTGCAGCGGCGTCTGCAACAGATCGAGAAGCTCGCACCCCGACCGCGCAAACAGATCATTCAGCTGATCGATACCTTCATCGAGGCTGAACAGCTCAAGCAAAAAGTGAACTCGTAATCATGTCGATAACCGGGAGGTCGTCATGCAACAACTCTTTACCATTGGCTATGAAGGCGCAGACCTGGAGGACTTTATCGCCGTCCTGAAGGCCGCTGGCACGGACGTGCTGCTTGATGTCCGGGAACTGCCCATGTCACGACGCCGGGGCTTCTCCAAGAACGCCCTCAAGGCCGCGCTCGCCGAGGCGGGTATCGATTACCGTCACGAGAAGCAGCTGGGCTCGCCCAAGGACGTGCGCCACCGCCTGAGAGAGGACTGGGACTACCAGCGCTTCTTCCGGGATTTTAACAAGCACCTGAAGAAGCAGGCGGCCCTGCTGGACCAGCTCACCGAAGAACTGACCGGCAGCGTGGCGCTCATGTGCTATGAGAAAGACCACACCACCTGTCATCGGGATTCAGTCGTCAACAAGCTCGCCGGCAAGCTCCATCTGGAACCGGTACACCTGTGCGTCTAACCCGACCATGGCCGAAGGGAAGCACGTCAAGCGTACGATTCGGATATTGGTCAAGGCCTTTCCGCAACCCAGTACCAAGCATGAGGAGACTGTCTGCTGTGCCGGGGTCGATGAAGAAACCGGCGAACTGCTGCGCCTGTTCCCGATCCGCTACCGGCGACTTGACAAGGCCGATCAGTTCGGCCGCTTCGACCAGGTCGAGATGACTGTCACCAAGGCACCTTCCGATACACGCCCCGAGAGTTACCGGGTCGATGAGGGCTCGATCCATGTGACCGACAGCTACAAGCAGCTGGATGACGCCACCAAGGTCCGGCTGTGGGCATCGCACATCTCGCCCTCACTTAAAACTCTGATGGACGAGAACCAGGATACCAACCGCAGCCTCGGCATCATAAAGCCCGACCCGGGCAGTTTGAAGTTCCGGATCAAAGAAGCTGCTAAAAGTGATAAGGAAGACCAGGAAGTCGCCGACCTGCTCTATGAACAGGTCTCACTACTGGAAGACCCGCTCAAGCCCCTGGCCAGACCCACGCACAGTTTCAGCTATGAGTACACCTGCGCCGGTCATCCGCACAAACACCAGATCCATGACTGGGAAGTGCAGGCCGCTTTCAACCACTACAAGCGCCGCTACAATACGGAAGACGAAGCGCTCAAGATGATGCGGCAGGAGTATGGCCAGAACATCCCGCAACATAACCTGCACTTCATCATGGGTACCATGGCCTCGCATCCGCGCACGTTCATCGTAATCGGCTTGCTACGCTCGCCGCTCGACCCAGCGGAAGTCGTTAAACAGCAGTCGTTGTTTTAATCAATGCCAGAAGCAACAAGCCCTGCGGTGCGGGGCTTGGGTGGGGTGTTCTCTATTCGGAAAACTCACTATGCATTGACAGGCAGCTTAACAACGTGGTCAGTACCTATATTTTTTCACTGCTGGAACGGTTCTTCAGCAACCTGAAGCTGAAACTACACACCAAGCTTTCGATTGAGCGACTTGAGGTTCTTACTCGCATGGCGAAGTACGGCCTCCACGAAGCTCTGCTCGCACTCGACGGATCCATCGTCGAGCGACGGAACACCGCCGAGCAACAATCCGAAGGCGGTGATGCGCTGCCTCATGATCCCAACTGCCTTCTCGTCGCGAGTGCCACCGAAAGTCGGGTACGCGTAGCGGATCGGTTGTCCTGTCAGCGCCGCCCACGAGCCGATGCGACGTACGCGGCCTTCGCGCTGCAGTGTGCGCACGGGGCTGGGATCGATCTCGTAGTGTATCAGGTGTCGGCAGCAGCGGTGCAGGTCGACACCCTCGCTCAGGCGATCGGTGGTGACCAGCACATCGGGCCCGAACGGGCTATTGAAAAGTGCGAGCACGATGTCGGGCTTACCCGTGTAGAGCGTCTTGGGTGGATCGCCACGTCCGTCATGGCTCCACGCACCCATCGCCCGGAGGCCGTCGTCAAGTCGTCCAGGGAAGTGCGAGGTCTTGCCGCCGAAGGTGAGCGCCCCCTTCGCAATACTCCTCAGGAGAGCGCGCGTCGATGTCGACTGCGGATCGAGGAGAACCTCTGCGAGTGTTTGCGCCGCCTTCAAAATCGTCGGAACGCCAGCGATCGCATTGCGCGGCCTGATCATCGCTAACTGGTCCGCCAGAGCCTTCGCGGTGTTCGCCGGTTCGCCGAGCCAGCTACCGATCTGGCACCGCAGACCAGGCGTGCAGAGCCAGTCGATGATCGGCGCCACGAGGTGATCCTCGTCTGGCAGCGACGACTCCCACGCTGCACGCCACACCTTCTCGGGCGGGCCGCTCTGCGTAACACTCGTTGCCTTCAGAGCTCGCTCCAGTGCGCCAAGCAGCTCGCATGCGGTCGCGCGATGGTGGCAGAACACGAGCACCTTCTCGCCAGTATCCAGCAGCGGTCGGATCGCTTCGCTGACCGCCGCAATCTTCGGGTGGGGCTTCTTGCGCCTGACGCCCAGCGCCTTCTTCGCCATTTTGATGTGCCTGAGAGCGGCCTGGTCGGTGGCGCTAGTGGCCCGCTTCTCGGCTCGCTCGAGTTCGGTGCCAACATGCTGCCAACCGATATGGAAGCGCGGGTCGTTACGCCGTTCGCCCTTCCGCTCCGGTGTGAGCTGGAGGATGCGGTCCATCCGTAGCAGCAGCGCGAGGTCCTCCTGCGTCGCCGGTGCCGTTGGGATTTCCCACCGTGCTGCGGCGACTGCACCGAAGTGCTTCCGCTCCAACGCCGAAAGGTCGTCGATGCCGTGACGGATGAGGTACGGCCGCAGCTCGTCGATCGCTGCTCGCGCAGCGTTCTCGAGTTGTTTGGATTCGGCAATGACGTCGTGCCCATCACCGAGGACATAGAGCCGTCTCAACTCGTTCGCATATCGACGGACCGCCTTGAGCTCGGTCGCGCCGACGAACTGCAGTAGTTGCACCAGCTCGTCGAGCCTGATACTGAACGGCGTGGCTGTGAGAATCAGTTTACGCTTCGCGCGGTCGCCGAGGTTTCGGAGCGCCTCGTTGAACGCGCTGCCGTCTCCCTTCGCGCGGTGCGCCTCGTCGATAATCATCAGATCGCACGCAGTGCGCTGCTCGTTGTTACTGTGGCTTTTAACCAGTGTGTGATGGGTCGCCACCTGAATGCGGCCCGCGTTCAGCTTTCCGACGTCGCCCTGCTTAATGCGGTCGTTACTCGCGCCGAGCTTCGCGAGCATGGGCACGTGGCGCTCGAGTTCTTCGGCCCAGCGCCGACGCAGAACCTCGTTGGGCGCATAGATGCGCACGCGCTTGTCCTGGCAGGCGACGACCCACGCGACGAGCGCAGCGACGGTCGTCTTGCCGAGCCCGACATCATCGGCCAGTAGCACTCCCCGACCATCCGCGAATCGCGAGAGGATTTCCTTCGCCGTCTTGAACTGCCGCTTGAGCGGCTCGACTTGGAGGCCGCCCGTCTCGCGTTCGATGTACCGAACAGGATTGTCGAGGAATCGCCACCTTCGGGCGTCGATCTGAAAGTCGTCCATCATGCCTCCTCGTCGAGGCGCCAGCCAAGCTCCTCGACCACAAGTCCAGCAGCGGGGCCCTCACGCCGCGCGTAGATGGCGCGCAGCTCCTCGCCATCCAAGCGCATATGCTCGAGGAGCGCGTGATCTGGTTCTGCCTCCGCAAGCGCGGCTCGCCACTGGTCGACCACGTTGAACGCCGCACGTGCGTCGATCCACGCCTGAACGGAGTAGTCGGCAGCGGGCGCACTGGCGTTCGGCGATCTGTGCGCACTGCTCAGGCCTAAAATAGACTCGGGATCGACGACCGGACCGCCGTAGCGCTGTAGCAGGAAGGCCTCACGCAGGGCCCTGGCGATAGCCGGATCGACCTCGGGCAAGGGGGTCAGGACGAACTCGGTAGGCGACCGAAGATCGAGGACGTCGACTGCCAGCGTCTCGGTTCCCTGCGTGAACCGTGCGGTGATCGGCGTGTGCTCCGGGTCCTTCCATGGCATGGAGGCCGCGCGACCGACGACAGCGATGCCTTCCTCCTCTCCGCCGGTGAATGTGACGAGGGCGCTCATCGGCATAGCGACGTCGGAGCTGCGTGCACGGAGCAAAATGCGCTTGCCGTCCCAACTGGCTTCAGCCCATTCGAGCGCGGATTGGCGGTCCTCATCGTCGGTGCGATCGGCGCAGAAGGGAACGGTATCGGGCGGATCAAACGGCTCGCCGAGCGCTTCGAGATCCGTCCACTCGGACTTGAAGAGGACACCGAGTTCGAAGTTGTGCGGTGTGGACTTCCCCGCGCCCCACGCGGCGACGCTCCAGTTGGCCGACGTCACGAGCAGGTACCGCTTCCGACGACTGCGCAGCAAGTACAGCTTGGCGTGGCTCCAGCGAAGATCGGCATCGCGGTGCTGCTCGGTCAAGCGTACCTCGTTCGGAAGGCATTCGACCTGCACGCCGTTCGCCTCAAGTGCCGCGTTGGCTTGGGTAGAGAGTGCCCAGCCCTCGCTCTTAGCCCAACGGTGTTTCGTGGAGATCCATTTTAGATGGACCTTGCCGAGGGCAACTCCGACGTCGGCGCTCCACGCCGCGAGGGTTCGATCGCTCCACTCGCCGACGGTCGGCGTCAGCAAGTGAAGCTCGGACGGCTTGAACTGCTCGAACTGGTGAGCGGCGCTCCTCTGACCGGGAATGCTCGCGACGAACGTAACATCCGTCGGGCATTCCGCGCGGCCGAGCAATGTGACAAGGCGCTGGATTCGCGTCGCGGCGACGTCCCCTGCGGACGTGCCGAGCGCGTCGAGAAACGGCACCAGGTTTCCCCACGTTCGACGCGTGCCCTGGCTGGCGCGCCCGCCCATCATCAGCGTCACTTGCCAGCCCGCTTGCAATTGGTCCTTGAACGCCGAGGCCGTGAGGTTCGTGGACGAGACGTGCAGCTCCAGATGCTCCTCGGCGCCAACCTTCCAGTGGAATGCCCACAGCTTCGCGTGCTGCACCGCGCGCGACTTCGCACCAACGGTGAAATGGCTCACGTAGCGCCAGAGCCACGGATACTGCGAGTCTTTGCGTGCACCGCGCGGTGGCGACGAGATGACGGTGAGCCGACCGTGCAGCGTCTCGAGGGCCGTGCCCAGCTCACCGAAGAACAGGCTCCGCTCCTGGAACTCTTGCGAGAGCGAGTGGCTCGCGCCGAGCAACGATGGGAGAAGGTGCTCGACGAGGAGGCCGGCGTCGGGCTGCTCGAAGCTCGTCATCCACGCCTCGTGGAGACGCCCCCCTGGTGGCGGGGCGGGTAGAACATCTTTCCAGTCGGGCGCGCTCACTGGGCATCATCCTCTTCGTCATCGGATTTTTGCTGTGCCATCGCGTTAAGCGCGTGATCCATATTGGCGACACCGCACTGGGCTGCCAGTCGACAAAGCGAGTTCAGTCTGAAGCGGTAGTCACTTGCCGCGATGCCAGTGTCGGCCACGAGGGGCACGAGCTTGCCACTCTGTTCGCGGAACCAACGGCGGCCTCCACCATGCTCGTGGTGATGCCGCGTCAGCGCCCGCAGTTGATCGACGGGGCTCGCGGCATCGCGCATGGCTTCGGCGAGCCGCGTAACCACGTGATCGTGCGGGAACACGCTCCTGCCGGGCGTGCCAAGCCAAGCTACGCCTGCGTCGCGAACTAGGCCGAGCATCGATTCTAGCTCTATCGATCGCGCCAGTTTCTCGATTGCGGGCGCCTGCTTCTCCTCGTCGTGGTTGATCTCGTTCCATAGCCCTCGCATCGCGTGCATGGCGGCGTCGGCGAAGCGCGAGAAGAAGGGAAGCGGCGCAAGCGATGTGGGCTCGAGCTTCTTCGAGAGCGCGCTGGAGTTGGCGAGCGCGTCGCACAGGTCGGCGTGCGACCTTGCTCCCTTCGCGTTGGTCAGCGCTTCGGCCGTGACACTGCGAATGGACTCGGCGCTGAACAAAGCCGACTTGAGCAGACGGCGTTCTTCCTGTGGAAGCCGTTTGCTCACGGCGTCTGCGGGCGTGGGCAGGAAGCCACCTTTCTTCTCCCATGATATCTGCCAACCACGCTCCACCCAGTACCGCGCCTCGTTTCCACCGCTCCAGCAGCCCCACCTCGTACGGTTCTCGAAATGCTCCTGCTTGAGCTGCACACCACGAGGGAGGCTGTCGTTCACAAGGTTGGCGAGCGCGAGCGCGGTAGCGTCGGGCGTCCACCCGTC
>Ga0210144_1000475_pt1 | contig 21289 bp, 18 predicted proteins | sample Muzzi_PWA_D2_FD_185532 | JGI IMG/M metagenome (GOLD analysis project Ga0210144, IMG submission 185532) | Wetland microbial communities from San Francisco Bay, California, USA, that impact long-term carbon sequestration - Muzzi_PWA_D2 (SPAdes) | ecosystem: Environmental > Aquatic > Marine >...
TCTTCGCAAGATCAAAAACCCCTTCTATATCAATGACTTAAGCCGTGGCGGAGGGGGAGGGATTCGAACCCTCGATACGGCTCAACACCGTATACACACTTTCCAGGCGTGCGCCTTCGACCGCTCGGCCACCCCTCCGCGAGGCCCGGCCCCGGGTCGCGCCCGGGCGGGCGCGGGCGACGCTAGCGAAGAGACCGGCGGAATGCAACGGCGGCGGGCCGGCGGCGCTGCCGGGGCCAGCGCTGGCCAGGTTCGCGCTGTCGGGACATTTGCAAGGCCGAGGCGCGCGGGCCTGCAGGGCTCGCGGCGCGCCCGCGATCCTGCTAGGTTGTGCCCGCCAAGGCTCGCAACGCGGACACCCACGCCCATGCGCAAGACCCGGATCGTGCTCGGCGCGCTCGGATTCCTGCTGGTCGCGACCAGCGCCGGCGCGCTCATCATGGACATCATGCTGCGCGCGCCCGGCGCGCCGTTCCGGCTGCGCCCGCTCGGCGAGGCCTGGTACCGGCTCGACGCGCCCAGCCTCAACCTGGTGCAGGCCGTGGTCGAGCGCTACATCTGGCCGCCGCTGTGGGACCCGGTGGCGCTCTCCGTCCTCGAGCAGCCCGCCGCCCTGGTCTTCGCCGTGCCGGGCGCGATTCTGCTGCTGCTCGCATTCCGGCCGTTCGGCCGCAAATCGTCCTGAGGACCGCGCGTCAGCAGCGCGCGCGCAGCCAGGCCAGCGCCGCGTCCACGCTGCCGACGCTCTCTCCCGCGGGCGCCGGTGGGCGCGCGATCATGACCACCGGCAGGCCGATCTCGCGCGCCGCCGCGATCTTGCCGTAGGTCGCGGTGCCGCCACTGTTCTTGCTGACCAGGACGGCGATGCCGTAGTCGCGCAGGAGCTCCGCTTCGGTCTCCTGGCCGAAGGGGCCGCGCGCGACCACCAGCTCGTAGCGGTCGAGCGGCAGGGGCGCCTCCGGCGGGTCGACGCTGCGCACCAGGAACCAGAAATCGCTCAGGGCCGCGAAGGGCGCGAGCTCCTGCCGTCCGATCGCCAGGAACACCCGACGGCCGATGTCCGGCAGCAGCGCGGCGGCACCGGCGGCGTCGGGCACAGCTAGCCAGCGGTCGCCGCGCTGCGCCACCCAGGGCGGCCGGTCGAGCCGCAGGTGCGCGACGCCGAGTGCGGCGCAGGCCGCCGCCGCGTTGTGCGAGATCCGCGCCGCGTAGGGGTGCGTCGCGTCGATCACCAGGTCGATGCGCTGATCGCGCAGGTAGCGGGTGAGGCCCTCGACTCCGCCGAAGCCGCCGCGCCGCACCCGGCCAGGCAGCGCCTTCGGCTCGCGCGTGCGCCCGGCGAGCGACACGGTGACGGCGACATCGGGGTCGTCGATCAGGCGATGGCTCAGCGCCGCCGCCTCGCCGGTGCCGCCAAGGATGAGCAGGTTGCGCGGCTCAGCCATCGGCCCGCCCGACGAGGCCGCCGGCGCGGTCGACGACGAGCACCTCGATCTCCGTCTCGCCATCGAGCACGCCGAGCGCGCTCTGCCGGGCCAGCGCCGCCACGCGGTCGGCCAGCGGCAGGCCCGCCGCCAGCGCCAGCGCCAGCGTTTGTGCCGCGGTGTTGGCGTCGCGCGCCATCGCGACCAGCGACTCGGCGGCGCCGAGCGCGCGCAGCGCCTCGGCCAGAAGCGCGGCATCGACCTGGCTGCGCCCGCTGTGCAGGTCGAGGTGGCCGGCGGCCAGCTTGCTGATCTTGCCGAAGCCGCCGCCGATGGTCAGCCGCGGCACCGGATGGCGGCGCAGGTACTTGAGCAGGCCACCGACGAAGTCACCCATGTCGATCATGGCGATGTCCGGCAGCGCGTGATGCGCCTGCACGGCGGCCTCCGATGTCGACCCGGTGCAGCCGGCGATGTGCGTCAGGCCGGCGGCACGCGCCACGTCGACGCCGCGGTGGATCGAGTGGATCCAGGCGGAACAGGAGAACGGCACGACCACGCCGGTGGTGCCCAGGATCGACAGCCCGCCCTTGATGCCGAGCCGCGGGTTCCAGGTGCGCGCGGCGAGGCGCGCGCCCTCCGGGACGGCGATCTCGATCTCGACGTCGCCGGGCTCGCCGTGCGCCTCGGCCAGCTCGGCGACGACCGCGCGCATCATGGCGCGCGGCGCCGGGTTGATCGCCGGCTCGCCGGGCGGCAGCGGCAGCCCCGGCAGGGTCACCGTGCCGACCCCCTCGCCGGCGCGGAACACCACGCCACTGCCCGGCGTCCCGCGGCGCAAGGTCACCTGCACCAGCGCGCCGTGCGTCACGTCGGGGTCGTCACCGGCGTCCTTGACGATCGCGGCCCGGGCGTAATCGGCGCCGAGTTCTTCGCCGGCGAGCGCGAAGCTGGGCCGCTCGCCGCGCGGCAGCGTGATGGTCACCGGGTCCGGAAACGCGCCGGTCAGCAGCGCCGCGTAGGCGGCCCGAGTCGCCGCCGTGGCGCAGGCGCCGGTGGTCCAGCCGCGCCGCAAGGGGCCTTCGGGGCGCTCGGTCATGGCGCGATTCTACAAATCGGCCGGCTTCCCTGGCTAGGCGTCATAGCCGCGATGCTCTACGATTTCGCCATGGCGACGCGCCCCCCCGCCCCTTTCGACCTGCCGCAGCTCGACCTGCCGGTCTTCGACCCCGGCTGGGTCTGGCTGACCGGCGCCGGACCGGGCGATCCGGGCCTGCTAACCCTGCACGCCGTGAACGGCCTGCGCCAGGCTGACGTGGTGGTCTACGACGCCCTGGTCGACGAGCAGGTCCTGGCGCTGGCGCGCCCCGAGGCGGTGCTGGAATACGCCGGCAAGCGCGGCGGCAAGCCCTCGCCGCGCCAGGCCGACATCTCGCTGCGGCTGATTCACCTGGCGCGCGAGGGCCGGCGCGTGCTGCGCCTCAAGGGCGGCGATCCCTTCGTGTTCGGGCGCGGCGGCGAAGAGGCGCTGGCCCTGGTCGCCGGCGGCGTGCCGTTCCGCGTGGTGCCCGGCATCTCCAGCGGCATCGGCGGGCTGGCCTACGCCGGGCTGCCGGTCACCCATCGCGACGTGAATTCGGCCGTCACCTTCCTGACCGGCCACGGCGTCACCGGCGAGGTACCCGACGGCCTGAACTGGCCGGCGATCGCCCAGGGCGCGCCGGTCATCGTGCTCTACATGGCGCTCAAGCATCTGGCACGCATCGCCGAAAACCTGCGCGCCGTGGGCCGCGCCGGGGACGAGCCGGTCGCCATCGTGAGCAACGCCACCCTGGCCGCGCAGCGCGTGGTGGAGACCACCCTGGCGGACTGCGCCGCGGCGGCCGAGCGCGCGGGCCTGGCGCCGCCCTGCCTGGTGGTGATCGGCGAGACCGTGCGCCTGCGCGCCGGGCTCGACTGGCTCGGCGCGCTCGCCGGGCGCGTGCTCGAGGCCGACCCCCTGGGCCGCGCGGCCGACCGTCAGGCCGGATAACGGATCGCCGCTCGATGACTCCCGGCTTGCTGATCGCGGCGCCCGCCTCGGGCAGCGGCAAGACCGTGGTGACACTGGCGCTGCTGCGCCATTTCCGCAACGCCGGGTGCGCGGTGGCCTCGATCAAGGTCGGCCCGGACTACATCGATCCCGCGTTCCACGCCGCCGCCTCGGGTCGGCCCTGCCTCAACCTCGACGGCTGGGCGATGCGCCCGGCCACGCTCGACGCGCTAGCGGCGCAGGCCGGCGCGGCGGCGGAGCTGGTGCTCGGCGAGGGCGTCATGGGCCTGTTCGACGGCGCCATCGGCGCGCCGGCCGCCGGCCTCGCGCCGGCACCGGGCTCAACCGCCGAGATCGCGCTGCGCACCGGCTGGCCCGTGCTGCTGGTGGTCGACGCCAAGGGGCTCGGCGCCTCGGCGGCGGCGCTGCTGCACGGCTTCGCGAGCTATCACCCCTCGGTCGCGATCGCCGGCGTGCTGTTCAACCGCGTCGGCGGCCCGCGTCACGCGGACCTGCTGTGCGAATCCTGCGCGCCGCTCGGCCTGCCGGTGCTCGGCGCCCTGCCGCGCGATCCGGGCCTCGCCCTGCCCGAGCGCCATCTCGGGCTGGTCCAGGCCGGCGAGCACGACGCGCTCGACGCCTTTCTCGAGCGCGCCGCCAGGATCGTCGCCGCGCACGCCGACACCGCCGCGCTGGCCGCATTGGCCGCCCCCGGCCGCATGGCCGCGGCGGCCGGCGCGGCGCCGCCGCCGCTGCCGCCGCTCGGCCAGCGCATCGCCGTCGCCTCGGACATCGCCTTCGCCTTCGCCTACCCCTTCGTGCTCGCCGGCTGGCGCGCGGCCGGCGCCGAGGTCACGACCTTCTCACCGCTGGCCGACGAAGCGCCTGACCCGGCGGCCGACGCCGTCTTTCTGCCGGGCGGCTATCCCGAGCTGCACGCCGGACGGCTCGCCGGCAACCGCCGCTTCCTCGACGGCTTGCGCAATGCGGCGGCGCGCGGCGCGGCGGTCTACGGCGAATGCGGCGGCTACATGGTGCTGGGCCGGACCTTGCGCGACGGCGCCGGGCAGGACCATGCGATGGCCGGCCTGCTGCCGCTCGAGACCAGCTTCGCCGCGCCGCAGCGGCACCTCGGCTACCGCCGCGCGACGCTGCTCGGCGACGGGCCGCTCGGCACCGCCGATACGGCCTACCGCGGGCACGAGTTCCATTTCGCGCAGGAACGGCCCAGCGGCAGGGCGGCGCCGCTGTTCGCCTGCCGCGACGCGGCCGGCACGGCGCGCGGAACCGCCGGGCAATGCGACGGCCGCGTGATGGGATCCTTCCTGCATCTCATCGACCGCGCCGCGGACTGACGAAAGCAAGCTGGGACGGGCACAAGAGAAAAGGCCCGGGCGGTGGCACCGCCCGGGCCTTCGGTCTCGATCGGCGTCGAACGCGCCGCCGACGCGTCAGTTGCGCATGATCCCCAGGATGCTGAGGATGTAGATGAACAGGGTGATGAAGGCGCCGTACAGCATGAAAGCGCCGAAGATCGCCTTGCGCGTAATCACGTCGTGGCCGTCCGCCTCGTAGTAGAAGTTCTTGATCATCTGCGTCTCGTAGGCGGTCAGGCCCGAGAACACCAGCACCACGATGACCGAGAGGGCGAGCTGGAACATCCCGCTGTGCAGGAAGAAGACGTTGACCAGCAGCGCGATCAGCAGGCCGATGGTGGCCATGGCGAGAAAGGCACCGATCGGGCTGAGGTTCTTCTTCGTCGTGTAGCCGAAGAGGCTCATGCCCGCGAAGGTGCCGGCGGTGATGAAGAAGGCGCGCGCGATGAGCATCGGATCGATCGCCGCGTAAGCCGCCAGCATCGGGCCCAGCAAGAGGCCCCAGAGACCGGCGTAGACCCAGAAGCACAGGTGCGCGGCACCGACCGACTTGGTCATCATGATGCGCGGCGCGAACCAGCCGAGCCCGAGCACGCCCAGGAACAGCACCCAGAACAGCGACGCGATGCCGTGCACCAGCGGCGCGCTCGATGCCACCGCCATGGCGATGGCGCCGGTGGCGGCCACGCCGAGCGACATGTAGTTGTAGACCCGGAGCATGTAGCTCCGCAGGCCGACGTCTATACCAGCCGTCTCAGCCTGCGTACGGGTCATGAATCTGCGATCAGGACCGATAGCCATCTAAAATCCCTCGAATTCCGTGGTTGCACCCGATATGCAATATCGGGTCGCCGGGCCTCGGAATCAACAGATTCCGGTCGATGACACGGCAGTGCCGCCCCGCGAATCCGCCAATATTGCCATAAGATTTCAGGATTTTAACGATTCCGCAGCAGCGGCGCCGCTTTCCGCCCCAACGCCCGCCAGGTGCCGAGCAGGCCGAAGCCCAGGGTCAGAACCGCGGAAACCGCAACGGTCGCCGCCACCGGGCCGGGCAGCAGCACGAATGAGGCATGCATGACCCGGGTAAGGACGACATAGGCCGCCAGGGCCCCGGCCGGCACCGCCACCGCCACGCTGGCCGCGCCGAGCAGGCCGTATTCCATCAGCATGGCCGACACCACCTCGCGCCGGGTTGCGCCCAGCACCTTGAGGACCACGGCGTCGTAGATGCGCCGCTCCTGCCCGGCCGCGAGCGCACCCGCCAGCACCAGCGCCCCGGCCAGCAGGGCGAGCGCCGCGGTCGCCTGCACCGCGATGGCGATTTGACCGAGAATCCCGGCGATGGCGTCGAGCGCGTCGCGGACGCGCAATGCCGAGACGTTGGCGAAGCGGTCGGTCACGGCACGCTCCAGCTTGAACTCGTCGGCCGGGGCCACGGCGACCGTCGCGATGTAACTCTGCGGCGCGGCGCTGAGCGGCGCCGGCGAGAACACCATGACGAAATTGATGTTCAGGCTGGTCCAGTCGATCGCCCGCAGGTTGGCGATCTTCGCCTCGAAGGTGCGCCCGAGCACGTTGATGCCGATGCGGTCGCCGAGCGACAGCTTCATCGCCTGCGCCACCTGCCGGTCGAGCGAAACCAACGGCGGCCCGCTGTAGTCGGGCGCCCACCAGGTTCCGGCGGTCACGTCCGCGCCCGCCGGCGGCTGGCGCGCCCAGGTCAGGCCGCGGTCGCCGCGGAACACCCAGGCGACCTCGGGGGGGATGTCAAGCTTTTCGACCGGCACACCGTTCACGCTGACGATGCGCCCGCGCAGCATCGGCACGTGACGCTGTTCCTCGAACCCCGGGATACCGGCGACGAGGCGCGTGAAGGCGTCGAGCTCGTCCGGCTGGATATCCAGGAAATAGAAGGCGGGCGCGCGCTCCGGCAGGCGGTCGCGGACCTCGCGGTCGAGGTTGGCTTGGACCAGGGCGACCGCGACCAGCACTGTCAGGCCGAGACCGAGCGACAGCACCACCGGAACGGTCGGCGCGTCGGGCCGGTGCAGGTTGGCAAGCGCCAAGCGCAGGCCCGGCCGCCGCGGATGCGGCGCGTGGCGCGCCAGGGCCACGATGCCGGCGCCGGCCAGCCGCAGAATGCCGAAGGCGAGCGCCGAGCCGGCCACGAAATAAAGCCCGAGCCAGGGGTCGTGCGCCCCGGCGACGGCCAGGCCGGCGAGGCCGAGACCGGCGAGGGCGGTCACCAGCTTGGTCGCGGCGCCGACCCCGGGGCCGCCGCCCGGCGCGATGCGGCCGCGAAACAGGCGGGCGGCCGGCACCGCCGCGGCCCGCGCCAGCGGCCAGAGCGAAAACACCAGGGTGGTCAGCAGGCCGAGCCCGGCGGCCGTCGCCAGGGGGCCCGGATGGAGCCCGAGGGCGAGGTGCCAGCCGAGCCAGCCGCGCAGCGGCCAGGCCGCGAGCCACGGCACGGCAGCCCCCACCGCCAGGCCGACCAGGATGCCGCCGCTCGCCAGCGCCAGCACCTGAATGAGGTAGACCGCGATCATCAGGCGCGACGAGGCCCCCAGACTCTTCAGGATCGCGATGGTCGGCGCGCGCCCCGCGAGGTAGTTGCGCACCGCGTTGCCGACGCCCAGGCCGCCGATCAGCAGGGCGGCGAGGCCGACCAGGGTCAGGTACTGGCCGAGGCGCTCGATCAGGCGGCGGACGCCGGGCGCGGCCTCGCTGGCGTCGCGGACGCGCCAGCCGGCGTCGGGAAAGGCGTCGTGGATGTCGCGCCGCAGCGCGGAGACGCTTTCGCCCGGCGGCACGGCCAGGTGGTAGTGGTAGTGGATCAGGCTGCCGGGCTGAACCAGGCCGGTCGCCGGCAGGCTGGCCTGCGCGACCAGGACGTGCGGGCCGAAGGCGGCGAGCTGCGTGGCCCGGTCCGGCTCGCGCAAGGCGATGGCGCGAACCTCGAAGGTCGCCTCGCCGATGCGCATGCGCAGGCCCTGCGCCGGCAGGGTCTCGCCGCCGGTGAATCGTGCGATCAGCCCCGGCTCCGCGACCGCGCCCCAGGCGCCGTCGCGGAACGCCAGCAGGTCGGCAAGATTTCCGCCGGGCGGCGACAGCTCCAGCGCCCCGTAGAGCGGATAGGCGCCGTCCACGGCGCGTAACTCGATGAGCGCGCTGCGCCCGCCGTCGGCCGGCCGCGCCATGGCGCGCATCTCGGCGATCTCCGAGACCTTGGCGCGCGCCTCCAGCCAGTTGCGCTCCGCATCCGTTGCCGGGCCGTAGATGAGCCGCAGGTCGAGGTCGCCGCCGAGGATCGTGCGGCCGTCCCGGGCCAGTCCGTCCAGAACCGCCTGCGACAGTGTGCCGACCGCCGCGATCGCAGCGACGCCGAGCGCCAGGCAGGCGAGGAACAGGCGGAATCCGCGCAGCCCGCCGCGCAGCTCGCGCAGCGCCAGTCGCGGGGCCAGGCCCAGGGCCGCCGGCACGTTCACGTCGCGGACGCGGCAGCCGGGACGCGGCGCGCCTCGGACTCGATCCGGCCGTCGCTCAGGTGCAACGTGCGCGCACAACGCCCGGCCAGGTCGAGGTCGTGGGTCACCAGGATCAGGGTCGTGCCGTGGCGGGCGTGCAGGTCGAACAGCAGGTCCATCACCTGGCGGCCGGTCTCGCCGTCGAGGTTGCCGGTCGGCTCGTCGGCCAGCAGCAGGGCCGGGTCGGGCGCGAAGGCCCGGGCCAGCGCGACGCGCTGCTGCTCGCCGCCGGACAGCTGGCCAGGGTAGTGGCGCAGCCGCGCGCCGAGGCCGACGGTCGTCAGGCACTCGGCGGCGCGCGCGAAGGCGTCGGCGCGGCCCGCCAGTTCGAGCGGAATGGCGACGTTCTCCTGCGCCGTCATGGTCGGGACGAGGTGAAAGTCCTGAAACACCATGCCGAGCGAATCGCGGCGAAAGCGCGCCAGGCCGTCCTCGTCCATCTCGGCGAAGTCGCGCCCCGCCACGACCACGCGCCCGCCGGTGATGCGCTCCAGCCCGGCGATCACCATCAGCATCGAGGACTTGCCGGAGCCCGACGGGCCGACCACGCTGAGCGTCTCGCCGCGCGCCACCTCGAGCGACAGCCCGCGCAGGATCTCCACCGGCCCGGCCAGGGCGGACAGGGTGAGGTCGACGGATTCGAGGCGGATGATCGGCGTCTCCGGGGCGTGCTGTGGCGGCGGGGTCAGGTCGAGAGGGGCGGGCATGGTCCGGTGGCGGCTCGCGATCATGGATTCGGCGGATAAAGGGCGCACGGCGGCGCCTGTCGACGGCCTGCGTCCCTGCCCTTCGCACGGCATTCCCGCGCCACCTCCCTTGAACGGCGGCCCGGGGGACGTTAGGTCACTGAAGGTATTTGGCCCTGAACCCGCGAATTTCGACCCCGAATCATGCGAGAGTCTTGCCGTTCCGTCCACCGCCCGGTGCTCGCATTGGGCCTGCTGGCCCTGTGGCTGGTCTTTGGATCCGCCCCCGCCGCCGCGCAGCCGCTGCGGATTCTCGCGTTCGGCGACAGTTTGACGCACGGCTACGGCCTGGCGGCCGGCCACACATTTCCGGAGCAGTTGGAGCGGGCCCTGACCGCCAAGGGCTACGCCGTCAAAGTCCTGAACGGCGGCAACTCGGGCGACACCACGGCCTCCGGACGGGAGCGGCTCGACTGGGTGCTGGCCGAACGGCCGGACATGGCCATCGTCGAGCTGGGCGGCAACGACGGCCTGCGCGGGCTCGACCCGGCCGAGACCTATGCGAACCTGGACGCCATCCTGGCGCGCTTTCGTGCCGCGGGCGTCGCCGTGCTGCTGACCGGCATGCTGGCGCCGCGCAACCTGGGCCACGAATACACAGACGCCTTCGATGCCGTGTTTCCGGCGCTCGCCAAGAAATACGGCGTTGCGTTCTATCCGTTCTTTCTCGACGGTGTCGCGCTCGACCCGGCACTCAACCAGCCGGACGGCATCCATCCCAACGCCGCCGGCGTGCGGCGCATCGTCGAGCGGATCCTGCCCCGCGTCGTTGCCGTGATCGAATCGCTGGATCGGCCGGCGCAACACAGCGAAGGGACGGCCGCGACCGAATGAGGGCGCGGCACAAGACAGAAGGCATTCGCAAAAGGGGAAGACGGCGCAATCATGGATTACCGGCAACTGGGACGCAGCGGCATCGCGGTCAGCAAGGTTTGCCTCGGCACCATGACCTGGGGCGAGCAGAACACCGAGTCCGAGGCCTTCGCGCAGATGGACTACGCCGTCGATCACGGCGTGACCTTCCTCGACACGGCCGAGATGTACCCGGTCGCACCGCGCGCCGAGACCTACGGTCACACCGAGGAGATCATCGGCAACTGGCTGGCCGCGCGGGGCCGGCGCGAGCGCATCGTCGTCGCCACCAAGGTCGTCGGGCCCGGATCGCGTTTCCACTACATCCGCGACGGCAAGCCGCGGCTCGATCGCAAGAACATCGGGGCAGCGGTCGACGACAGCCTGCGCCGCCTGCAAACCGACTACATCGACCTCTACCAGCTGCATTGGCCGGACCGCGGCCTCCGTGCCTTCGGCAGGCTGGGCTACGAGCATGACGGCGACGCCGATGAGATGCCGCTGGAAGAAACCCTCGCGGCACTCGAGGAAGTGGTCGCGGCGGGCAAGGTGCGTGCGGTCGGCCTGTCGAACGAGACGGCCTGGGGCGTCATGCGCTGCCTGGCGCTGGCCGAGGTGGGCAAGGGCCCGCGGGTGGCCTCGATTCAGAACCCTTACAGCTTCCTCAACCGCAGCTTCGAGCCGCGCCTTGCCGAGATCGCCCAGCGCGAGGACTGCGGCCTGCTGGCCTACGCGCCGCTCGGCGCCGGCACCCTGACCGGCAAGTACCTCGACGGGCGGAAGCCGGACGGCGCTCGCCTCACCCTGTGGCCCGACAACAGACGCTATCAGGGCGCGCAGGCGGAGGAGGCGATCCGCGCCTACGTGACGCTGGCCCGCGACCACGGCCTCGATCCGGCGCAGATGGCGCTCGCCTTCGTCCTCGAGCGGCCGTTCCTGACCGCGGCGATCATCGGCGCCACCTCGATGGCGCAGCTGGAGACCAACATTGCCGCCGCCGACCGGCGCCTGGCGCCGGAGGTGCTGGAGGAGATCGAAGAGATTCACAGGGTCTATACCTACCCGTGCCCTTGACCGCGCCGCCGATGTCCGCCGGTTTCCCGGCGACCTCCCGAACGTCGCGAAGACCTCGAGAAGGAGCCGATCGTTGCGCCTCTTCGTCGCGCTGCCCTTGCCGGACGACCTGCGGGACCGCCTCGCCGGGCTGGCCGAGCCCCTGCCGGGAGTGCGCTGGCTGCCGCCGGAGAACCTGCACGTGACGCTGCGCTTCATCGGCGAGGTCGAGGGACATCAGGCGCGCGAGCTCGACGCCGAGCTGGCGCGCATCGAGCTGGCTGCGTTCCCGGTCGCGGTTCGCGGCATCGAGTGTCGCGGCAACGGCAGCAAGGCGCGCATGCTGTGGGCCGGGGTCGAGTCGGACGGCGCGCTCGGCGCCCTGCATGGCCGCATCGAGGCCGCGCTGCGCCGCGCCGGTCTGCCGCCGGAGGGGCGCAAGTTTCGCCCGCACGTGACCCTGGCGCGCTTCAAGGCGAATCCCGGCGCACGACTGCAGGGCTTTTTGTCGCGCCACGGCCTGTTCCGCTGCGACCCATTCCGGGCCGACCACTTCGTACTCTTTTCGAGCCTGCTGACGCCCGAGGGCTCCCGCTACACGGCCGAAGCGAACTATCCGCTTGCGCCCCCGCGCTAGGCCGGGCGGCGTCGGATCGCGGGCAGTTAGGCCTACATTCCCAAATTCTCGGCGGTTCCCTGCCGTCAACGATCCGCTAACCATTCTGAACCTATGGTTGCAGCCGGGTTAGGATCGTCATGGGGTGCAAGATGCTGCCACGAGGCCCGGGCTGGGCGTTCGCTTTCGTGCTGCTGGCGCTCGTCGGTTGCGACGAACACAGTAGCCCGTCGCCCCCGCCCGAGATGCTGCGGTTCGGCGTGGAGCCAGACCAGAGTCTCGACGCGATTGAGGCCAATTATGCGCCCCTTTTCCGATATTTGTCGGAGCAGACGGGGCTGCCCTATGAATTCGTTCCCACGGAAACCTATCCCGATCTCGTCCGGCTCTTCGCCGCGGGCAAGGTCAACCTAGCGTTTCTCGGCGGCGCAATCTTCCTGCAGGCGGAACAGGCGGGCGGAGCCGTCCCGATCGCTATGCGCAATGTCGATCTTCGCTTCACGACGCTTTTTGTTGCTCGTGAAAGCGATCCGCGCAAAAGTATCGAAGAATTTCACGGAGATAGGTTCAGCTTCGGTTCGCGCCTGTCGACCTCCGGTCATCTCATGCCACGCTATTTTCTCGAACAGAGAGGCATTCGACCGGAAGATTTTTTCGGTGATGTCGTCTACTCCGACGCGCACGACCGAACCGCATACGCGGTGCGCGACGGCGACGCCGACCTTGGCGCCGTGAATTCTGCGATCTTTCGCGAAATGCTGGCCGATGGCCGCTTAAAGCGCGAGCAATTGAGGGTGGTCTGGGAGACCCCGACGTATCCCGACTACGTCTGGGCGGTGCATCCAAGCCTGGGGCGTCAGCTCACGCTACGGATCCGCGATGCCTTGCTGGCCTTGAACTGGCACAATCCGGACCACAAGGAGATCCTGGCGAAGGTCGACACGCGGAACTTCCTGCCGGCCGCATACGAGGATTTCGGCATGTTGCGGCAGATTGCAGAGCGCGTCGGCTTCGTGTCAAACGCAACGCAATAGGACGGGATGCGTTCGTTCGTTCGCAAGACTCAGGGTTCCTCTGCGGGCCCCGAACACGTTGTCCGAAACGTTCGGGCCCTGATTCTGGTCTGCGCCGCGACCGCCGTTCTGGTCGTGGCGGCCGTTCTCTGGCAGACCCAAAGCCTGCTGCACAACCTGGAGCAGGGCACGTCCTTCCATCTGGACTCGATCAAACACGCAACCGAGATCTACCAGACCGCGGCCGAGTTGCGTGGATCGATCTTCGATGAAGTCGCGCCGCCGCAAGGGATGGAACAGGAGACCATCGCCAAAGAAATGCCGGCCTTGTCGACGTTCCCGGCCCTTATCGCTCACATCCGGGCAGAAATCTCCGCGTTGCGGAAGCTACAGGGACACGGCGGCGAGGCCGACCTCGCGGGAGCGACGCAACGGCTCGTCGACCGCTTCGCGCCGCTCGAGGCGAATGCGGCGAAACAGGAGCCCTTGTCGAACCTTGCACCCGATGATTTGCGGCGGCTCGGCGCCGACATGGGCCCTCTGATGGTGGCGGCGGAGCAACTTACCCGGCTGCACGAGATCGAGTATCGAAAGGATCAGATCGAGATCGCCGATGCCGAGAGGGTCGGCCAATATCTGCTCGTCCTCCTGGTCGCCGGGGCGTCCCTGATCGGCGGTATCGTCGTTTGGCGCCTGCAGCGCCAGATTCGCGGCATCCTGGAGGCCGACGCGCGCGTCAACCGCGAGCTGATTCGCACAATGACCGGTCTGGCCAACGCCCAGCGCATCGCCGGGCTCGGCTATTGGGAATTGTCCGAGGGGACGGAATATCTGCGCTGGTCCGACGAGATGTTCGATATTCTCGGGCTAAGCCGAGATTCAGTCACCCCTACCAAGGAACAATTCTATTCCCTTGTCCACCCCGAGGATCGGGAGCGGGTGCAGGCGTGGGAGCGCGGGTTGTTCGACAACGAGGCCCCGGGCCACATCGAATATCGCATCGTCCGCCCCGACGGAACGGAGCGAGTCGTCGAAGAGATCGCCAGCCATTTCGCGGCGACCCCAGACGATCCGATTCGCATAAGCGGCATCACGCGGGACGTCACGGAACACAGGCAGTTCGAGCAATCCCTGCGGGAGAGCCAAGCGCGTTTCGAGCATGCCGAACGCATGGCCAACCTCTATCACTGGGTCACGGACGAGCCGGCCCAGAACTGGGTCTATGCGTCCAAGAACGTGCAGTCGGTCCTGCAGTTTCTCTCCATCGACACCCGGCCTACCACGGTCGCCGATTACTACAAGCTGCTGCATCCGGACGATCGGGCCCGCATCGAGGCGCACGACGAACGATTTAGACAAGCTCCCGGCCGATACGAACGCACCTACAGAATAATTGGCGCCGCCGGCGCGATACGTTATTTCAAAGAGGCGGGCGAGCCGATTTACGACACGGCGAGCCGCCTCATCGGGTACCGCGGCACCACGCAGGATATTACCGAGCTCAAGACTGCCGAGGCGGAGCTCAAAGAGAGCCAAAGGCAGTTCGAGCACGCCGAGCGTATGGCGAACCTTTGTCACTGGATTACCGACGACAAGGACGCGAACTGGATCTATGCCTCGAAGAATACCGCGCGCATGTTCGGCCTCGAATCCCCCGAGGCCTTATTGGGCGAGACAAGCGATTTTACCGCTCTGATTCATCCCGACGACCACGAGGACTATATCGAGCTAAGCAAGGAGATCGTGGGGGCGCCAAGAGCGTACGAGAACTCCTATCGCATCGTCCGGCCAGACGGCGCCGTTCGGCACCTCAAGGAGGTCGGCGAGCCCATGCGAGACGAGACCGGACGCCTCGTCGGCTTTCGCGGAACCACGCAGGATGTAACCGACCAGAAGGTGGCCGAGGCGAAAGCAAAAGAGCGGGAAACCGCCCTGTCTCAAGCGCAGCGGATCGCACGCCTCGGATATTGGCGTTATTCGCCTGTCGAGCGGCGCCTAATGGATTGGTCGGGCCTGTACGCCGACATCTTCGGCATCCCGCGCGAAGACGGCTGGCGGATCGGGACCGGCGACTTCGAGTTCATTCATCCGGACGACCGGGCGAGGATCGGGGCGACCTATTGCAGCGCTGAAAAGACATTGACCGGCTACGATCACGAGTTCCGCATACGCCGTCCGGACGGCGAGATTCGCTACATTCACGAGGTTGGAGAATTCGAGGACTCGGACGACGGGACGCCGACGGTCCTATTCGGTACGGTCCAGGACGTAACCGAGCAAAAGAAGATCGAGGCCGCCTTGCGAGAGAGCCAGGCCCGGTTCGAGCAGGCGGAACGGATCGCGAACCTCTGGCATTGGTCGACCGACAGCAACGACGACTGGATTTCCGCCTCTAAGAACGCACCGCGCATGTTTGGGGTGGAATCCGAGGAAGAACTGACTCGATCAGACGAAAGCTACTATCGCTTCATCCACCCGGACGACCGCGACGAGCTGATCAAGCGCAATGAAGATTTCCTGCGGTCACCGCGCCGCTATGAGAACAATTTTCGCATCGTCCGGCCGGACGGCGAAATTCGCTACTTGCACGAGATGGGTGAGCCCGTTTACGACGATGCCGGCCGGTTCGTGGGATTCCGCGGAACCACGCAGGACGTCACCGAGCAAAAGACGATCGAGGCGGACTTGCGGTTAAGCAAGGATCAGTTCGAGCAGGCCGAGCGAATCGGTGGTCTTATGCATTGGAAAACCGACGACGACGAAAGCTGGCTTTTCGTGTCCAAGAATGCGACAGCCATCTTCGGCGTCCAATCGCCAGCGGACGCCTTTTCTTCCATCGAAAAGTTTTCCGAATTCATCCATCCGGACGACAGGGAAGAATTCAGGATTCGCGATGCAAATTTTGTACAGGGGCAACTCCGCTACGAGAACGACTACCGTATTGTACGACCGGACGGCACGATCCGCCATTTGCACGAAGTCGGCGAGCCATTTTACGACGAGGCAGGCGGATTCGCGGGCTTTCAGGGAATCACGCAGGACGTCACCGAGCAAAAGACGATCGAGGCCGAATTGCGGCGAACTCAGGCGCAATTCGAACAGGCGGAGCGCATCGCCAATCTGTGGCACTGGGTGACCGACACGCAGGACAACTGGCTGTTCGCATCCAAGAACGCCGCGGCCATGTACGGCGTCGAGTCGCTGGAGGATCTGCCGAAAGCGGTGGGCCTCTATTACGACTTCGTCCACCCGGACGACCGGGATGCCTTGAGACGGCGGAACGAGGAAATCCTCCGGACGCCGCAACGCTACGAGAATCATATCCGGATCGTCCGCCCGGACGGCGCCGTGCGTTATTTCCATGAGGTCGGCGAACCCGTCTATGACGAGGCCGGCCAATACACCGGATATCGCGGCACCACGCAGGACGTGACCGATCTGAAACTAGCCCAGGACGCGAGGCGCGAAAGCGAGGAGCGTTTCCGGGCCACCTTCGAACAGGCCGCCGTCGGAATCGCGCATGTCGATACCGAGGGACGATTCCTGCGCGTCAATCGGCGCCTATGCGACATCGTCGGCTATGACCGGGACGAATTGGTCCAGCTGAAATTTCAGGACATCACGCACAGAGACGATCTCGAGGCCGACCAATCCAGCACGAATCGAGTCTTGGCAGGCGAGATCTCATCTTTCTCTATGGAGAAACGCTACGTCCGCAAGAACCGGTCCATCGTCTGGATCGACCTCACCGTGGCCCTGGTCCGTGACGATACGGGCGAGCCAAATTATTTCATAGCCGTCGTCGAGGACATCACCGAGCGCAAGATGGCGGAGGAGGAGGTGCGCCGGCTCAACGCAACCCTCGAGCGGCGCGTCGAGGAACGGACGCAGGAATTGCGCGCCGCTCAGGAGGAACTGCTCCGTTCCGAGCGCCTGGCGACGCTGGGCCGGCTGACCGCGACCGTCAGTCACGAGCTGCGCAACCCGCTGGCCGCCGCCAGGACCTCGGCGCTGGTCCTGAAACAGCGCGTCGACGGGGCGGACGAGAAGGTGCACGCGGCGCTCGGCCGTATCGAGCGCGGGATCACCCGCTGCGACCGCATCGTGGACGAACTGCTCGATTTCACCCGCATTTCGGCCCTCGAATCGGAGTCGACGCCGCTCGACTCCTGGCTCGAAGAGGTCATCGCAGAGCAGAACGTCCCCGAGACCGTGACGCTGCGGCATGACCTCGGCCTCGGCGAGGCCGCCGTCCTGATCGATCCGGACCGGCTGCGCCGCGCAGTAATCAACGTGATGGACAACGCCTGCCAGGCGATGACCGAAGCCCGACCGGCCGCGGCGGACGACGGCGGGCGCGCCGACCGGCTGACGGTCCGGACCCGCCGCCGCAACGGGCGTATCGAGATCGAATTCGAGGACAGCGGGCCCGGCATTCCCGACGACCTCCGCGAGCGCATCTTCGAGCCGCTGTTCAGCACCAAGAGCTTTGGGGCTGGCCTCGGCCTACCGGTCGTGCAGCAGATCATGGAGCAGCACGGCGGCGGAATCGACATAGAAACCGTCCCCGCCGGCGGCACCCGGGTTTGCCTCTGGCTGAGCGCGGAGACGCCGGCGGCGGCCGAGCCGCCCGGCCGCACGCCCGGGGCGGGCAATTCGCCCATGGATTCCTTGGCGCGCCGCGACTAGATTCAGCTCAGCGGTCAGTGCAAGGAGATTCCGAGATGGAAAAGGCGACCTTCGCCGCCGGGTGCTTCTGGGGCGTCGAGACGGCCTTCCGGCAAGTCGACGGCGTCGTCGAGACCTGCGTCGGATACACCGGCGGCAGCACGCCGGAGCCGGCCTACCAGGACGTCTGCAGCGGGCGCACCGGCCATGCCGAGGCGGTACAAGTGACCTTCGATCCGGCGCGCGTGAGCTATGCGGCGCTGCTCGACCTGTTCTGGAGCATCCACGATCCGACCACGCTCAACCGTCAGGGCCCCGACATCGGTACGCAGTACCGCTCGGCGATCTTTTATCACTCGCCGGAGCAGGAGGTCGCGGCGCGGGCCAGCAAGCAGCGGCGCGACGCCGAGGGCGGCTTCCGGCGGCCGATCGTCACCGAGATCGAGCCGGCCGGCCCGTTCTACCGGGCCGAGGATTACCACCAGCAATATTTCGAGAAGCGCGGCCTGGCCGCCGTCTGCCACCTGCGCTAAATCGTCCTAGCGGGCCGCCGCGCGGCGCAGCCGCGTCTCGCGGTGGAAGATGTAGAGGCCGCTGGCGATCACCACCAGAACGCCGAGCCAGACCGTCGGGTCGGGAAGTTCGCGCCATACCAGCCAGCCGATCAGGGTGCCCCAGATGAGCGCCGTATAGTCGAACGGGGCGACGACGGCCGCCGGCGCATGGCGGTAGGCCTGCGTCATGAAGAACATGCCGGCGCCCCCGACGCCGCCCATCAGCACGAAGACCGCGAGGTCCATGCCCACCGGCGTGCGCCAGCCGAAGGGCAGCAGCAAGCCGCTGACGACCAGCGAGATGACCGTGCTGTAGAACATGATCGCCGGAGTGGTATCGCTGCGCGCCAGGCGGCGGGTCAGCAGCATCACCAGGGCGTAGGCGAACGCGGCGGCCAGGATCAGCAGCGCCTCGAAGCGGAACGCCGCGGCCCCGGGCCGCGTCATGATGAGGACGCCGAGAAAGCCGACGATGACCGCGCCCCAGCGCCGCACGCCGACGTGCTCGCCCAGGATCGGCACGGAGAGGGCGGTGACCATGAGCGGCGCGGCGAAGGCGATGGAGACCGCCTCGGCCAGCGGCAGGTAGCGCAGGCCAGTGAAGAAACAGAAGATTGCGGCCAGGCCGCAGGCGGCGCGCATCACGTGGCCGAAGTGCCAGACCGGCCGCAGCGTCGCCCGGCCGCCGGTGCGCCAGATGATCCAGAGAATCGGCACCAGGGCGAAGAAATTGCGGAAGAACACGAGCTCCGCGATCGGGTAGCCCGCGCCGAGCCACTTGGCGGAGGCGTCCATGACCGACATGGCGGCGATGCCGGCGATCATGCTGGCAATGCCCAGGCTGATGCGGTCCGGCGTTGCCGTCGTCACCGTCACGGCCGGCCTCAGACGAAGCGGGCGACGATGCTGTGCACGGCATTGCCGTAATGGCCGCCGAACAGCGTCGCGTGCACCAGCAGGGGATAGAGATTGTAGATGTCGCGCCGCGCCTCGAAGAAGCCGGGCGCGATCGGCCGGCGCTCGGCGTAGCGGTCGAAGAACGCCGGTCCGAAGGTCGAGAACAGCGTGGAGAACGCAAGGTCGACCTCCGGGTCGCCGTAGTAGATCGCCGGATCGATGAAGGCCGCGATGCGCCCATCGCGCACCAGCACGTTGCCGCCCCAGAGGTCGCCGTGCAGCAACGCGGGCGCGGACGGCTCGGGCAGGAAGCGGCCGAGCCGGGCGCAAAACTTCTCCAGCCGAAGCAGGGTCGCCTGGGTCAGATGACCGGCCTCGTGGGCGCGGCGCCCCATCTGCAGCAGGCGATGGTCGCGGAAGAAGCGCACCCAGGAGTCGCTCTCCGGGTTCGGCTGGGGCAGGCCGCCGATCGCCGTGTCGCGCGCGAATCCGAACCGCGGCGCGGTCACGTCGTGCAGCCCGGCGACGAGCGCCGCGGCATGCGCCTCGGCCGCGGGATCGATGCGCCCGCGGGTGGCGATGTATTCCATGATCAGGAGGGTGTCGTCGCAGTGGAGCACCGCCGGCACCGGCAGGCCGGCGTGGCGCCGCAGGTAGTCCAGCATGAAGCCTTCCACCGCGAGCCGCCCGGCGGAGTCGCGCTTGACCGCCACGCGTCTGCCGTCCGCCAGCTCGACACGGTAGGCCTCGGCGACGCAGCCGCCGGAGAGCGGCGCCACCCTCCGGGGCGCCAGGCCGATCGCCGCCTCGACGGCCTCCGCCAGCGGCACCGCGCCCGCCGACGGCGCACCGGCGGTCATGGCAATTCGCGGCGCAGGGCGGCGATCAGGCCCGCCGCCCCGCCCTCGATGAGGTCGAGCATGCGCTCGAAGCCCTCCGCGCCGCCGTAGTAGGGATCGGGCACGTCGCGCGCCGCCGGGCCGGCGCCCTCGAGATAATCGAGGAACAGCGCCAGGCGCGCCCTTGCGCCGGCCGGGGCCTCGGCCTCGAGGTGATCGAGATGGCCGCGGTCCATGGCGACGATCAGGTCGAAGCTGTCGAAATCCTCGCGGGCCAGGGCGCGGGCGCGCAGGTCCTCCAGCTCGTAGCCGCGCCGCGCCGCCGCCCGCCGGGCACGCCGGTCCGGCGGTTCGCCGACGTGCCAATCGCCGGTGCCCGCCGAATCGACCTCGACCCGCCGGTCGAGCCCGTCCGCGCCGAGGCGGCGGCGCAGGACCGCCTCGGCGGTCGGCGAGCGGCAGATGTTCCCGGTGCAGACGAAGAGCACGCGCAGCGGCGCCGTCACGAATCCCCCTTTTCCCCGTCCCGCGTGGCCGTCGCACTCTATGGCCTGGCGGCGGCCTCGTCTATCATGCGGCGCAGGTGAAAGCGCGCATGAGCAAGATCGCTGGGAACGGCCGCATCGTGATCCTGACCGGCGCGGGTATCTCGAAGGAATCGGGGCTCGAGACCTTCCGCGACCCGGACGGCATCTGGTCGCGCGTGCGACTCGAGGACGTCGCCACCCCGGAGGCCTTCGCCCGCGACCCCGAGACGGTGCACGCCTTCTACAACGCGCGCCGGCGCGGCCTCCTGGCCGAGCGCGTGCGGCCCAACCCGGCGCACCTGGCGCTGGCCCGGCTCGAGGCGGCCTGGCCCGGCGAGGTGCTGCTGGTCACGCAGAACATCGACGACCTGCACGAGCGCGCCGGATCGCGCAACCTCGTTCACATGCACGGCGAGATCCTCAAGGCGCGCTGCCTGGCCTGCGGCGATGCGATCACCTGGCGCGACGACCTGGACCCGGGCAGCGTGTGCCCCGTCTGCGCCACGGCGGGACGCCTGCGCGTCGACGTCGTTTGGTTCGGCGAAATGCCCTACCAGCTCGACCGCATCTTCGCGGCGCTCGCCGATTGCGACCTCTTCGTCTCGATCGGCACCTCGGGCAACGTCTATCCGGCCGCGGGTTTCGTGCAGGAGGTGCGCGACGCCGGGCGGGCGCACACGGTGGAGCTCAACCTGGAACCCTCCGAGGGGAGCATCCTCTTCGCCGAGCGCCGCCACGGCCCGGCCGGCGAGGTCGTGCCCGCCTTCGTCGAAGGCCTCGTGGCGGGCGCATGAGCGCGGCGCCCGACCTCGAGGGGCTGGTCGCGGCGGCGCGGGCCTGCCGGGTCTGTGCCGCGCAGCTGCCGCTGGGGCCGCGCCCGGTGCTGCGCGCCGAAGCCACGGCGCGCCTGCTGATCGTCGGCCAGGCGCCGGGCACCAAGGTGCACGAGACCGGCATTCCCTGGAACGATCCCTCGGGCGAGCGCCTGCGCGACTGGCTCGCGCTCGACCGCGAGACCTTCTACGACGCGACGCACATCGCCATCGTGCCCATGGGGTTCTGCTATCCCGGGCGCGACTCGCGCGGCGGCGACCGGCCGCCGCGACGGGAGTGCGCGCCGCTGTGGCATCCGCCGCTGCGCGCGGCGTTGCCCGAGGTGGCG
>Ga0210144_1000476_pt1 | contig 21279 bp, 17 predicted proteins | sample Muzzi_PWA_D2_FD_185532 | JGI IMG/M metagenome (GOLD analysis project Ga0210144, IMG submission 185532) | Wetland microbial communities from San Francisco Bay, California, USA, that impact long-term carbon sequestration - Muzzi_PWA_D2 (SPAdes) | ecosystem: Environmental > Aquatic > Marine >...
GGATAACCCTCAAATTAATAGCGGCAAAGCGTTAACCGGCAGCCAAATACAAAACCGTATGATGGACATGATGAAGGACATGGGTGCCACATTCGACGCCGACAAGGGTCAGTCAAAGACACCCGCACCCAAGAAGCTCGGAAAAATTTTCAAGGAATGGGTCATACGGAATGATACGGGGCAAGAAAGCATCTATGAAGATAATTCTAAAGAAAATATATTCTATCCAAGCCTAACGGTGGCAACGTCGCAATATCCCGCTCAACAATTTAAAAACTTCCGGTATCCATGGGAAGCTTTTGCAGATGTTGGATTCAGATGTGTGTTGAGTTTAGGAAATGACTGATAATATTATCTGATGAAATTTATAAGTTTCTGAAAATCTAAAACTATAAGAAAATTGAAACTTGTCTAATGAATGAGTTTTAAGAATTAGGAACCCTATTTAATCAAATAATCTCGATATGATTTTGCTAAAAAGAATTACCATAGTTGCAAGCTTGATCTATGTTATTTTTTTTGTTCATACAGATGTTCGAGCTGCAATCGTTGAATACGAGCTCACCATCGCCCGACAAGAAGTCAACTTCACAGGAAAGCCCGCTTGGGGAATGACCATCAATGGAGGCATCCCCGGACCGACATTACGCTTCAAAGAAGGAGACTTCGCTCGGATTCACGTGCACAACAAAATGCATATGGAAACATCCATCCACTGGCATGGAGTGCTGGTGCCACCCGACATGGACGGCGTCCCTTATATCAGCTTTCCGCCCATCGCAGCCGGTACAACATTCACTTACGAGTTTCCCATCCGCCAAATCGGAACTTACTGGTATCACTCCCATACCAGTTTGCAGGAACAAAGTGGCGTTTATGGGTCCATTGTCATTGAGCCACTCCATAAACACCAGAACGCAGATCGCGATTACGTTGTGCTTGTTTCAGACTGGACCGATGAGAACCCACATTCGGTGCTGCGCACTCTCAAACGAGGTAATGAATGGTATTCGCTTCAAAAAGGCAGTAGTCAAAGCATCTTTGGCGCCTCCCGCTTAGGGATGCTCGGCGATTATTTTAAACGCGAACTGCAGCGCATGCCGCCCATGGATATTGCTGATGTTGCCTACGACCGGTTTCTCGCTAACGGCAAACCAGAATCATCTCTTATTGCCTTTCCCGGTGAAACCGTGCGACTGCGCATTATAGACGGATCTGCCACTACCTACTTCCATATAGAGTTCTCCGGCGGTCCCATGCGAATTATTAGCGCAGACGGTCAGGATGTAGAACCGATTGAAGAAAAACGTTTTCTCATTGGGGTTGCCGAAACTTACGATGTCCTTATCCATGTACCCGCTTCCGGTGCTTATGAATTCCGAGCAACCGCCCATGACGGCTCGGGTTATGCTTCGGTGTGGATCGGCTCCGGCAATCATCACCCTGCAACTGACGTCCCCAAACCAAACCTTTACCATTCCATGGGACACTTCAGCTCAAAAAACATTTTCGCGCTCACTCCTGCCGGTGTCATGGGTATGTCCGACAGTAAAGTGAACGATGGTATGTTCGACAAACCCGAAATTATGGATATGGGGCCCATGCACGACATGAAAAAGATGGACCAGGTTTCAGACTCATCTAAAATGAAGATGGAGGGTATGGATCATCCTGTTAGCGCAAACGATGAACCTCACGATGCCGGCATGACGATGGAGCATCCCGCCACCATCACCAAAGGGATGGGCCACGAGAACTTCGCCATGAAGATGCCTCTTAAGAATTCACGATTCGGTAATAAATTTAGTAACGAATTTGGTTTTCTCGCAGCCGACGTCTCTGCATCCAAAAATCTTGCCGTAGACGGCATGGACCCAAGGCGCCCCTGGTCGCCTTACGCCAAACTGCGTGCTATCAAGCCCACGGCTCTTACCGAGGACAAACCTGTACGCAACATCCGCCTTACCCTCGACGGCGACATGGAACGCTACGTTTGGTTTTTGAACAATAAACCTCTTTCCGAAAGCGACGCCATCCGCATCCGTGAAGGCGAGATTGCACGCTTTATCATGATCAACCGTACGATGATGCACCACCCGATGCATCTGCACGGTCACTTTTTTCGCGTGGTCAATGGCCAAGGAGACCACGCACCGCTCAAACATACCGTTGATGTCGCCCCCATGTCCACCACGGTTATCGAATTCGAAGCCAATGAAGTTGGCGACTGGTTCTTTCACTGTCACCTCCTTTACCACATGAAAAGCGGCATGGCCCGCATGGTACACTATGAGGATTTCACCCCTGATCCGGAGGTGGCTGCGGTTCGCCCCAACCTCTACAAGGACTCTTGGTATTCCTGGGGACAGGCCGACATCCTCAGTAACATGACCGAAGGCTTTCTGATTCTTTCCAACACCCGCAACATCCTAACCGCAGATTGGGAAGTGGGATGGCAGGAAGTGGACGAAACCGAGTGGGAAGGGATATTCACCTGGAGTCTTTATTTAAACCGCTTTTCCTCCATCTTCGCCGGTGCCGACCTGATGGGTGAAGAGGATGAACTTGACAAAACGCGAGGTGTGATAGGATTGCACTATTTGCTACCGCTCAACATCGAATCAAGAGTCTGGGTTGATTCTGACGGTGGTGCACGTATCAATCTTGACAAGGAGTTAGATTTGACACCGCGTCTCAAGCTCGTTGGGGAAGTCGAATACGACACTCACGAGCTTTGGGAAGGCAGCGCAGAGCTGAACTACACGATCCACAAAAACTTCTCCATCATAGCCCGTTGGCATTCTGAATACAATTGGGGGGGCGGCGTGCGAATCCGTTTTTGAGAAATAGTGTGAAGTCCAACGTGGCTCTTTCAACAGACTGCTGATCGCTAAAGTTTAATAATGCTGTTACAGAGTTATGTATCGGAAATCTTAAACGGCAACGCAATGTATTGTGGCGTAGGGCGTTTGTTTGAAATTGTTGATATCTTTAATTCAGTTTATAATGAGCAATAAATCAAACAAGACCAGCGCTCAAGAGAATATCTCCTACCCAAGTCTTGTCATGGTCAAGTCTCTCGGTAACGGATCAGAATCTAAAAGCTTCAGGTACCTATGGGAAGCTTTTGCAGATGTCGGCTTTCGATGTGCCATAAGTATAGGGAACGAAAACTGATCCGTTTTTGTTTTTTGTCCCGGATTACCGCCGATGGCCATCATTATCTTATAATATTCAGGTTCGGTCTTGACAACCCTTTAAAAAGTATCACTTTGTAATAGAATAATCATCAGAAATCAGTTTCGATGAAACATTCTTACAAACTGATCGTTTCTAATGTTGCAACGATAATCTTAAAGTCTTAGTAAATCAAACACAGGCTCTTTTTAAGGCTTGTTTTTCGGGAAGGATAAGATGGTATCATGAAAAAATTATTAACGCTAATTATTATTTTCGTGTGTTGTATCGCCGGACCTGCCTGGGGGTATGATGCCGCACAGTTTTATAGTCTCGGTCTGGAAAGCACCATGTCGAATATAAAGATCAACTATTTCACCAGGGCTATTGAATTGAATCCTGAGTTGTCCGCCGCCTATGAAGAACGGGGGATGATCTATTATTTTCAGGAACACTACGCTAAAATGATTCGTGATTTTCTGAAAGTTACCAAGTTGAGCCCTGACAATGCAAATGGCTACGCTATGCTGGGAGTGGCATATTTTGAAAAGAACGATTATGATTCAGCAGTGTCCAACTTAACGCGCGCTATTAAATTAAAACCCAAACTCGCTGAGGCTTATGGCTATCGGGCGGAAGCGTACCGTTTAAAAGGGATGTTGGATCTTGCGGTTCAGGACGCCACCCGAACAATCGAAATTGGTGGCAACAATCGAACCATTGGCAAGGCTTATTCGACACGAGCTAAGGCATACAGAGAATTAGGGGAGAACGAACGGGCCGAGGCTGATTTACAAAAGGCGGTGAATTTAGATCCCGCGTATGATATCTATAGATTGTTTACCACCACCGAGTATCTAGCAGATTCTGCCGGCCGGTCAGGAAGTTTAAAAGGCATCAGCAGAATGGGAGCAGCTATGATGGCTGCAATTTTCTTGGTACTGATTTTTAAACTGACTCTGCCTGCACCAAAGAAGAAGAAATGGCCTGATTGGTGGAAACGTAACAAATGATCTTGGCGAATAAGAGGAGGGCATAAATTTCATGTCGGAACAAACCATAACTCTGCCGATAACAGGGATGACTTGTGCCAACTGTTCAGCAAACATTGAACGAGGGTTAAAAAAACTTGAAGGGGTTCAAAGTACCAATGTAAATTTTGCGGCAGAACAGGCGGTCATTGCTTTTGATCCAAAACAGCTTCACGTGAAAGACGTTGTCAAAAACATTGCGGGATCCGGCTACAAGGTCGCTTTAGCAAAAATAGAACTTCCGGTGACCGGGATGACCTGCGCCAACTGCGCGGCAAACATCGAAAGAGCTCTAAACAAAAAAGTCCCCGGTGTCGTCCAAGCCGCCGTGAATTTTGCCACGGAACGGGTGTCGGTAGAGTATATCCCCGGTGTTTCAGACCTCGACGATATCGTATCGGCCATTGAAAAGGCCGGTTACGGCGCCATACTCCCAGATGACGACATGGGAGCAGAAGATGCGGAACAGGCTGCAAGGCAGGCTGAGATCGAGGATCAAACCCGCAAATTTGTAACCGGTGTGATCTTTGCCCTTCCTTTGTTTGTTCTCAGCATGATGCGGGATTTCAACCTTATCGGTCCTTGGAGTCACGCACCTTGGGTAAACTGGTTTTTTCTGGTTCTCGCCACGCCGGTTCAATTCTACACCGGATGGGATTACTATATTAACGGCTACAAAAGCCTTAGAAATAAAAGCGCAAACATGGATGTTCTCGTGGCTATGGGATCATCCATCGCCTATTTCTATTCGATATCGGTTCTTGTTTTTCCAGCCCTTGGCCAACATGTCTACTTTGAAACCTCGGCAGTCATCATTACACTCATTAAACTGGGTAAAATGATCGAATCCCGTACCAAAGGCAAAACCGGTGGCGCCATCCGAAAGCTGATCGGACTTCAACCTAAAACCGCAACAATTGTCGACAGCGGCAAGGAAATTGAGATCCCTTTAACCCGGGTCAGGGTGGGCAATGTCGTGATTGTCCGTCCGGGTGAGCGAATTCCTGTAGACGGCACGATTCTAGAGGGAGAATCCTCAGTGGACGAATCCATGCTCAGCGGCGAGCCGATTCCGCTGGACAAACATGTGAATGATTTTGTGGTGGGGGGAACCATCAACGGTGAAGGGTTGCTAAAGTTTGAAGCCACCCGTGTGGGGAAAGAAACCGCCCTTGCACAAATCATCAAACTGGTCCAGGAGGCCCAGGGGAGCAAGGCTCCTATCCAGGCCATTGCAGACCGGGTAGCGGCCGTATTTGTACCGGCGGTTATTGTTATTGCCCTGATTACCTTTGGCCTTTGGTGGAGCATCACCGGTGAATTCGTGCCGGCCATGATCCGCCTGGTTGCGGTTCTCGTCATCGCCTGCCCATGCGCCCTAGGTCTTGCGACCCCAACGGCCATTATGGCCGGTACGGGGAAAGGTGCTGAAATAGGGGTCCTCTTTAAGAGAAGCGAAGCCCTTGAAACAGCTACGAAACTCAACACCATCGTACTCGATAAGACCGGAACCATCACCATGGGAAAACCCGCTGTGGTCGACATCATACCCTTTGATACTGATTTTGAAAACGAGGATCAGCTCTTAAAACTTGCAGGTTCGGTGGAGAAAGGTTCCGAACATCCTCTGGGAAAAGCCATCGTCAATGAAGCCCAAAAAAGGGGAATCGACCTTTGGGAACTTGAAAACTTTAAGGCCTTGAGGGGTTTTGGGGTTGAAGCCAGTATCATGGGGAAATGGATAAGAATGGGAAAACCCAACTGGTTTCACTCAACCGGGATAGATATCGAACACGCCAAAAACAAAATCGATCAGCTCCAGAACCAGGGGAAAACAGTGATGGTTCTTGTTAGGGAAAATAAATTGTGCGGCCTTGTGGCAGTGTCGGACACCCTGAAACCGGAATCAAAAGCAGCGGTTGAACAGCTCCATGCGCAGCATCTTAAAGTAGTCATGCTGACCGGAGACAATCTTCAGACCGCCCAAGCCATTGCTTCGGAAGTCAACATCGATGAGATTTTCGCCGAAGTCCGTCCCGATGAAAAATCATTCAAGATCAAAGAACTCCAGGACAAAGGCGAAAAAACCGGCATGGTGGGGGATGGAATCAATGACGCTCCGGCCCTTGCCCAGGCAGATGTCGGAATGGCCATCGGAACCGGAACGGATGTGGCCATCGAAACCGGGGATGTTATCTTATCCAGTGGCAGCCTAACCGGCGTATCCAGAGCCATTCGAATCAGCCGCGCCACCATGGCCACCATCAAGCAAAACCTGTTTTTTGCATTTATTTACAATATCGTTCTCATTCCCGTTGCCGCAGGGATTCTTGCGCCGTTTGATAGTGTCCCCATATTTTTAAGACAGCTGCATCCCATTCTTGCAGCGCTGGCCATGGCATTCAGCAGTATCTCCGTCGTTTCAAACAGCCTTCGATTGTATCACGCCAAAATCGAGTAGCGCAACCCTTGCATGATACAATTCTCCGATGTTCCTCAGCAATTATCTTTAAATAGTTGAGAGTTTGGGGTATTTTGTTAGACCGCTCCATGGATAATGCTTTTTTTCAAACCGTGTAAACTCGTGGTTAAAGGATCGTAAAGAAAGAACAGAAATCAATATAATTACAATGAGTTCAACTTAAAACAAACACTTTCTGAATTTGATATGTTTCGGTTTGCGTCTGTTCTTACTAACGATCCCTAAACCACTCAAACAGTACACGCTTTTTAAAAAAAGATTATCCATTCCGCTTATATATATGTGTTGTATCTGTTCACAATAAAAAATTTCCGACCCCTTATAATCATAATATTTCTAAAAGTGTCCATTCATAAATGAGGATTTTTGTTCAAGATCAAGGCATTCGAAAAAAATAACCATCCCAGTACGATCTGCCGGACCTACGGGACAGGCAGGCATATGTTTAATATTCTGAGGATTATTTTTTGAGCATAACGCAAAGATTGGACAAAAAGACCATTTATGGATGGGCACTAAATAAAAAAGGACCAGGAGCATATCCCGGTCCTTTTAGAAAAAATTATATATTTTTAGCAACAGCAAGGATCGACATAACAACCACAGGGATCAACATAACAGCCACAAGGATCAACAACGCGGCAGCCACAAGGATCAACAATATAGCAACAGGATTCAGAGACTTTTCGATCCGAACTTTCGGAATGTTCTGATTTTGTATCGTCACTCATACAATCACCCCCCTTTTTTCAGCAGGCAACACCCCATTTCCGGCAAATCTTAGGCGATGCCATAAGGATGTCAGGAAATAGGACTCAGTATGGCATCAAAAACGCACCATTTTATAAAAATCGAGGCTATCTTAAACTCAATAAGGTTTTGTTATCCGGCAAAACAAATCGGCTCTAAAACCTTAGCCTACTACACTAAAACTAAGATCTCTTTTCTAAAATTCAACCCTTATCTTAACATAATCAATTCTTAATGAGGAATCGTCAAAATTCGTTACAAACTGTTAAATTTCACACCTGCTCTTGGCGCATATTCTTACGAAATATCTTAAATATTTCATAACCCAATAACAACCGATTGAAATATAAAAGAAATAAAAATGTTCATTCAGCAGGTTTTTTGGAATGAAATTTGCTGTTGAATATTTACAGTTGGCAACAACATTTATGAAATACGGATCTAAATTTTTTACTATAATATCCTTCATGATGATCCGGTATTTAATATATGACAATGTGCATTTAAAACGACAGAAGATTACTAAAATAATACATTGATATATTTAGACATTCTATCTTCATCTCGATGAATGATATTTATAGTAAAAATTTGGTTTTAACTTGAAATCAGAAAACAAAGAATTATTTTATATGTAAACCGGAATAAGCGAGTGACATATTATCGGATGGAAATGATACACATGTCTCAGGACATAATTTTTTATAAAACTTTTTAAAAACACCGCTGAAGGCTCCAGAACGTAAAAAGGACATCCAGTTGGAATATTTTGAGGAAAAAAAACGATATGAAAAAAATATATATTATCATACTGATACTCTTGGTGATGGTGGCGTGGCCAAAACATGTCCAGAATGTCTACGCCTTTGACGGTAAAGCCTTGGAATACTTTGATCTGGGTTTGAAAACATCAATGGCCTATAAAAAGACCAATTATTTTACCAGGGCGATAGAGTTGAACCCGAATCTCGCGCCAGCCTATGAAGAACGAGGATTGAATTATTATTTTCAGGGAAAATACCACGAGGTGATCGAGGATTTTACCAACTATATTCATCTGGTCCCCAACAAAGCCGATGCCTACAAAATGCTGGGGATGGCTTATCTCAAAATTAACAACTATGAAAAGGCCATTGTCAACTTTGACAGGGCACTCGATCTGGAACCGAAAATAAAAGGGGTGTTTGGTTACCGGGCGGAAGCTTTCCGCATGATGGGTCAACTGGACGAAGCCATCGATGATTCAAACAGAGCCCTTAACATGGAAAGTGATCTGCGAACTTTGGCAGACGTATACAGAACCCGGGCCAAGACTTACCTGGAATTGGGTCAAGAGGAATTGGCCAACGCCGATTTCAAAAGAGCGGCGGAAACCGATCCAAGATACTTCTTTTACCGATATATGTCAGGATATGCTGACCTTGAAGATATGAGAAGGGCGGGCTTGATCGGTATGATCGGAATAGCTTTTGTGTTTATCTTCGGCTTGAAATTAAAGCCTCCCAAAAAAGACGAATAATCCCACGGGCCGTTTTGTTCTTGAATAGAAATGTGCGAGAGAAGTGTTCAATTTCTCCGATCTGATTTGCAATATTATCGTTGCTGGATGGTATTGGATGCGAATCTTGAACAGCTGTTTAATCAGAAGTATCGAAAAACAATAAAGGTTGATGGATTATAAACCGTAATCTTTATCTAATACCTTCGGCCAGGTTTTAATTATCTGGATGATCGCCCTGACATATGAACACTCACATTTTGCGGGACAGGGGAGCAGCTCTTCCTGTCTAAGACAATAACCCGGACATTCTTCTGATCCCGTAATACGTTCTTTATAGACGGGGCCTTCATAAAGTGATTTAAAATGATCCGGCCGAATTGAAAACGTACCTTCACACGAATGATTAAACAAAAGAAGTCCCATGGAGAGGTTATCAAAATTTACCTGATAGCCGATAATCGTCACCATGCGGTCTTCGAGAAACTGAGTCCGTGAAGCCCACTCAAATCCGCAATTCGTACATTTAGAAAAAATAGAATTGTCCTTCGGCATAGTGGTTTTTGAATTCATTGTCTTAGGACTTCAGTTTTTAGATTAACGGATAAACTAAAGATTTAAAATACAACACGATTGTTCTACCCGAGAAAAAAAGAACAGGCCAGAACCGCGAAGATAACGCCGGCCACATCTGCGGTTAATCCGGCGGCCAGCGAATGGCGAATACGGCGAACCTGAACGGCCCCAAAATAAACAGCCAACACATAAAAGGTCGTCTCCGTGGATCCTTGCAGTGTTGACACCAGATAGCCGGTGTAACTGTCGGGACCGATGGACGGATCATTGATAATGGAGGCCAGAATACCGTATGCCCCTGATCCGGAAAGGGGCCGCATCAACGCCATGGGAAGAGCTTCGGCAGGCAGGCCGAAACGACCGGTAATACCACTCAGCAAACCCACCATGGCATTCAAAGCACCGCTTGCCCGGAGCATATCCACGGCCACAAGGATGGCCACCAGATAGGGGATGATCCGAAGGGCCACTCGAAAACCGTCCTTTGCACCTTCAACAAACTCTTCATAGACGCGCACACGACGCACCAGACCGAAGCCTAAAAACCCGACCATTAGCGCCGGAATGATCCATGGCGATATCGTTCGTCCATAAACCACGGAAACGGGTATCAATGTTACAAGGGATGCAAGCGCCACAAGACTGACCCACAACGGATATCCTTTACCAGCGTCTTTGAGCGGCACTTCTTCCCCATTATCTGAAGGCACCTGCTGCAAAGAAGCTTCGGGATCAACCTTGAGTGGCACGAGTCTCTGATACAATTTGGCCGCAACAACGGCAACCGCGGTGGAACCGATGGTGGCAAATAACGTAGTGGGTAAAATCGCGGCCGGATCTGATGAACCGGCGGCTGCACGAAGGGCGATAACCCCGCTGGGCAACAGGGTCACACTGGAGGTATTAATGGCCAGAAAAAGGGCCATGGCATTGGTGGCTGTTCCCCGCTGAGGGTTGAGTTTGTCAAGCTCCTGCATAGCCCGGATGCCAAAGGGTGTTGCGGCATTGCCAAGGCCCAGCATGTTGGCCGAAAGGTTCAGAATCATGGCACCCATGGCCGGATGCTCCGCCGGTACATCAGGAAAAAGCTTCACCATCAACGGACGAATCAGCCGCGCCAAAATGGTGAGCATTCCGCCGGCTTCAGCCACCTTCATCAGTCCCAGAAACAAGGCCATCACCCCCACCAGACCGATGGCCAGTTCCACAGCCCCGCCGGCCGATGTGATCATCGCTTTGGAGAGAATCTCCATGGGAGACGATACTCCTTGCGTTGCAACAAAAAATAGTTGCTGCCATCCGGCAAATAAGAACGCAATCAAAACAATCAGTACGAATATGACGTTCATGGACACGATCCCATTAAGGCGCTAAGAAAAGAATAAATTTATCAATCCGTTTGTGTTCTGCTTAAGTACTTGCCCACCAGCATGGCAATGAGAATCGTCAAATAAAGCTGGCCGGATATTGCAATAACAATAGTTAAAGACTTGGCAAAAGCGGAAACCGGTGTAATATCTCCATATCCCAAAGTGGTCAATGTAACAAAACTAAAATATAGGTAATCGTGAAATCCTGCAGCAGCATTACCTGAAAAGTTGATGGCTCCGGTATCTATATGAAAAAAGAATTTTTGCGCAATCTCCGTTATGGCCAGGAGCAATGCACCCAATACACCGATAAGCAAATAACCGTTAATGGAATTGATGATAATGGTCAACGTCACTTGTTTACTTCTGGCAATATGACGGACCATAAACACGGTGATAAACATGTTGAAGCTGAAAAATGATAAGAAGGATGCCAATCTCAAAATATCTTTGGCAAAGAAATAATCGGTCCAGGTTAACAAGATGGTAAGAATTCCGGGAATAATTAGGATATTGCGGGTTTTTTTGGCAAAATCGAGTGAATACGTACCAGAGAGAATGATAGCCGTGAAAATGATGTCTCTCATGAGCAATCGTTGCTTCGATAAAGAGGGATAGAAAAAAATAGTGAGGAGTAAGCAACTCAGGAGAATGATATTGTTTCTGGTTAATTGTTTTTGTGTCATAAGAATGTTTTCCGGACGAACCGGAAAAGAGATCGCTTCTAAGGTTGTTTCTTTTGTGCGTCCGTCTGATTTTGGGCCTGTTCCATTTCCGCTTTTGTAAGCCATCCCCCGCCTAACGCTTTGTATAATCTAACATAGGCATTATAGAATTGTCGCTTTAATTCGGAATATTCCAATCCGACATCAAACAATGTTCGTTCTGTGTCCAAAACTTCAAGATAACTGGTGACACCTTTGTCATATCTCATTTTTGACAGGGCAGCGGCATTTTCTGCTGCTTTTAATTTTCTCTCCACCGTTGAGATTTGCTCTTTGTATGTTCGAATGTCATTTAAAGCATCCGATACTTCACGAAAAGCAAACAGCACCCTGTTTTCATAGCGATATAATGCCTGCTGGGTCCTTTCTTTCTCAATTTCAATCCTTTGACGACTCTTTTTAAAATCAAAAATAGGTCCCAACAAACTGCCTCCCACCGACCAAACAGTGCCATCGGTAGAAATGGATGATAATTCACTGCTGGCCACACCGAAGAGACCTGTCAAAGTGATGGAGGGAAATCTCAACGCCTGGGCAACACCAATCCTTGCGGTTTGAGCCTCCAGCAAGTACATCGCTTCAGCAATATCAGGCCTTCGTTCGAGAATACTAGAAGGTAAACCGCTGGGTATATCCGGAGGAACAGTCTGCTGGTTCAGATCATCTTCTGTTTTTATTTCGCCAGGAAATTTTCCCATTAAAATACTCAGCGCGTTTTCGGTATTGGCAATTAATCGCTGGTACAACGGAATGGCACCGGCGGCAATTTCTTTTTGAATTTGCGCCTGGTTTAAGTCAATTTCGGGAATAATCCCTTTGTCAAAACGCTTTTGAATAATATCAAGACTATACAGCCTTGAATCAAGGGTCTGTTTGGATATTTTCAATCTCTGATGGTAATCCAACAACAAGAAATAGGTGCTGACAATTTCGGAAATCAAACTGATTTGAACGGTTCTCAGAGAATACTCGGAAGCCATCAATTCTGCTCTTGCGGCTTGGGTTGATCTGCGGTATTTGCCCCAGAAATCAATCTCCCAGCTCAATACCGGAGCGATAAAGGCATATTTGTCGGTTGTTGACGATCGTGATATACCTAAATAATTCCCCACTGCAGCTCCGGCTTCTAAATCCAATCGGGGATATTGATCCGCTTTGGTAAAACCAAGCGCCGCACGGGCTTCTTCGATACGGCTGGCAGCAATCATCAAGTCTTTATTGTCCGTCAATGCCTTAACAACCAATGAATATAAGACTGGATCATCAAACAATTCCCACCATTTCAGGTTGACCACTTCTTTGGATTTTGAATCGGAAAATCTAAAATTATTAGGTGTTTCCACAACAGGCTTTTTAAAATCAGGACCCATAGCACAGCCTGTAAGGGATACGATAATCATCAGTGTAACGATTCGAGCCAATTTATTCATTTCAATAACCATCATGATTCTTTTGGTTCAGGTCCCAATTGAAGATCTCGTTTCTGCTCATATTTGGCAATTTTGCCGATGAAGACAAAGAGCATGGGATAAAAGAAAACTCCTAACAGTGTCGCAATAAACATTCCACCCAACAATGCCATGCCTATAACGACTCTCGCTTCAGCTCCGGCACCGGAAGCAATAACCAACGGCAGAACACCCAAAATAAAAGAAAACGCCGTCATCAATATGGGTCTGAATCGCAGCTCAGCAGCTTTTACGGCCGCATCAAACAACGAGAGGCCTTTGTCAAATTCCAGCTTGGCAAACTCAACGATCAGAATGGCATTTTTGGCCGCCATGGCGATGAGCATCACCAGTGCGATCTGGGCAAAAACATTGAGTTCATAGCTTTGACTGAACTGCCGGGAAATAAATAATGCCATGAATGCACCAAAGATTGCAAAGGGGGTTCCCAGCAGGATACTAAAAGGCAAGGACCAGCTTTCATACTGGGCGGCGAGAATGAGAAAAACAAAGAGCAATGAAAACACGAAAACAATGGCACCCGTTCCGGAAGCCTTCTTTTCCTGATACGACATGTTGCTCCACTCGAAGCCCATGTCCGCGGGAAGAATCTCCCCGGCTACGTCTTCAAGTGCATCCAATGCCTGGACCGAAGTATATCCGGGTGCCGGCCCCCCACTGAGTTCTATGGCTCTGTACAAATTAAATCGATTGGTATAATCCGGCCCGACAATTTCTTTGATATCGACAAATGCCGCTAAGGGAACGCTTTTGTTTTCTTTATTTTTAACGAAAAAAAGATTGATCTGGTCTTCATTTTGTCTGTACTTGGGTTCCGCCTGAATATAGGCTCTGTAAAGCCTTCCGAATCTGTTGAAATCATTTACATAGGAACCGCCCAGAAAGGCGCCGACGGTGGTATAAATATCATTTAAAGAAATACCCGCTTTGAGGACTTTATCCCTGTCGATTTCCATATATCGCTGGGGAACGGTGGCTCGAAACGTTGTAAATACAGAACCGATTTCAGGCCGTTTCATGGCAGCCTGAACAAAGTTTACCGTCTGTTTGGCCAGATAATCGGGTGTATTCCCCCCTTTGTCCTGAATCATCAGGGTAAATCCGGAACCACTCCCCAATCCGGGAATTGCCGGTGGTCCAAAGGCAAACACCTGCGCTTCATTAATGGCCAAATGAAAATCAATGTTCAATCGTCTAACGATGTCCTTTGCGGTTTTCTCCCGTTCACCCCAATCCTTAAGGGAAACAAAAATAAAGCCCGCATTGGAGGACATGCTGTTTGAAAGCAGACTGAATCCGGTAGCTGTGGTAATATATTCCACTTCATCGTATTTTCTGATAATTTTTTCGACTTTTTTGGTAACCGCGTCGGATCGTTGCAAGGATGCAGCATCCGGCAATTGTATGTTTACCAAAAGATACCCCATATCCTCTTCAGGCATAAACCCACCAGGAACCTTTTTCCCCAAAAAACCCATGCCAATGGTAACGACAAGGATAAATATCAATCCTCTAACTATTTTGCCCGATACGATACGGGTAACTCCCATATAGGCATCCGTAACCCTGTCAAAGACTTTGTTGAAAAGACCAAAGAACATGCCCAAGGGACCGCCATACGGTTTCTGCTTTCTAAGCAGCAATGCACATAAAGCAGGACTTAAGGTTAATGCATTAATAGATGAGAAAACCACAGAAACGGCCACCGTAATGGCAAACTGTTGATATAATCTTCCCGTTATTCCTCCCATGACGGCCACCGGGATAAACACCGCCACCAAAACCAGAGTGGTCGCAATGACCGGAGCGGTGACTTCATTCATGGCATGGATGGTTGCCTCTTTCGGATTCATACCGTTTTCAATATTGACCTGAACGGCTTCCACCACCACAATGGCATCGTCAACAACAATACCGATGGCCAGGACCAGGCCCAGAAGCGAGAGGACATTGACAGTAAAACCAATCAATGGAAATACAATAAACGCGCCGATGAGAGAAACGGGTATGGCAATGGTGGGGATCAGTGCCGCCCGCCAGTCCTGAATGAAAATGAAAACCACCAGAATAACCAACGCCAGGGCGATAAAGAGTGTCTCGATGATTTCATCGATACCTGCCGTAATGGCCAACGTGGTATCCAGAGATACATCATATCGGATGCTCTCCGGAAAAGATTTGGATAGTTCCTCCATGGTCTTTCTGATCTCTTGGGCCAATTCCACAGCGTTGGAACCGGGCGCCTGATACAGGGCGATCATGGAGCATTCTTTGTCATTTAATCGAGTAAATGCATTGTAAGTCTCAACGCCCAGTTCGACACGGGCGATGTCTTTGATCTTTACCTGAGACCCTCCCTCGCTGGTTCTGATGACGATTTCACTGAATTCTTTTTCAGATTGCAGGCGATCCGGCAATCGGACCGTGTAGGTAAATTCCGTCCCCGGAGGGGCGGGCTCTGCACCAAATTTACCTCCCGGCACGATGACACTTTGCTCCCGGATGGCATTCACGATCTCAGGCACGGTGATACCCAGGTGGGCCAATCGGTCGGGCTCTATCCATATGCGCATAGAATAATCACTGGCACCGATTACGTTCACGCGACCGATACCTTTTATACGGGCCAAAATATCTTTAATGTTGATCAATGAATAGTTTCCAAGAAAATTCTGGTCATATCTGCCGTCTTCTGATGTGAGCGTTACCAGCATCAATATATTCGGAAGGGATTTTTCTGTGGTTACCCCTAACCTTTTGACCTCTTCAGGAAGCTTGGCGGTGGCAGCGGCAACCCGGTTTTGGGTAAAAACAGTGTTCATGTCCGGATCGGTGCCAATCTCGAACGACACCTGAATGTTCATGGTGCCGTCATTTGCGTTGATGGATTTCATGTAGATCATATTGTCAACGCCATTGATCTGCTGCTCCAGCGGTGTGGCCACCGACTGCTCCACACTGACGGCATTTGCTCCGGTATAGGTGGCCCGAACTTCCACCACCGGCGGTGTAATGTTGGGATATTGCTCTGTGGGAAGACCCTTTAGAAATACGACCCCCACGATAACCATAAAAATGGCGATGACCATGGCCACAATGGGCCGTCTTACAAAAAAATTACCCATATCTAATTACATGCTCTCTTGGTCTGTTGATCCGATGTCTTTTACAGTGGGTTTTACAACAGCCCCGTCCTTTGCTCTCTGTAAACCTTCGTACACAATGTGTTCACCTGGTTTTAATCCTTCGGTGATCAGCCAGAATTGTTTGATCTTCGGACCGACTTTTATACGTCTTGTCTGAATCTTATCACCATCGCCAACAACATAAACACTGTATAGCCCTTGAAGTTCCAAAACACATCTTTGCGGAATCAGAATGCCGTCTTTAACAACAGCAACCAGCGCTTTTACCTTGGCAAACTGTCCGGGACGTAACAATTCTTTGGGGTTGGGAAACGAGGCTTGAACCAGAATGGCGCCGGTGGTGGGATCCACGTTTCGATCAACAAACTCGGGTTTGCCTTTGTGATCGTACAGAGATCCGTCTGCCAGAATCAGTTCCAGGTTTTCTTTTCGAGTTTTCTGGGCAGCCGATTCGACCTTTGATGAAAATTGCCTGGCCAACTGAAGATATTGGCTTTCCGTAATAAAAAACTCCACGAGAACGGTGTCGATACGTGAAACCGTATTCAAAATCACCGGATTGGGGCTTCGACCGACAAAATCCCCTACTTTCGCGTTTGTCTTTCCGATAATCCCAGTGATGGGCGAATAAATCTTGGTATAACCGAGTTGGATGTTACTCGCCCTTAGATTCGCTTTGGCAGCTTTCACCGATTCGATGGAAGCCTCATATTGGGCGACAGCAGAATCCAAATCACTCTCACTGACCGCCTTTTCCTTTGCAAGGGGCTCGATCCTGTCCAAATCACTCTTGGCTTTTGCCAGCATGGTGTTGGCTTCTGCAACCCGGCTCATTTTTGCAGCAACCTCGGCCTCAAACGGTTGACTTTCCAAAGTATAGAGAAGAGCACCTTTTTTTACCCGCGACCCTTCTTCAAAATGAATACCTTCCAAAAAACCTTCCACTCTTGCCCGTATGGCAATATCTTTGAAACCGTATATCTGACCGACAAATTCCTGAAAGATGGGAATGTCTTTTGCTTGTGTAACCACAACGGTGACCTGTGGTGGAGGCGCTTGTGTTTGTTTTTCTTCTTTTTTGCTGCAAGAAAAAAACAACAAAAATAAAATGCATGGCAAAATTAGCTTTATCGTTTTCATTTTCTTCTCTTTATCATTCTAACCAAAAGTTGTTTGTTATGGGAGATCCATTCTGAGCCCTCTACAATGAAAAATTACACCTCCCCATCAATGCAGAAACGATCATACATTTCAGGTGACACAACCTCGAGCAAAAAAGTCTTTTTGGTTGAGTGGGGCGTCTGATAGAATTCCCTTTTTAAAAACGAATAAAACGATAATTTCTGATTATGTATGAAACTTAGGTGGAACAAAAAAATGTGGATACGTCTGTTTTTTGGGTGATAATAACGTAATTAATGCCATACGAAATCCAGGATGTCAACTTCCACTTCTATGAATCAAAACAATTAATTCCCTCAACTCATTATGCAATTATAGCGCCAATCAGAAACAGGCTTCTTATCAGATACACGAAAAGAACTGCATCTTCAATGGACTTCACTATTTTGACAATTGGAATGTGAATCCGACAACTGAAATCATTTTGGTTTTTTGAAACAGTATTGTATCAGAAAGTGTATCATAAAATTTTGCACGTTTGCGCTTTCCCTTTGACAAAATCGGATAGAAGCATATTTTATTGATATATCGTATAAATATATTCTTTTATTATCTGGCGCCGTTGGCATAAATTTTGATTCATTAAAATTAATGAAGTGTTGGGTGAATTTTAAAAAGCTTTTTAGAGTGTTTAAACGGCTCTTTATTTAACAATCAATTTTTACTTTGAAATTGAAAGGAAAACTATCATGACAAAAGAAGTTCATGTATGTAATAATTGTGGAAAAGTCGCTGGAGAAACCGGTCACCTGTGTGATCCTGTGAAACTAAAAGAAGCTTATGTTTGTGAACACTGTGGTCAGACAAACGAAGACCCCAGGCATATCTGCAAGCCCAAATTGCAGCACATCAATTTTGTTTGCATATCCTGCGGTCGTGTGGCAGAGTTGCCTAAACAGTTATGCAATCCAAGAGATATTGTGCTCATGGCTATGGATGAACCGCCAACGAAAATCATTTAAAAATACATTTGAATTCATGCCCGTTCTTAGTGGTAACACCTGTTTCCTCATTAATTTGTCACTGATGGAATACAGGGCAGCGCTGGATCTACAGCGGAATTTTGTCCTTGCCCGACAAACCGGTGTCATCGAAAATGATGTCGTTATAATGGTAGAGCATCCACCTGTTTTTACACTGGGCCGAAGGGCTGGTATAGAAAATCTGAAGGCATCAAGGACTTTTCTGGAAAGAAAAAAGATTCCGGTCATACCTGTTGAGCGGGGGGGAGATATTACGTTCCACGGTCCGGGCCAATTGGTCGTTTATCCTATCATCGATCTGGTCAAAGCCGGGCTGAATGTGACGGATTACGTGACGAGTCTTGAAGAAATCATGCTGCTAACGGCTTCAGATTGGAATATACCCGCAAAGAGGAACTCCATCAACAGGGGGATCTGGGTTGCGAAAAAGAAACTTGGCAGCATTGGCATCTCTGTTCAACGAGGCGTCACTTTTCACGGCTTTGCGCTAAACGTCAACGTGTCGTTGAAACCGTTTAAATGGATCCATCCATGTGGACTAACCGATGTAGGCGTCACATCCATGGCTCAAGTGCTATCCCAAAAAATGTCTATGAACCCGGTACGAGAGGCTGTAATGCATCACTTTGAAACCGTTTTTGGGTTCGACCTTGTCAGCATTGATGTTAATGACATGAATCATCTTTTACCTGAACAAAGGGGGTTTCAATGAAACTTTCGAGGTCAACATGAAACCAAATCGGGTGGAAGAAAGACAACGGAAGAAACCCCCTTGGCTTAAGCAGAGATTGCCGGCAGGGTTCATATGCGAAGAGGTCGGCACCCTAATAAACAACGCAAAAGTTCATACCGTTTGCCAGGAAGCACAATGTCCCAACATATGGGAATGCTTTTCCCGCAAGACCGCTACCTTCATGATTATGGGCGATCGCTGTTCACGCAACTGTCGGTTTTGTGCCGTAAAACACGGCCCAGACCGTTTCCCGGACCCGGAGGAACCGCACAGGATTGCCGGAATGGTTCAGAATTTGAATCTGGACTACGTTGTCATCACTTCGGTTACCCGAGACGATATTCCTGACGGCGGTGCCTCCTTTTTTGTCCGAACAGTTAAAGAAATCCGTCGAAAGGTTCCAAATGCACTTATCGAGCTGCTAATTCCCGACTTTCAGGGCAATAAAGATGCTCTGAGAAGTATTACCGAAATTCGACCGGATGTGTTAAATCATAACATAGAGACAGTTCCCCGTCTTTATAGCATTGTCCGGCCGGAAGCAATCTATCAGCGTTCCCTTGATCTTTTAAAGCAGGTTGTCACTTATGATTCCACCATTATTGCAAAATCCGGTCTGATTCTCGGTATTGGAGAGCAACCCGAGGAGATTCTCAACACACTAAAGGATCTTCTCCATGCAGGATGTCAATTGGTGAGCATTGGCCAGTATCTACAACCGACTAAAGCCCATCTTCCCGTTGAACGCTATATTCCACCGAAAGAATTCAATGATTGGCGTAAAATTGCTATTGAAATGGGATTTGTCGAAGTGGCCTGCGGGCCGTTTGTCCGGAGTTCCTACCATGCCAAAAACCTCTATCAAGCTGCTAAACCATTTTCAACCCCCTCGAATTGAATTTCCCCACAGTCTTGTCACAGGTTGGACGGAAAATTCGATCACCGTACTGTTCAAATGGGATCTTGGCTTGACAACCTCTGTGTCGGCATTATTTTTGTTGACACAGAAATAAGCTAGTGTGAGACTTAAGCAAATTGTGGCTACGGGAGGTAAAATATTATGACACTTGAACATGTAAATCTTAACATCGATTTGGATAGTGAAGGGTACCTGCGCAACTTTGAAGACTGGAACGAAAAGGTAGCCTGTGCGATGGCCGACAAAGAGGGGGTTTCCCAGGAATGCCCTTTGACCCAGGAAAGAATAGAGATCCTTAAATTCATGAGGGACTACTACAAAAAATTCGAGGCTTTCCCAATACTTCGTGCTGTGTGTAAGAATGTCAAGCAAACAAAAGATTGTCATTATCAGCAATTCCCTGACCCGATAGTCGCATGGAGAATCGCAGGACTGCCAAAACCCACTCCCGAGGTGTTAGCAAAAATCAAACACGACTTTTGATTCAATATACAAGAACCACCTGAATTTTTTACACATTCTGTGGCGGCGTCATTTGTGGGTGCATATGGGGTGCAACAGGGTGCAAGGTGTCAAGCTCATCAACTTCCGATTTAAACTGACCTGGCATCCAATGAGCATATACGTCATAGGTTATTTTTATGCTGCTATGGCCTAACTGATAGCTCACATCACCCACGTTATGACCTTTCATAAGCCTTATTGTGGCATATGAATGTCTCAGGCCATGTATGCGGATTTGACGTAATCCTGCACGCTCTGTGCAGTCATTTAAAGCCTTTCTAATCCAACCCCTGTTAAGCAACTCACCATCGGCCCTTGAAAATACAAACTCGGAAACAGGCATCCCATTTTTCAAGGCATCTCGTTTTTGTGCTGTCCGATGTGCCTTTAAGGTTTCTGTAAGATGTAAGGTCATGTCAACCCGTCTGCGTTTATGGCTTTTAGTGCCTGTCATCCTGCCGTTTCGATAGCTCCGCTTGACCTCGATTTGACGGTTATCAAAATCAATGTCTTTCCATTTTAAAGCCTGAATTTCACCGATACGCATACCGGTTCTTAATGCACATAAGATAGATGGATAATATTCACCGTTCATATAGGTCTGTGCCTGTTCAAGAAAAAGCTGTGATTCTGATTCTGTCAAAGGGTCAATCTCAAACTTTTTCTTTTTGTATTTAAGCGCCAAGTCTCGCATAGGGTTTGATTCAATCAGTTCAAGTTCTACGGCATAGGCC
>Ga0210144_1000477_pt1 | contig 21214 bp, 19 predicted proteins | sample Muzzi_PWA_D2_FD_185532 | JGI IMG/M metagenome (GOLD analysis project Ga0210144, IMG submission 185532) | Wetland microbial communities from San Francisco Bay, California, USA, that impact long-term carbon sequestration - Muzzi_PWA_D2 (SPAdes) | ecosystem: Environmental > Aquatic > Marine >...
GCGGGAAATTCCAGACTGCCGAATGGTCGGTGATCGGGTACCTCGTGAGAGTGCCATCAAGGGCCGTTGTGGGGCGACGGCGTTCGAGCACGAGCGGACGGTCCAGCCGCTGCCGAGGATTGGTCAGTGGAAGGACGATCTCGATCGTCTCCTGGCCTCGAACGAGGCGAAGACCGCTCGCGAGCGCCGGCAAGTTCAAGGTTCACTACGCCAATTTCCGAGGACGAGGCACACGACGTCGTGCTAGTCTTGTAAAGACTGGGTACGGATCTGCGATGACTGAAAGCGACGTTTACAGGAAGCAGACATTCGGCCAGAGGATCGGATTCGGACAGCATCCGGCGCTGCTCGTCGTCGACTTCGTCAGGGGCTTCACCGACCCGGAGGTATTCGGCGGCGGCAACATCGCCGACGCCGTCATGGCGACGGCGCCGCTTCTCGACTTCTTCCGCAGTCACGAGTGGCCAGTCGCTTTCACCCGCATCGTCTATGCCGACGACGGCTCCGACTGCGGCATCTGGTGCGAGAAGGTGCCCCGCCTTCGCGAGTTGACCGAAGCCTCGCCGCAGAGCCAGGTGGTGATGGAACTTGCCCCGGCGCAGGGCGAACTGGTGATCCGCAAGACCCAGGCCTCCGCCTTCTTCGGCACCCACCTCGCCAGCGTGCTTCAATCCAAGGGCGTCGACACCATCGTCTTGGTCGGCTGCACGACAAGCGGCTGCGTCCGCGCCACCGCCATCGATGCCATGAGCTCGAACTTCCGGCTGGTCGTCGCCTCGGATTGCGTCGGCGACCGCGCGCTCGGCCCGCATGAAGCGAACCTCTTCGACCTCGGCCAGAAATACGCCGACGTGCTGACGTCAAAGGAGATCATGGACACGCTCGCGTCGCGCACCGGGAAACGAGAAGGCAGGCAGGCAGGCCGCTGATCGTCAGCCGCTGCGGGAGCCGGCGAAATGGGCGAGCGAGCGCCTCAAGTCTTCGGCGCGGTAGCCGCGTCCAATAACGACGATTGTATTGTCCTCGCGCGAGGGGTCGTTCTCCTGAGGCGGTAGGATCTCGGGCGACTGCACCGTCTTCCGCACGCTCTGAAGGAGAAGACGCCCGGCCGCCGTCCGCACCACTCCCTTCACGCGGAGCACGTCGTCGCCGCGGGCATGCAGTAGCGCCGAGAGCCAGACTGTGAAGGCGGTCCAGTCGACCGACGGATCGATGGCGAGCCGGGTGGGAAAGAGCGGCGCGCCGGACGCGTCGTCCGAAGCGGCGACCGGCGTCGGGAGGACTCCGGCGAAGTCCGGCAGCGGTGCGTCCGAGCCCCTGATGGCGCCGGTGATCGCAGCACCTGGATTGACAACGCGGATTGTCGCGAGCAGATGCGGCAAGCCTGCCTGATCCCCCTCGTCAACCTTGGTGACGATCAGACGGTCGGCAGTCTCGACCTGCCGACGGCCGAGCGGATCGCCCGCAAGATTGCCCAGCGCGTTCACAGCGTCGATCAGAACGATGATTTCGCTCACGACGATGTGGTGGATGAGCACCGGATCGGAACGGATCGCCTCGATAATCGGTCCCGGATCGGCAAGCCCGCTCGTCTCCAGAACGATCCGACCGAAGCGCTCGCCGCCCGAGTCGATTCGGCTCCGCTCGTCGCAGAGGCCGCGGAGGAGGGCGACCAGACCATCCCGCCCTTCGCAGCAGGCGCAGCCGTCGGCGAGAACGACAAGCCTCGCCGCCTTGGAGAGCAGCGCATCGTCGACCGGGGTTCCCGCAGCCTCGTTGACCACGATCACCGCATCCGGGAACCGACCTTCATGGAGTTGATGGCGAAGCCAAGTCGTCTTGCCCGAGCCGAGGAAGCCGCCGAGTATCGTCAGCTTCACCCGACCGTCGCGCGTCTCGGCCAAATCAGTCGGTCTCACCGCCAATGAAGCAGGGGTCGAGCGGATCGACCGGCCGGCCCGCGAGTTTCTCGGCGACCACCCATAGCTCGGCGAGGTCGAGGGCGATCGTCTGGTTGCCGGACAGCGTGCCAACCTGGATGCCGGGCACCTGCGCGCCATCATGCGCGGTCAGGCCATAGGCCGGCAGCACCCTCCCCAAGACCTCGACCCGGCGGAAGCGGGCACGAATTCGGTCATGGGAATCGACCGCTCCGGCTTCCGTCCAGTGGCCGGGCCGAGCCGGATATCCGCAGCTTGCGCACATCAGGACGCCTCTTCGTGAGCGATTTGGCGGGTGGCGGCCGTGGCCGCCGCCCTGTTGAGACATACATAGGTCGGCCGAAGCCGCAACTCAAATCACCTCTGGCCGCTTGCCGCTATCGAACGGATAGCGGCGACGGAAATCCTCAGCGATCTCCTCAAAGGTCATCCATTTGGTGCCGCTGTGCTCGTTGATGTGCTCGATCAACCGCTCGAGCATCAGCAGCACCTGCGGCCGGCCGGAGACATCGGGATGGATCGTAAAGGCGAAGACCGCATAGTCCATCTCACGATAGACCCAATCGAAGGCGTCGCGCCAGAGGTCCTCGACGTCGCGCGGACTGACGAAACCATGGCTGTTCGGCGCCTTCTTGATGAACATCATCGGCGGAAGATCGTCGACGTACCAGTTGGCGCCGACCCCGACGAGATCGATCTCCTTGCCGTGCTTGAGCGGATGCATCCACTCCTCGGCCTTCTTGGAGTAGTCAATGACGTCCCAGCTGTCGCCGACACGGGCGTAGAATGGCTGGAAGTCGCGGTAACCTTGGCTGTGGTCGTACTTGAATCCATATTTCTGGAGGAGCGAGGCGGTCGAGTTCGACATCTCCCACCACGGCGCGACGTAGCCGCGCGGCTTCTTTCCCGTGACCTTCTCAATCAAGTCGACGCACTTCACCAGCACCGCCTCTTCCTGGGTCGGCGTCATCGCAACCGGATTCTCATGGGAGTATCCGTGGGCGCCGATCTCGTGGCCCGCCTCGACGATGGCATCGACCTCACGCGGGAAGCTCTCGATCGAATGACCGGGGATGAAAAAGGTGGTGCGCAGCCCGTACTTCTTGAACAAGCGCAGCAGCCGGATATTGCCGACCTCGCTCGCGAAGATGCCGCGCTGGATGTCGGACGGCGAATCGGCGCCGCCATAGGATCCGAGCCAGCCCGCCACGGAATCCACATCGGCGCCGAACGCGCAAATGATCTCTTTCGCCATTCTTCCCTCTCCCCTTTGCCGACGCCAAGGCTCGCTTTCGCCAACTGCCGAAGCTGAATTGGATCATGGTTCGGTTGAAAAATCCAGAATTTCCTTTATCCTTGATAAGGACTTAGGCGCTTCGTTCGCTATATCCATGCAATATTCATATCAATTGATGCCGGATTTGGATTGACCTTCGAAGCCGATCCGGCGCGACGGAAGCAGGAGACAGGATGCGCGTGCTCACCTCCATCATAGCCGAGATGGCAGGCGACTGCGCCGGAGCGACCGGCGGCGGGCCGCAGGCTCGCACCGCGGCCGCCGCTGCGGGGAACCCATCGGTTGGTGGGCGATGACCGGACCGGCGCAGGACTATTCGGCTTGGGTCGGCCGCAGCGAGGAGCGCCACGATGTCGTGACTTCGGGGCCGCTCGACCGTCTCTCGGCGACACTCGACCGCGACGATCCGCCCCATGCGAGGGGAGACGTTGTCCCGCCGCTCGGCCACTGGCTGTTCTTCCTGCCCAATGCCCGCCAGGCCGAGCTCGGTCCCGACGGCCATGCCAAGCGCGGCGGCTTTCTTCCCCCGGTCCATCATCTACCGCGGCGCATGTGGGCGGGAAGCAGGGTCACGTTTCCCGGCGACATCCGGGTCGGCGATGCCATCGAAAGACGTTCGGCCATCGCTTCGATCAAGGAAAAGGCGGGTCGCGCGAGCCCGTTGGTCTTCGTTACAGTTCGTCATGAGATACGCCGGCCCGCAGAGCCGCCGGCGATCGTCGAAGAGCACGACATCGTCTATCGCGGGTTCGAGGCCGCGCCCCAGGCGAGCCAGCCGGAACCGGCGCCGCACGGGGCTTGGCGGCGGACGCTCGTACCCAACGGCGTCCAGCTCTTCCGCTATTCCGCGCTTACCTTCAACGCCCATCGCATCCATTTTGACCGGACTTATGTCACCGAGGTCGAGGGCTATCCCGGGCTCATCGTCCACGGCCCGTTGATCGCGACGCTGCTCGTTGACCTGATCCGCCGCAAAGCGCCAGCGGCGAGGATCGAAGCCTTCTCGTTCCGAGCAGTCTCGCCACTGTTCGCCGGCAACGAGATGAGCGTCAATGCCGATGCGCCCGGTCCGGACGGGCGCATGAAGCTGTGGGCCGCCAATGCGACGGGAGACCTCGGCGTCTCGGCAGAGGCGACCCTCTCCGGGACGCTTCCGTCGTGAGTCGTCCGCTCGACGGCATTCTCGTAGTCGCCCTCGAACAGGCGATTGCCGCGCCCTATTGCACCCGGCTCCTCGCCGACTTGGGCGCACGCGTCATCAAGGTCGAGCGGCCGGACGGCGGCGACTTCGCCCGCGCCTACGACAAGCGGGCGCGCGGACTCGCCAGCCACTTCGTATGGACGAACCGGTCCAAGGAGAGCCTCGCCCTCGACCTCAAGGTCCCGGCGGCGATCGAAACCGTGAAGACGCTTGCCGCCTCCGCCGACGTCTTCGTCCAGAACCTCGCGCCAGGTGCCGCCGTTCGGCTCGGTCTCGCACCGACGGCGCTCCGGCAGGCCAACCCGCGTCTCGTCACCTGCTCGATCTCCGGCTACGGCGAAGGTGGACCGTTCGGCGAGCGCAAGGCCTACGACCTCCTGATCCAGGCCGAGGCGGGCTTCCTCTCCGTTACCGGCACGAAGGACGAGGTCGCCAAGGCGGGCATTTCTATCGCCGACATCGCGAGCGGCGTCACGGCCTGTAACGCAATCCTCGCCGCCCTCCTGCACCGCCAACGGACGGGGACGGGTGACCATATCGAGGTTTCGATGCTGGAAGCGATGGCCGAGTGGTTGGGGTTTCCAATGTATTTTGCGCTCGACGGCGCGCCATCGCCGCCGCGCACCGGCGCCAGCCACGCCACCATCTATCCCTACGGTCCCTATCCGACGAGCGACGGCGAGATCCTGTTCGGCCTGCAGAACGACCGGGAATGGGCATCCTTCGCCGCCGCGGTGCTCGAACGCGTCGACCTTGCCGAGGACCCGCGCTTCAAGGGCAATGCGGGGCGGGCAGGCCATCGCGACCTACTCGAGCCCATCATTGCCGGCACCCTCGGCGCGCTTACGACTGCGGAAGCGCTTTACCGCCTTGACCGCGCCGGCATCGCCACCGCCCGCGTCAACGACATGGCAGCGCTCTGGGCGCATCCCCAGCTCGCCGCCCGCAACCGCTGGCGCCGCTTCGACTCTCCGGCGGGTCCCTTCCCCGGCCTCCTCCCGATTGGCGGCGAGGGCTGGGAGCCGCGCTTCGATCGGGTGCCAGCGCTGGGTGAACACACCGACGCGATCCTTACCGAACTCGGCCGCAGCGGGAGGAACAAGAACGAGGAAGGCGAAAGCCGGTGATGATCCCGAAGCCTGACCGCCACCAGGAAATGCGCGAGGCGCTCCGCGATCTCTGCAGCAAATTCCCCCCGGAGTATCACCGCACCCATGACGAGAAGGCCTCCTACCCCGTCGAGTTCATAGACGCCCTGACCGAGGCCGGGTGGCTCGCGGCGATGATCCCGGAAGACTACGGCGGATCCGGGCTGGGCCTCACCGAGGCGTCGGTGGTCATGGAGGAAATCAATCGCTCCGGCGCGAATGCTGGCCATTGCCACGGCCAAATGTACAACATGGGCACGCTGCTCCGCCACGGCTCGGAGGAGCAGAAGCAGCGCTACCTCCCGAGGATCGCGACCGGCGAACTCCGCCTCCAATCAATGGCGGTGACCGAGCCGACCACCGGCACCGACACCACCAAGCTCAAGACGACTGCGGCCCTGAAGCGCGACCGCTACGTGGTCAATGGCCAGAAGGTGTGGATTTCGCGGATCCAGCACTCGGACCTGATGATCCTCCTTGCCCGGACAACGCCCCTCGCCGAGGTTCGCCGGAAGTCGGAGGGCCTGTCGATCTTCCTCGTCGACCTCAAGGCGGCGCTCGCCAACGGCCTTACGGCGAAGCCGATCCGCAACATGGTCAACCACGAAACCAACGAGCTGTTCTTCGACAACCTGGAAATCCCGGCGGATAGCCTGATCGGCGAGGAAGGAAAGGGGTTCCGCTACATCCTCGACGGTCTCAACGCCGAACGGACGCTGATCGCCGCCGAGTGCATCGGCGACGGCTACTGGTTCATCGACAGGGTGACCAACTACGCCAGGGAGCGGATCGTGTTCGATCGGCCGATCGGCCAGAACCAGGGGGTCCAGTTCCCGATCGCGCGCGCCTATGTCAACGTCGAGGCCGCGAACCTGATGCGCTTCGAGGCGGCCCGCAAATTCGACGCACATGAGGACTGCGGCGCCGAGGCGAACATGGCGAAGCTCCTGGCCGCCGACGCCTCGTGGGAAGCGGCGAACGCCTGTATCCAGTTCCACGGCGGGTTCGGCTTCGCCGCCGAATATGACGTCGAACGCAAGTTCCGCGAGACCCGCCTTTACCAGGTGGCGCCGATCTCGACCAACCTGATCCTCTCCTACCTGGCCGAGCACGTGCTCGGCCTGCCGCGTTCGTTCTGAGGTCCGTCATGGCGAGCGAGCGGAACCCTGCGATGCGGACTGCAACCGGCCACGAGAGCGCCGACCTCGCCGCCTTCGCGGCAGCTCTCTCCTTCGACGACCTTCCCGCCCCGGTCGTGACGCGGGCAGTGGAGCTTTTCGTCGACTGGGCCGGCTCGGCCTTCTCGGGACGCGGCCAGCGCGCCATCACCATACTCGAGCGCTTCGCCGCCGCGATGGGCCCACCGGCCGGGACCGCGGAGATCCTCACCGCGCGGCGCATGTCGTCACCGCTATTCGCGGCGCTGGTCAATGCCGCGGCCTCGCACATCTCCGAGCAGGACGACGTCCACAACAGCTCGGTCTTTCATCCGGCCGCGGTGGTCTTCCCGGCGGCCCTCGCGGTCGCTCAGGAGTCCGGCGCCTCGGGCCGCGACTTCGTCACGGCCTCAGTCGCCGGCTACGAGGCTGGCATCCGGATCGGCGAGTTCCTCGGGCGCTCGCATTACCGCGTCTTCCACACGACCGGCACAGCCGGCACGGTCGCCGCTGCGGTCGCCACCGGGCGTCTTCTCGGCGTGGGCCCGGCGGCGATGCTCGACGCGATCGGCTCGGGCGGAACGCAAGCCGCCGGGCTTTGGGAGTTCCTCCGCGATGCCGCTGACTCCAAGCAGCTCCACACGGCCAAGGCCGCGGCCGACGGGCTCACCGCGGGGTGGCTCGCCAAGAACGGATTCAACGGCGCCAAGCGCATCCTCGAGGGCGCCCAGGGGATGGCGGCCGGCATGTCGTCAGACGCCGACCCGGCGCGGCTCACCGACCGCCTCGGGACGCGCTGGGCGCTCCTTGAGACATCGTTCAAGTTTCACGCCTCCTGCCGCCATGCGCATCCCGCGGCCGATGCGCTCCTTAGGGCCATCATCGAGCACGAGCTGTCACCGGACGACATCGCCACAATCACCGCTCACGTTCATCAGAGCGCCCTCGACGTGCTCGGGCCGGTGACGGATCCCGTAGCGATCCATCAGGCCAAATTCTCGATGCCCGCCACGCTCGGGTTGATCGCGGTTCACCGGCGGGCCGGCATGGCCGAGTTCGATGGCTTCTTCGCCGACGCGGCGGCGCGCGCCTTCAAGGACCGAGTGCTCATGCGGCTCGACCCGGAGGTCGACGCCGCCTATCCGGGGCGGTGGATCGGCAAGGTCACGGTCGTGACTCGCGATGGTCGCGTCATCGAGGCCCGCGTCAACGAGCCGAAGGGCGACCCGGGCAACACGCTGTCGCATGCCGAGATCGACGAGAAGGCTCGGCAGCTGATCGCCTATGGAGCCGCGGCGGATCCGGTGGAGATCGACGCGCTGATGGATCTCCTCTGGTCGATCGCCGAGACAAAAAGGATCGGCCGCCTCCTCTGAGACGGCCGATCCGGACAACGCGACCAGGCGGCGGGCGAACGTTACGCCGCCCCAGGACCGATCCCGGCTCAGACGCCGATCGGCATATGCTCCGGCGAACGGGTGACCGCTCGCGGCGCGGTCAGCTCCTTCCACGTCGAGAGCGCCTTATTGACCGCCGGGAAGGGGTTGCGGCGAAGCTGCTTGCCGCGGCCCGGCTGCGGCTGGTCGTTCTTGCCATAGGACCACACGACCTCGCCGCGCGAGAGCGTGTAGCGGGCCTGGCCGTTCACCTTCACACCCTCGAAGACGTTGTAATCGATGATCGACTTCTGGTTTGCGGCGGAGATCGTCTTGGACAGCTGCGGATCCCACACCACGATGTCGGCATCGGAGCCCGGCAGGATCGCCCCTTTCTGCGGGTAGATGTTGAGGATCTGAGCGCTGTTGGTTGAGGTCACGGCAACGAACTCGTTCGGCGTGAGCCGCCCGGTCTCGACGCCCTTCGTCCACAGCACCGAGAACCGGTCCTCGAGGCCGCCCGTGCCGTTTGGGATCTTCGTAAAGTTGCCGAGACCGCCCTGCTTCTGCTTGGTCGTGAAGGCGCAATGATCGGTCGCGACCACCTGGAGCGAGCCCGCCGCGAGCCCCGCCCACAGCGAATCCTGGTGGCTCTTGTCGCGGAACGGCGGCGACATCACCCGCCGCGCAGCATGCACCCACTCCTTGTTGAAGTATTCGGTCTCGTCGAGCGTCAGGTGCTGGATGAGCGGCTCGCCGTAGACGCGCATGCCCTTCTGCCGCGCTCGGCGGATCGCCTCGTGCGCCTGCTCGGACGAGGTATGGACGATGTAGACCGGAACGCCTGCCGCGTCGGCGATCATGATCGCCCGGTTTGTTGCCTCGCCCTCGACCTCGGGCGGACGAGAATAGGCGTGACCTTCGGGGCCGGTCACGCCCTCCCGCATGTACTTCTCCTGCAGGGCCGCGACGACGTCGCCGTTCTCGGCGTGGACGAGCGGCAGCGCGCCGAGCGCGGCGCAACGCTGAAACGAGGCGAACATCTCATCGTCGTTCACCATCAGCGCGCCCTTGTAGGCCATGAAGTGCTTGAAGGTATTGATGCCGCGCTCGACCACTTTGGCCATTTCGTCGAAGTGCTGCTCCGACCAGCCGTTGACGCACATGTGGAATGAATAGTCGGACGAGGCCTGGCGGCCGGCGCGCTCCTCCCACTCCGCGAGTGCCGCGAGCATGCCGTCCGGACCTGGAATGACGAAGTCGACGACGAGTGTGGTGCCGCCGGAAAGCGCCGCGAAGGTGCCGCTCTCCCAGGTCTCGGCCGCCGTGGTGCCCATGAAGGGCATCTCGAGGTGGGTGTGGGGATCGATGCCACCGGGCATGATGTAGGCGCCGCCCGCATCGATCACAGTATCGCCCTTGAGGTCGGGGCCGATGGCGGCGATCCTTTCTCCCTCGATCAGGACGTCGGCCTTGTAGGTGCGGTCTGCGGCGACGATGGTGCCGTCCTTGATGACTGTCGACACGGTCAAATCTCCTCTTCCTTATTCGCTATGTTGATCCTGTCAGGCGGCGGCTTCCGGCGGTGGAATGGCGCCCTTCCGTTCGACGATCAGTCGGTAGGACTCGGGCTCGCGGTGCTTGGCGAAGTCGAAGATCGTCTCGCGATAGCGCTTGCCGATATCGAGGTCGCAGCGTGCGGTGATGACCTCGTCCCCGAGCGTCACCGCCTGCGCGACGATCTCGCCGGAGGGCGCGATGATCACGCTCTGCCCCACCATGTTAGAGCCCTCCTCGGTCCCGCACTTGGCCGTTCCAATGACCCAGGTCGCGTTCTGGTACGCGCCAGCCTGCATCGAAAGATGGTTGTGGAAGCTGGTCAAACCGTCAATGTCCGCATGGCCGGTGTGGTCGAAGGGCGTATTGTAGCCCAACATCACCATCTCGACCTGCTGAAGTCCCATCACCCGGTAGGTCTCTGGCCAGCGACGGTCGTTGCAGATGCACATCCCCATCACGCCGCCGAAGCCGCGGAAGACGGGAAAGCCGAGATTGCCCGGTTCGAAGTAGCGCTTCTCGAGATGCTGATGCGTCCGGTTCGGCTGCGGTTCGGCATGGCCGGGAAGATGCACCTTGCGGTACTTGCCAATGATGTTTCCCGACCGGTCGACCAGGATCGATGTGTTGAAGCGGTGCTTCAGACCGTCCTTCACGCAGAGTTCGGCGAAGCCGAGATAGAAGCCTACACTGAGTTTCTTGGCCTCGTCGAACAGCGGCTGCGTGTCCGGCCCCGGCATCGACGGCTCGTAGTAGCTGTCGAGTTCCGCTTCGTCCTCGATCAGCCAGCGCGGAAAGAAGGTGGTCAGCGCGAGCTCGGTGAAGACGACGAGTTCAGCTCCGCGCGCCTTGGCCTCGCGCATCATCGCGATGAGGCGTCTCACCGAGTCCTTGCGGGTCTCGGATTTGGCAATCGGGCCCATCTGGGCCGATGCGGCGTTGACGATCCGGGGCATCTCTCCCTCCCTCCTTGGCCAGCTAATACCGCTCCAAGGCGGCATGATACCGATAAATCTCGGTGTGGTCGGCGTCGCCGCCGAGCGCGACGGAAGCCGACGCCCAGAGTTCGGCGGCCCGTGCGGCGCCATCGGCAGCAAGGCCCAGCTCCTCCGCGAGGTCTGCGGCGATGCGCAGGTCCTTCGCCATCAGAGCCATCGCGAAACCCGAGGCGAAGCTGCCCGACAGGATGAAGGGCTTCATCTTGACCTCGGTGGAGTTGTTGCGGCCGGTCGAGGCGTTGAGCACGTCGACCAGGATGCCAGGGTCGACGCCGCAACGCCCCGCCACGAGCGCCGCCTCGCAAGCAGCCTGCAGCCCGGCCGCCGACACATAGTTGTTGAGCGCCTTGCAGGCATGGCCGGACGCGCGAACTTCTCCGACTTTGGCTTCCGTCATCGACGTCTTGCCTCCCTGTACCTCGCGGCCTTGCCGCTTCGGCCCTCAGCGCCGATCACGCGCTCGATCTCCACGGCTGTGGCAAGGAGCTTCTCATCTTCGCCGTGGCTTCCCGAGACAAGCAGGCTCGTCGGCATGCCTGCAGCGTCCCTGCCGTTCGGCATCGCCACGCCGCACAGGTCGAGGATATTGCCCGGCATGGTGTTGCGCAGCGAAAGCAGATTGACGCGATGGAAAGCGTCGTCGCTTGCCTCGAGCGGTGCCACCTCGGGCGCCGTGATCGGTGTCGTCGGCCAGGCGAGCAGCGACCCGTTCATCTGTTTGCTGAGCGCCGCCTTGAGATCCGCCCGCCCGCGCTGAATCGACAGCAGGTCATGCGCCGACATCCGCTTGCCGTCCATCATCCTGCGGACCACGCGCCGATCTATCTCTCCGACGCGCTCGCCGTCGATCAGTTCCCTGAACTCGCAATACGCCTCTGCCGCCGTCAGCGTGCCGTGCCGCGCAGTCATTTCGACGATCGCGTCAAGGGCGTCGACCCTCTCCCGCCGGATCGCTACGCCGGCGGCCGCGAGTGCCGCGAGAGAGCGCTCGAAGGCGTCCGCCACAGCGTCCTCGAGGTCGACCGTAACAAAGTTGGTCGGCACCAGGAGCGTCGTCTGGGCGAGATCGGCGCGCAGGAGCTCGAAACCTATCGCGCCGCGGAGCGCGCTGTCGAGCATTATGCAGTCTTCGACCGAACGCGCGAGCGGGCCGACGGTGTCATAGCTCCGCGCCAAGGGGACGACCCCGGTCAGGTCCATCCGCCCGTGGCTCGTCTTGTAGCCGGCCACGCCGTTGTAGGATGCCGGGATGCGCACCGATCCGCCGGTATCCGAACCGACGGCGCAGGGCAGCAGCCGCGCCGCCACCGCCGCCCCGCTGCCGGACGACGAGCCGCCGGGTGAACGGGCAATCGTGCGGCTGTTCGGGTTGACCGGCGTGCCGTAGTGGGGGTTGAGGCCGAGGCCCGAATAGGCGAGCTCGGTCATGTTGAGCTTGCCGAGCGTTACCATGCCGATCTTCGCCGCATTGGCGGTCACGCCGCAGTCCCTGGTCTTGATGGCGCCGTCGCCAAGCACCTTGGACCCGGCCCTGGTCGGCGCGCCGGCGACGTCGAAGAGGTCCTTCCAGCCGATCGGCACGCCGTCGAGCGCCGACAGCGGTCTGCCCTCGCGGTAGCGGCGCTCGGCGGCCGCGGCCTCCCGCCGGGCGCGCTCGGGCATCACCGTGATGAAGATGTTGTCGGCCAGGCTGCTCTCGATCCGCTCGAGAAGGCACTCGACCACCTCGACCGGCCCTGCCTCGCCTGCCCGGTAGGCCAGCGCAATCCCCATTCCGGTGCGATCTGCGATACGTTCTATATCTGCCACATCCCACTCCTGCTCGCCGTGAAGGAACGCCGTCCGTACACACAAACACCTCCCTTCGCGCACGACACATCCGTCGTGCGCGGGTCATCACCGTCGCTCTTGTGTGCCCGTTCTCTGATCAGTCGCGCCGCGACCGGGCCATGCCCGGGCGCTCACTTCCTGCTCTCACCCTTCTCCGGCCAGCCTTCTCCTGCTCAAGCCTCAGTTCGATGCGTCGAAATCGAAGTCGGCCGCCGCGCCCGTATCAATCTCGGCGAGGGTATGGACATCGGCCGCCTTCCAGCTCGCGACCGCCCGATCGCCATGGACGACCGGTTCGGCGGAATAATCGCGGTCGGTGACGTTGGCGACGAACAATCCGTTGCCGATGTCGAGCGTCACCTTGACGTAGCTCCCCTGATATTCCGTCGCGGTCACCGCCCCGGCGATTTCGTTGATGCCCTTGCCCGCCAAGTCCGACGCCTGCCTGGCCAGCCGGACGTGGTCGCGGCGGACCGCGATCGAGATCGGCTGACCGTTGGCCGGCGGGGGACCATCCAGGGGAAACTCGAAGATCGATCCGCCCGAGGCCCGCAGACGGACGAGTCCGCCGGCGTGCCCCTCGACGAGTCCGGTGAGGACGTTCTGCCCGCCCATGAACCGCGCCACGTAGGGCGTCTTGGGGCGGTTGAAGATCATCTCGGCGGTGTCGGCCTGGTCGATGCGCCCGGTGTCCATCACCACCACCATGTCGGCGAGCGCGATCGCCTCCGGCTGGGTGTGGGTTACGTGCACGAAGGTGATGCCGAGTTCAGTCTGCAGGCTGCGTAGTTCGCCACGCATCCGAAGCCTGAGAAACTCGTCGAGCGCCGATAGGGGCTCGTCGAGGAGCAACACCTCCGGATTGGTTATCAGCGAGCGGGCGAGCGCGACCCGCTGCTGCTGGCCGCCGGAGAGCTGAGACGGCATGCGATTGCGGAACTGATCGAGCTGGACGCGCTTCAGCATCTCCTCGACACGGTCGCGGCGCTCCGCTTTGCCGACTCCCCGCATCTTCAAATAGAAGCCAACGTTGTCAGCGATGCTCAGATGCGGGAAGAGCGCGTAGCTCTGGAACATCATCGCGGTGCCGCGCTCGACCGGCGACTTCCCGGCCACGATCTTGTCACCGATGTAGATCTGGCCCGAGGTAGGGGGCTCGTGGCCGGCGATCATACGCAAGATCGTCGTCTTGCCGCAGCCCGACGGCCCCAGCAGGCAGCAGTACGAGCGGTGCGGGATGGTCAGGTTGATATTCTGCACGGCATAGGAATGGCCAAATTTCTTGGTGATGTCGACGAGCCGAATCTCTCCGGTCTTCTGCTGCCCGGCCGGCGTCGCCGTATTCGCTTGCGCACTGCTCATTGTGTCTAACGTGACCGCCTGCGTTGAATGATGATGATGGAGGAGAGCGCCAGCGCGATGACGATGAACGAGACCACGGTCGTCACCGTGCCGAGGGCGTAAAGTGCCGGTGACGTGACGTTGGTGGTCATCGTCCAGATTTCGAGGGGCAGCGTGTTCTTGGTGCCGACCGTCAGCCAGCTCCGCGGGAACTCGTCGTAGGACAGCGTGAAGCCGAACAGCGCGACGGCGATCATGCCCGGGAAGACGATCGGGATGACCACCGCCTTCACCGTCTGCCATTTGCTGGCACCCAGGTCGTAGGCCGCCTCCTCATAGGAGGGGTCCAGCCGGCCGAGGATGGCGAACATAATGAGCAGGCCGAAGGGCAGCGCCCAGGTGAGATGGGCGCCGAGCGCCGAACTGTACCAGGCGGCGGACAGGCCCAGAAAGCGGAAGGTGACGAGGATGCCGATTGACAGCACCAGCCCGGGCACGATCAGGCTCGCGATCGCCGTGTAGAAGATCACCCCCGAGCCGGCGAAGCGGCGGCGGAAACCGAAGCCCGCGGTTACCGAGATCAGCACCGTCAGGACCATCACCATGAGCGCCAGGGGCAGCGACCGCGAGAACGCACCCATGACGTCGCCTACGCGGCGCGGGTTGAACAGTTCGTCGAACCACATCAGCGACGGATCGCGGAGCGGGAAGACCAGCGCCGCCGACGGCCCCTGGAACGAAAGGATCAGGATCGCGATCATCGGTCCGTAGAGGAAGATCACGAACAGGGTGAACAGCGCCGCGAGAACGTAGAACGTCCAAGGCCGGGATCCGTAGGAGGGCAATGCGGACATCTTATTTCACCAGTTCTTTGCGCACGTCGACCAGACGGAAGATCGACGCGGCGATAAGCAGCACGATGATCAGCAGGATCACGGCGCTCGCCGCGGCGCGCGGGTAGTTGAGGAACTGCAGATCGTTGAAGATGCCTGTCGTGGCCGACCCGGAAAGACCGCCGCTCATGACCGAGACAACGAAGAAATCGCCCATCACCAGCGTCACCACGAAGAGGGCGCCGAGCGCGATTCCGGTCTTCGACAGCGGCAAGACGACGTTCCAGATCACACCCCAGCGCGTCGCGCCGGCATCGACCGCAGCCTCGAGCAGCGACTTGTCGATGCGCGCCATCGAATTGAAGATCGGCACGATCATGAACAGCGTGAACAGGTGGACATAGGCGACCACCACGGAGAAGTCCGAGTAGAGAAGCCAGTCGAGCGGCTCTGCGATGATGCCGCTTTGGAGAAGGGCCGTATTGATCAGGCCTTCCTTGCCGAGGACCGGCCGCCACGAGATCATGCGAATGATGTTCGACGTCCAGAAGGGCACCGTGCAGACCAGGAAGAGGCCGATCGCCGTCAACAGGTTCCGGACATGGAAGACCAGGAAATAGGCGACCCAGAAACCGAGGACGAAGGTAATCGCCAGCACGATGAGAGTGAACTTCACCGTCGAGAGGTAGAGCGACCACGTCGTCGGGTTGGTGATGAGGTCGATGTAGTTCTTGAGCGTGAACTGCGGGACGATGCCGACCAGCATCTGGTAGCGGAAGAAGCTGACCAGTACGACCAACGCCACCGGCACCACGAAGAACAGCAGCATCACCAGGGTCAGCGGCGTGACCTGGAGATAGGTCGAAAGCAGGGACTTCTGGTTCGCTTCTGGACCGGGGGTCATTCACGCACGTCCTTCATTCTCAGGCTCCCGCCTCCTTTCGGAGGCGAACATTGCAGGGAGCGGCGGCGGCCGCCGCTCCCCCTTGGCTTTGGTTCGTAGAGCCGGCTACGCGGCGTTGAACTCGTTCCACTTGGCGAAGAGGAACTCGGCCTCGTCCATGAGGTTGTTCCACACGCCGACCTTGGAGAAACGTTCCTCGAAGGAACCGCCGTCGCGGATCTCGCCGGTGGAGTTGGTCTTCTCCCCGGTCGGGCTGGTGATGTCGGCGGTTGCCGGCTTGCCCTCGTAGAAAAAGCCCCATTCGTTGGCGTCGAGGAACTTCTTCGCCGTCTCAGGCACCGAGATGTAGTAGCCCTGCTTGGCGATGAAGCCGCCGACCCAGCCGGTGACGTACCAGTTGAGGTACTCGTAAGCGGCGTCGAGCTTGATGCCTTCGAGGTGACCCATCAGCGCGAGGCCATTGCCCCAGCCGCGATAGCCTTCCTCAAGCGGCTGGTACACGCAGTTGATCCCCTGCGTGCGCACCGCCGTCACCGCCGGCGACCACATCGACTGGATGACCACCTCGCCCGAAGCCATCAGATTGACCGACTCGTCGAAGGTGTTCCACAGCGCGCGCCAGTGGCCGGCCTTCTTGAGCTCGATGAGCTTGGCGATGGTCTGGCTCAGCTCGTCCTGCGTCGGGTTGCCCTTGTCGGCGTATTTCACGAAGCCGGCCGACTCGCAGGCCATGATCGCGTCCATGATGCCGATGGTCGGGATGTTCTGGATCGCGGCCTTGCCCTTGAACTCGTCCGACAAGAGATCACCCCACTTCGCGATCGGCCGGTTGATCAGATCCGGACGGATGCCGAGCGTGTCGGCGTTGAAGACGCCGGGCATGAACGTGGCCCACTCGGTCGGTCCGTCGTGGAACGTCGTGCCGTCGATCGCATCGCGATACATGTACTCGTAGGGCGAGTCGCCCTCGCGCGACACCGGCTTGCCGCCGAAGGTGCCCTCCTTGTAGAGCGGCGTGACCTTGTCCCACAGATCGATCTTCTTGACGGCGACCGCCTGGGTGACGCCGGTCGGGACGAAGACCTTGGTCTGCCAGATCTCGGCATCGGCGATGTCGATCGACGCTGGATCCTGGATCATGCGGTTGGTCAGGCCCGGATGATCGGTCACCGACATCTCGACCTTGAAGCCGAGGTCGAGGGTCGCCTGGCGGGCGATGTCGGCGATGGTCGAATAGGACATGCCGGTGTGGTTGAGGGTGATGTCCTTGATGCTCTGTGCCCAAACTGTCGGGAAGCCGGTGACTGCCGTCGCTCCGGCAATCGCCGCGCCGCCTTTCAGCACGGAGCGCCGAGAAACCGACTTTTTCAGTAGTCTGGTTGCCTTCGTCATGTCATTGTCCCCTTCTGCCTGCGTTACAATGCCTGCCAAGTCCTGGTGCCGGGCGAAACGCCCGGTACCGCGAATGCCGCGCACCTATAAGGCCATCCTTGCCCTCAGGGCGATTGTCGCGTCCTCATCGAGCGCCCATTCGTAGCCGTCGTCAACCTCGCGCAGCACCACGCCATATGCGCTGCGCGCATGCTCGGCGTCGATAAAGCCGTCGAGCACATCGTCGAGAACCTTTCGCGGATCCCGCTCAAGCGGGACCCCATAGCCGCCGCCCACCGGCGAATAGTAGGTGATGACATCGCCGATCTCGGTCCGGAGCCCGGAGAACTTCGCCGGTAAATACTGGACCTCGCCGGTGGACGTCTTGGTCAACGCAACCTTGCTGCAATGGCCAGGTTGACCGCCGAAGATGCCCCAGGGCACGTCTTCGTTGCGGTCGGACTCGTGGGTCATGAAGCCGGGTGACAGGTAGCGCTGCGACTTGACGACGCCAGCGCCGCCACGGAACTTGCCGGCTCCCGGAGGCACATCGTCGCGCACCTCATAGCGGTCGCAGATCAACGGCAAGTGCATCCCGAGATCCTCGAGCGGATTGTTCCGCGTGTTCCGCATCAGCTCCTCGACCGTGTCCGGACCATCCGAAAGCGGCCGGCCGCCCATGGACGCCTCGTTCACCTCGAGGAAGACCCAGTAGTCGCCGCCCGGCCGCACGCCGGAATAGGCGGCGAAGGAGAGCACCGCGGCGTTGCCAGCCGTGCATTTGTCCGGCAGCACCGGGGCAAGCGCCTTGATGATCAGATCGACCAGCCTCTGGATCTGGGCGAAGCGCGCCTCCGCCGCAGCCGGTGCGATCGGATTGAAAATGCTGCCGGGCGGCGACGCGACCGTCACCGGGCGGAACGAGCCTTCGTTCTGCGGGATGTATTCGGCGTGCGTATAGGTGTCGAGAAGCAGAGCGCGGAAGGCGAAGTAGCAGGCCACCTTCGTCGAGCCGTCAAAGGGTACATTAAAGGCCGTCGGAACCTGCGGCGCCGATCCGGTGGTGTCAACCTCGACCCCGTCACCCCGCACCCGCACGGTCACCTTGAGCGGGAGATGGACGCCTCGGTTGCGGCCGTCGTCGTCGAGGAAGCCTTCGGCGACATAGTCGCCGTCCGGAATCGTGGCGATCTCCCGGCGCAGCATCGCCTCGGTGTAGTCCATCAGCTGCCGCGTCGCCTGCAGCACGGTGTCCTTGCCATGGGTGGCCAGAAGCTGCGTGTAGCGCTGAACGCCAAGCTCCGCGGCGGCGATCTGCGCCTCTAGGTCGCCCATCACCAGGCTGGGGACGCGTGTGTTGTCACGAATATACTTCCACAGCGCCTCGTTCCGGACACCCTCGTTGAAGAGCTTCAGTCCGTTGAGCAGCATGCCCTCGGCGAACACGTCCGGAATGTCGATGACGAGCCCCGGAGTCGCGGCGCCGATGTCGACGTGGTGGGCGGTATTGGCCGAGAAGCCGACCAGCTCGCCCTCGAAGAACACCGGCATGACGATCGCGATGTCCGGAGAGTGGCTGGCGCCATAATAGGGGTGATTGTGGACCACGCAGTCGCCCGGCTTCCACTGGTCGAGCGGCACGCTCTTGTCGATGCCGCGGAGGTAGCCCGGCAGCGATCCGACGTGCATCGGCGTCGAATCGGACTCGCACAGAGTGTTGAAATCGCGGTCGAAGAGACCGGCGCCGAGGTCCTGGCTCTCGCGGATGATCGACGAATAGCTCATCCGATGGAGGACGTTGCCCATCTGCTCGGCGATCGAATGAAGCGCACCGCCGATGACCTGCAGGCTGACCGGATCGACTTCCTTCACCATGCGCCTCTCTCAATCCCGCTTGATGAGCATGTCGCCAAAGGCCATGACCGTCGCGCGGTAGCCGGGCGGCACCATCGTCGTCGAATTGTGCTGCACGATCAGCGCCGGCCCCGCGACGACGTCGCCGGCCAACAGCTTGCCGCGATCGTAACGCGACGTCTCGATCGCCTCACCATTGTCAAACACCGTTCTCCGTCGATAAAGCTCCGCTTCAGCCGGATTCCGACGGCCGCCGTGCCCGAGCTTCGGCGCCTCGAGCGGGTCGACCGCAACCACCGCCACCACGCGAAGCGTCACCATCTCGCAGAGCTGGTCGCGGAATGCGTGCCCGTAGACCTGCTTATGGACCCCGTAGAAATCGTCGATCACTGCGGCTGCGCTCGCCTTGTCGAGCGGCCCATCCGGAATGTCGGCCCGGAGCTCGAAGCCTTGCCCGACATAACGGCACTCGGCGATCTGACGGAACCGCCGCCGCGCCGCAGGAATGCCGTCGGCTTCGAGCTGGCGGTGGGCGCGCTCGACCAGGTCGGCGAGCACGGCGTTGACCCGAGCGAAGTCCGCCTCGCCTGCCGAATCGAGCACCAGGAGCGTCGAGTGGGTGTATTCGTACTGGAGGTCGGTGACGAGCAGCCCGGTCGCCGCCGTGATGCCGGGATGCACCGGCGATATCACGTCGCGGGCCGAGATCGCCTTGGCCAACGACACCGAATGAAGCGGGCCGGCGCCACCGAAGCCCATCAGCGTGAAGTTGCGGGGGTCGACGCCCTTCGCCACCGAATTGGCGTTGATTGCCAGCGCCATGTTGTTGTTGACGATCTTGAGAACGCCCAAGGCCGCCTCCTCGACCGACATCTTGAGCGGCCCGGCAATTTTTTCGCGGATCGCCCTCTCCGACAGCGATGCATCGATGGTGAGATCGCCGCCGAGGAAGTGCTCCGGGTCGAGGCGGCCGAGGGCAACCTGGGCGTCGGTCACCGTCGGCTCCACGCCGCCCTTGCCGTAGCAGGCCGGCCCGGGCTCGGCGCCCGCCGACCGCGGGCCGACTCGGAAGGCACCGCCCGGATCGATGTAGGCGATCGATCCGCCGCCGGCCCCGATCATGTCGATGTCGATCATCGGCACGAGCACCGGCAAGCCCGCGACCTCGGTATCGCGCGGGTTCTTGATCCGCAGCTCGCCGTTCTCGATCACGCTTATGTCGGCGGAGGTACCCCCGATGTCGATGGTGATCAGGTTGCTGTTGCCGCAGTTCACACCGGTCCAGCGCCCGCCGATGACACCGCCGGCGGGGCCCGACATGAGAAGACCGATCGGCAATTCGCTCGATTTCTCGATGGTCGAAATGCCACCGTTCGATTGCATTACCCGCACCATGGCGGCGATGCCGTTGGCACGGAGCCGTTCATCGAGACGCTTCAGGTAGGCGGAGGTCTGCGGGCCGATATAGGCGTTCATTGCCACGCTCGAAAAGCGCTCATACTCGCGGATCGTGTTCACCACGTCCGAAGAACAGCTCACGAAAGCGTCGGTGAGTGTCGAGGACACGATCTGCTTCGCCCGCAACTCGTGCTCGTTGTTGAGGAAGGAGAAGAGGAACGCGACAATGACCGCATCCATGCCGCGCTTGGCGAAGAGTTCCGCCGCGCGCTTCACCTCGTCCTCGTCGAGAGGGACCTCGACCCGGCCGTCGGGCGGCATGATCCGCTCGGTCACCGGTATCCGGTTCCGCCTGCGGACGAGCGGTTTCGATTGCCACGGGAGGTCGAACTGGAGCGAGAAATTATGCGGCCGCTTGTGCCGTGCCATGTGGAGGATGTCGCGAAAGCCGCGGGTCGTGATCATCCCAACTTCGGCGCCGGCACGTTCGATCACCATGTTGGTGGCAACGGTGGTGCCGTGGAAGACGGAATCGATCGCGCTTGGCTCGATCCCGGCAAGGCCGCACACCTTGATGATGCCGTGGATGACCCCCTCCGACTGGTCGTGCGGGGTGCTCGGCACCTTGGTGACCACGACCGCGCGCTCCGAGCCGGTCCGCTCAAGGACGACGTCGGTGAAGGTGCCGCCGACGTCGACGCCGACGCGGATCATGCCCGAGTCTCCGGCTCGGCGTCCGCCCCATGACGACGCAGGAACGCGAAAACGAACGCAACCTCAATCATTGATCCGGAAGGCCCTGCACTCATCTCGGCCCTCAATGCTAGCCAACCATAACCACTAGCAGGCCTGCTGAAAAAGGATTTTGGACGTGAGTCTCGCGCAAAATCGATTCTCCATCACCCGGTTCGGCGGAAATTTGATTCAAGAAACGGCAGGGATCGCAATGCCGTTTGCGCGTCCGTGGCGGTCGACCTGTCCGATTCCGACTTTTTCAACACCCTGCTAG
>Ga0210144_1000478_pt1 | contig 21202 bp, 23 predicted proteins | sample Muzzi_PWA_D2_FD_185532 | JGI IMG/M metagenome (GOLD analysis project Ga0210144, IMG submission 185532) | Wetland microbial communities from San Francisco Bay, California, USA, that impact long-term carbon sequestration - Muzzi_PWA_D2 (SPAdes) | ecosystem: Environmental > Aquatic > Marine >...
GACCGCGGCCGGTCGCGCTGACGACGCTGCGCAAAGCGGCCGCCGTGCTTCCCGCCGCGGCGGCCTCGCAGCTGCGCCGCACCGGCAGCGTCGACGGCACCGCCGAGATCGACGGCCGCGGGTCGATCTACGCGGCGCGCCGCTCCGGCGACGCCGTGGTGCTGGTAACCCGCCCCGACCTGGTCAGCGACGACGACTTCCGCCGCTACCTCGCCGCGCTGTCGATCGCCAGCGGCGCGGCGGCCCTGCTCGCCGCCGCGGTCGCGGCGCTGCTGGCACGGCGGCTGAGCGGGCCGCTGCGGCGCCTGTCGAGCGCGGCCGGCGAGCTGGCCGCGGGCTCGCACCCCGAGCCGGTGCCGCGCGGGGGGGCCGAGGAGATCGATCAGCTCGCCGCCTCCTTCAACGAGATGGCCGAGCAGCTCGAGCGGGCTCGCGACGCCGAGCGGTCGGTGCTGCTCTCCGTCTCCCACGACCTGCGCACGCCGCTCACCTCGATCCGCGGCTATGCCGAGGGCATCGAGGACGGCACGGTCGCGCCGCGCGAGGCGGCCGCCGTGGTCGGCCGCGAGGCGGAGCGGCTGGAGCGGCTGGTCGGTGACCTGCTGGCGCTGGCGCGGTTGCGGCAAGGGGTGCTTGAGGTGCGGCGCGAGCAGGTCGACCTGCGCGTCGTCGCGCGCGAGGCCGAGGAGCGGTTGCGGCCCCGCGCCGTCGAGAGCCGTGTGGAGGTCCGGGTCGAGGGCGATGCGGCTGCGGCGACCGCCGACCACGGCCGCACCCTCCAGGTCGTCTCCAACCTTTTGGAGAACGCGATCCGGGTCAGCCCGGAGGGCGGCGAGGTGACGCTCTCGGTCCTCCCGGGCGAGGTCCAGGTCGCCGACCAGGGCCCGGGCATCCCCGAGGAGGAGATCCCGCGCGCCTTCGAGCGCTTCCGCCTTCGGGCCCGCGCCGGCCGCGGCTCGTCGCAGGGCGCCGGCCTCGGCCTGGCGATCGTCCGCGAGCTGAGCGAGGCGATGGGCGGGAGCGTGACGGTGGAGAATCTCCCGGCCCGTGGCGCCCGATTCACGGTGCGCTTGCCGGCCTGAGCGCTACCCTCCCGCGACACCCCAATGGGCACTATCACCTCAGAGCATGCGACGGTCCCGGCGGAGGCAGCCGAGCCGGTCGTGCCGCGCCGCTCGCCGCTGCGGGCGGCGATCAAGACCGGGCGGCCGCACGAGTGGATCAAGAACATCCTGGTCTTCGCGGGGCTGCTGTTCTCGGGCAAGTTCAACCAGCCGTACGAGGTGCTGGAGGCGACGCTCGCCTTCGTCTCCTTCTGCGCGATCTCCAGCGCCGGCTATTTCGTCAACGACCTGATCGACGTCGAGCTAGACCGCAGGCACCCGAAGAAGCGCTTCCGGCCGCTGGCGGCGGGCGAGCTTTCCGAAGGGGCGGCGATGACGATCGCGCCGTTGCTCGCCGCCGGGGCGATCGCGCTCGCCTTCGCCACGGTCAACTGGCAGGTCGGGCTGATGGTGGTCGGCTACGGGGTCGCCCAGGTCGCCTACAGCCTCGGCCTCAAGCAGGTCGTGATCATCGACGTGATGACGCTGGCCGGGCTGTTCATCCTGCGGGTTGCGGCCGGCGCCAGCGCGGTCGACGCGCAGGCGTCCGAGTGGCTGATCCTCTGCACCGGCATGCTCGCCGCTTTCCTCGGCTTCACCAAGCGCCGCCAGGAGGCCGTCTCCGAGCTGCATCAGGGCACCTCGACGCGGCCCGTGCTCGAGCACTACTCGTTGCCCTTCCTCGACCAGATGGTCTCCCTGGTCACCACCGGCACGGTGCTCAGCTACGCGATCTACACCGTCAACTCGCCGCTGATCGGCAGCCGAATGATGCTGACCATCCCTCCCGTGGTCTACGGCATCTTCCGCTACCTGTACCTGATCTACGACCGCTCCGACGAACGCTCGACCGCCGCGATCGTCGCCGAGGACAAGGGGATGATCGCCGCCGGCGCCAGCTTCGCGATCATCGCCTTCCTCCTCCTCTACGTCTTCAAGTGAGCGGCCGGCCGCCGCCCGCCGAGGCCGCGCAGGTGCGGGGCGTGCATATGAGGCGGCGCCTCGTCGCGGCCGGTGTCGTGCTGGCGGTGCTCTTCACGCCGCTGTGGATGCTCTCCGCCTCGGCCTCGAAGAAGCTGCGCACAGCGCGGATCAGCAGCGGCGTCCGTGCCCTGCTGCGCGGCGAGCAGGCCGTCCTACGGGCAGACCGGGAGCGCCGAGCGATCGAAGCGCGGCTGCCGCAGGCGCCGATCCTCCGCGAGGCGCCGGGCGCCGGGCGCGAGGTGGCGCTCACCTTCGACGACGGGCCCGGCCCCTACACCGAAGAAATCCTCGACATCCTGATCCGCCATCGGGCGCCGACGACCTTCTTCCCGGTCGGGCTGGCGATCGACGAATACCCGGACGAGATCCGCCGCGAGGCGGAAGCCGGCTTCGCGATCGGCGACCACACCCAGGACCACGTGAAGGTGGCCGGCCTGCCGCCCGCCGAACAGGAATCCCAGCTGCTCGATCAGGCCGCCGACCTGCAGCGGCTCGGCGTGCCCTTCCCACGCCTCTTCCGGCCGCCCTTCGGCGAGTACGACGCGAACACGCTGAAGCTGCTGCGCCGCGAGAAGATGCTGACGGTCCTCTGGACGGTGGAGACCGCCGACTACGAGCGTCCCGGCGAAGAGGCGATCCTCCAGCACGTGCTCGAAGAGGTCCACCCGGGCGCGGTCGTCCTCCTTCACGACGGCGGCGGCGACCGCTCCGAGACGGTCACAGCGCTGCCCAGGGTGATCGAGGAGCTGCGCGCCCGCGGCTACCGGCTGGTCACCGTCCCCCAGCTCGTCCTCGACGACTCCCGGTGAGTGGAGGCGCGCTCAGCCCTCGACCGGCAGGTCGGAGCGCAGCTCGACCTTGCCCTCGCGCCGGAACTGGAGGTCGATCGTCTCGTTCTTTCGGTAGGTGCCGAACAGACCCAGGTACATCGCCAGCCAGCGGCCGGCGCCGACCTTCTCCTTGACGATCTCGCGGCGGAAGACGATCTCGCCGGCGCGAACGTCGTAATCGACCCCCTCGCGCTGCTCGACGCCGTTGACGAAGACCGCGTAGGGGGCCTCCGCGCCGGCCGGCAGCTTCACCCGCCGCCCGGCCGCGTAGCTGCCCTTGGGGATCTCGGTCTCCTTATCGCCCATCTCGCGCCTGGCGAGTTACTCCCCCATACGGGGAGGAAGTCGCCAATCATCGGCTCGCTCCTTGCGCCAGAGTCTCGCGCACCAGCTCGAACGGCGTCTCGTAGTCGGTCGGGTCCAACTCCTCCCGCTTCACCCCGCCCCGGTACGGCACGAACGTGCCGTCCCCGCGCACGTCCACCCCGGCGACCGGCTTGCGCAGCAGACCCTTGCCGCTGAGCTGCAGGCGAGCCTGTACCTGCTGCCTCGGCTCGAACCGCCGCAACATCGATGCGGGCCCCACCGGCCCCTCGGCGCGGATCGCCAGCGCCCGCTCCCGCATCGCCGCCACCGCCTCCCCCAGGTCGTCGAAGCCGTCGTGCTCGACGTCCGAGCCGTGCCGGACCGTCAGCTTCCAGCTGGACACGCGACGGGCCGCTACGCCCCGCGCCGTGGCCGTTTCGGCCGCCGCGCCGGCGGCCCGACGATTTTTTCCGGCCCCTCGCGATCGCCGACCGCGACGTAGTCCCGGTCGCGATAGCCCGTGTAGATCTGTCGCGGACGGGCGATCTTCTGCTCGGGGTCTTCGTGCAGCTCCATCCACTGAGCGACCCAGCCGGCGGTGCGCGGGATCGCGAAGATCACCGTGAACATGTCGGTCGGGATCTCCAGCGCCTCGTAGATGATCCCCGAGTAGTAGTCGACGTTCGGGTAGAGCTTGCGCGAGGTGAAGTAGTCGTCGTCGAGCGCCCGTTTCTCCAGCTCGCGGGCGAGCTCGACCAGCGGGTTGTACTCGGTCGCCTCGAAGACCTCGTCCATGTGCTGTTGGATGATCCGCCCCCGCGGGTCGAAGTTCTTGTAGACGCGGTGGCCGAAGCCCATCAGTTTCTCTTCGCGTCCCTTCACGCGCTCGAGGAAGCCGGGGATGTTGTCGACCGACTCGATCCGCCTCAGCATCCGCAGCACCGCCTCGTTGGCGCCGCCGTGCAGCGGCCCATAGAGCGCCCCGACCCCGGCCGCCACCGCGGAGTAGGGGTCTACGTCAGAGGAGCCGACGCCGCGCACTGCGCTGGTCGAGCAATTCTGTTCGTGGTCGGCATGGAGGATGAAGAGCACGTCGAGCGCCCGCGCCAGCCGCTGGTCCGGCTCGTACTTGACCTCGGTCTTCTTGAACATCATCGAGAGGAAGTTCTCGGCGTAGCGCAGGTCGTTGTCGGGGTAGACGTAGGGCAGCCCCATGTTGTGGCGGTAGGAGAAGGCGGCCAGGGTCGGCACCTTCGCGATCAGTCGCACCGCCGCCATGTAGCGCTCTTCGGGGTCGTCGATCTGCTTCGCGTCGGGATAGAAGGTCGAGAGCGCGCCGACCCCGGCGAGCAACATCCCCATCGGGTGCGCGTCGTAGCGGAAGCCCTCGAAGAAGTTCTTGAGATCCTCGTGGACGAAGGTGTGGTGGGTGATGTCGTAGGCCCAGCGGTCGAGCTGCGGCCCGGTCGGCAGCTCGCCGAAGATCAGCAGGTAGGCGACCTCGAGGAAGCTGGAGCTCTCGCTGAGCAGCTCGATCGGGTAGCCGCGGTGTTGGAGGATCCCCGCCTCGCCGTCGATGTAGGTGATCGCAGAGCGGCAGGAGGCGGTGTTGGTGAAGGCCGGGTCGTAGGACATCAGGCCGAATTCGTCCTCGGAGACTTTGATCTGGCGCAGGTCCATGGCCCGTACGGTGCCGTCCGTGACCGGCAGCTCGTAGGTCTGCCCGGTGCGGTTGTCGGTGACGGTGAGAGTCTCCGAGCCGGTGGCGGCCCGCCCCTCGGCGGCTGCGTTGGTGGTCTGCTGCTCGGTGGCCATCACCCCTCCTCGAAGTCGGGTGCATTTCGACTGGGAGGGGCCAGTATCGCAGTTCGGATTGCCCGGCCTGCGACTGTCCGGAGAGGTAGCGACGGGCCGCAGCGCTACTCGGCCGCCGCTGTCGGCAGCGGCTCGAAGCGGGTCATCCCGACCAGGTCGCCGAGCCGCTCGTCGATCTCCTCGCGGCTCAGCCGCGACACCCGCTCGGTGCCGAACTCCTCGACGTTGAAGGACGCGAGCACCGTGCCGTAGCCCATTGCGCGCCGCAGGCTGGCCTCGTCGAGCTCGCCGTCGTGGCTGTCGAGGTAGCCCAGGAAGCCGCCGGCAAAGCTGTCGCCGGCGCCGGTCGGATCGCGCACGTCCTCCAACGGGAAGCCGGGCAGGGCGAAGAAGCCCGCCTCCGTGAACAGCGCCGCCCCGTACTCGCCCTGCTTGGCGACGACGGCGCGCGGGCCACGCTCCATCACCGCCCGCGCGGCGCGGGCCAGGTTCGACTCGCCGGTCAGCTGGCGGATCTCGGCGTCGTTGACGATCACGCAGTCGACCTCGCCGATCGCCGCCAGCAGCGAGTCCCTCGCTGTGTCGATCCAGAGGTTCATCGAGTCCAGCGCGGAGAAGCGGGTGGCGCCGCACTGGGCGCGGACCTGGCGCTGCAGGTCCGGCTGGATGTTGGCGAGGAAGAGGACGTCCGCCTCCTTCGAAGCAGGGGAGAGCTTCGGGTCGAACTCGCCGAAGACCCCGAGCTGGGTGTCCTCGGTGTGGGCGACGTTGAGGTCGTACTCGTAGCGGCCGCGCCAGAAGAACGACCGGCCTCCCTCGACCCGCTCGATGTCATCGGTGAGCACGCCGCGGCTCTCCAGCACCTCGAACTCGGCCTGGCCGAAGTCCTCGCCCACCGGCCCGACGGGGCGCACCTCGGTGAAGAAGCTGGCAGCGATCGAGAAGTGCACGGCGGTGCCGCCCAGCATCCGCTCGCGCTCGCCGAACGGCGTGCGCACGGAGTCGAATGCGATCGATCCGACGACGGTCAGGGACATCGGCAGGGCAGCCTAGCGGCTCCCCTGCGAGACTCCCGGTTCGATGAAGGCGATCCAGATCGAGAAGTTCGGCGGGCCGGAGGTGCTTCGGCACGTCGAGGCCGACGACGCCGTGCCCGGCGAGGGCGAGGTGCTGGTCGAGGTCGCGCGCAGCGGGATCAACTTCGCCGACACGCACGCGACCCGCAACGACTACCTGGCCGAGCAGCAGCTGCCGCTGATCCCGGGGGCGGAGGTGAGCGGGCGCACGCCGGACGGGAGGCGGGTGGCGGCGATCCTGCCGAGCGGCGGGTACGCGGCGAAGGTGGCGGTGCCCGAGGGGCTGCTGATTCCCGTGCCGGACGAGGTTGACGACGATCGCGCGGCGGCGCTGCTGTTGCAGGGGCTGACCGCGATGGCGCTGGTGCGGCGCTGCGCGCGGGTCGAGGAGGGGGAGACGCTGGTGGTCGAGGCGGCCGCGGGGGGGACCGGGTCGCTCTCGGTGCAGCTCGGCAAGCGCGCCGGGGCGAAGGTGATCGGGCTCGCCTCCAGCGAGGAGAAGCGGGCGCTGGTCGAGCGGCTCGGCGCCGACGCGACGGTCGACTCTCGAACGGGCGACCTGCGGGAGGCGATCCGCGCCGCGAACGGCGGCGAGCGGGTCGACGCGGTTCTCCACATGAGCGGCGGCGAGGCCTTTGACGCCGAGCTCTCGGCCCTCGCCCCGTTCGGCCGGATGGTCGTCTTCGGGATCGCCTCGCGCGAGCAGCGCGACGTCTCCACCGCCGCTCTGCTGCGCGGGTCGCTGTCGGTGATCGGCTTCTGGCTCGTCCACCTGCTGATGCGCCGCGAGCTGGTCGCGCCGATGATCGGCGAGCTGCTGGAGGCGGTCGCCGGCGGCGAGCTGGAGGTCCAGGTGGGCGAGGTCTACCCGCTGTCGGAGGCGGCGCGCGCCCACGAAGACCTGATCGGGCGCCGCACCTCCGGCAAGCTGCTGCTGGACCCGTCCAAGTGAGCGCCTTCAAGGACCTGGGGCTGGCGCCTCAGATCCAGCAGGCGCTGGACGAGCTCGGCTACACCGAGCCGACGCCGATCCAGGAGCAGGCGATCCCCGAGCTGCTCGCCGGGCACGACGTGATCGGCCAGGCGCAGACCGGGACCGGCAAGACCGCCGCCTTCGGCCTGCCGATGCTGCAGTACGTGGATCCGGCCAGCGACGAGGTGCAGGCGATTGTCCTCACCCCGACCCGCGAGCTGTGCATCCAGGTGACCCAGGCGCTGCGCGCCTACGCCGAGCACCTCGAGGTCGAGATCGTCGCGATCTTCGGTGGCGCCCCGATCCGCTCGCAGCAGTCGCAGCTGCGGGCCGGCGCCCACGTGGTCGTCGCCACGGTGGGGCGGATGATGGACCTGATGTCGCGTCGCTCGCTGGTCCTCACCGCGGCCCGCTACGTGGTCCTCGACGAGGCCGACGAGATGCTCGACCTCGGATTCATCGAGGACGTCGAGAAGATCCTGCGGCTCTGCCCGAGCGGTCGCCAGACGGCGCTCTTCTCGGCGACCATCCCGCCGCCGATCCAGCGGCTCGCGGAGAGCTACATGTACGAACCGACGACGATCCGGATCACGCCGAAGAAACTGACCGTGGACGCGATCGAACAGGCTTTCGTCGAGGTGCCGGCGAAGGAGAAGGCGTCGCGCCTGGTCGAGCTGTTGAAGGAAGAGGAACCGGAGCAGGCGATCGCCTTCTGCCGCACCAAAATCGGCGTCGTGCGGCTCGAGAAGACGCTGAAGGACCGGGGGCTCGACGTGAAGGCCCTGCACGGCGACATGAGCCAGGGCGCCCGAGACGGGGTGATGATCTCCTTCAAGGACCACCGCGTGCGGCTGCTGGTTGCCACCGACATCGCCGCCCGCGGCCTCGACATCGAGCACGTCACCCACGTGATCAACTACGACGTCCCCGCCTCCTCGGAGGTCTATGTCCACCGGATCGGGCGCACCGGCCGGGTCGGGCGCACCGGCCGGGCGATAACCCTGGTCACGCCGGCGCAGCGCAAGGAGATCGGCCGGATCGAGCGCGACGTCAAGACCTCGATCGGCGAGTGGGAGAGTCCCGAGGACCGGCTCGAACACGCCCCGCGCCCGCGCCGCCACGACCGCGAGCGGGTGGCGAAGGGGAACGGGAGCGGGGCGCCGGCGGAGAAGGGGACCCCGGGCGAGTGGGTGAAGCTGTTCGTCAATCGCGGCGAACGCAGCGGCATCACCGAGGACGACCTGCGCTGGGCGCTGCGCGAGGGCGCCGTGCTGGGCGACGAGGCGATCCACGAGATCCGTGTCCTGCACCGCTTCTCATTCGTCGAGGTGGCCTCCGGCGAGGCCGACCGCACGGTCGAGTTCCTCGACGGGACCAAGCTGAAGGGCAAGGAGATCCGGCTCGAGGTGGCAGAGAGCTAGCCGGGGATCACTCGGTCTTTCTTTCCTGGACAGGGTATCGGCCCGTGGCATATGGTGAGCGCCAATTGACCGGTTCGTTGCACCTCACTCAAGGAGTTGAAAGATGACCCGAATCAGGAAGGTGCTCACCTTCTCCAACGTCGTCGCCTTCGTCGCGCTCTTCGTCGCGCTCGGCGGTTCCGTCTACGCCGCCGGGAAGATCAACGGCAAGCAGATCAAGGCGAGCTCGATCCCCGGCAATCGCCTCAAGGCGAGCTCGGTGACCACCAGGCAGCTCAAGTCGAAGGCGGTCACCGGCGGCAAGGTGAAGCCCAACTCGCTGACCGGCAATCAGATCAACGAGAGCACCCTGAATGGGGTCAGCGCGGCCAGCCTGGCAAGCGTGCAGTACGCGGCCGCGGCGGTGATTCTGGGGGATGAATCGGGATCGTTCGGCAGCGGAACGTCGGGCATTGCTGCCTGCCCGCCCGGCACGTTCGTGATCGGCGGCGGGGCTACGCTCAGCGACAACAAGGACTCGTACATCAACGACAGCGGTCCGGTCTCCGGCGGCCTAGGATGGGTGGCGCACGCGCATGCGTTCAAGCCCGGCTTGGTGATGACCGTTACCGCGGTCTGCACGGCGGTGAAAGCGATCGGCTGACATCAGCCACCGGACGCTGGTCGCGTGGGTGGGGTGCCACCCACGCGACTAGCCGCTCGTCAGCTCGGCGATTCGCTCGAACAGCGCCTCGAAGTCGATCGGCTTCGAGATGTAGCCGCCGATTCCCAGCATCTCGTCACCGTCTCCGCTCGCCTCCTCGTGGGCGCTGACGATCAGGGCGGGCGTGTCGACCCCGCCCGCGCGCAGCTCGCGCAGGGCGTCGATCCCCGAGATCCGCGGCATCATCGCATCGAGCAGGAGCAGGTCGGGCTTCGGCCCGGCCGCCTTCAGCGCGTCGAGCACGCCCTGACCGTCGGTGGCCGTCTGGACCTCGTGGCCCGCCATCTCGAGCCTCGTCCGCAACAGCAGGAGGATCGTCTCGGAGTCGTCGGCGACTAGAACGCGCGCCATCATCTCGCCTCCGCCTCCAGGGGCGCGTGCGGGGCATCGCCGGAAGCCGTGGCGGCCGGCAGCCGGAAGCTGAACGTCGATCCCCCGCCGGGGGTCGACTCGGCTGCGACCGAGCCTCCGTGCAGCTCGACCAGCGACTTGGCGATCGCGAGGCCGAGGCCGGTGCCGCCGACCCGCTGGGTGAGGCCGGCATCGCCGCGGGTGAAGCGCTCGAAGATGTGCTCCAGCTGGTCCTGCGGTATCCCGGGCCCGTTGTCGATCACTGCGATCTCGACATCGGCATCGATCCGGGTCGCCTTCACCTCGATTGCCGCTCCTTCCGGGCAATACTCACTCGCATTCGTAAGCAGATTCACCATTACTTGGCGAACCCGGTCGCGATCGGCACTGGCCCTGGGCAGGTCGGGATCGATTGCGGTGCTCAGCGCCTGCCCGCGCGCTTCGAGCTGGCCGCGCATCGCCCGCTCCGCGTCCTCGACCAGCGTCTCCACCTCGGTTGGCCGCGGCTCGATCTTCAGCCTGCCGGCGTCGCTGCGGGCGAGGTCGAGCAGGTCGTTGAGGAGGCGGACCAGGTGGCGGCTGTTGTCGAGGATTACCTCTACCGTCTCCACCTGTTCCGGGCTCAGCTTGTCGCGCTCCATCATCAGCAGCTCGGCGAAGCCCTGGACCGAGGTCAGCGGGCTGCGCAGCTCGTGCGAGGCGGTCAGCACGAACTCGTCTTTCATCCGATCGAGCTGGTCGCGTTCGCCGGCGCGGCGCTGCAGCTCCGCGGCCATCTCGTTGAAGGCGCGACCCAGCGAGGCCGTCTCCGAGAGGCCACCGACCTTGACCCGAGCCTCGAGGTCTCCGGCGGCCAGCTGTTCGGAGGCCTCGACCAGGTTCTCGAGCGGACGCCGCATCGAGGAGATCAGCCCGCTGAACAGCAACGCCGCCCCGGTCAGGGCGGCGATCAGCCCGGCGCCGACCAGCAGCGCCGTGTCTCGGGTCTGGTTGGAGATGTCGTCGCGGAGCGCCCGCCGCCGCCGCTGCTGGGCGAGGACGGTCGCGCGCGCCGCGGCCGGGTGGCGGCCCTGCGGGATCCGGGTGCGAGCCTGGATCTCGCTCTGGTAGGAGCGGGCGATCGCATCCTCGAAGTCCTGGCGCTGCTGGATGAAGCGCGCGACGCCGATCACCGCCAGGGCGGCCAGCACCGCGAAGGCGATCGTGAAGCCGATCGTCAGCCGCTTGGCGAGCGACTGACTCAACCTGAGACGCCGTCGGGAATATGCTTGCTGGGATGCGCGCGAGGCGCGAAACTTCATGATGGCCGACGAGGCTACAGGCACCGCGAACGGCATCGCGCAAGCGCCGGAGGGGATCGACCGGGCCGGGGTCGAGGCCTGGTTCGCCGTGCACGTCGAACGGGTCGAGCCGCCGCTGCGCTTCGAGCGGATCTCCGGCGGGCACTCGAACCTCACCTACCGCGTCTCCGACGCCGCCGGGGGCCGCTGGGCACTGCGACGGCCGCCGCTCGGCAAACGGCTCGGCTCGGCGCACGACATGGCGCGCGAGCACCGGGTGGTCTCGGCGCTCGGGCCGACCGACGTTCCGGTGGCCCCCGTGGTCGGTCTCTGCGAGGACGACGAGGTGAACGGAGCGCCGTTCTACGTGATGGAGTTCGTCGAGGGACCGGTCCTGCGCGGCGTCGCCGAGGCGGAGGCCTTCCCCGACGAGGCCGACCGGCGGGCGATCGGCGAGCGGGTCGCCGACACGCTGGTCGCGATCCACGCGGTCGATCCCGACGCGGTCGGGCTCGGCGAGCTCGGTCGCAAGGAGGACTACGTGGCCCGCCAGCTGCACCGCTGGCATGGGCAGTGGGAGAAGTCGAAGACGCGCGAGCTGGCGGCGATCGACGCCGTGCACGAGCGCCTCTCGGCCCGCATACCCGAGCAGGGGCCGGCGACGATAGTCCACGGCGACTACCGGCTCGACAACATGATCCTCGCCCCGGGGGGCGAGGTGGCGGCGGTGGTCGACTGGGAGCTGTGTACGCTCGGCGACCCCCTCGCCGACGTCGGCCTGCTGATGGTCTACTGGCCCGTGCGGGGCGAGGAGGCGATCGCCCTCGGCCAGCCTGCCAACCTGGCGCCCGGCTTCCCCACCCGCGAGGAGCTGCGCGACCGCTACGCCGAGCGCTCCGGTCGCGATCTATCCCAGCTCGACTTCTTCGTCGCCCTCGGCTACTGGAAGCTGGCGATCATCCTCGAGGGCGTCTACGCCCGTTACGCGGCCGGGCAGTACGGCGAGGTCGACCCGGGCATCCAGCAGTTCGCCCGGATGGTCGAGCGGCTCGCCGAGGCGGCCGACGAGGCGGAGCGGCGGGGCTGAGCGGCGGGGGCCGCGACCGTGCCGAATCGGCCGGACCGGTTGACTGCGCCGCTCCGCCATGCCATCGTGCGAGCCATCCCCATTCCGGGATAGCGAAATCCGGGAACGGGAGGGCTCGTCCATCCCCGCTCTCTCCCCCACCCGCACTCGATCAAAGGAGAGCCTCGTGAAACACGTACGCAAGCAACTCACGTACGCGAACGTAATGTCGTCGATCGCCGTCTTCTTCGTACTCGGCGGCGGCGTCGCCTTCGCCGCCCTCGGCAAGAACACGGTCGGCACGCCACAGCTGAAACGGAACTCGATCAAGGTCGGCAAAATCGCTGGGGAAGCGGTCAAGGCCGGCAAGCTGGCGAAGAACGCGGTGCCCACCAACCGGATCCGCGACAACGCCGTCTCGGCGACCAAGGTCGCGGCCGGCTCGATCCTCACCGACAAACTCGCGATCTTCGCCGTGACCGCTGACAAAATCGGCCCCAACGCCGTCACCACCAACAAAATCGCCAACGACGCCGTGACCACGGAGAAAATCGCCAACGACGCCGTGACCACGGAGAAAATCGCCGACAACGCCGTGACGACCGGCAAAATCGCCAACAACGCGGTGAACAATGGCAAAATCGCCGACAATGCTGTAACCACCAACAAAATCGCCAATAGCGCTGTAAGTACCGACAAAATTGGCAACGGCCAGGTACGGGCGGCGGACCTTGGAACTACGACGCAGGCTGTAAGCGCAAGCAAAGCAATTGCGGCCAACGGGAACGAATCGGTGACGGTCACCTGCCCCGCCGGCACCCAGGTATTGAGCGGTGGTGGCGGAGCGAATGACTTCGGCGTCTTCGGAGTGGAGTCGTTCCAGTCCGGGAACGGATGGCTCTGGGCTGCTCACAACAGTGAGGGTGAAGCGCACACCATCTTTGCGACGGCGGTTTGCCTGAACGGCTAACCGTGGATGGCTTGAGCGGCAAAGGGCCGGGCGAAAGCCCGGCCCTTTGTGCAAGACGAGCCGAAACCCTCCGGCGTGGCCCGGGTTGCATCCGGCTAGTGCCCCTTTCTCGATCAAGGAGGTAGCACCAGATGAGCCAGATACGCAAGCGGCTCACGTACGCGAACGTGATGTCGTCGATCGCCGTCTTCTTCGTGCTCGGCGGCGGCGTCGCCTTCGCCGCCCTGGGCAAGAACACCGTCGGCACCAGGCAGCTGAAGCCGAACTCCGTCAACCGCGGCATCCTCGCCCGTAACTCGGTCTACCCGGGGAAAATCAACCTCGAAGCCGTGAAGGCCGGGAGGATCGCCAAGAACGCGATCGCTCGCGACCGGCTCCGCAACGGCATCGTCTCGACGGACAAACTCCAAGACGATGCGGTGACTACCGGCAAACTCGCCAACTTCGCGGTGAGCCAGGTGAAGCTGACGCCGAGCTCGGTCGGGGCGCCTCAGCTCAAGGGCCTGATCACCAGGACCAACAGCGTGGCGGTCAACGCCGGTACGTCCAACGCCACGAACGTGAGCTGCCTCGGCGGTGAGCGGATAATCAGCGCCGGAACGCACTGGAGCGCCAGCGAAGACAACCTTGAGACCAACTACGTGCAGATCGTAGGGAACACCGCGATCGGCAGAGGCAACAACCACACGGCCGCACAGAAGACGTTCTTCGTGGACGCGTACTGCCTTCAGGAATAGCAGTTAGAGATCAGTTCCCGATGGGGAGGGCCGGGCGAAAGCCCGGCCCTCCCCTCGCCCGCTTCCGCGCTAGATCGGCCGCGGGGCGTGCCGGGGCTCGAGGTTGCCTTCCGCCTCCGCCTCGGCGCGCTTCGCCCAGCGGTTCAGCTCGCGGCGGGCGAGGACCATCTTGTGGACCTCGTCGGGGCCGTCGGCGAGGCGCAGCATGCGGCTGAAGCGCCAGAGAGCGGCAAGCGGGGTGTCATCCGTCATCCCCAGCGAGCCGTGGACCTGGATCGCCCGGTCGAGCACCTCCATCACCATGTTGGCGGCAACGACCTTGATCGCCGAGATCGCCTGGCGGGCGGCGCGCTTGCCCTCGGTGTCCATCTTCCACGCCGCGTACATGGTCAGCAGGCGCGCCTGGTCGATTTCCATCCGCGAGGCGGCGATCGCCTCCTGCACGAACTGCTTCTCTCCCAGCGGCCCGCCGAACGCCTGGCGCTCGTTGGCGCGGCGGCACATCATCTCGTGGGCGCGCTCGGCGGTGCCGATCGCCCGCATGCAGTGGTGGATTCGGCCCGGGCCGAGCCGGTCCTGGGCGATCGCGAAGCCCGCCCCCTGCTCGCCGAGCAGGTTGGCGGCCGGCACCCGGCACTCTTCGTAGCGGATCTCGCAGTGCCCCGGCCCCCCGTCGTGGCCCATCACCGGCACCGCGCGCACCAGGTTGAAGCCGGGGTTGTCGGTCGGCACGCAGATCATCGAGGCGCGCGCGTAGGGATGGGCGTCGGGGTCGGTTACCACCATCGCGATCGCCAGCTCGGCGCCGACCGCGCCCGAAGTGAACCACTTGTGGCCGTCGATCACCCACTCGTCGCCGTCGCGCACCGCGCGCGCCTGCAGCAGGGTCGGGTCGGAGCCGGACACGTCGGGCTCGGTCATCGAGAAGCAGGAGCGGATCCGCCCCTCGAGCAGCGGCTCCAGCCAGCGTTCGCGCTGCTCCGCGGTCCCGTGCTCGGCGAGAATCTCCATGTTGCCGGTGTCCGGCGCGGCGCAATTGAAGGCCATCGGCGCAGCTGCCGGGCTGCGCCCCATCTCCTCGCAGAGCAGCCCGTACTCCCAGTTGCTGAGCCCGGGTCCGAAGCGCTCGTCGGGCATGAACAGGTTCCACAGCCCGTCCGACTTCGCCCGCTCGCGGATCTCGACCAGGATCCTCGGGTAGGGCACGCCCGGCCCGACCTCGGCGTCGAGCGCCTCCATGATCTCCCGCTCCTGCGGGTAGACCTGCTCGTCCATGAAGTCGAGGATGCGCTCGCGCAGGGTCTCGACCTGGGGGCTGGGCTTGAAGTCCATCGCTGCGTCCTCTCTTCGGGGTCGGCCGGGGCCGAACGCTACCGCGCCGCCGCTCGGCGGCGCCGGTAGCGGGCGAACAGCTCGCCGTCCTGCTCCAGCAGCCAGGCCAGTTCGAGCTGCTCGATGCGCGGCAGCTCGCCCTCGACGATTCGGGGTCCCTGGCCGCCGCTCAGCCGCGGGGCGATCGTCAGGAAGAGGTCGTCGACCAGGCCGCCAGCCTGCAGCTCGCCGTGCAGGCGCGGGCCGCCCTCGCAGAGCAGGGCCCGCACGCCGCGCTCGCGGCGCAGGTGGCGCAGCGCCCCTGCGAGGTCGACGCCGCCCTCGTGGCGCACCACCCGCACCGAGGCCGCGGTCTCGGGAGGGTCCGCCCGCGAGGCGGTGAAGATCAGCACCCGCCCGCCTTCGCCGAACAGCGGCGCGTCCCAGGGCAAGTCGAGACGACCGCTGACGATCGCCATCAGCGGGTCGTGCGGGAGGCCGAGGCGCTCGCGCCTTTCGCGGCGCTCCTGGCTGGGGACGAGCCGTCCGTAGCGCTCGGCCCGCATCGTCCCGCCGCCGATCATCACCGCGTCGAAGCGGGCCCGCAGGCCGGCCAGCATCGAGGTGTCGACCGCCGACCCGATCGGCCCCGACACGCCTCCGATCGACGCCCGCCCGTCGACCGTCGCGGCGAAGTTGACGGCGACGAAGGGCCGCTCCTCGCCGGGGCGTTCCCACGGCCGGTAGGAGTCGAGCTGCTCGTCGACGGTGACCTGCCCCGGTTCCGGAAGGAGACGCTGCACCGCACGGAGCCTAATATGGGCCCGGCGCCGCTATGGGTAGACGTGCCAGCCCTTGAACTCCCGGCCGGCGAACTCCTGCAGCGCGGCGACGTCGGCGCCGAACCGCCCGCGCAGCGTCTCGAGCAGCTCGTCGGGGAGCTGCGGCTTCGGTGCCGGCGGCTTCTCCGGGTCGTGTACGACCTTCTCGACCACCCAGCGCAGCGACTCCGGCAGCCGGTCGAAGTTGCGGTCGAAGGAGCGCAGGCCGGGCAGCTTGACCAGCTTCTCCATCACCTGGTATTTGTCGCCTTGCTTGGCGCTCGACTTCTCCCACTCGCGGTCGAACTGCTCGGAGGTGAAGCTCTCGTCGACGCCGGCGAAGGCGAACGCCCTGCGCATCGTCTCCTCGCGTTCGCCCTGCAGCTCCTCCTGGCTGATCAGCTCGATCTGCGCGCGGTCGAACAGCTCCAGGTAGGGCTGGAGCTGCATCCAGTACAGCGAGCGGTGGACGTAGGAGGAGTCGGGCTCGGAGAGGGTCGGGACCAGCTCGCGGGTCTCGTAGCCGGCGCCGGTCGCGTGCACCCAGTGCGAGAGGATGCGCTTGATCGGGTCGCGCACCATGTAGATCAGGCGGGCGTCGGGGCAGTGCTTTCTGATCCGCTCCGCGACGCCGGCGAAGCGGGGCAGGTTCGAGTAGTGGGGGGAGGACTCCCCGCGCACCGCGGAGCGCCCGTCGAAGCGGCTCGCGTACCAGTCGAGGCCGAGGTCCCAGTTCAGCTCCTCGACGAAGAAGTTCAACTCCTTCGGCTTCGACATCTGGACTTCCGGGTGTAGACCGAGGTAGTGGTGGATGCTTGTCGTGCCGCACTTCAGGCCGCCGACGATGATCAGGTTGGGCAGCGCGGCGTGGCGCTTGCGCCGCCGTCGCAGGCGGTTGCGGCGGTCGCCGGTGAAGCGCTCGCGCGCCCGCGCGCACATCGCCTCGTCCGCCGAGTCGCGGGGGGCGGCGGCCGTCGTCTCGGTCGTGTTGGGCTCTGACACGAGCGGGCTAGTGTAGCTGCGATGGTCTACGCCGACTTCGCATCGAGCATCGAATCCTTCGCCGACGCGGCGGCGCAGTTCTTCGCCAACCTCTCGGCGGTCCGCTGGACGCCCTTTGCCCTTGCGCTCGCCTGCCTGGCGGCGATGCAGCTCGCCCGGGCCTGGGCCTGGCGCAACGTCCTGCACGCCGCCTACCCGGGCGTCCGCATCTCCTTCCTGCGGCTCTCAGCCGCCTACCTGGCGGGGGCGGGCATCAACGCGGTGATCCCGGCGCGGGCCGGCGACGTGACCAAAGTCTTCCTGGTCAAGCGCCAGATCCCCGGCTCCTCCTACCCGGCGGTCACCTCCTCCTTCCTGGTGCAGACGGTCTTCGACACGAGCGTCGGGCTGCTTGTCCTCCTCTACGCGATCTCCCGGGGCCTGCTTCCCCAGCCACCCAGCCTGCCCGACCTGCCCGCCTTCGAGATCTCCTTCTGGGCCGCCCACCCGCAGACGTTCCTGATCGTCACCGTGGCCCTGCTGCTGGCGATCGTCGTTGCCGTCGCGCTGCTCGCGCACCGTGTGCGCCGCTTCTGGGAGCGGGTCCGCCAGGGCGTCGTCATCCTCACCCAGCCGCGCCGCTACCTGCGCCAGGTGGCCGCCTGGCAGGGGGTCGGCTGGCTGTTCCGTTTCGCCGCCTTCTGGTTCTTCCTCGAGGCGTTCCGGATCGGCGGCTCGGTCGGCGACGTGATGCTGGTAATGAGCGTGCAGGCGATCGCCAACGTGATCCCCTTCACCCCGGGCGGCGCCGGCGCCCAGCAGGCGCTGCTGGTCGCGACCCTGAACGGGCCCTCCCGCTCAGCCGTGCTCTCCTTCTCGGTCGGGACGCAGATCGCGATGGCGGCTTGGTCGGTCGTGCTCGGCTTCGCGGCGATCCTGCTGGTCTTCCGCACCACCGACTGGCGCGGCCTGATCGCGCAGGCGGAATCGGACCGCGACAGCCAGCCGCGCACCGACGCGGTCCAACCCGGCAGCTCCGTGCGCCTTGCCTGGCGACCCTCGAGTCGCGCCTCGGGTCAGTAGGATTCTTGCGTTTCCGACGGGAACCCCGAACATTCTTGGGGGCCCAAATAGCGGCGGTGGAGGCGAGGGCTGCGGCGGCGGAGGAACCATTCGACCAGGTCGCGGCAGCTGCCCTGCGACCCGCCTTCGAATTCCAGCGTCAGAAAGATGCTGCAGCGCACGCTGTGAGCCGAGCGCCGGTGGCAGCTGCCGGGGCGGACGGCCACGCAGTATCCCCCGTCCCTTCCTCCTCCTTTTTCGTTGATCGCCGCGCAGAGGCCCTTCGCGTAGGGCTTGTCGGCCCTGGCCGCGCGCGGCACCTTCAGCGTGTGGGCCTCGCTCGTCGCCGCCAGCGACAGCACCCCGATCAACGCCAAGAGCAGTATGGGTCTCCAAGGTGATGTCATCTTCCAGCTCCTCGAGCGCTGAGCAATCTCTTGGCTTGGACCGACGCGGGCTCAGCTCGACCAGCCAGGGTAGCGGCTTTCCACCTGCCAGCGCCAGGGCGGCTCCTCGTCCGGCGGGAAGTCGTACTGGTCGCGGCCGGGCAGGGTCTCCAGGGGGACGAGGTTCGGGTCGTCCTCGAGTAGCACGCGCACGTGGCTCGCGGCCTCGATCTGGGCACCGCCGGCGCGGCGGACCACCCGCTCCCAGCCGAGCGTGGGGCGGTAGAGCCAGTAGCTCACCTCGATCCAGCCGAGCGAGCGGCGCCGATCGACGACGGCCGTGAAGGCGGTGGTGCGACGGCCTGCGGTGGTCAGGTGCCCGCCGGCGGCGCCCGGCCGCGGGACCGCGCAGCTCGGCCGCCGGCAGCGGCGGAAGTCGACCGGGACGAGCGGCAGCCCGGAGGGACCGGGGCGGGCGGCGGGGGCCGGCGCCAGTGCGCGGACGAGGCGCGCCACCGGCCAGCCGTAGGCGGGCACCAGCGGGTGGTGGCGGCAAGCGTCGGGGAGCCGCGGGGCGCAGGCGAGGCGCCGCGCGATCGTCCCGGCCAGACCGCGGCCCGAGTCGACCTCCCCGTCCGCCGCGACGGCGGCGATCGCAACGAGCAGCAGCAGCGCGATCAGCGCCGCCAGGCCCGCCTGCTCGACGCTGGCCGAGCCCCGCTCGCCGTCCCCACGGCTGCCCGCCGACCCCGATCTGCGCGTCAAGCCCCGCACGCGGCTCACGCTAGGTCCCGCCGGCGCGCCCGTGGCGCGCCAAATGCAAATACTGCGTGCCCCGAATCACCCGGTCTGCGAACATATTTCACGATGGAGGGCGGCGGCTTCAACCTGTTCGGCGACCCGGAGGAGTTTCGCGCCCGAATGGAGGAGCTTTCCGAGCAGATGCAGTCCTCGCAGCGGGTCGCCTGGGCCGACAACGCGATCCGCCTCGCGGTCGAGCTGACCGTCGCCTCGATCGAACGACTCGAGCTGACAGGCAACAGCGACGAGCAGGCGATGCAGGTACGCGACGCGATCCGCGTCCTCTTCCCCGAGGCGGTCACCCTCGTCCGCGAGGCCCGCGAAGGGCTCTCCTGAGGCCCACCCCTACCGGGATGGCCCAGTCACAGGAGCTTGAGATCGAGGCAGACGGCGCTGCCGCGGCGCAGGGCGGCGCCCAGTAGCTCGAGCGGCAGGGCGACGACGAGCGCCGGGATCGCCAGGACGGCGAGCACCAGCCAGTCGAGCCGCCGCTGCCACCGCTTGGGTGCCGGGATCGAGGCGCCGACCGCGACGTCGTGGCCGAACGTCGCGCTGTTCAGCAGGGTCTGCCACATCGTCGCGATGCCGGCGCCCGGCGACCAGCGGGTCCTCTTCACCACCTGGTCGCGCCGGGCGACGAGGCGGCGCACCGACTCGACCGTGAACAGGTAGCGGGCGCCCGGCTCCAGCCCGCCCCAGCCCGCGCCGCCGATCGAGGCCGAGAGGCTTGCCCGGTTGGCGATCGTCGGGCCCCCGCCGGCGGCGAGGCGGTCCAGCTCGCGCAGCGCTGCCTCGGCGCTACCCGGTCCGCCGACCGCGCCGAGCCCGCAGCTCTCGCAGCGGCTGACCGGCCCGGCGAAGCCGCGCCGCGCCTCGATCCAGCCGAACAGCGGCTCGCCGCATGCCGGGCAGGGCGGGTTCTCGGGCCCGGCGCCCGCCTCGAGCGGGACGACGGGGGTGCGCTCCGGGTTGCCCACGCCCGATAGCGTACGCGCCGTGCAGCTCAGCAAGATCATGACCGCTGGCGTCGTCACCGCTACTCCGGAGGCGAGCGCCGTCTCGGTCGCCCGGCAGATGCGCGACAGCCGGGTCGGCTCGGTGGTCCTCGTCGACCCGGCCGGCTCGCCGGTGGCGATGGTAACCGACCGCGACCTCGCCGTGCGGGTCTTCGCCGCCGGCGTCGATCCCGAGGCGGCGGTCGGCGAGCACGCCTCGCGGCCGCTGATCTGCGGCGAGCCGGCGATGGGCCTCGATGAGGCGGCGGCGCTGATGGTTCAGCACCGGGTGCGGCGCCTGCCGGTGCTGGACGGGGGCAGCCTCGCGGGGATCGTCACCCTCGACGACATCGCGGTGCGGACCGGCAACCTCGAGGTGGCGCAGCGGATGACCGCCGAGGTGATCGAGGGCGCCCTGCCCCAGTTCTACTTCTACGAGCGAGGCTGAGCGCGCCCATGCAGCCGGACAGGGCGGAGCAGCTGGCCTGGGAGGAGCGCTGGTCGCTGCCGGTCGGGCTGGCGACCCTGGCGGCGATCGCGCTGGTGGTCGTCTCGGCGGTCGTGGTCAGCTCGATCGGCGGCGACGGCGAAGCGGCGCTGCTTCGCTCAGCGCACTCCCACACCACGGACCTCGCCCTCTCCAGCGCCCTCCAGGCAGTCGGGATCGGCCTCCTGGTCGTGCCCCTCTACTACCTGTTCCAGGCTGCCGGGGCGCGCAGCGAGCAGCTGCGGCGCCAGTTCGTCGGGGTGGTCATCGCGGCGCCGCTGTTCCTCCTCGTGGCGGCGCTGCTCAACGGCGCCGCGACGAAGGAAGCGGCGGACGAATTCGTCGCCGGCAAGGCGACCACCGACCTGACGGTGCGGGAAGCGAGCGCGGACTGTCGCGGCGAACGGAAGGAAGACGCGAAGGCGTTCCGCGAAGAATTCGGCGGCGGTGCGGCTGCGGTGCGGCGCTGCGCCGACCGGGAAGTCGCCGATGAAGCGGCAGCCGATGCGGTCAGCGGAGCCTCGCTTCGCGGGGCCGCCACCGGGTTCGGGCTCGGCGGCCGGCTCGGCCTCGCCTTCGCCCTCATCTATACCTGCCTCTACGCGATGCGGGTCGGCCTGCTGACCCGCTTCTGGGGCTCGCTGGGGATCGCGGTCGGCGCCGCGGCGCTGCTCCTGCTGATCCAGTTCACGCTGATCTGGTTCCTCTACTTCGCCCTGCTTGCGGCGGGGTGGATTCCGGGC
>Ga0210144_1000479_pt1 | contig 21191 bp, 27 predicted proteins | sample Muzzi_PWA_D2_FD_185532 | JGI IMG/M metagenome (GOLD analysis project Ga0210144, IMG submission 185532) | Wetland microbial communities from San Francisco Bay, California, USA, that impact long-term carbon sequestration - Muzzi_PWA_D2 (SPAdes) | ecosystem: Environmental > Aquatic > Marine >...
TTCCCGGAGTCCTCGGGGCTGGCGGTCAACACGCTGATCGCCTCCGGTCTCGTCCTCTTTGCGATCACCCTCGTGACCAACCTCGTGGCGCGCGCGATCATCGCCCGCCAGAACATCCAGTAGATGCAGGCGCCCGCGGACAAGACCCCGCCGCTCAGGGCCGCCGCGCTGGGCGGCGGCGTGCTGCCCGACTGGGCGCCCTACGGCGTCGTCGCCGGCTCGGTGTTGTTCGTCGCGGCGCTGCTGCTCGCCACGGGGACGTTCAGCGTGGCGCTATTGCTGGTCGCGGCGACGGTCGTCTCCTGCCTGGCGATCTACCTATGGTCGCGCGCGGTGGAGAACCGCCGCCGTGCCTTCGACCGGTTGGTGACGTTCGCGATCATCGCCGCCTTCGCCCTCGCTCTCGTCCCGCTTCTCTCGCTGCTGTTCGAGGTCGCGAAGCGCGGGCTGCCCGGCCTCGACTGGGAATTCCTCACCGGGTCGCCGCGCGGGATAGTCGGCGGTGGCGGCGCCGCCCACGCGATCGTCGGAACGCTGGTGATCACCGGCGTCGCCGCGGCGATCTCGGTCCCGATCGGGATCTTGGCGGCGATCTACCTGACCGAGTACGGCTCTGGCCGGCTGCGGAAGGCGCTCACCTTCTTCGTCGACGTGATGACCGGCATCCCGTCGATCGTCGCCGGGCTGTTCGCCTTCGCCCTCTTCGCGATCTTCCTCGGGCCGGGCATCCGCCTTGGGGTGATGGGCTCGGTGGCGCTCTCGGTGCTGATGATCCCGATCGTGATCCGCTCCTCGGAGGAGGTGCTGAAGATCGTCCCGAACCAGCTCCGCGAAGCCTCCTATGCGCTGGGCACGCCGAAGTGGAAGACGATCGTCAAGATCGTCCTGCCGACCGCCTTCGCCGGCCTGATCACCGGCGTGATGATCGCGGTCGCCCGGATCGTCGGCGAGACCGCGCCGCTGCTGGTCACCACGGGGATCGTCGACACGATCAACACCGACCCCTTCGAGGGCCGCATGCAGAACCTCGCGGTCTACGCCTACAGCGAGTACCGGACTCCCGGGGTGATGAAGGAAGCGTCCTACGATCGGGCCTGGGCGGCGGCGTTGACCCTGATCGCTATCGTGATGCTGCTCAACCTCGTGGCCCGCCTGATCTACCGCCGCTACAGAACCGAGATCAGATAACCAGTGGAGATAAGGAGACGACGATCGATGCAGGGGGCCGCTGGCACGACCGGAGCTGAGGCCGAAATGGCCCGTGCGGAGGTGCGGGAGCCGGCGCCCCAGGCGATGCCCGAGGCGGCGCCCAAGGCCGCCACCCGCCGCCGCGCGAAGACGATCGAGACGCGTGACGTCAATCTCTACTACGGGGACTTCCACGCGGTCGAGAACGCGACCGTGACGATCGAGCCGAACAAGGTGACGGCGCTGATCGGCTCCTCGGGCTGCGGCAAGACGACCTTCCTGCGCGCGCTCAACCGCATGCACGAGCTGACGCCCGGCGCCCGGGTCGAGGGCGGGATCACCCTCGACGGGCAGGACATCTACGCCCCGGGAATCGATCCGGTGCAGGTGCGGCGCCTGGTCGGGATGGTCTTCCAGGCGCCCAACCCGTTCCCGACGATGTCGGTCTACGAGAACGTCGTCGCCGGCCTCACCCTCAACGCCGGCCGGGTGAAGAAGTCCAAGAAGGACGAGGTCGTCGAGCGCTCGCTGCGCGGCGCGCACCTCTGGAACGAGGTCAAGGACCGCCTCGACCGGCCGGGCTCGGGCCTCTCCGGCGGCCAGCAGCAGCGCCTCTGCATTGCCCGCGCGATCGCGGTCGAACCGGAGGTGCTGCTGATGGACGAGCCCTGCTCGGCGCTCGACCCGGTCGCGACGCTGGCGATCGAGGACCTGATTCGCGAGCTGAAGAACCGCTTCACGATCGTCATCGTCACCCACAACATGCAGCAGGCGGCGCGGGCCAGCGATGTCACCGCCTTCTTCAACCTGGAGGAAACCGGCCAGCCCGGCCGCCTGGTCGAGATCGGGCCGACCGAGACGATCTTCACCAGCCCGACGGAGAAGGCGACCGAGGACTACGTAAGTGGGCGATTCGGCTGATGCCGGAAGTCGTACGGATCGAGTACCAGGAGGAGCTGGAGCGTCTCGAGGCGAGCGGCCTCGGCGGACTCGACCTGGTCAGCGCCGCCCTGGGGCGCACCCTGGAGGCGGTCGAGCACCAGGACGTCGAGCTGGCGCAGCTGGTGATCGCCGACGACGATCGCATCGATGGCCGCTACCTGGAGGTGCACCAGGGCCTGATCACGCTGCTAGCCACGCAGTCGCCGGTGGCGACCGACCTGCGCCTGATCTCCGCCCTGCTGCACGTGCTGAAGAACGTCGAGCGGATGGGCGACCAGTGCGTGAACATCTGCAAGCTGATCCCGCTGACCGGCAACGAGCCGCCGGCCGACGAGGAGATGCTGCGGCTGATCCTCACCATGGGCCGCCAGGCTCGCACCCTGATCAGCCAGTCGAAGCGGTCATTCGAGGAGCGCAGCGTGGATATGGCGCGCGACCTGGTGCGGCAAGACGACGTCGTCGACAACCTCAACCGCGAGTGCTTCGGCCTGGCGCTGGAGATCGGCGACGACCCCGACTGCCGCGAGTGGGCGATGACGATGCTGCTCGCGGCGCGGGCGATCGAGCGGATCGGGGATAACGCGGTCGACATCGGCGAGCAGGTCGCCTTCGTCGTCACCGGGCTGTTCCGCGAGTTCGAGGACGCCTCGCACCCCAACGGCCAGTAGGGCGGGTGGAGATCCGGGGCGTCTGGGATCATCCAGGAAGAGTCTCGCGATGCTCTGCGCCGCAATAGATATCGGGTCCAACACCACCAGAGTGCTCGTCGCCGAGCCCGTGGAGGGCCAGCTGAAGAAGGTGATGGAGCAGCGGGCCTACACGCGGATCGGCAAGGGTCTCGACGAGGACGGGGCGATCCCGGCCGAGAAGGCCGCGGAGGTGGCCGAGGTGGTCGCCACCCAGGTGCGGCTGGCGCAGGAGCTGGGGGCGGAGCCGATCCGCTCGGTGGCGACCGCGGCGGTGCGCGAAGCCCCCAACGGCGAGCAGATCGCCGCGGCGATCGGCGAGGCCTCCGGCGTCCCGGTCGAGATCCTCGGCGACGAGGAGGAGGGGCGGCTCTCTTTCATCGGCGCCACCAAGACGCTCGGCCATCCGGTCCAGGGCAAGGTCGCGGTGGTCGACGTCGGCGGCGGCTCGACCGAGGTGATCCTCGGCAGGGTGCCGGGGGGCGTCGAGGAGGTCCGCTCCTGGCGGGTCGGATCCGGGGCGCTGGCCGACGAGCTGATCGCCTCCGACCCTCCCTCGGCGGCCGAGATCCGCAAGGTCCGCGACCGGATCGACGACATCTTCGCCGGCGTCGAGATAGAGCACCCCTCGCAGGCGGTCGCGGTCGGCGGCAGCGCCACCTCGCTGCGACGCCTGGTCGGGGCGGTGCTCGAGTACGAGACGCTGGAGCGGGGGATCCGCGTGCTCGCCGGAGATCCCGCCGCCGAGGTCGCCCGGCGCTTCGAGCTGGACCCCGAACGGGTCCGCATCCTCGCGACCGGGGTGCTGCTGCTGGAGAAGGTCTCGGAGCTGCTCGGGCAGCCGCTGCAGATCGGCAAGGGGGGACTGCGCGAGGGCGTCGTGCTCGACCTGCTCAACGGCAGCGCCAACGGCTCCTCGCCGGCCCGCCTCGCCGCCTAGAGCCGCCTGGTCAAGACGGCGCCGCTCGACTAGCCTGCGCGCATTGTGGCGCGTGCGCGTGACGTGGGCCTCGACTGCGACGAACCGTTCGGGCATGCCGCCGCGCGGGTGGTCGAGGTGCGCGCCGGCGAGGTCTTCGAGCAATCCGACGGCGTGCTCGACTTGGTCGATATCGAGCGGCTGCACGACATGCGGGTGGCCACCCGCCGCCTGCGGGCGGCGATGGAGGTGTTCGAGCCGTGCTTCCCGCGCAGGCGCCACCGTAAGGCGCTGAAGCGGGTGAAGGCGCTGGCCGACGCGCTCGGTGAGCGCCGCGACCGCGACGTGGCGATCGCCTTCCTCGAGGGCCTGGTCGCGGAGACGCCGGAGCCCGACCGGGCGGCCCTTGGGGAGCTGATCGCGAGCCTGCGCGAGGAGCAGCGCGAGGCGAACGAGGCGCTCGCTCCCTACCTGGCGCGGGAGCGGCTGCGCAAGCTGCGGCGCCGCCTGCTCGCGCTGGCGAAGGCGGCGCGGTCGTGAAGCCCCGGCCGGTCGAGGGCCTCGATCCGGCTGCGCCGCTGCGCCCCAACGCGGCGCGGATCGTCGCCACCAGGCTCGCGGAGCTGCGCTCGCTCGCCGGCGGGGCGCTCGACCCGGGCGCCTCGACGGCCCAGCACGACACGCGCATCGCCGCCAAGCGGCTGCGCTACGTGCTGGAGATCACCGGAAGCTGCCTCGGCCTCGCGGCGGAAACCGCCGGCGACGTCGCCAAACAGCTTCAGAGCGTGCTCGGCGAGATCCACGACTGCGACGTGATGCTGCCCCGCACCGCCGGGATCGAGTCGCTTCAGGACCTCCTGCGCAGCCGCCGCGAGCTGCTCTTCCACCGCTTCTGCGAGCTCTGGCGGGACGAGGAGCGGAAGGGGACCTGGGAAGCGCTGGAACGGGTCCTGTAGGCGGGGGCGATAACCGGATGTTCACCGGCCGTTCTCCGGTGGTTCACACGTTTTACCTGCTAATCCCCGAATCTGGAGGTGACAAAAGCACTAGAGAGGAAGACTCCGATGACTTCCAAAGTCGATCTGCACTGCCATTCCACCGCCTCGCAGCTCTCGCGCCGGCGTCCAGCGCTCGCTCGGCCTGCGAGGCCCGCGGGAAGCAGGGCAGCGCCGCGAAGTGGGCGCACGCGGCGCTCGCCCTTGCCACCCTCACCCCGACCGCCGACGGGACGAAAAGTCCACTCGGAGTGGACATATCGGCCCGTCGGCGGGGGGATCCCGATCTGGCCGGGGTGCTGAAGATCGCCCAGCGGACGGTCGGCCAGGGCGCCGCACGCTCGCGCAGCCTGAGAGCTGGCGATGGAGCAGCTCGCCGCCGGCTATCGGCGGGTGCTCGGCGAGGCGAAAGCAGTCGCGCAGGCCAGGTCCCGGGCCGCCTGAGGCCGGCGAGGAGTCGCCGGTGCGGCAGTACGATGAGCCAATCGACGATCCGGCCCTCTACTTCAATCGCGAGCTGTCCTGGCTCGACTTCAACCAGCGGGTGCTGGAGCTGGCCGAGGACGCCTCGGTGCCGCTGCTGGAGCGGGTCCGCTTCTGCGCGATCTACGCCTCCAACCTGGACGAGTTCTTCATGGTCAGGGTGGCCGGGCTGTTCGACCAGCTCGACGCCGGGATCGACGCGCGCGGCCCCGACGCCCTCGCTCCGGAAGAGCAGATCGACGCGATCCAGGCGCGGGTGCTGGAGCTGGACGCCCGCCTGCACAGCTGCTTCGACGGGACGCTGCGCCCCGGGCTGGGCGAGCATGGCAGCCGGATCGTCTCGCTGCAGACCGCGAGCGACTCCGAGCGGCGCGAAATCGACGCCCGCTTCCACGAGCAGGTCTTCCCGGCGCTGACCCCGCTGGTGGTCGGGCTCGGCCGGCCCTTCCCCTACATCTCCAACCTCTCGCTCAGCCTCGGCGTCCTGCTGCGCGACCCGGAGAGCGGCACCGAGATCATCGCCCGGGTGAAGGTGCCGAAGGAGCTGCTCGGCCGCTTCCTGCGGGTCGGCGAGCGCGGCGAGGTCTTCGTGCCGCTCGAGGAGGCGATCGCCGGCAACCTGGACGCGCTCTTCCCCGGCACCGAGGTGATCGACCACGGCTACTTCCGGGTGACCCGCGATGCCGACTTCACGGTCTCCGACGAGGCCGACGACCTGCTGCAAGCGGTCCAGGACGAGCTGCGCCGCCGTCGCTTCGGCGAGGTGGTGCGGCTCGAGGTGGCGGCCGGGATGAATTCGAAGCTGCGCGCCCAGCTGATCGACGCGCTGCGGCTCGAAGACCGCGAGGTCTACGACGTCGACGGGCTGATCGACCTCGCCGACCTGACCGACATCGTCGACGTCCCGGGCCGGCCCGAGCTGCGCTACGAGCCCTGGACGCCGGTCACCCAGCCGCGCCTGCAGGGAGAGGACGAGGAGCCGGCCGACCTGTTCGCGGCGATCCGCCAGGGCGACATCCTCGTCCACCATCCCTACGACTCCTTCTCCAGCTCGGTCGAGCGCTTCGTCGAGCAGGCGGTCGCCGACCCCGACGTGCTGGCGATCAAGCAGACGGTGTACCGGACCAGCGACGACTCGCCGCTGGTGCCGGCGCTGATCCGCGCCTCCGAACGCGGCAAGCAGGCGGTTTGCATGGTCGAGCTGAAAGCCCGCTTCGACGAGGAGGCGAACATCCACTGGGCGAAGTCGCTGGAGGAGGCGGGCGTCCACGTCGTCTACGGCATCCCGGCGCTGAAGACGCACGTCAAGGCGGTGCTGGTCGTGCGCCGCGAGGGCGATCGGGTGCGCGAGTACGTACACATCGGGACCGGCAACTACAACCCGACGACCGCCCGCCTCTACACCGACCTGGGACTGTTCACCGCCGACCCGGAGATCGGCGCCGACGTCGCCGAGATGTTCAACTTCCTGACCGGATACGGGCGCCCCGCCGCTTACCGCAAGATGCTGGTCTCGCCGACCACGATGCGCGACCGCATCCTCGGCGAGGTCGAGGCGACGGTCGAGGCGCACCGTCGCGGCGAGGAGGCGTGGATCGCGCTGAAGATGAACGCGCTGGTCGACGCGCGCTGCATCCAGGCGCTGTACGAGGCCTCGCGGGCCGGCGTGCGGGTCGACCTCAACGTGCGCGGGATCTGCTGCCTGCGCCCCGGCGTGCCGGGCGTCTCCGAGAGCATCCGCGTCGTCTCGGTGGTCGGCCGCTTCCTCGAGCACTCGCGGATCTACGCCTTCCACCGCGGCGAGCAGACGCGGGTGTTGACCGGCTCCGCCGACCTGATGCCGCGCAACCTCGACAGCCGGGTCGAGCTGGTGACGCCGATCGAGGCCGAGGGGCTGCGGGCGGAGCTGCTCGACGTGCTGCAGCGCTGCTTCGCCGACAACGCCAACGCCTGGGAGCTGGGCGCCGACGGGGTCTGGACCCGGCGCGTCGCGCCTCCCGGCGAGCGGCGCAGCGTGCAGGAGGAGCTCTGCGAGCGTCACGCCGCGCGGGGCACGGAGCAGCTTGCCGCCGCGGCGAGCTGAGACCGTAGGTGGCCGCGGCTACCTCTAGGATTGCCGCGTGGCTCGCCTCTCCTTCCTGCCGCGCGACAGCACCTTCTTCGACCTGTTCATCGCGGCGGGGGAGAACACCCTGCATGCCGCGCGCCTGCTCGACGAGATGATGGGGAGCTGGCCCGACGAAAGTGGCCTCTCGCGGGAGGTCCTCAAGGCTGAGCAGGAGGGCGATCGGATCACCCACGACATCGTCCAGCGGCTCAACACCACATTCGTCACGCCGCTCGATCGCGAGGACATATACGGGCTGGCGACCCAGATGGACGACATCGTGGACTACACCGAGGAAGCGGCCGACCTGCTCGGCCTCTACCAGATCGAAGCGCCGATGGCCCAGGCCCAGGCCCTTACCAGGGTCCTGGTCGGCGCTTGCCAGCAGCTCGCCGGCGGGCTGGAGAAACTGCGTGAGATGAAGGGCCTGGAGCGCTACTGGATCGAGATCCACCGGCTGGAGAACGAGGGCGACCGGATCTCGCGCGACGCGGTCGCCTCGCTGTTCTCGAACGGGATCGACCCGATGGTGGTGATCCGCTGGAAGGACATGTTCGCGGTGCTGGAGAACGCGATCGATTCAACCGAGACGGCGGCCCAGATCCTCGAGGGCATCGTCATCAAGAACGCGTGAGCTCTGACGTCATCCTTGTGATCGTCGTCGGGACGGCGCTCGCGTTCGACTTCACCAACGGTTTCCACGACACGGCCAACGTCGTCGCGACGACGATCTCGACCGGGGCGGCGCCGCCGCAGATCGCGATCGGGGTAGCCTCGCTGCTCAACTTCGCCGGCGCCTTCATCTCGATCTCGGTGGCGGCGACCGTCGCCAACGATGTCGTCAACTCCGGCGTGGTGACGCCGACGGTCGTTTTCGCCGGGCTGATCGGGGCCATTGCCTGGAACCTGGCCACCTGGTGGTTCGGGCTGCCGTCCAGCTCCTCCCACGCGCTGATCGGGGGCGTGGTCGGCTCGGCGGTCGCGGCCGCCGGATTCGATGCAATCCTCGCCGAAGGTCTGGTCGGCAAGGTGTTGATCCCGGCCGTGGTCGCCCCGCTGGTCGCCTTCCTGGTCGCCGGCCTCAGTATCGGGCTGGTCTACCAGGTCGTCGGCCGGCAACGCCCGGGGCCGGTGACGCGTGGCTTCCGCTACGGCCAGGTCGTCTCCGGCGGCCTGCTGGCGCTCGCCCACGGGACCAACGACGCGCAGAAGACGATGGGGGTGATCACCCTGGCGCTGGTCGCCAACGGCACGCTGGGCGCCGAGGCCGACCCGCCGCTCTGGGTGATCGTCTCGGCGGCGACGGCGATCGCGCTCGGCACCTACAGCGGCGGCTGGCGGATCATCCGCACCACCGGCAGTCGGATCATCAAGATGGACACCGCGCAGGGGTTCTCGGCACAGGGGGCGGGCGCCGCGGTGATCCTCGCCTCGACCCACTTCGGCTTCCCGCTCTCGACCACCCACGTGATCAACGGCGGCGTGATGGGCGCCGGCGCCGGCAAACGGGTTTCCGCGGTCCGTTGGGGGATCGCCGGCAACATCGTCGTCGCATGGCTGCTCACCCTGCCGGCGGCGGCGGCGATCGGCGCCGCCGCTTACGGTTTCACGCGGATCTTCGGGACCGGCGCTCTGGGGCCCGTCCTGGTCACCCTGATGGCGCTGGCCCTGATCGTCGCCGTGTTCGCGCGGCGCTCCCAGCAGGGCGCCCCGGTGCCGGCGGGGTGATCCGGATGGCGACGATCGTCCAGACCGGCGACCTGGTGAAGACGGTGATCGCCTCGCTGATCGCCGGGGTGGGGGTGACCGCGATCTTCTCGGTCGCGATCTGGGGCGCTGCCCGCTTCGCGGACCTCAGCCGCGAGGGCAGGCCGCTGGCAGCGGGCGCCGCTGCGGCGCTGGGAGCGCTGGCGCTGACCACGACGCTGGCGGCTGTGGCGGTGGGAATCGTCGTGATGACGAGCAAGTAGCCGTACAATTTTCCTGGTGCGAACCCTGCGCAATATCGCGATCGTCATGCTGCTCGCTCTCGTAGTGGCGTTCGCCCCAGCCGGCGGCAACGCCGCCGACGTGATCATCGCCGCGCTGACGATGGGCTTCCTGGCGGCGATCGCCTGGGCGGTGTTCACGCTGAGCAGGCAGAACCAGCTGACCCTGGCGGCGCTCAGCGACGGCCGCCGGGCGATCCTCTACGCGGCGCTGGGCTTGATCGCCCTGCTGGTCGCCGGCAGCGACAAGCTGTTCTCCAGCGGCGGCGGCACCCTCGCCTGGATCCTCCTGCTCGGCGCCTCGATCGCCGCGATCTGGCGGATCTGGATCGAAGCGAACACCTACTGACGCGGGGGAAGATTTTCAAAGACCTTTGATTTTGCGCGCCACCGTTGCGTCACTCCATGGAACGGTCGGGACGTGTCGCGCCAGGCCGCCAGCAGCTCTCGCAGGGAGGGGGGGACCGCGTCGGTCGAGCTGGTCGCCGTGGTCCCCTTCCTGCTGCTGGCGGTCCTGGTGGCGGCGCAGATCGGGGCGGCCGGGGTGGCGCTGTGGTCGGCGGGAGTCGCGGCGCGGGCCGGAGCGCGGGCGGCGCTGGTCGGAAAGGACGCCGGCCCCGCCGCCCGTCGAGCGCTGCCGTCGGCGATGCGCTCCGGAGCGGACGTGAGCGCGGGGGACGCGGTTTCCGTCCGAGTGGTCGTCCCCCGTCTCCTGCCCGGCATGCCGCGACTGACGCTGGGCGCGAAGACCGACCTGGAGACCGGCGATGGGTAGAGAGACCGGACAGGCTACGGTCGAGTTGGTGGCCGCTCTGCCGGCGCTGCTGCTCGCCGGACTGCTCGCCCTCCAGCTCCTCGCCGCCGGCTACGCGCTGACCCTGGCCGACGGCGCCGCCGAGGCCGGGGCGCTGGCGCTGGCCGCGGGCCGCCCGGCGGCCGCCGCCGCCCGCGACGCTCTTCCGGGGTGGGCCGAAGACGACGTCGAGGTCACGGTCAGCGGCGGCAAGGTGACCGTGCGCCTGCCGCCGCCCTCGCCCCTGCCGGCGCTCGCCGAGCGGCTCGCGGTCACCTCCTCGGCGGCGGCAAGGCCGCGACGGTGACCTTCCCGATCGCCTTGGTGACCGCCGTCGGCGATGCGAGCGGCACGCGGGCCGCCGCCGCCGCGCTCGCCTGCGCCGGCTCTGAACCCGACCGGGCTGGCCTGATGATCGAACTCGCCGCCGGTCGCACCCCGCGCCCCTCTCTGGTCGCCACGGCCGCCGCCCGTGAGTTGGAGGAGCGGCTTGCCGTCCACTTGCCGGAGGCGGGCGTCGCCTCGCGCGGGCAGCTCTGTCAGTTGAAGCTGCCGCCCGGTCCGGAGGGAATCGAGCGGATCGCCGCGGCGCTGCCTATCGTCCGCGGGTCTGCCGCGGTGATCCACCTGCCGCCGCGCCTGCTGCAGCCGGCGCTTGCGGCCGCGCGAATCCGGCCGACCGCCGCGTTGCTCCGCGCCGATCTCGCCGAGGACCGCGCGCTGGCGGCCCTCGCCGCCCGCGACCTGATCGATCGAGGCATGCGGGTCGCCATTCTCAAGCGCCCGCTCGGCTGGCTCGCCGCCCGCCGCGTCCTGCTGGGGGCGCCGGCGGCGGCCGGCGGCGGGCTCCCCATTCGCCTCTGCGAGCGCCTGCTCCGCAGCACAGACAACAACATTCGACAGTGCTACGATCGAGAGGATGAGTCGAAAAGTGACCGACAAGAGGCTCCGGAGACTTGGCCAGCGGGCGGGCAGGGAGTTGCACGTGCTCGACGGTGGGGAGAAAGCTCCCACGCGAACGGCGAGGCAGGCCGATGAGCTGGCCGGCGAGCGCCGGCAGCTCATCCCGAGCGACGAGCTCCTCGCCGCGTTCGAGGGCGCCCCGACGATCGACTACGAGGAGCTCCGCGCCGATCTCGACGCGGTCGTCGATCAAGACCCTACGCCCCGATACTGGGTCGACTAGTCGGCCCAGGTTGATCGACACATCCGTAGCTGTCGAGCTGGGCGAGGCGGGCCAGGACGGCGCCTCCGGCGACATTGCGGTTTCAACTCTGACTCTCGGCGAGCTCGAGGCGGGTCTGCGTGCTGCGGTCGACGAGCTGAAGAAGGCACGTCGACGGAGTCAACTCCGCCATGTCGAGGGGAAGACCCAGGCGCTTGCCTTCGACCGAGATTGCGCTCGCGCGTTTGGCCGTGTCTACGCCGCAGTCGAGCGCGTCGGTCGCAAGCCCCGGGGCCCTCGCGTGGTCGACTTGATGATCGCCGCCACGGCGCTGGTGCACGATCTGCCGATCTACACCCGTAACGCCAAGGATCTCCGCGGCCTCGAGGACCTGGTCGAGATCGTCGAGGTCGGCGCCTGAATGCCTGTGCCACCGTCTCTGCGCTGCTACGTTGGACCCATGGAGGGGCTGAGGCCAACCTTCGAGGTGCGAATCCATGGCCGCGGGGGCCAGGGCGTGGTGACCGCTGCCGAGCTGCTCTCGGTCGCCGCCTTCGACGAGGGCCGCCACGCGCAGGCCTTCCCCAGCTTCGGCTCGGAGCGCACCGGCGCGCCGGTGGTCTCCTTCTGCCGCTTCGGCGACACCCCGATCCGCACCCGGGAACCGGTCGCCGAGCCCGATGCGCTGATCGTCCAGGACCCGACCCTGCTGCACCAGGTCGACCTCTTCAGGGGGCTGCGACCGGACGGCTACGTGCTGATCAACAGCGGCCGCAGCTTCGCCGAGCTGGGCCTCGAGGAGCTCGGCGAGCGGTTCCGTCCCGAGCGGCTGCTCACGGCCCCGGCGACCGAGCTGGCGCGGCGCCATCTCGGCCGTCCGCTGCCCAATGCGGCGCTGCTCGGCGGCTTCGCCGCTCAGGCCCGGGCCCTGCGGCTCGACTCGGTGAGCGCGGCGATCCGCGAGCGCTTCCCGGGCAAGGGCGGCGAGCGCAACGTCGCCGCGGCCGAGGCCTGCTTCGAGCACGTCGAGCGCGAGATGCTCGAGGTGGCGAGTGCTTAGGCAGCTGGAGGGCTCGGCGGCGGTCGCCGAGACGGTGGCCCGCTGCCGCCCCGAGGTCGTCTGCGCCTACCCGATCTCGCCCCAGACGCACATCGTCGAGGGCCTCTCCGATCTGGTCCGCGCCGGCGAGCTGACCAACTGCGAGTACGTCACGGTCGAGTCGGAGTTCGCGGCGCTCTCGGTCTGCATCGGCGCCTCCGCCGCCGGGGCGCGCGCCTACACCGCGACCGCCAGCCAGGGCCTGCTCTACATGGCCGAGGCCCTCTTCAACGCCTCCGGCCTCGGCCTGCCGATCGTGATGACGGTCGCCAACCGGGCGATCGGCGCCCCGATCAACATCTGGAACGACCACAGCGACGCGATGTCGCAGCGCGACTGCGGCTGGATCCAGCTCTACGCGGAGACCAACCAGGAGGCTGCCGACCTGCACGCGCAGGCGTTCCTGATCGCCGAGCGGCTCTCGCTGCCGGTGATGGTCTGCATGGACGGCTTCATCCTCACCCACGCCTACGAGCGGGTCGACGTGCCCACCGCCGAGCAGGTCGACGCCTTCCTGCCGCCCTTCGAGCCGCGCCAGGTGCTCGACCCGGCCGATCCGGTGACGATCGGGGCGATGGTCGGGCCGGAGGCCTTCGCCGAGGTCAAGTACCTCGCCCACGCCAAGCAGATGCAGGCGCTCGACGTGATCCCTGAGGTGGCGGCGGACTTCGAGCGGGCCTTCGGCCGCCCCTCGGGCGGGCTGGTTCGCGGCTACCGGGCGGAGGACGCGGAGACGATCGTCGTCGCGCTCGGCTCGGTCCTGGGGACGATCGAGGACACGATCGACGAACTGCGCGAGGAGGGGGAGAGCATCGGGGCGCTGGCGATCAAGTCGTTCCGCCCCTTCCCGCTGGAGGAGGTCCGCGCTGCGCTGGGCGACGCCAAGCGGGTCGTCGTGCTGGAGAAGGCGCTGGCGGTGGGGATCGGCGGGATCGTCTCCGCCAACGTCCGCATGGCGCTCTCCGGCATCCAGCTGCACGGCTACACGGTCATCGCCGGCCTCGGCGGCCGCTCGATCACGAAGAGCTCGCTGCGCGCCCTGTTCGCCGAGGCCGTCGCCGACAAGCTCGGTCCGCTCACCTTCCTCGACCTCGACCGCGAGCGGGTCGAGGCCGAGCTGGAGAGGATGGCGGCGGGCGGGCGCAGCGGTCCCCACGCCGAGAACATCCTGCGAGAAGCCGGCGTCGTCGCCGCAAGGCCGCACTGATGGCCGAGCAGCGCGTCCGCTTCTACCAGGTCGGCAGCTTCGCGGCCGGCAACCGCCTGCTCGACCCCGAGCAGCGCACCGTGCAGGCGCGGATGGACCGCTCCAACACCCTTACCTCGGGCCACCGCGCCTGCCAGGGCTGCGGCGAGGCGCTCGGCGCCCGCTACGCGCTCGACGCGGCGATGCGGGCCACCGAAGGCAGGCTGGTCGCCGCCAACGCGACCGGCTGCCTCGAGGTCTTCTCGACCCCGTTCCCGGAGTCCTCGTGGCAGATGCCCTGGATCCACTCGCTGTTCGGCAACGCGCCGGCGGTGGCCAGCGGGGTCGCCGCGGCGCTGAAGGCGAAGGGGCGCGAGGACGTGCGGGTGGTCGGCCAGGGCGGCGACGGCGGCACCGTCGACATCGGCTTCGGCTGCCTCTCCGGCATGTTCGAGCGGGGCGACGACGTGCTCTACATCTGCTACGACAACGAGGCCTACATGAACACCGGCGTGCAGCGCTCCGGGGCGACGCCGCCCGCCGCCCGCACCGCCAACACGAAGCCGATCGGCCCCGACCACCCCGGCAACGACTTCGGCCAGGGCAAGGACATGCCGCGGATCGCGATGGCGCACGGGATCCCCTACGTCGCCACCGCGACGGTCGCGGACCTGCACGACCTCGAGCGCAAGGTGGAGCGGGCGATGGAGTTCCACGGCGCCCGCTACCTGCACGTCTTCGTCCCCTGCCCGCTCGGCTGGGGGGCCGACTCGGCCGACACGGTGAAGCTGGCCCGCCTGGTCACCGAGAGCGGCCTCTTCCCGGTCTTCGAGGCCGAGCGCGGCGAGGTGGTCGGCGTCTCGAAGATCCGCCGCCAGGTCCCGGTCGAGGAGTACCTGCGCCCGCAGCGCCGCTATGCCCACCTGTTCGGCGACCCGCCCCGCACCGATGTGCTCGAGCGCCTGCAGGGGATCGCCGACGCCAACATCCGCCGCTACGGCCTGCTGCCCGAGAGCGCAGCCGACATTGACCCCACTGGAGGGGGGAAAATGTCCGATGCGGGAGGGGACCCGTGATGGAGAAGCCCTTCGCGATCACGCTCGACGTCGGCTCCAGCCTCGCCAACAAGACCGGCAGCTGGCGCACCGAGCGGGCGGTCTACGTCGACCGGCTGCCGCCCTGCAACGACGCCTGCCCGGCCGGCGAGAACATCCAGGCCTGGCTGTACGAGGCCGAGGAGGGGGACGGCGGCTACGAGCGCGCCTGGCGCAAGCTGATCGAGGACAACCCGCTGCCCGCGATCATGGGCAGGGTCTGCTACCACCCCTGCGAGACCGCCTGCAACCGGGCGCAGCTCGACGAGGCGGTGGGCATCCACTCGGTCGAGCGCTTCCTCGGCGACGAGGCGATCCGCGCCGGCTGGCAGGTCGAGGTCGACGCCGAGACGAGCGGCAAGCGGGTCCTGGTGGTCGGCGCCGGGCCCTCCGGGCTCTCCGCCGCCTACCACCTGACCAGGCTCGGTCACGAGGTGACCATCTACGAGGCTGGCTCGCTGCCGGGCGGGATGATGCGCTTCGGCATCCCCAGCTACCGCCTGCCCCGCGACGTGCTGGAGGCCGAGGTGGGCCGCATCTTCGACCTCGGCGTCCGCCTCGAGCTGAACACGACGGTCGAGAACGTGCTCGACTCGATGCGCGAGGGCGGCTTCGACGCCGCCTTCCTCGCGGTCGGCGCCCACATCGGCCGTCGCGCCTTCGTGCCGGCGGGCGAGGCGGAGCGGATCGTCGACGCGGTCTCGCTGCTGGAGAGCATGGAGGGCGAGGAGCGGCCCCAGCTGGGGCGGCGGGTTGCCGTCTACGGCGGCGGCGACACGGCGATGGACGCGGCGCGGACGGCGAAGCGGCTGGGGGCGACCGACGCGGTGGTCGTCTACCGCCGCACCCGCGAGCGGATGCCGGCCCACGACTTCGAGGTCGAGGAGGCGGCGGAGGAGGGCGTGGAGATGCGCTGGCTCTCGACCGTCAACCACTTCGAGGACGGCAAGCTGCAGCTCGAGCGGATGGAGCTGGACGACTCCGGCTTTCCGCAGCCGACCGGCGAGTTCGACGAGCTGGAGGCCGACTCGCTGGTCCTGGCGCTGGGTCAGGAAGCCGACCTGAGGCTGCTGGAGGGCGTGCCGGGGATCGAGGTGGCCGACGGCGTCGTCGGGGTCGGCCCGAACATGATGACCGGCCACGAGGGGATCTTCGCCGGCGGCGACATGGTCCCGGCCGAGCGCACCGTCACGGTCGGCGTCGGCCACGGCAAGCGGGCGGCCCGCAACATCGACGCCTGGCTGCGCGGCATTGACTTCGAGCGGCCCCCGAAGCACGATCTGGCCGGCTTCGACACCCTCAACACCTGGTACTACTCGGACGCGCCTCGCACCGAGCAACCACAGCTGGAGGCGGCGCGGCGGGCCTCCAACTTCGCCGAGGTGGTCGCCGGCCTCGACGAGGAGAACGCGCTGTTCGAGGCGCGCCGCTGCCTCTCCTGCGGCAACTGCTTCTCCTGCGACAACTGCTACGGCGTCTGCCCCGACAACGCGGTGATCAAGCTCGGCGAGCCCGGCGAGCTCTACGAGATCGACCTCGACTTCTGCAAGGGCTGCGGCCTCTGCGTCGCCGAGTGCCCCTGCGGCGCGATCGAGATGGTGCCGGAGGAGATCTGATCAGTCGAAGCGGCGGGCCGATTCGAGCTCGATCGCGTCCTCCCGATCGTCTTCGAAGCGCCAGACGTCCCGCTTTCGCCCGCTCGGGCTGAGGACGACCGCGATCGACCCGAGCGCCTTGTCGTCGCTGTCGCGTCCGGACGTGGCGTGGATCCCAAGGTCGTAGTCTTCGGAGTGCTCTCTCCCGCTCTGCGCCGTCGCCTCGATTCCCTCGCGCAGCGCCTCCAGCGAGACCGTGTGCGGGAAGTTGTACTTGCCGCCTTCGCGGACCGAGGAGACGAGGCTCACCTTCGGCGCGATCGCCTCGACCAGCTCGAGGTTGAGCCCGTGCTTGGAGCCGTGGTGGGGGACCTTGAAGACGTCGGCCCGCAGGGGCTGCACGCCGCCCGCCTTGCGCAGCGCCGTCGCGGTTGCCGTCGCCTCCTTGCCCAGCTGCGGGAAGTCGACCATCACCTGGGCCCACGACGCGGTCTGAGCGTCGGCGCCGAGGATCAGGCTCGCCCCCTTCGGCAGCTGCGTGTAGGTGCGGTCGTCTTTCCTCTTGTAGTACCGCCGGGCCGGGAAGTCGATGCGCAGGGCGATCGAGCTGTCGTTGATGTCGATTCCGTAGCTGTCGTACCTGTTCTTCAGGCCGATCCCCGGGGCGAGGACGGTGACCATCACCTGATCGATGAAGCGGGTCGTGCCGCTGGTCGGTTGCGAGTGGGGGATGTCGAGCTCGGGGTCGCCGATCGTGTCCATCATCCGGAAGTAGGTGGGCGTCGCCATGTAGTAGCCCGGCTCCCAGAAGGCGCCGATCTGGTCCTTCTGCCGTTCCAGGAAGCGGGCCATCCCCTTGATGTGGTCGGCGTGGGGGTGAGTGGCGACGACGAGGGCCAGCGGCTTCTCCTGCGGGTCACTCGCGAGCAGCTTCTCCCCGCGCAGGGTGTCGAGCAGGTCTTCGATCTTGTCGCGGTATACGTCGACCACGATCGCCTTGCGCGCGCCTTCCTCCTCGGGGAGCAGCAGGAGCTGCGTGTCGCCGTCGCCGACGTTGAGGACGAAATGGACCAGGTCGTTGTCCCCGATCCCCGCCTTGAAATTGTCCGACTTGAGGCGTTTGGCGGGGATGTCGTCGATTCGCGGATCCGGCATCGGCGATCAGACCCCCTGCTCGTCCTCGCCGAGAAGCTCCGCGGCGACCTCCCGCTTCACCGGCGGCGTCAGCGCCTCGTACATCTTCTCTTTGGCGGCTTCGCGAGCCTCCGCCGTGAAGTCGATCGTCTCCGCGATCCACTCGAACTCCCGCAGCGGCTCATCCGGCGTGGCGGAGATGTCGAAGTCGTCCGCGATCTTGAAGGCGAAGACGTCGCCGACGCTGAGCCTACGCCGGCTCAGCTCCTCGCGGGCGGACGGAGAGATCTCCCCCAGCCGTTCTTCCGCTGCGTCGAGGCGCCGCTCGGCGAGGCGCCGCTCCAGCGCCTCCCGGTCGGCGGCAACCACGAGTTCGTCGACGCCGTAGGGGAAGTAAGGGCGGCCACCGGAGCCCGCTTCTGGCCACGGGGCGATCAGGAGGACGACGACGTCGCCCATCGCCTCCTCGACGACGACGTAGTGGAACTCGGCGAGGTCGACCTCCCTCTCGAGCCGCGCCGGCTCCCAGATGGACTCCGGCGGTACCACGATGCGATCAGCATATTCCCAACCGCCCGGAGTGGCAACCCCACCAACGAGCAATCGAGGCGCATTTCCTTAGGACACCTGTGACCGAATTGTTCGTATGAGCGCGCCACGCGCGCGCCGGCGCCCGGCAGGGTCCGGGCATGGGAGATCGCAGGGAAGAGGGTCAGGCGCTGCTGCTGGCGCTGGGCGGCGCCTTCGCGCTGATCGTCGCGGCGCTGGCGCTGGTCGCGATCGCCGGGGCGATCACCGGCAAGGGGCGGGCGCAGCGGGCGGCCGACCTGGCGGCGATCTCGGCGGCGCGCTCGATGCGCGACGACCTGCCGCGCCTGCTGGCGCCGCCCACCCTGCCGAACGGCCTGCCCAACCCGGCCCATATCGAGAAGGCCGCCTACCTGCTGCGGGCGCGGACGGCGGCGCGCGAGGCGGCGCGGGCCAACCAGGTCGGCGCGAGGCGGCTGCGGGTGTCGTTCCCCGACCGGGCCTCGTTCGCGCCGCTGCGCGTCGAGGCGGCGGTGACCGGCAGCCTCGAGCTGCGGGGCGAGCGGGCGGCGGTCGAAGCCTCGGCCGTCGCCGAAGCAGCCGCGCCGGCGAGCGGCGCCGGATCGATGCCGGCGACCGCCAGCGGCGGCGGCTACAGCGGCCCGCTCCTCTACCGCCAGGGCCACGGGATGCGGCCGGACGTCGCCGCCGCCTTCGACCGGATGGCGGCCGCGGCCGCAGGAGCGAGCGTCTCGCTGATCGTCAACTCGGCCTTCCGCTCCGACGCCGAACAGGCGGCGCTGTTCGCCGCCCACCCCGATCCGCGCTGGGTGGCGCCGCCCGGCCACTCGCTGCACCGCTGCGCGACCGAGCTCGACCTGGGGCCGGAATCGGCTTACGGCTGGCTGGCGGCCAACGCGTCCCGCTTCGGCTTCGTCCAGCGCTACAGCTGGGAGGCCTGGCACTACGGCTACACGGCGGGCCCGGCGCCCTGCTCCCAGGCCGGCGACGCGATCGGCGCCGGCGGGGGAGACGGGGCCGTCTCCGGCTCGGCCGGGCTGCCCTCCTTCGTCCCGGCCCGCTTCCGCGCGCCGCTGCTGCGCGCCGCCGCGCAGTGGAACGTCTCCGCGGCGCTGCTCGCCGCCCAGCTGATGGCGGAGTCGAACTTCAACCCGTTCGCCGTCTCGCCGGCCGGCGCCCAGGGCATCGCCCAGTTCATCCCCTCGACCGCGGCGTCCTACGGCCTCCGCGACCCCTTCGACCCGGTCGAAGCGATCGGCGCCCAGGCCCACCTGATGTCGGACCTGATCGGCCGGTTCGGCTCCCCGCAGCTCGCCCTCGCCGCCTACAACGCCGGCCCGGCTCCGGTCGAAGCCTGCCACTGCGTCCCGGCGATCCCCGAGACGGCCGCCTACGTGAGCCGCATCCTCGCCCTGCTCGGCGGCGCCGGGGCGCTTGTCGCCCCGAGCTTCGAGGTGCGGCTGGTGGCGTGATGGCGCGTTCCCCGCAGCAGGCTCCCGGGGCCGCCCCAGACCTCCTACACCTCAAGGTGTATGCTGGTGTAGTGACGCGGACGAACATCGAGATCGACGACGTGCTGGTCGAGCGCGCGATGCGGGTCTACCGGCTGCGCAGCAAACGCGAGGCTGTCGACCTAGCTTTGCGCAAGCTCGTCGGCGGGATGAGCCCCGAGGAAGCGCTGGCTATGGAGGGAAGCGGCTGGGGCGGCGATCTCGGCGAGATTCGTGCGCGCGAAGAGGTCCCCGAGCTGTGATTCTCGTCGACAGCTCGGCCTGGATCGAGCTCCTGCGCGAGACCGGCAGCCCTGCCCACCGGCAGCTGCACTTGGCCCTCGAACGCCAGGGGCCGCTTGCCTGGACGGACGTGGTCGCGATGGAGTTGCTGGCCGGAGCGCGCGACGCGGCGGATCGCGACCGGCTGCGGCGACTCCTCTTCGGTCGCCATTTCCTTTCGGTCGATGGCCCAGCCGACTACGAGAGCGCGGCCGATCTCTACCGGCTCTGCCGCAGCAGGGGCGAGACACCGCGCAAGCTCACCGACTGCCTGATCGCCGCGGTCGCGATCCGCAACGACGCGGAGCTGCTCTGCGAAGACTCCGACTTCGAAGCGATCGCCCGCCATACGCCCTTGCGAATCGCCAAGAATTGACCGCGACGCCCGCGCCGCGCCCCTGAGGCCGTGGCGCGGGCGCCGGTTGCACCGCTGCGTTTAGCTCGTGAGTTGGGCGGTCGCCCTCTCGATGTAGGGGATCAAGCGGTCGAACGCCGCATCCATCTCCACCAGCGGCCTGACGTCGAACTCCACGAACGGCGAGAGCGGGTAGTCCAGGAGCTGCTCCATGAGCCCCTCCAGGGACTCGTTCTCGCCGATGCTGCAGCCGCCTCCCTGCGGGAAGGCGTAGACGCACTCGAACGTGCCGTCGTCGAGCTTGCCCTGCAGCCACTCGCGCGCGGCGCGCGCGACGTCGACCGGCGGCGGCATCGGTCCCGGCGTGGCGGTGACTAGGAATTTCATCGCGCACCTCCTTCGGTGCTGGATCGGGTGTCTGCAAGGTTCCTCCTATCGCAGCCTTCGCGCAAGTCTTCTTCGCCGACGCGATTGCGGCGGCAACCCGTCTAGACTGCCCTTCGATGACCACCGTCGAGGTACAGGGCGTCGAGGGTATGCAGTCGATGCTCGGCAAGGAGATCGGGCCCAGCGACTGGCGGACCGTCACCCAGGAGGACATCGACACCTTCGCCGAGCTCTCGGGCGACGACCAGTGGATCCACGTCGACGTCGAGCGGGCGAAGAAGGAGAGCCCGTTCGGCACCACGGTCGCCCACGGCAACCTCACCCTCTCCTTGGTCGACGGCTTCCGCAAACGGATGATCTCCTCCAGCGGCTTCGCGCTCGGCGTCAACTACGGCTGGAACAAGATCCGCTTCCCCGCCCCGGTTCCCGCCGGCGGCCGCGTTCGCGCCCGCGCCGAGGTCGCCTCGGTCGACGAGGTCGGCGGTGGCTGGTGGCAGGTAGTCACCCGCTTCACCCTCGAGGTCGAGGGCTCCGAGAAGCCCTGCTTCGTCGGCGACAGCGTCACCCGGGTGATGGCGCCGGCCGCCTGACGAGCGCCCGCCACTCCGCTAGCCGATCGCTCATCCGCGCGCCAGCAGCCCCGCCACCGCCAGCTCCCGGTCATAGGGCTCGCCGCGGCCCAGCGGCATCACGGAGTCGGGCACGATCCGCAGCTCCGCAGGGTTGCCGCGGGTGGGGGAGGGCAGCGGCGGAA
>Ga0210144_1000480_pt1 | contig 21178 bp, 17 predicted proteins | sample Muzzi_PWA_D2_FD_185532 | JGI IMG/M metagenome (GOLD analysis project Ga0210144, IMG submission 185532) | Wetland microbial communities from San Francisco Bay, California, USA, that impact long-term carbon sequestration - Muzzi_PWA_D2 (SPAdes) | ecosystem: Environmental > Aquatic > Marine >...
GGCCGGGACGCCGCGCCCGCCGGCGAGGTGGCGGCCGCCCTGTCCGGGCTCGCGACCCCCGCCGGCCTCGGCCCGCCGGGCGAGGCCCTGGCCCGCAAGGCCCTCCGGGCGTGGCTCAAGGACCACGTCCCGCCCCTGGCGGGCATCCCGGACGTGGGGCCGGTGGTGGCCCGCGCCATCGCCGACTTCTTCTCCGACCCCCACAACCAGCGCCTGGTGGACCGCCTGGCCGCCGCCGGCCTGAACATGGCCCGCGAGGCCCCGGCGCCCAAGGGCGACCTGCCCCTCTCCGGCAAGCGCTTCGTCTTCACCGGCGCCCTCTCCGCGCCGCGGCCCGAGCTCGAGGCCCGGGTGAAGGCCTTAGGGGGCGTACCGGGGAGCAGCGTGTCGGGCAACACCGACTACGTGGTGGCGGGGGAGAAGGCCGGCTCCAAGCTGGACAAGGCCAGGAAGCTCGGCGTGCCCGTCCTGGACGAGGCGGGCTTCGAGAAGCTGATGAAGGAATCGGGAGCGTGAGCACGAAGGGTGGCAGGAAGGTGGGGCTCATCAACCTGGGCTGCCCCAAGAACCAGGTGGACGCCGAGGTGATGCTGGGGCGCCTGCGGGAAGCCGGCTACGAGGTGACGGCGGACGCGGACGAGGCCGAGGTGATCGTGGTGAACACCTGCGGCTTCATCGAGGCGGCAAAAGAGGAGTCCGTCGAGGCGATCCTGGAGGCGGCGCGCCTGAAGACCGACGGCCGCCTGAAGCACCTGGTCGCCACCGGCTGCCTGACCCAGCGCTACGGCAAGGAGCTGGCCGAGGCGATCCCCGAGCTGGACGCCGTGGTGGGCACCGGCGCCCCCCAGGCCATCGGCGACGTGCTGCCGAAGGTGCTCGCCCCCCACGCCGGGCCCCTGCTCACCATCGGCGACCCCGGCGGCGCCGTGGACGGCCGGGGCCGCATCCGGGTGGGGCCGCCCCACAGCGCCTACCTGAAGATCGCCGAGGGGTGCAGCAAGCGCTGCGCCTTCTGCGTGATCCCCCACCTGCGCGGCGACCTGGCCAGCCGCCCCCTCGAATCCATCCTGGCCGAGGCCCGGGAGCTGGCCGCCCAAGGGGTGGTGGAGCTGAACCTGATCTCCCAGGACACGACCAATTACGGCGTCGACCTGTACGGCCGCAAGTCCCTGGCCAAGCTCGTCCACGCCCTCTGCGCCGTGGACGGCCTCAGGTGGCTGCGCCTGCTCTACACCTACCCCACCGACTACACCGACGGCCTGCTCGACGCCCTGGCCGCCTCCGACAAGGTCGTGCCCTACATCGACCTGCCCCTCCAGCACGCCGCGGACCGGGTGCTGAAAGCCATGCACCGCACCGGCACCCGAGCCCGCCTGGAGGCGCTCATCGCCCGGATTCGGGACCGCATCCCCGGTGTGGCCCTGCGCTCGTCGTTCATCGTGGGCTTCCCCGGCGAGACGGACGCCGACTTCGAGGCCCTGTACGCCTTCGTGGCGGAGCAGCGCTTCGACCACCTGGGGGTGTTCACCTACTCCCACGAGGAGGGCACCCCCGCCCACGCCCTCAAGGACGACGTGCCCGCGCGGGTCAAGACCGAGCGCAAGGACGCCCTCCTGACCCTCCAGGCCGGCATCTCGGCCGAGAAGCTCAAGGCCCTCGTCGGCCGGAAGGTCCCCGTCCTGGTGGACGGCCTGTCCAGGGAGAGCGACCTGCTCCTGGAGGGCCGCATGCCCACCCAGGCCCCCGACATCGACGGCGTGGTCTACATCAACGACACGGACGACCGGCCGTTGGAGGCGGGCCAGATTGTGACGGTGGAGATCACCGAGGCCCACACGTACGACGTGGTGGGGCGGGTGGTGGGCTGACGCGGGTGGGGGAGGGCCCTCGGGCCCGCGCGATATCCCGCCCCGGCGCCCTCAGGCCCGGGTGATGTCCGGCCCCGGCGCCCTCAGGCCCGCACGATATCCATCGACAGCTCCGCCGCCGGCGCCGAGTGCGTCAGCCGTCCCACGGAGATGATGTCCACGCCGGCCTCGGCGATGGCGCGCACGGTGTCCAGGCCGACGCCGCCGGAGGCCTCCAGGGGGACGCGGCCGTTCACGCGTCGGACGGCCTCCTTCAGGTCCGCCGGGCCGAAGTTGTCCAGCATGATCACGTCGGGCTCCAGGCCGAGGGCCTCGTCCAGCTCGGCGAAGCTCGTGACCTCCACTTCCACCCGGGTGCCCTCGGGCAGGTCCCGCCGGGCCCGCTCCACGGCGGCGGCGATCCCCCCGGCCAGGGCGACGTGGTTGTCCTTGATCAGCACCTGGTCGTAGAGCCCCATGCGGTGGTTGCGGCCGCCGCCGGTGACGACGGCGTACTTCTCCAGGACACGCAGGCCGGGGGTGGTCTTGCGGGTGTCGTAGATGGCGGCGCGGGTGCCGGCCACGGCGTCCACGTACTGGTGCGTGAGGGTGGCGACGCCGGACAGGCGCTGGACGAAGTTGAGGGCCACGCGCTCGGCGGCGAGCAGCGAGTCGCCGGGGCCCGTCACCCGCAGCACCTCGGTGCCGGGGCCCACCCGGGCGCCGTCCGCCACGGGCAGCTCCAGCCGCACGTCCGGGTCCACCTGGAGGAAGGCCGCCTGGGCGGCGGGCAGGCCGCAGACCACCAGGTCGGCCTCGGCCACGATCACCCCCCGGGCGGGGACGTCCAGGAAGTTGCGCCCCGACAGGTCGCCGGCCCCGATGTCCTCGGCCAGGGCGCGGGCCACCGCCACCGACAGGGCCCGCAGGTCGAGGGGGGCGCTCATCCGGCCCCGGGCCCCTCCAGGTCCGCCAGCAGGGCCAGGCCCTCCTTCAGCTTGGCCTCCCGGACCGTCAGGTCCTCGCGCCGGGTGCGCTCCCGCTCCACCACCTCGGCCGGGGCGCGCTGCACGAAGTCCTCGTTCTGGAGCTTGCGGGTGACCCCCAGCAGCTCCTTGCTCAGCTTGGCGAGCTGGGCGTTCAGGCGCCCGGTCTCGGCCGCCACGTCGATGCGCCCTGCCAGGGGCACGAACACCTCGCCGCCGTCGAACACGGCGGTGGCCGACGCCTCGGGGCGGGTCACGCCGGGCCCGGCCTCCACCGACTCCACCCGCGCCAGCCGCATCACGTGGCCCGCGCCGGACTCGAGGTGGCGGGCGACGGCGTCGTCGTCGGTCCGCACCCGGGCCGCCAGGGGGGTGGCGGGGGGGATGTTCATGGCGCTCCGGATGTTGCGGATGCCGGTGATGACGGCCTGGAGCCGGGCCACGGCGGTCTCGGCGTCGGGGTCGTCCAGCGCCGGATCGGGCGCCGGGTAGGGGGCGTGCATCACCGTCTCGCCCGCGTGGGGCAGCAGGGAGCGGATCTCCTCGGTGATGAACGGCATGAACGGGTGCAGGAGGCGCAGCACGGTGTCGAACACCCCCACCAGCACGGCGCGGGTGGCGGCGGCCGCCTCGGGGTCGTCGCCAGTGAGGGCGGCCTTGGCCAGCTCCAGGTACCAGTCGCACAGCTCGCCCCACACGAAGTTGTGCAGGGTGCGGCTGGCCTCGTCGAAGCGGTAGGCGGCGAGCTGCTCGTCCACGGCCGCCACGGTGGCGTTCAGGCGGCTGGCGATCCAGCGCTCGGCAAGGCCCCCTTGCGCCACGGCCGCCGCCAGATCGTCGGTGGGGGGCTGGCCCTCGGGCAGGTTCATCTCGATGAAGCGGGCGGCGTTCCAGACCTTGTTGCAGAAGTTGCGGTAGCCCGCCACCCGCTCCTCGGCCAGACGCACGTCCCGCCCCGGGCTCGCCATGGCCGCCAGGGTGTAACGGAAGGCGTCGGTGCCGTAGCGGTCCATGATGGTGAGGGGGTCCACCACGTTGCCCTTGGACTTGCTCATCTTCTGCCCCTCGGCGTCCCGCACCAGGGCGTGGATGTACACGTCGCGGAACGGCACCTCGCCCTGGAACTTCAGGCCCATCATGATCATGCGGGCGACCCAGAAGAACAGGATGTCGAACGCCGTGACCAGGGTGTGGGTGGGGTAGAAGCGCGCCAGGTCGTCGGTCTTCTCCGGCCAGCCCAGGGTGGAGAAGGGCCACAGGGCGGACGAGAACCAGGTGTCCAGCACGTCGGTCTCGCGCCGGATCTCGGACGACCCGCATCCCGCGCAGGCCGTGGGGTCGTCCCGGCTCACGGTGACGTGGTCGCAGGTCTCGCAGTACCACGCCGGGATCTGGTGGCCCCACCAGATCTGGCGGCTGATGCACCAGTCGCGGATGTTCTCCATCCAGTCGAAGTACGTGGCCTTCCAGGTCTCGGGGATGAAGCGGATGCGCCCGTCGCGCACGGCGGCGATGGCGGGCTCGGCCAGGGGACGGGTCTGCACGAACCACTGGGTGGAGACGGTGGGCTCGACCACCGTCTTGCAGCGGTAGCAGTGGCCCACGGAGTGGGCGTGGGGCTCGGTCCGGAGCAGCAGCCCCCGGGCCTCCAGGTCGGCGACGATGCGCTCGCGGCAGGCCTCGCGGGTGAGCCCCGCGTAGGGCCCGGCGGCGTCGTTCATCACCCCTTGCGTGTCCATGACGGACACCACCTCCAGGCCGTGCTTGCGGCCCAGCTCGAAGTCGTTGGGGTCGTGCCCCGGCGTCACCTTCAGGGCGCCGGTGCCGAACTCCCGGTCCACGTAGGGATCGGCGATGATGGGGATGCGCCGTTCCAGGATCGGCAGCACGGCGTGGCGTCCCACCAGGTGGCGGTAGCGCTCGTCGTCCGGGTGGACCGCCACGGCGGTGTCCCCCAGCAGGGTCTCGGGACGGGTGGTGGCGATGACCAGGTCCTCGCGCGCGTCGTCCACCTTGTAGCGCAGGTGGTAGAGGTGGCCGTCCACCTCGTGGTGCTCCACCTCCAGGTCCGACAGGGCCGACTCGCAGCGGGGGCACCAGTTGACCAGGTAGTCGCCCCGGTAGATCAGGCCCTCCTCGTAGAGGGAGACGAACACCTCCCGCACGGCGCGGGACAGCCCGGCGTCCATGGTGAAGCGCTCGCGGGACCAGTCGCAGGAGGAGCCCAGCCGCCTGAGCTGGCGCATGATCGTGCCGCCCGACTCGGCCTTCCAGGCCCACACGCGCTCGACGAACGCCTCCCGCCCCAGGTCCTTGCGCGAGGTGCCCTCGGCCAGGAGCTGGCGCTCCACCACGTTCTGGGTGGCGATGCCGGCGTGGTCGCAGCCGGGCACCCACAGGGCCGCGTCGCCCTTCATGCGGCGCCAGCGCACCAGGATGTCCTGGAGGGTGTTGTTGAGGGCGTGGCCCATGTGCAGGCTGCCGGTCACGTTGGGCGGCGGGATGACGATGGAGAAGGGGGCGCCCTCGGCCGCCGGGGCGAAGTCGCCCCGCTCCTCCCAGCGGGGGTACCAGCGCGCCTCCACGTCGTGGGGCTCGTACTGCTTGGCCAGGCGGGCGCCGCCGGAGGGCGGGGGCGGGGACTCGGGATGCTCGGGTGAAGTCACGTCTGCCGGTGCGAAGCGGGGTGAACGGTTGAGGGGCCGGAAATTGCGCGCGGCCCGGTCAGGGGCGCTGCGCGACCGGTACGGGCGGCCGGGCGGACACACCGTCGCCGGCTCCGGAGGATGAAACGCGGGCGGCCCGCTCGCCGGACGGGAGGGCCTCAGGCATCGCCGTCGCTGATGCGCCGGATCTCGGCCTTCACCTGGACCTCGGCGATCTCGGGGATGGTCTCCCACACCACCCGCTCGACGATGCGGCTGAAGAGCTTGTCCTGCTCGGCCCGGCTCTCGGAGATGAAGCGCGCCACCATGGCGGGCACGGTCTCCCACACCACCCGCTCCACCGCCTCCCGGGCCAGGTCGGCGACGATGCGCTGCACCTGCTCGGGGGGCAGACCGGCCACGGACACGGCCGCCTCGCGGGCCGGCGCGGCCTCGGGTGCGCCCTCCGGGGCGGCCTCGGGCGCCGGGCGGGCGCCCTTCGACACGGCGGCGGTGGTGGGGGCGGCCTCCTCCCCGATGCGGTCCGTGCCCTCGGCCACGGCCTCGGCGGCCTCGGCAGCGTCCGGCTCGGGGGCGGCGCCCTCCGGGTGGGCCTCCTCCTCGGTGAAGATTCCCAGGCTCACGGGGTCCGCCTCGGCGCCGGGCTCCGGCGCGTCGGCGGCGTTCCAGCCCAGCATCTTCTCCATCTCGGCGATCTCGTCGGAGGCCTCCTTGAGGGCCTCGGGCAGCCAGGCCAGGTTGCCCTGCGCCTCCGGGGCGCCCACCTGGCCGCGCACCTTGTCGAGCAGGTCGTCGGCGTCGATCGGGGTGCCCACGGTGCCCGCGGAGGGCACGGCGCCTTCGGCGCCACCGCCGATGAGCAGCACGGGCACCTGTCCCAGGGTCTCGCCGGCGCGCTGCCACCACCCCTCCAGGGCCTCGGCGCCGGCTTCTGTCGAGAGCAGCACCAGGTCGGCGGCGTGGTCGGAGAACGCCGTCAGCCCCTCGTCGAGGGACTCGGCCGTGGCCACCTCATACCCCTCCCGGGCCAGGGTCCGGTGCACGAGGCTGCTGGCGGCCGCGTTGGGATCGATCAGCAGGACTTTGAGCGGCATGGGTGTAAGCGCCCCCCTACTTCCCCCGCGCGGGGCGGCTGGCGCGGCAACCTATCATGCGTTTCGCGCCCGGGTCAAGGCGCCACCCCGGGCTCGGCGGCGGGGGGCCCGGGTGCCGCGGCGGGCTTCGGCGCGGGCAGGCGGGCCAGGGCGGCCCGGGCCCGGTCCGCCAGCTCCCCCGAGGGCGCCAGCGCCAGGTAGCGGGTCAGCAGGCGGGCAGCGTCCGCGGGCCGTCCGAGGCGCTCCCGCACCGCCGCCAGCTCGAACAGCACCACCGGCTCCGGGGGCCGCCCCGCCCGGTCGGCGTCGGCGATCAGCCAGGCGTACTCCGACCCGGCGGCGAACAGCTCCTCCGCGGCCACGAAGGCGCGGGCCAGCCCAAGGTGGGCCTCGGTCATGCCGGGGTCGAGGCGGATGGCCTCCAGCAGGGCGCGCCGCTCCCGGTCCGCCAGCCCGGCCTCCCGGTACACCCGCGCGAGGGAGAGGCGCACCCCGGCGTCCTCCGGCGCCAGGACGCGCAGGGTCTGGAGGGTGGAGAAGGCGTCCTCCAGGCGGCCGTCGGCGAGGTCGGCGGCCCCCAGGCGGCGCATCGCCTCCCGGTTGCGGGGCTGTGCCCGGAGCACGGCCCGGTACGCCTCCCGCGCGGCGTCGTAGCGCCCCGCGGCCAGGGCCCGGTCGCCGGCGTCCATCCGCTCCCGCATCGTGTCGGCGGCGGCCGGGAGCGCCAGGGCGGCGGCGAGCAGGACCGCCCCCAGGGCGGCGATCCGGGGCAGGGCGCGGCGCGGGCGGCTCACGGCGCGACCCCCGTGGCGGCGCGGCCGGCCTCCTGGAGCATGGCCACCTCCTCCCGGTCGGCCTGCTGCTCCAGGATGTTCGCCCGGGCCAAGAAGCCGCCCAGGAGCCGCCGCAGCCGCTCCAGCTCGGCGGTCACCTGGCCGATGTGGCCGTCCAGCTCCGCCAGGGCCCCCTCCGCCGGGCCGTCCCTGGGAGTCTCCAGCGCCCGGAGGTCCTCCAGGGTCTCACGCTCGGCCCGGAGCCGGCCCAGGACCTCGACGAGCAGGGCGCCGTTCCACTTGATCTTGTCCGCCCCGTCCCTCAGCAGCAGGGCCAGCTCCCGCATCTCGTCGGGGGTCTCGTGGCCCGACAGGGCGAAGCGGCCGGTGGGCTCGGGCACCGGCTCCCGCACCGGGGGGCGGGCCCCGATCCGGGCGCCGCTGCCCAGGCGCAGCATGGCGAGGGCGGCCCGGAACTCCCGCCCGGCGTCGTCGTCGCGCCCGGCCCGCACCGCCTCCTCGCCCCGGTCCAGCAGGCGGCTGGCCTCGGTCTCCGCCTTGCGGGCCAGGGCCACCTGGCGGGTGCTCAGGGTGGTCTCCAGGATGCGCTGCACGTGGCTCATGTTGCGCAGGGTGGCCAGCACCCGGCGCAGCTCCTTGAGGTCGTCCTTGAGCTGGGCGTCCCGCACCACCCCGGAGGGGGACTTCTTCAGGCGGCGCACCCGCTCGGCCAGGGTGCCGCCGTACTCGGTCAGCTCGGCGGCGCGCTTGCGGTTCTCGGCGATGTGCCGGGTCAGGTCGGCCACCTCCCGGCTCAGGGCGGTCACCTCGGAGCGGCGGGCCGCCAGGTCCGCTTCGATGGCGGGGGCGGCCGGGGCGGCGGGCGGGGCCGTGCGCGCCGGGCCCGGGCGCGGCTGGGCCGGGGCGGCGGCGGGGAGGGCGGCCAGCAGGACCGCCGCCGCCAGGGCGACGCGGGGCGTCCTCACCGGGTCTCGTCCCCCGTCAGCCCGTGCTTCTTCATCTTGTATTGCAGCGAGCTGCGCTTGAGCCCTAAGGCGGCGGCCACCTTGGTCTGGTTCCAGCGGTGCTGCTGGAGGGTCTCCAGGATGATGGCCTTCTCCAGGGCGTCAAGGCGGGCGGTCAGGTCCGTCGGGTGCTCCGGGGTGGGGGGCTCGTGGCCGGTCTCGGGCAGCGCCGCGGGGGCGGCGGCCGGCTCCGGGGGCGCGCCGCCGGCCTGCTCCAGCAGCTCCCGGGGCAGGTCGGCCACCGCCAGCTGGTCGCCCTCGCACAGCACCACCGCCCGCTCCACCACGTTCTGCAGCTCCCGGATGTTGCCCGGCCAGCGGTAGTGGGACAGCCGGTCCACCACCTCGGCGGTGAGCTTGACCGGCTTGGCCATCTCGCGCCCGTAGCGGGCCAGGAAGTGCTCCGCCAGGGGCGGGATGTCCTCGCGCCGGTCGCGCAGGGGGGGCAGGTCGATGGAGATGACGTTGAGGCGGTAGTAGAGGTCCTCCCGGAAGTCGCCGTCGGCGATCGCGCGCTTCAGGTCCCGGTGGGTGGCGCAGACGATGCGGGCGTCGACGCTGATCGTCTTGGTGCCCCCGACCCGCTCGAACTCCTTTTCCTGGAGCACCCGGAGCAGCTTGACCTGCACCGGGGCGGGCAGCTCGCCGATCTCGTCCAGGAACAGGGTGCCGCCGTCGGCCAGCTCGAAGCGCCCCTTGCGCACCGCCACGGCGCCGGTGAAGGCGCCCTTCTCGTGGCCGAACAGCTCGCTCTCGAGCACCCCCTCGGAGAGGGCGGCGCAGTTGACGGCGATGAAGGGGCCGTTGGCGCGGGGGCTGCGGCGGTGGATCTCCCGCGCCACCAGCTCCTTGCCGGTGCCCGACTCGCCCTGCACCAGCACCGGCGAGGTGGAGGCCGCCACCTTGTCGATGAGCCGCTGCACCTGCTGCATGGCGGCCCCCTGGCCGATCATGGGGCCGGAGCGGCGGGCCTCTTCCTCCTTGAAGTAGCGCACCTCGGAGGCGAGCTGGTGGCGGTCCAGGGCCCGGTCCACCTTCAGCTCCAGCTCGTCGATGGAGAAGGGCTTCAGGATGTAGTCGAAGGCCCCCAGGCGCATGGCCTCGACGGCGTTCTCCACCGTGCCGAAGGCGGTCATGACGATCACCTCCGTGTCGGGGGAGGCGCGCCGGACCCCCTGGAGCACCTCCAGGCCGTCCTTGCCGGGCATCCGGAGGTCGGTGATGACCAGGTCCACCCCGTGCTCGGCCTGGGTCACGGCGGCGTTGCCGTCGGCCACCGCGACCACCTCGAAGCCCTTGGCCTCCATGGCCTGGGTGAGCATCTCCCGCATGGACGCCTTGTCGTCGGCGATCAGCACCCGCTTCATGACCTCTCCCCCAGCTTGTTGCCGGCCACCGTGGCCGGCGCGGCCCGCCCCGCGGGAAACCACAGGGTGAACACCGCGCCGCCCGGGTCGCCGTTCTCCACGTGCATGCGCCCTCCGTGCCCCTCCACCACCTTGTTGGCGATCGGCAGCCCCAGGCCGGTGCCGTCGGCCCGGGTGGTGAAGAAGGGGTTGAAGATCTTGTCCCGGATCTCGGCCGGGATGCCGGGCCCGGTGTCGGCCACCCGGAAGGCCACCCCGTCGCCCTGGGCGAAGGCCTGGACGGTGAGGGTGCCGCCGTCCTCCCCCATGGCGATGGCGCCGTTCTGGAGGATGTTGATGAGCGCCTTCTTGACCGCCGCCGGGTCCACGAACACCGCCGGCAGGTGGGGCGTCACCTCCAGGCGCACCGTCACGCCCCGGTGCTCCGCCGGGGGCATGGCCAGGGCCACCGCCTCCCGCACGAGGTCCTCGGGGTGGGTCTCCACCGGCGCCAGGTTGGGCTCCCGGGCGAAGGCCAGGAAGTCGGTGACGATCTGGTCCAGGGCGGCGATCTCCTTGAGGATGCTGGCGACGGTGCCCCGCGCCCGGTCGTCGGTCACCTTGCGGCCCAGGAGCTCCACGAAGCCCCGGATGGCCCCCAGGGGGTTGCGGATCTCGTGGGCGATGCCGGCCGACATCTCCCCCAGGGCCGCCAGGCGCTCCTGGATCTTGATCTGGTCCTGCAGACGGGAGACCTCGGTCAGGTCGGAGAAGATGGCAATGGCCCCGAACGGCCGCTCGTCCCGGTCGGCCAGGGGAAAGGCGCTGATGCCCAGCACCCGCTCGTGGCCGTCGGCGGTGCGCTGGCGGACGTCCTCCCGCAGGTACTGCCGGTTCTCGGTCAGGCTGCTCATCAGCAGGCGGGTGACCGGGCTCTCGGCCCCCAGCACGTCGGTCACCCCCGGCGGGATGCCGGTGCCGGGCAGGGGATCCTCCTTCAGCGACAGGATGCGGGCCGCGGCCCGGTTGCACAAGAGCACGCGGGCCGACAGGTCCACCGCGATCACGCCGTTGGGGACCCCCTCCAGCACCAGGTCGGAGAGCCCCTGGATGCGCTCGGCCCGCTCCCGCTCCAGCTCGTAGAGGCGCTTGAGCTCGGCGTCCTTCTCCTTGAGGCGCCCGATCATCTCGTTGAAGGACTGGGCCAGGTAGCCCAGCTCGTCCCGGGTGGTGACGGGCACGTTGGGGTACTCCCCCTCGCGCCGCACCCGGCCGAAGGCCGAGACCATGCTCTTGAGCGGCCCCACGATGGAGCGGGAGACGGCCACGCTGATCAGCACGGTCATCACCATGGCGGCCAGCACCAGGTAGATGACGTCGCGCTTCAGGTGCGCCATGGCGGCCAGGAACTCGGCCCCGGCCTCCACCCCGACGGCGGCGATCACCTGGCCGCTCGCGTCCACCACCGGTGCGTAGCCGCTCTTGTAGAGCTTGCCGGAGTCGTCGGCGTAGAGGGTGGAGGCCACCGCCTCGCCGCGCCAGACCCGCTCCAGCTCGGCGGCGTCGAGCTTCATGAAGAGGTACGGCTCGCCGATGGGCGTCTCCCGGTCGGTGTCCAGCAGCACCCGCCCATTGCGGTCGATCACGAACACGTCGTCGGCGCCGGCCGAGGTCCGGTAGGCGGTGATGCGCCGCATGAGCATGTCGAACAGGCGGGTGTTCTCGTCGCCGGGCCGCAGGTTCTTCAGGTAGAGGGGCTTCAGGTCGCCGGCCACCACCTTGGCGTGACCCATCAGGCGGGTGGAGAGGGAGTCGTCCAGGGACAGGGCGGCGGTGCGGAAGAAGAACCAGCCGGCCGCCGAGAAGGCCGCCACGATCAGCAGGGTGTAGGGCAGCAGCAGGCGGATGAGCACCCGCCCGGTGAAGCGCTCCGGGGCCGGGCCGCCCGGCGGGGAGGCGCCGGCCGGGGCGGGGGCCGGGGAGGTTGGTGCGCCCGTGGGTTTCTCGGACATGGGGAACGCCCCGCTGGTCGTGGCCTTCCGGGCCTGGCCTTCCGGCGCGGCGCGCCCCGTCCGGGGGGCGCGCCGCGCCGGGTCGGCGCCCTAGAGGCCCAGGTTCTCGCGGTAGACGCGGACCTTCGCCTGGCCGTGCAGGTAGCTGGTGTAGGCGGAGACCACCTGCGCCCGCTTGCGGTCCAGGGCCTCGGCCCGGGCGGCGTCGTCGGTGGGGGGCGCCGACTCCCCGGCCGGCGCGGGCCGGGCCAGGTCCGCCGGCGTCAACTGGGCCGCGCTGGCGACCACGGACTGGGCCTTGTCCACCAGGATGTCGTCCCGGAGCGTGCCTTCGAACGCCTCGGGGGTGGTGTGCATGCGGTTGAGCATCTCCAGGTAGACGCGGCTGTTGAACCGCCCCCCCACCTGGAAGGCGCCGAACCCCATCAGGGCGTCCCGCACCTCGGCGTCGGAGGCCACCAGCCCCAGGTGGCGGGCCTCGTTGAGCCACAGCTTGCGGTCGATCAGGGAGGTCAGCACCATCATCTTGAGCTGGATGGCCTCCATCAGCTCGGGGCTGAACTGGTCCCCCAGGCGGCGCTCGTAGTCCCGGTAGGCGTTCTTGTAGGCCTGCTCGAACTCGGAGAGCAGCACCACCTGGCCGCCGGCCTTGGCGGCGTAGGCGCCGGACGGGCCGGACATGCCCATCCACCCCATCGTGCCGACGAAGGCGACCGTCACCAGCCCCAGGATGATGCCGAACACCCAGCGGCGTTCCACACCGAATCTGCGGATCGCTTCGAGCATGGGCTCCGAAAATACGCGCGGCCGACGCGACGCGGCCGGATCCAATCAAACGCCTGCTGAAAGGCCTGGCGAACCACCCCTTCGCCCCCCGGCGATTCTAGCGGGATCGGGCGAAAGGGGCAACGCGCGTGCCCCCGCGGGGGCCGCCGGGCCCGGCGGGCGGCGGGCGGACCGGAAGGCCGGCAAACTTTTCCGGGCGCCGGGGTTGACGCCCCGGCCCCTGTGGTTAAATACGCCACCGAAGCGCGCCGGCGCCGCGCCGACAAGGGCGTGGACGGAGCGGGTCCCGGGCCCCCCGGGGGGGCCTTGAAGGGGTCCCGCGTTCCATTGCAGGCCGCCGCGCATGGCGATACGGAAGAGTTCATGACGTCGCAGAAAGATCCGGGTGCCGAGCCGGCCGAAGCCGCTGATACGGCCGAATCCACCACCGAGGCGGCCGCCGAGCCGGAGGGCGAGGCCGCTGCGGCCCCCGAGGCCGCCGGTGCCGAGGCCGAGATGAAGGCGGCCCTGGCCGCGGCGGAGGACCGCTACGTGCGCCTGTACGCCGAGTTCGAGAACTACAAGAAGCGCACGGGCCGCGAGAACGAGGATTTTCGCAAGTACGCCAACGAGAAGGTGCTGCGGGAGATGCTGCCGGTGCTCGACAACCTGGAGCGGGCCATCACCCACGTGCGGGAGGCCCCCGAGGAGGGCACCGGGCGCCTGCTCGAGGGGGTTGAGCTGATCCGCAAGCAGTTCGCCGACGTGCTGGGGCGCTTCGACGTGACCCCCATCCCCGCCTTGGGGACGCCCTTCGACCCGTCGGTGCACCAGGCGGTGTCCCAGGCGGAGTCGGCCGACGCCAAGGCGGGCACGGTGATCGAGGAGCTGCAGCGCGGGTTCTTCTACAAGGAACGGGTGCTGCGACCGGCGATGGTGGTCGTGGCCCGCGGCGCCTCGGGCGAAGGGAATTGAGCGCCACGAGGGCGCCTGAAGGAGCGAGCGATATGAGCAAGGTAATCGGCATCGACCTGGGGACCACCAACTCCTGCGTCGCCATCATGGAAGGGGGCGAGCCCAAGGTGCTGACCAACGCCGAGGGGTCGCGCACCACGCCGTCGGTGGTGGCCATCACCGCCGAGGGGGAGCGCCTGGTGGGCCAGATCGCCAAGCGCCAGGCCATCACCAACCCGGAGAACACGATCTTCTCCGTCAAGCGCCTGATCGGCCGCAAGTTCGGCTCGCCCCAGGTCAAGGACGCCCAGGGCAAGCTGCCCTACGAGATCGTCAAGGCCGCCAACGGCGACGCCCACGTGAAGATCCGCGACAAGGTCTACTCGCCGCAGGAGATCTCCGCGATGGTCCTGCAGAAGATGAAGGCCACCGCGGAGGACTACCTGGGCGAGCCCGTCACCGACGCCGTGGTCACGGTGCCGGCCTACTTCGACGACTCCGAGCGCCAGGCCACCAAGGACGCGGGCAAGATCGCCGGCCTCAACGTGCTGCGCATCATCAACGAGCCCACCGCGGCGGCCCTGGCCTACGGCCTGGACAAGAAGGCCGACGAGCACATCGCCGTGTTCGACTTGGGGGGCGGCACCTTCGACATCTCGATCCTGGAGATCGGCGACGGGGTGTTCGAGGTGAAGTCCACCAACGGCGACACCTACTTGGGCGGCGACGACTTCGACATCCGGGTCATCGACTGGCTGGTGGACGAGTTCAAGAAGCTCGAGGGCATCGACCTGAAGAAGGACAAAATGGCCCTCCAGCGCCTCAAGGAGGCCGCGGAGAAGGCCAAGATCGAGCTGTCCGCCTCCCAGGAGACCGAGATCAACCTGCCGTTCATCACCGCCGACCAGGCCGGCCCCAAGCACCTGCAGATGAAGCTCTCCCGCGCCAAGCTGGAGCAGCTGGTGGACGACCTGATCGGGCGCACCATCGGCCCCTGCGAGAAGGCCCTGGCCGACGCCGGCCTGTCCCGTGAAAAGATCGACGAGGTGGTGCTGGTGGGCGGCATGACCCGCATGCCGGCCGTGATCAAGCGGGTCAAGGAGTTCTTCGGCAAGGAGCCCCACAAGGGCGTCAACCCGGACGAGGTGGTCGCCGTCGGCGCCGCTATCCAGGGGGGCGTGCTCAAGGGCGAGGTGAAGGACGTGCTGCTCCTGGACGTCACCCCCCTGTCCCTGGGCATCGAGACCCTGGGCGGGGTGTGCACGCGCCTGATCGAGCGCAACACGACCATCCCCACCAAGAAGAGCCAGATCTTCTCCACCGCGGCCGACAGCCAGACCGCCGTGTCCATCCACGTGCTCCAGGGGGAGCGCGAGATGGCGCCCGACAACAAGACCCTGGGCCGCTTCGAGCTGGTGGGCATTCCCCCGGCGCCCCGCGGCGTGCCCCAGATCGAGGTGACGTTCGACATCGACGCCAACGGCATCGTGCACGTCTCCGCCAAGGACTTGGGGACCGGCAAGGAGCAGTCCATCCGCATCACCGCCTCCTCGGGCCTGGCCGAGGACGAGATCGAGCGGATGGTCAAGGACGCCCAGAGCCACGAGGCCGAGGACCACAAGAAGCGCGAGCTGGCCGAGGCCCGCAACGAGGCCGACAGCCTGGTCTACTCGGTGGAGAAGTCCCTCACCGAGCTGGGCGACAAGGTGCCCGAGGCCGAGCGCACCGACATCAAGGAGAAGATCGACGCCCTGCGCCAGGCCATGGAGGGCGACGACGTCGACGCCGTCAAGAACGCCACCCAGGCCCTGACCGAGGTCTCCCACCGGTTGGCGGAGGAGGTCTACAAGAAGACCTCCGCCGAGCAGCAGGCGGCCTCCGGCGGCGGCGAGGGCGGCCCCGGGGCCCCCGGCCCGGAGGCCAAGGCCGAGGGCGAGGAGGACGTGGTCGACGCCGACTTCGAGGAAGTGGGCGACGAGAAGAAGGGCTGACAGTCGGAGGGCGCCGGGGGCGGCGTGAAGGGCCCCGGCGCCCGCGCCTCAAGTCCGCCGGCCGGGTCCGCCCGGCCGGGTTTCTTTTGAGCGTCAGGTAGCACACGAGGGCCGTGGCCAAGCGCGACTACTACGAGGTGCTGGGGGTCTCCCGCGACGCCTCCGAGGCCGACCTCAAGAAGGCCTACCGGAAGCTCGCCATGAAGTACCACCCGGACAAGAACCCGGGGGACACGGCCGCCGAGGCCCGCTTCAAGGAGATCGGCGAGGCCTACGCGGTCCTGGTGGACCCCAAGAAGCGCGAGGCCTACGACCAGTTCGGCCACGCCGGCGTGGGGGCCGGGGCTGAGGGCTTCGGCGCCGGGGGCTTCGGCGGCCCCGGCTTCGGGGGGATGGGGGACATCTTCTCCGACATCTTCGAGGACTTCTTCGGCGGCGGGGCCCGCACCCGCACCCGCGCCAGCCGCGGCGCCGACCTGCGCTACGACCTGGAGGTCTCCTTCGAGCAGGCCTTCTACGGCGACGAGGTGAACCTGAAGGTGCCGCGCTACGAGCGCTGCGGGTCCTGCCACGGCACCGGCGCCAAGGCCGGCACCGGCATGAAGACCTGCCCCACCTGCCGGGGCGCGGGCCAGGTGCGCTTCCAGCAGGGCTTCTTCACCGTCGCCCGCACCTGCACCGACTGCCAGGGCACCGGCCAGATCGTCAGCGAGCCGTGCCCTGACTGCCACGGCGCCGGCAAGGTCCACCGCCAGAAGACGCTGCACGTGAAGATCCCCCCCGGCGTCGAGACCGGCAACCGCCTGCGCCTGTCGGGCGAGGGCGAGGCCGGCGAGCGCGGCGGCCCGCCCGGGGACCTCTACGTGGTCCTGTCCGTAAGCCCCCACCCCACCTTCACCCGCGAGGGGGACCACCTCCACATGGAGCTGCCCGTGGCCTTCACCCAGGCCGCCCTGGGGGCTCAGCGCGAGGTGCCCACCATGACCGAGCCGGTGCTGCTCAAGATCCCCCCCGGCACCCAGTCGGGCCGCAAGTTCCGCCTCAAGGGCAAGGGCTTCCCCCACCTGGGCGGCGCGGGGGCGGGCGACCAGATCGTGACCGTGAAGGTGACCGTGCCCACCCGCCTGAGCGAGCGCCAGCGGGAGCTGCTGGAGGCCTACGCAAAGGAGTCCGGCGAGGCCGTGGGGGCGCCCGATTCCGGCATCCTGGACAAGGTGAAGGGCTTCTTCGAGGGCTGACCCGGCCCGGGGCCTTTTTTACAGGGGCCCGGAGGGCGGTGTATATTTGCTCTCTTTCGGTTCGTCGCACGGCCCCGGCACCGCCGCCGCCACGGGCGGCCGGTCGGGAACACCTAGGGAGCGAAGTCGTTAAGCCATGGTCATCGTGATGAAGGCCGGCGCCCGCCAGGAGGAGATCCAGGCGGTGCTGGAGCGGATCAAGGAGCTGGGCTACACGCCCCACGTCATCTCCGGCGTGGAGCGGACGGTGATCGGGGCGGTGGGCGACGAGCGGGGCAAGGGCGTGCTCCAGACCCTGGAGACCAAGGACGGGGTCGAGTCCGTCGTGCCCATCCTCAAGCCCTACAAGCTGGCCTCCACCGAGATCAAGCGCGAACGCACCGTGATCCGGGTGGGGGAGAACGTCGAGATCGGCGGCGACCGCCTGTGCATCATGGCCGGCCCCTGCTCCGTCGAGGGCGAGGGCCAGGTGCTGGAGGTGGCCCACGCCGTCAAGGCCGCCGGGGCCCACATGCTGCGTGGCGGCGCCTACAAGCCGCGCACCAGCCCCTACACCTTCCAGGGCATGGAGGAGAAGGGCCTGAAGCTGCTCGCCAAGGCCCGCGAGGAGACGGGCCTGCCGTTCATCACCGAGGTGATGGACACCAGCCAGGTGGACCTGGTGGAGGAGTACGCCGACATCCTCCAGATCGGCACCCGCAACGTGCAGAACTTCGCCCTGCTCAAGCGCGTGGGCAAGTGCCGCAAGCCCGTGTTCCTCAAGCGCGGCCTGGCCAGCACGATCAACGAGTGGCTGATGAGCGCCGAGTACATCCTCTCGGAGGGCAACCCCGACGTGATCCTGTGCGAGCGGGGCATCCGAACCTTCGAGACCGCCACCCGCAACACGATGGACCTGTCCGCCGTGCCGGTGCTCAAGGAGCTGACCCACCTGCCGGTGATCCTGGACCCCAGCCACGGCACCGGCGTGCGCCGCTTCGTGCCGCCCCTGGCCTTCGCCTCGGTGGCGGTGGGCGCCGACGGCGTGATGGTGGAGGTCCACAACGACCCCGACCACGCCTGGAGCGACGGTCCCCAGTCGCTGGACCTGCCCATGTTCCAGGAGCTGATGACCAAGATGAAGCCCTTCGCCGACGCCGCCGGCCGCTCGCTCTAGGCGGCGGCTGTCACGGCATCTGCGGCGTTGCGCTTGGCCGCGAATCCTCGACGTACTCGGAGTACGCCTCCGGTTCGCGTCCTGCGCGCGCCTTGCATCTACCGCAACATCCACCGCCTCCCACGTTTTTTTTCCCCGCGGGTCGATTGACGACGCAGAGTCCGATCTCCGACCGGCGTGATAGGTGGCGGAGATTCCCCCGGATCCAAGGCGCGCGCAGGGGAGGGACCGCAGGCGTACTGAAGTACGTCGAGGATCCCGACCCGAGCGCAACACCGGAGGCGGGGGGATATCCGACGCCCGGAGCGACCGGGGTACAATGGGCGCGCCCCCTTCGCTGGAGTTGCCCATGACCGCCGAGGCCGTCCGCGTCGTCCTGTCCACCCATCCCGACCGGGCCAACGCCCTGGAGCTGGCCCGCATCCTGGTGGACGAGCACCTGGCGGCGTGCGTGAACGTGGTGCCGGGGGCCACCAGCGTGTACCGCTGGGAGGGCAGGCGCTGCGAGGACGTGGAGGCGCTCATGGTCATCAAGACCGCCGACGCCCGGGCCGACGCCCTGCTGGCCCGCATCGCCGAGCTGCACCCCTACGCCAACCCCGAGCTGGTCGTCCTGCCCCTGGCGGGCGGCAGCGACGCCTACCTGCACTGGGTGCTTGAAGAGACCGGGAGCTGACGGCCGGCGGCGGATGCGCGCGCGCCTCCCGCGTTGCGCTCGACGGTCGCTCCTGGACGTGGCGCCGCTACGCCTCCGGAACGTCCGCCCACGCGCGCCTTGGATCCACGCACGCCTCCACCGCCTCGGTCGGTGTGGAGCGGCGCCGTGAAACCGGAAGCCCCGCCCAGCCTGACGGACGTCTACGACCGCCTGTTCGCCGCCTTCGGCCCCCAGCACTGGTGGCCGGGCGACACCCCCCTGGAGATCTGCGTCGGCGCCGTCCTCACCCAGAACACCGCCTGGGTGAACGTCGAGAAGGCCATCGCCAACCTGAAGGCGGCGGGCCTGCTGGACGGGGAGCGCGAATCGATCGAGCGCCTGCTCGCCCTGCCCGACGCGGACCTCGCCGCCCTCATCCGCCCCTCCGGCTACTTCAACCTGAAGGCCAGGCGCCTCAAGGGCTTCCTCGGCTTCGTGCGGGACGAGACCGGCGGCGACCTGGGCGCGCTGTTCAAGCAGCCCCTGGCGACCCTGCGGCCCAAGCTCCTGGCGGTCTACGGCGTCGGCCCCGAGACGGCCGACTCCATCCTGCTCTATGCCGGGGGCCTGCCCACGTTCGTGGTGGACGCCTACACCCTGCGCATCATGCGCCGCCTGGGCGTCGTGGACGAAGGGATCACCTACCACGCCATGCAGGCGATGTTCGAGCGGGCGCTGCCCCGGGACGTGGGGCTGTTCAACGAGTATCATGCCTTGCTGGTGGCCCTGGGGAAGGACCTGTGCCGGCCCCGCAATCCCCGCTGCGGGGACTGCGCCCTCCGAGCCGACTGTCCCGCCGCCGCGTCGGGGACGACGCCCCCGACATGACCGTCCACCCCGAAGGCGACCGTACCCGCCGGTCCGGCCCCCTCCACGGCGTCCGCTACGAGCGCGGGTTCTTCGTGGGACTGCTGGAAGAAGCGGGATTTAGGGTGACGGGGATGGAGCGGGAGGCGCAGACGGCGGTTTATTTGGAGCGGGTGGGGCTTAGGACGGGATAAATGAAACTTGGTACGGCCCTGAAGGCGCTGCTTCTAGCGCTCTTAGTGGCATCGGGGTGGGTTTGGAACGCTCTGGCGCCACATCTATTACAAGAGCAGGTGGACGACTTGCTGGCTGGCCACGCGAAACCTCTCGTCGCGGCATACATTCAGCCGGGACGGATGTCTTCACTTCAAGGGCTTGACCTACCGGACCAGGTCGGAAATTTTGGTTTGCATATAGAAGTCTTAAGGCCCTACGAAGGCCAGGAATGTCCAATACTACCTGTCACCTTCAATCGTTGGATGTCTGAGGGGGAGGGGCATGATAGTACTCTGGCAATCACTGTTAAGAATTGTGGAAACGCGCCGGCTCATGATCTGCAGGTCTTGATTAGTTACCCAAAATACTTCACAAACATCCTGTCGGAAACAATCGAAACAAATAGGAGGTTGGCCATATTGGAAGGGGGGCAAGGGACCAATCATGTCAAGGTCTTGATCCCAGAGTTGCTTCCCGATGAGTCACAGACCTTCTTATTGGAGGTGGATACAAACGAAGTGCCATCGATCTCGGCGCGTTCGGAAGGCCTGGGAGATATCGCGTCGGTTCTTGTAGCAAGAGTTAAGGTTGAGCCCAACCAGACGGGCGTCCCCGAGCCGGTCGAGAAGCGTTGACCAAAGAACACTCGTAGCCCGTAGGTTGGGCTGAATGCAATGAAGCCCAACACCGCCGCCCTTGGACGTCGCTCCGCTCTGCCCAACCTACGCAGTCCTGCGGCGCGGCGGCTTCTCTGCCGACAAGTCCCTCATGGACCTCCTCTTCAACCTCCTCTTCGCCGCCATCGTCGGCGCCGTCGTCTGGTTCATCCTGTCCGCCGTGCAGCGGGTGCGGGACCGGATCGCGCTGCACCTGCGGGGCACCGACCCCCGCAAGCGCGATGAATTGATGCGCGACCTCCTCACCCGCGTCCGGGCGCAGGCCGACGCCGTGAAGTGCCCCCGCTGCCAGGGGCCCGCCTTCGCCATGCTGGACCGGGACGCGTGGTGGAAGTGCGAGGCGTGCCACCGGGAGTTCGAGGGGCCGGCGCACCTGCCGGCGGCGGAGGGGGTGGTCGCGTCGGGGCACCCGACCGGGGGCTGAGGGGGCGTCAGTCCAGCGCCGCCGGGGCGTCGGTGCGGAAGTCGTGGCCGATCCAGCCGATCGGCGGGGTGGGGACGCAGGTCAGCAGGCCGTTCGGGCTCCACCGGAACCGGTTCATCGTCAGCCACAGGGTCGCGCGGGGCACCCGCTCGAGGTGGTCCGGCACCAGGGCCGCCAGGTCGCCGGGATAGGCGCCGTGGACGTCGTGGTAGGCGTGCATGGCCTCCACCACCCGCCCGAGCCGGGCCTCGGCCAGGTGAAAGTTGACCCCCACCAGGACGCCGGCCAGCAGCAGGAACGCCACCCGCAAGGCCGCCTTGCGCAGGTGCCGCCCGAAGCGCTCGCGGCGCAGTCCGTACACCACCGGAATCGCCAGGACGTTCACGCCCGCGGTGAACATCGCCGCCACGAGCACGGGCCCGGGAACGGCCAGGAGCAGCAGGACCGCCAGGGCGAACGCCGCCATCCGCCACCGGGAGCGCCCCGCGCCCCCGGCCGCCGTCG
>Ga0210144_1000482_pt1 | contig 21141 bp, 20 predicted proteins | sample Muzzi_PWA_D2_FD_185532 | JGI IMG/M metagenome (GOLD analysis project Ga0210144, IMG submission 185532) | Wetland microbial communities from San Francisco Bay, California, USA, that impact long-term carbon sequestration - Muzzi_PWA_D2 (SPAdes) | ecosystem: Environmental > Aquatic > Marine >...
CCGCCGCTACGAGCGCTGGATCGCGGCGCGCTACCGCCGGCAGGTCCACACCGTCCGCATCCCGGCGCCGGCATCGATCGGATCGGACGAGGACATCGAGACGCTGGCGGTAGCCTTCGAAGCCGAATACGAGCGCCTGTTCGGCCCGGGATCGGCCCTGAAGGACGCCGGCATCGAATGCGTCGACTATGGCGTTGATGCCGTCGGCGCAGTGCCCAAGCCGGCCACGGTCTATCGGGGCGTTTCAGGCGCCGTCGCACCGCGCACCGCCCGGCCCGTCTTCTGTCCGGTCCGCAACGCGATGGTCGAGACGTCCGTCTACACTGGCGCTGACCTGCCGGCCGGCGGCGCGATCACCGGACCGGCGGTCATCGAGCACCCGTCGACCACCATCGTGATCCACACCGGCCAGAGCGCACACATCGACGAATTCGGCAACACCCGGATCGTCGCTGACATCGCCGGGGAGGCCGGACATGCTTGACAAGATCGGAACCAAGGCCCTCGACCCGATCACTTTCGAGGTCCTCAATCACCGGCTGATGACCATCAGCGAGGAGATGGGCATCCAGTACATGCGCAGCTCCGGCTCGAATGTGCTGATCACCGGCAATGACGCGGCTGCCGCGGTGATGCTGGCCGACGGGTCCCTGGTCTCGGTCGGCCCCTATATCGTCACCCAGGGCAATGTGCTGCCGCTCATCGTGCAAAGCACATTCGACACCCTCGGTCCCGACGAAGCGATCGAGGACGGCGACATCTTCATCTGCAACGACCCGTATCTCGGCGCCATCCATCATCCTGACATCGCCACTGTCGCGCCGGTGTTCTGGGAGGGAAAGCTGGTCGCCTGGGTCGGCGCATCGGGCCACCAGCTCGACAATGGCGGCATGGATCCCGGCGGGTTCTCGATCAAGGCGGTCGACACCCACCAGGAAGGCCTGCGCATGCCGCCGGTCAAGATCGCCCAGCGCGGCGTCGTCCGTGAGGACGTCCTGCGCTGGATCCGCAATCAGGTGCGCGATCCGCTGGTGGCGCTCGACATCAAGGGCCAGATCGCCTCGCTCAACAGCGGCCGCCGGCGGCTTCTCGAGCTGTTCGAGCAATGGGGCGGCGACACCGTCAATGCCGCCATGGCGCGATGCATCGAGTACGCGAGGGAGAAGCTCGAGGAGCGGCTGTCCGAATTGCCGGATGGGACGTGGCGCGAGGTCCAGTATATCGACCACGACGGCCACAATCCGGAAATCTACAAGATCGTCTGCACACTGACCAAGAGCGGTAAGCGGCTGACCTTCGACTTCACCGGCACCAGCCCCAACGCACCCGGCCTGATCAACTGCACCTATGCCGGACTGCAAGCTGCGTGCCTGACTGCGACCTATCTCAACCTGTGCTGGGATAGTCCGTGGAATCGCGGCGTGCGCGACTGCATGGAGATCGTCAGCGACCCGGGCACGGTGAACAATTGTACCTATCCCGCGCCTTGTGCGATGGCGACCATCTCGGCGGTGATCGTCACCATCGATGCGGCGTGGCGCTGTCTCTCGCAGATGGTGCTGGCGAGCGGGAAATACGCCGACGAGGCCATGGCTGTGTGGTCCGGCACCTCGATGGCGCCGATCTTTGCCGGCATCAGTCAGCACGGCTTCCGCTTTGCGGCCACCGAGATGAGCCACTTCGGCGGCGGCGGCGGCGCCCGGGTAGATCGCGACGGCGTCGACACCGCCGGCATCGTCTTCAACACGACGCCCAACATGCCCAACATCGAGGACCAGGAGGCGGAGTATCCCGTCATCTACCTGTTCCGCCGGCACCTGCGGGATTCGGGCGGCCCGGGCATGTTTCGCGGCGGCCGTTCTGGCGAGTTGGCATACACGGTCTACGATGCGCCGGAGGGCCAACTTGACGGGCTGTTCGCCGGCACCGGGGCCGAGATGCCGAACGCGATCGGCCTGGCTGGTGGCATGCCCGGATCGGCAATTTCGATCGCCCGCGTGGTCAATACCGACTTGGCCGAGCGCATGGGTAACGGCAGGCCGCTGCCGGACGAACTTCAGGAGATTTCCGGCGATCTCGAATGGCTCCCCTGCAAGCATGTTCGCAGTCCCATCCACGCCGGCGACGTCTGGTACCACAGTTGGCAGGGCGGCGGCGGCTTCGGAGATCCGCTCTTGCGCGACCCGGCCCGCGTCGCCGACGATGTCCAGCGGGGAGCCGTTTCAGCCGACTCGGCGGCCGACATCTATGGCGTGGTTCTTGCCGCTTCCGGCGAGGTCGACGAAACAGCGACGGCTGAAAGACGCAAGGACATCTGCGCCGGCCGCCTAGCGGCGGTCAAGACGGCCGACGCCGGCGACGCGGTGGTTTCGTTCTCCGGTAGCGGTAGGATCGAATTCGGCCACGCGCTTGTCGTCGATCCGAACGAAGATTCCGTGTCCTGTCCGCAGTGCGGCCATCGCCACTGCGGCACCGGCGACAATCTCCTGACCCAGCTCGGCCTTGTCAGATCGCCGCTAGGCGCCGCCGGACCGGTTCGTGGCCAGGCCTACGATTGCGGACGTTTTTCTCTGCGCTGCTTCGTCTGCCGCGGCTGCGGGATGCTGGTCGACGTTCAGGTCGGTCTCGACGGCGCTCCATTGAGTTTCTCGCGGCCGCATTGTGACTGAGGGGAGACCTGATGCCCGATCTGCTCGTCCGTTTTGCGGATCGTACGGGCGCTCCCCTGCGGCCCGGCCTGCTGGTCGGCGACACGGTCCATGACATCAGCGAGAGGTACGCGACACTGGCGGACTTCTGGGAGCAGCATGGAAACGGCTGGGACACGAAGGATGTGTTGCCGGACGACGCGCCTTTCCATCCGCGCGCCGATGTCGTTCTCGGACCGCCGATCGATCCCGGCTCGCTCGTCTATGCCGTAGGTGCCAACTATCGCAAGCACGCGGAAGAGGCCGGCCTGAGCGTGCCGGCCCAACCGGTCATCTTCACCAAGCCCTACACCGCCCTAGTCGGCAGCGGCCAGGCGATCGAAAACCCACCATTCACCGACCAGCTCGATTTCGAGGGCGAGATGGTGGTGGTGATCGGTCGCGATGCGCGGCGCGTCTCGCGTGATGCCGCACCGGACTATATCGCCGGTGTCACAATCATCAACGATGTGACGGCCCGCGACCTGCAATGGGTCCATCTTGGTAAGAACATGATAGTCGACTGGTTCGCGTCGAAGGGCCTCGACCGCTCCTCCCCTCTGGGGCCCGGCATTGCCAGCATCACCGGGTTTGCCGACATCCACGCGATCAAGCTCAAGACCACCTTGAACGGCACAGTCATGCAAGACGCCGACACCAGCCTGATGGTCTACAAGACCTGGGAGCTGATCGAATTCGTCACCGCCCGCGCGACGCTTCGCGCCGGCGACATGCTGGCGACTGGCACTCCTGTGGGAGTTGGCGGCTTCCGAGAGATCTTTCTCAAGCTGGGCGACACGGTGCGCATTGAGCTGGAGGGCGTCGGCGCCCTAGAAAACGGAGTGATTCGCACCTGAGGAGAAGCCGTGTGACACGCTTGGACGGCAAGGTCGTGCTACCACCCGGGGAACCCGGGGGATCGGCCTTGCGTGCATCGCCGGCGGCCACCGTTGCATCGACCGGGTCGTCGCAAGCGAGCGTCGACGCAGGCTGCACCGCCATGCCCGCGGCCGCAGCGGACAACGGGCTCGACGCCGACCTGCCCGACGCCGACACATCGGCCGGTGTCGCCCGCCATGGACGCCTGGACGTCGTCATCAACAATGCGGGCGTGATGGATGGCTCGCCTGACCCCTTCGCCGCGACGGTGGAAGAAAGGGACCGCATCATGGCAATCGACCTGCGCGCACCTTTCTTCGCATCACGCGCGGCCGCCGATACCATGCGGACAGCCGGCGGCGGCAGCAGCATCATGCTCGGCTCCATCGCCGGACAGATCGGCGGAACGGCCACCGGGTCGGCCTACGTTGCGTCCAAGGCCGGCATCGAGGGCCTGACACGGGCGCTGGCGCGGCAGCTCGCTCCACTCGGCATTCGTGCCAAATGCATCGCCCCTTCCGGAATCGAGACCGACATGGTCGCAGCGTGGCCGGCTGAGGCCCGCGACCGGGTGACCGCCATGACGCCACTCGGCCGGTTTGGCCGCTCGGACGAAGTCACGCATTCGCCCGGTACCTCGCCGGCGAAGGGGCCAACTGTGTCCCCGGACAGAGCCTGAACGTCAATGGTGGCGCGTATATAGGGTGACAATCGAACCCAACAACAAGAATAGGTCGTCGAGGCCACGACACGTCGCAAGGCTAAACAAAGGAGAACTAAGATGAGATTACATCCGTCTTTGGCCGGCTTGGTAGTAGCGGCCGTTGCTCTCTACACCGTAGGCGGCGCCAATGCCCAGGATGCTGTGAAAGTCGGGGCGCTCTACCCCCTCTCCGGGCAGGTCGCCAAGTCCGGCGAAGACACGGTGAACGCGATCAAGCTTGCCGTCGACCTCATCAACAACCCTACCGACGGTGTCGATCTGCCGTTGGCCGGGGCAGAGGGGCTACCGAACCTCGGCGGAGCGCAGATCGAGCTTGTCGTTGCCGATCACCAGGGCTCGCCTGAAATCGGCCAGGCGGAAGCCCAACGGCTGATCGAACAGGAGAACGTCGTCGCGCTGATCGGTGCGTTTCACAGCTCTGTCGCGGCGACTTCGTCTCAAGTCGCAGAGCGAATGGGCGTGCCGTTCATCTCGGGCGAGTCGGAAGCCACGAACCTGACTGAACGGGGGTTCAAATGGTTCTTCCGGACCACGCCGAACTCTGACACGCAGACGCAGGACTTCTACACGTTCCTGAAAGAGATCGCTGCCAAGGAGAATGTCAACATCCAACGCATCGCCGTGGTCCATGAAAACACCCTGTGGGGAGAGAGCTTCGCAAAGGCGGTCAACAAATACATCGAGGACTATCAGGAGTTCGAACTGGTCGCTGACATCACCTATCAGCAAGGTACGGCGGACGTGACGAGTGAGGTCCAGCGGCTGATCGCGGCGGAACCGGACGTCGTCCTTCACGCCTCCTACGACGCCGAGGCGATCCTGTTCGCCAAGACCTACAAGCAGTACGGGTTCAATCCGCAGGGTGTCCTTGCCATCGGTGCCGCGTTCGGATCGAATGCCTTCCGCGATGCCCTTGGACCCGACGCAAACTATTTCCTGGTCCGAGATCACTGGTCGCGGGACCTGTCCACCACTAAGCCTGTCGTTGCGCAGGTCGCCGAATTGTACAAGGAACGCTACGGCAAGGAGATGGACGGAACCCCGGCGCGCGCCTTCACCGCCATGATGACGCTTGCTGATGCAATCAACCGCGCCGGCTCAACGGATCCTGACAAGATCCGCGCGGCGCTGGTCGACACCAATCTCGGCGAAGCCGACACGATCATGCCGTGGGAAGGCATTCGCTTCGATGCCACCGGCCAGAACGAACTTACCCGAGGCATCTTCATCCAGACCCTGGAGGGCACGCCGAAGGTCGTGTGGCCGTTCGGCCTGGAGTCCGCCGAACTGGTCTGGCCGCGGCCCGGCGCAGAGTGAGATGCTGACGCTCCGTGCGGGTGGCATCTGATGAGCGGAGGCCGATGTGTCTGAGACGCTGCTGATCCAGCTTCTGGTCAGCGCCCTTGGCATGGGGTTCATTTTCGCGCTGATTGCGATCGGCCTCACGCTCATCTACGGCGTTATGGACGTCATCAATTTCGCCCATGGCGAATTCATCATGATCGCGATGTACGCGACCTACATCGCCTTCGCGACGTGGGGGCTCGACCCCCTCGTCACTCTGCCGGTCGCGGCGGTGCTGATGTTCGCCTTCGGCGTGGCCGTCTACTACCTCCTGATCCGGCACGTTCTTGGCGGCGCCATGCACGCCCAGATCTTCGCCACCTTCGGGCTGATGGTCTTCCTGCAGGCCGGCGCCCAGTTCTTCCTTGGCGCCGACTATTATGCGGTGAGCGGCAGCCTGCTCTCCGGCGTTGTGCGGATCGGCGGGGTCACCGTTCCGCTGCCTCACGTCGCCGCGATCGTGGGAGCGTCGCTCACCACCGCCGTGCTCTACTGGTTTGTCTTTCGCACGGGCCCCGGCCGGTCGCTCCGCGCCGCCTCGCAGGATCGGCAGGCCGCTTTGACCGTTGGTATCAACGTTGACCGCGTGTTCGCGCTCGCCTGGGGAATCGGCGCGGCCTGCGTCGGCGTTGCCGGCTCGCTTCTGTCTAATTTCTACTATGTCTACCCGCGGGTCGGCGCCCTGTTCGTCCTGGTGGCCTACGTCACCGTCGCCCTCGGCGGCTTCGGCTCGATCCATGGAGCGCTGCTGGCGGGCGTCCTGATCGGACTGCTCCAGGTCTTCGCCGGATTCTTCATATCTTCGGAGCTCAAATTCGTGCCGGTGTTCCTCGTGTATCTCCTGGTCGTGCTGCTCTGGCCCCGTGGCCTGGCGGGCAAGGCCTGATGGCCGGACAGGTCAGACCCCGGCCTCACGGCCGACGCATTGCCGGCGTCGTCTCGATCGTCATCCTGCTGGCGGCGCTGATCCTTCTGCCGCAGCTCCTGCAGGGGCGGCCCTTCGAGCTTCGGCTGGTGACGATCATCTGTCTGTATTCGGTCCTCGGTCAGGGGTGGAATATCCTCGGCGGCTTCGCCGGCCAGACCTCCATCGGCCACGGCATGTTCTTCGGCCTCGGCGCCTACACCTCGACGCTGCTTTTGATCATGTTCGGCGTCAGCCCCTGGATCGGCATGATCGCCGGCGCCGCGGTCGCGGCGCTGTTCGGGATCTTCATCGGCTTCTCGTGCTTCCGTCTGCGCGGCCACTACTTCGTGATCGCGACGCTGGTCGTCGCCGAGATCGTCTATCAGGTCGCCGCATCCTGGGATTTCGTCGGAGCGGCGAGCGGCATATCGCTGCCGGTGAAGGAGGCCGGGCTCGCCAATTTCCAGTTCCATCGCGACAAGACCGGTTACTACTTCATCGCTCTGGCGATGCTGGTCGCCGTGACGGTGCTGGCGGCGTGGCTTCGCCATTCGCGGCTCGGTTACATCCTGCGCGCGATCCGCGACGATGAGGATGCCGCGCGCAGTCTCGGCTTCTCGCCGCTCAGCTACAAGCTGATTGCCATGGCGATGAGCGCCGCCATTGTCGGAGTCGGCGGCGTCTTCTACGCGCAATATGTGCTCTACATCGATCCGCCGAGCGTTCTGGCGTTGCAACTTTCGGTGATCATCGCGCTGATTCCGATCTTCGGCGGGGTTGGAACGGTCTCTGGACCGATCATCGGCACCGCCGTCATCATCCCGATCTCGGAATATTCGCGCGTCCTGTTTTCCGGCAGCGGCCGCAACGTCGACCTCCTGATCTATGGTTTCCTGATCATGGCGATTGCCGTCTATCTGCCGAACGGCGTGGTCAGCATCCTGGCGAGGCCGTCGGTACGGACCATGGTGCAGCGAGTGGGCCGCCGCTTCGGCCTCGATCCAAAGACCGGCGAAGAGAACAGCAAGCAACCCGCGGAGACGCCCGCATGAAACTGGCCTTTGACTTTGCCGGAGGCGAACGCATCACCGCCGGATTGGTAGGAGAGCGCGTCCGCAACACGGAGCAGGCGATCGCTGCCGCGTTGCCGATCGAGACCTCCGTCTACCAGGCGCGCTGGTCCGGCCGCGAGATCTTCCTGCCGGTGAATCTGCCCGACAAGCCGCCGCGCGAGAACCAGAGCATCCGTGCGGCGATCGGCGACGTCATCTACTTCTGTGAATGGAAAGACGCCTACGACTACACCGGGTTCGAGGCGATCGGCCTCTTCTACGGCAACGAGATCGTGCGCGAATGGCGGGGCGACTGTCCGGTCAACGTGATCGGCCGTGTCGATCCCAGCCAGTTCGAGCTGCTCGCCGCGCTCGGCGAGCGAATCTGGCGCAAGGGCGGCGAAGCGATCACCGTGACCGCCATCGACTAGCCGACGGACAGGAGAATGGCTGATTTCCTCAAAGTCGAGCAGGTGAACCGGCGTTTCGGCGGATTGGTCGCCGTCAACGACGTGAGCTTCAGCCAGCCTAGCGGACAGATTCTCGGCATTATTGGTCCGAACGGCGCCGGCAAGTCGACGCTCTTCAACATGATCGCCGGAATGACCAAGCCGACCACCGGGCACATCTGGTTCGAAGGCCGGCGCATCGATGGACTGGCGGCGGAGCGGATTGCACGACTGGGCGTCCTTAAGACCTTCCAGACCTCGCGGCCCTTCGCTTCGATGAGCTTCCTGGAAAACGTCGCCACTGCCGCCTTCGTCCGGACCCGCGACAAGCGACAGGCGTGGCGGATCGCCGAGGAAAAGCTGGGCCTGACCGGGCTCGCCGAGCACCGCAGTTCGCCTGCCCGGGGGGCAAGCACCGGCCAGCGCAAGCGACTTGAGATCGCTCGCTTGCTCGCGGCGGAGCCGCGCCAAATCCTGCTCGACGAGCCCTTCAGCGGTGTCGACATCGCGGCGATCGAGGGGTTGATCGGACTGCTGCAGTCGATCCGCGAGGCTGGCGTGACGATCCTGGTGATTGAGCACAATCTCGGCGCGGTCACGCGGCTGGCCGACCGTCTGATTGCGATGAATCTCGGCGCGATCATTGCCGAGGGCGCGCCTGAGGCAGTGACGAACGATCCAGTGGTGGTGAGGGCCTATCTCGGCGATGAGGGAGACGACGACAGTGCTGCTTGAGGCGACCGGCCTGTCTGTCGCCTATGACGGTGTCCGGGCGCTGTGGGAAGCTTCGATCTCGATCGGACACGGTGAGATCGTGACGCTGCTCGGACCCAACGGTTCGGGCAAGAGCACCCTGATGAACAGCCTTTCGCGGCTCGTCGCGCTGGAGAGCGGCACGATCCTCCTCGACGGGCAGGAAATCCAGAAAGTCCCGCCCCACCGCACGATCGACCTCGGCATGGCCCATGTCCTGGAACGCCATCGGCTGTTCCCGCAGATGACTGTGCTTGAGAACCTGCTTCTGGGCGCCGGGCCGAGGGCGGCACGGCAAAAGGTCGCCGAGGCATTGGCCCAGGCTTTCGCTCTATTTCCAAGGCTCTCAGAGCGAAAGCACCAGGTCGCGACGAGCCTTTCAGGCGGCGAGCAGCAGATGTGCGCCATCGCGCGCGGATTGATGTCGCAGCCTCGCCTGCTCCTGGTCGACGAACCCTTCATCGGGTTGTCGCCGCGCATGCGTTCCGACGTCGAGAGCGCTCTGCGCACGATCAACCAGTCGGGGGTGAGCGTTCTGCTGATCGAACAGAACGTCAAGGAAGCGCTGCGCATGAGCCAGCGCGCCTATATCCTCCGAGCCGGACGCGTGGTAGTCAGCGGCCCTTCGGATTCGCTTTCCGAGGACGATGTGCTGCGGCGGATATTCATGGGCGCCGGTGTTGCGCCGGTGTGAGGCTGCGGCGTCCGTTTGTTGGTCGAGACGGGAGCACAATGCACTTCGTGAAACCGGCGGCATCTGAAACCAGAACCGGGTCAGGGGCGGATTCGGGGGATCGCGATGTATCGGCACCGCGGACCGGGCTTGGGCCGCTCGGCGGCACGATCCGGGAAAGGCGCAAGAAGGCCGGCCTGACGCTCCAGCAACTGGCCGAGAAGGCGAGCCTCTCGATCAGCTATCTCAGCCAGGTCGAGCGCAATCTCCTGACGCCGTCGGTCAGCACGCTCAAGCGGATCGCCGACCTGTTGGAAATCCCCGCCGGTGAGCTGATGTTCGGCGATGAAAACGGGGGCGGGCCGGCCGCCGTCGGCGTCGTCCGGTCGGATCGTCGCAAACGGATCAGTTTTCCCGGCTCGAACATCGAATATGAGCTGCTGACACCCGACCTGCGCCGACGGGCCTCACTGCTCTGGCTGGTCGCTCCTCCTGGCTCCGAAAGCGGGCCGGCCTTCGTTCACGAAGGCGAGGATGGCGTCGTCGTGTTGAAGGGCGAGCTCGAGATCGAAGTCGGCGGCAGCAGCCACCGGCTGAGCGCCGGCGACAGCGTCTACTTCAACGCCGGCCTGCCGCACCGCTGGCGCAATCCCGGCGAAGACACCGTTGAAGCGATCTGGCTGTCGACGCCACCCTCATTTTGAGGGACTCGCCCACTTGGCACAGGCGGGGTCAGGACTCTATCGAATCGCGCCTTCGTTCATCATCGACCACGTATTTGGTCAGGATGATCGGCGCAAGCGTATTCAACCGGATCAGATCTGCGAATTGTGCATGGTGGCAAGCAGCCCGGACGTGCCGATCCCGGCATTGTTGACCAAGCCGTCGACCACACTCAAACCCGCCAACCAGGGAAAATTGAAAGCCACAAATGCGGAAAGTTCGGTGCCCGTTGACACCACCGCTGATTGTTCGCCGATAGCCCTGTCCCGAGATCCACTACCTGAGCAGTGGCAATCCGAGGGTCTCGGCTGAAACAACCCATGAGAAACGCGTTACGGAGCGGTCCCGTTCTGCTTCCGGTCGAGCCTGACGCTTGCTCGGTGCGACTTCCGGAACGGCCACTCGGAACACAGTTGTGCGACCACCATCCGGGTGTCGACTGCCTCGGTAGCCATTTTCCCGCCTAGAAAGGGACTTGTGCCTTAGCTCTCAACATGGCGCACGCCGCCGGCGGCATCGCAAATGCGCCAATTGCCGACCTAGCCGCCGCAAAAATGGATTTCCTGCTAGCCCGTGATCGGACGATCCTGCCGTGTCAGTGACCAGAGACGGGGTGGCTGTTGGCCGAATGCTTGACTTGGCGCGTGCCCCGGAGAGAGGACGAACCAACCGCTTCTGACCAATGAGCCGCACGCGCCTCCAGTGCGGATTTGGACGAATCCCGCTAACCTGGAGGCGCCCGGATCGATCGAGGCCCCTGTGACGCAACAGCGGTTTGTTGGTGCTTTCATTTTTCCCGACGTTTGGGCTCACCTCGCGGAGTTCAAAGCGCTAATCGCATGGTTGCGAGAGTGCGGCATAAACGCGATCCTCACCGAAAGCGAAACCTATGACGCGGCAGCGATCGATGCCGTGCATGAGCTCGGTCTCCGCTTCTACGCCGGCGTCGCCTGCTTTTCCGATCATGCGACGAACTTCGCCAGACTGGAGGCGCGGCCGGAGCTCTGGCCGATCCTCGAATCGGGCGAACGGCGACCGAAGATGGAATGGTATGTCGGTATTTCCCCGACCGATCTGGCTCACCGGCAGGCAATCCTGTCGCTCATCAGCTCCGTCGGCAGTGCATACGAGATCGATGGTCTGTTCCTCGATTTCGTCCGCTGGCCGCTGCACTGGGAGATCGAGCTTCGACCGGGACGGCGCCGCCCGCCGGATTCAAGCTTCGACAAGGTAACACTGGCGCGCTTTGCGGACGCGACCGGCATCGTGCCGCCGCCTCGGCTGGATACGGTCGCCGCACGGGCGGCCTGGATACGCGAGCACCACCGTCAGGAGTGGATCGATTTCAAGTGCGGGGTCGTGACGGCGTTTGTGGGCGAAGCGAAGGCGGCGCTGAAGGCGAGCCGGGCCGGGGCCGAGCTCGGCATCTTCATGGTGCCCGACGTCGACGGCCGGACCGAGCCTCTCACCGGCCAGCGCCTGGAAGCCCTTGCGCCTCTGGCGGACCGCGTATCTCCGATGCTCTACCACAACATCCTGCTACGGCGGCCGACGTGGGTCGGGAGAAGGATCGCCGAAGTCGTCCGGGTCGCCGGGGGCAAGACGTTGCCGGTCGTGCAAGCCGATTCCAATCGCGACCCCTCGCTCGCGGCGGACTGGGGACCGCCGATGTCGGTTGCTGATTGGCAGGCCACGCTCGCGGAAATCGAAGCAAGCGCCGACAGTCTCGGGTTTGTCGTTTTTCCCGGCACAAGCCTGCTCGACGATGGGCGAAGGGATGCGCTCCGCGCTATGCTCGGACAATAAGGAATCGACCGGGGGGAAGGCATGCCGGATACGCTGCTGCGCGCCGAAGCGATCAGCAAGAGCTTCGGTCCGGTTGTCGCGCTTCAAGACGCCTCGCTGGAACTTGTCGCCGGCGAAGTGACCGGGCTGGTGGGCGACAACGGGGCCGGAAAATCGACGCTGGTGAAAATCATCAGTGGCGTTCTCCGTCCCGACGCCGGCTCGATCGTGTTTGACGGCGAACGTGTTGATTTCGCATCTCCGGCAGCCGCACGGGCAGGGGGCATCGAGACGGTCTACCAGGACCTGGCGCTCGCCGGAAACATGGCCGTGTGGGCGAACGTATATCTCGGGCGCGAGCTCACTGTTGGACCTCCATCCTTGAACATCCTCGACAAGCGCACGATGCACGCCAAGAGCGCTGCGATGCTCAAACAATTCGTTGAACAGGTTCCGCCGATCGATGAACCCGTCGAATCCCTCTCGGGCGGGCAGCGACAGATCGTTGCCATAGCGCGTGCTGGCGCCTGGGGTTCCAAGCTCATCGTCATGGACGAGCCAACTGCCGCCCTCGGCGTCGCGGAGACAAGGGCAGTCGAGGAGGTGATCAAGGGCCTGCGGCAGCGTGGGCTCACAGTCCTGGTCATCAGCCACAATCTGGATCAGATCTTTCGCATCACCGACCGGATCTGGGTTCTGCGCCGTGGAAGAGTGATCGGCAGCCGTGAAACCAGAATGACCCGCCCGGAAGAAATCGTCAGCATGATCACGGGTGCGACCGGCGCCGCGGGGGGCGCCTGATGGCCTCGAGTCGCGAAGGACGCGCATTGAGCGGATTGGTGCGGCGCCACGGCCTTCTGGTGGTCTTCATCCTCGTTGTCGGGCTCATGCTCGCGGTCAAGCCGACCTTCGGCACCTACCAGAACATCGTCAATATCCTGCAACAGAATTCGATACTCGGCATCATCGCCTGCGGCATGACCTTTGCCATCATCCTCGGTGGCTTCGATCTTTCCGTCGGCTCAGTGACGGCGCTTGCCAGCGTCGTCGGGGCCACCGCGATGATCGACATCGAGACCTACGGCATCCCGATCGGCATCGTCGGGGCGTTCCTTTCTTGCCTGATTGTCGGCGCGGCCAATGGCTGGCTGATTGCCTATCTAGGGGTCAATCCGTTTGTTGCGACACTCGGCACCATGACCGTCGTCCGCGGCCTTATCTACGTCGCGACAAACGCATCCCCGCGCTTTGGCGTCCCGTATTCGTTCACGACAGTCGGGCTCGGTTACATCCTCGGTATCCCGGTCCCGGTCGTGATCTTCGCGATCGTCGCGATCCTGCTTGGCTTCGTCCTGCACCGGACGCGCTTTGGCCACTACGTCTATGCCGTGGGCGGCAACGTCGTCGCGGCGGCCGAGATGGGCGTTAATGTCCAACGGGTGCGGTTCGCGGTCTACGTGCTTGTGTCGGCATGCGCCGCGCTTTCCGGAATCATCCTCATCGGCCAGACCGCCAGCGCCACGCCACAGGCGGCTCTGGGCTATGAGCTCACGGCCATAGCAGCGGTGATCGTCGGCGGCGCCTCGCTCGGCGGCGGGCACGGACGAATGATCGGCACGATTATCGGCGTCTTCTTGCTTGGAGTGGTGGCCAACTCACTCAATCTCTTCGGCGTCTCGCCTTTCTGGCAACCGGTCGCAACAGGGTTGATCCTTGTCGGCGCCGTGGCAGCCGACGGCTTCCACAAGCGTGGGACCTTTGCTCACGCGAAGTAAATTGCCGGCCGTGCTCGGCTTGCATCGTCGCTGTCCGCCAACGTTCTCTGCCGGACCAAGATGCGCTAGGATCGGGCGTCGTCGATGCCCGTGGCCCATGGCCCGCAAAAGCGCTGGCGACGGGCATGCATGTCACGCTGACAAAAAGAGACAAACAAAGGGGAGAATCATGACGGTCGTTGGGTTCAACAGTGGCAGAACGACGCCGGTAGGCGGAATTGCCAGAAGCATCACGGCACTCAGCCTGCTCGTCGCGGGGCTGTCGGGCCTCTTTTCCACGACCACCGTGGCCGAGGAGCTGAGCTGCCCGCCCGCGCAACGGGCTGAAGCGGAGCCCGGCATACAGCCGGCAAACAAGAAGATTGGCGTCAGCGTCGCCTACCTGAAGGTGCCGTTCTACGCCAACTTCAAGACGGGCCTTCAGGACGGCGCCGACGACTACGGATTCACATACGAGCTGGTCGACGGCAATAGTGGCGACGTGGCGACCGAACTGGCAAACCTCCAGAACTTCATCGCCCAGGACTTCGATCTTATCATCCTGACGCCGTCCGGCGACGGTATCATACCCGGCATCAAGCTCGTCAACGATGCCGGCATTCCGATCATCGAAGCTAACAACAAGGCAGGGTTCGGCCGCGACGAAGTGGACGTCTTGACTTACGTTGGAGCCGACGATGTCGAGTTCGGTCGCTTGCAAGGTGAGCTCCTAAAAAAAGCCTTCGGCGATAAGGGGGCAAAAGTCGCGTACGTCATGGGCTTCGCCGGCACCTCACCGCAGGTCTTGCGCGCCAAGGGCTGGGACGAGTTCCGCGCGAAGAATCCGCAATTCGAGGAGGTAGCCCGCGTCACCGATGATTTCGACGGCGCCAAGGCGCTGGCCGTGACTCAGGACCTGCTCAGCCGATTCCCTAAGGGAGAGCTGGACGCAATTATCTTGCAGGGCCCGGAGGCGAGCGCGGCGGTCGACTTTGCGCTACGCAACGGCCGCGACGAGATAAAGTTCATCGTCGGCGACTATCCGGCGGACGTCCGTCAACTGATCTATGACGGCAAGATCTTCGGTACGGTCGATCAGGATCCCTACCCGCAGGCCTACAACGCAATGCGCATGGCGTGGCTGCACTTCAACGGCAAGGACGCCGACATTCCGAAGCCGAATTTCCTGCCGCTGCCGCTGGTCACGCAGGAAAACGCCAAGGAAACGCCGCCCGCGTGGGGCTGCTGAACCGCCTTCGCCGATCCTGGCGTGCCACAGGTGCATGACCTGGGACACGCCAGGCCCAAAAAGAGGCTTCAGAGCATGCCGGCAGCCAATGCCCGGATGCCGTCCATGGGCGCGTGCAAAAGGTCCCATGAGATGACCAGTCCCGCCGCGTTTGCCTGTCGCCCGGCTTGGACCATTTCGACCACCAACTCCGGCGTGATGTCGACGACCCCCGGATGTCTGACCAGTTCCAAGCCGAAATAGACCGGCACCGGGTGCGCCGATTTCACGGCTGATCCGATCTCAGCCATGATCACCGACAGCGGTACCGCATGGTCGCGCGTGATTTGCAGCGTATTGCGGTGGAAGCCGGCAACATGGCGCGCGGCCCACTCCGAGATCCTCGCTTCGTCGACACCGAACATCCGCGAGATGCCGTCGACCAGCGCCGGGATTTCGAGGCGGAGCCCGGCCGGGCCCTCGGCCACGCGATAGGTCATGGGCTTGATCCAGTCGCAGTAGCGCGCCAGCGCGCGATAGTCCTGGCCGACCAGCGGCGCCAGACCCGGTGAGAATAGATCAGCCGCCACCCCGCGGCCGAGCCCGGAAATGAGTGCATGCGCTTCGGCGACCAGGTTGGTGACGCTGTCCATCCGGAAGCGCAGAAACCGGTCGAGCAGCGGGTTCGCCGCCGCCAGTTCCATGAGCCAATGCGGCGCGTCTTCGCTTGCGCCACCCGATCGAGTGGTACCGACGACGAGGGCGCGATCGTCGAACATCCGCGCGACATCATCGAGATCAAGGTCGATGGCCTTGGCGGCACCACGACAATGGTCGCAGAAGCAGGAGGCGACTTCCTCGAGACCGTTGGCTGGCGACGGGAAGCGCACCTTGTCGATGAAAGCGCCTGTGAATGCGTACCTGGTGAGCAACTCGCGCAAGCGTCCGAGTGACTTTGCCCGCGCTGCCGGATTGTTGGGGCAGACAAACCGGAAAGTCTCGTTGACCTCCGCCCCTTTTTCCGCCCAGCCGCCCCATCCACTGCTCTGCTCGCCGCGCCAATTGACGACGAGGTCCGAGTCCTCCACGCCCTCGATGTCCGACAGGACATTGTACCAGAGGAGGACCTCGCCCACGCCGCGTCCCGGTCCGCATAGGCCATGAAATATCTCAGGCGCTTCGCGCGCGCCGACAACCAAGATGTCGAGACCGATTACCGATCGAGTGCGGTCGACTGCCTCTATAACGGGGTCGAGCGAAAGAACGTCCCTCGACGAATGCGACGTCGAGACCTGTGCCCCTATGATCCATTTTTCCGACATGAAGCGATAACTTGCGTGTGTGCCCGGTTTCATTGGGCACGAGCGGCGGATCGATCTCTCGGCTCTTCCAGCCTCTCGACGGACTCGGGAAACGCCCAGGGCCGATCCAAAATAGCACCTCCCCGCTCGACGATCACCGTAGTACGAGAGCTGATGACCGAAGGGCTCCCGGAGAAGAGTTCTAGAGTCGTGCTTTCGGCGGTCCGAATCGACAGCCCTGCATGTCCGTTCTGGGTCAAAACGCGAAGTGGCTTGCGAGATGCTCAATGTCTCGATTGAGTCGCTAGGCAGACCGGACTTGGTTCGGACCCATCCTGCCAGATTGTCTTGTGGTGGGACGTTCGGGCCGCCATTGGAAAAACATACGGAGCGATCGTGGATCGGACTCGCCCGTTCCATCGGCCTGTTGAATTGGCGAGATGTGGGGGTGAATTGTGAACTCCGTCTGGCTTGCGCTGGTGTTGGCGATCGATGTGTCAGGCAGCATGAGCGACTCTGAGTGGGACCTTGAGAAACGGGGTTATGCGCAGGCATTTGATAACCCCGCGGTGATCCAGGCGATCGGCGATCACGGTCCAGTCGCAGTTGCGGTGGTTCAGTGGTCGTATAGCGAGCAAGCCGTTGTCGTGCCGTGGAGGATTCTCAGCAACCCCACCTCAGTGAGATCATTTGCGGCGGAGATTGCCGCCACCGACCGGGCGCTCATGCCCGCCAACACTTCACTGCGCCGGGCGATAGCCTTCAGCACACAGCTTCTTGAAAACGCACCTTTCGCTGCGGAGCGAAAAGTAATCGACATCTCGGGGGACGGCCCGGAGAGTTTTCCCGCTACCTTTGTTCCTGTTCAAGGGGATGCCCTTCAGAAGGGGATTACGATCAACGGCCTGCCGATCCGTGGCAAGAACCGCTATCCCAAGGACATTGCCGGATATTATCGCGACTATGTGATCGGCGGCCCGGGCTCATTTTATGTTGTAGCCAACGGCTACGAGGATTTCGGACGAGCGATCCTCAAGAAGCTTATGCTCGAACTTCTGGCTGATACGGTCGTTAAGCACCAACGTCCTTGGCGTGCCGGGGCCTCCGCGTCGGGTTCCAAGATACTCTGCAAAGAGTGGGACCTGTCGGTTGGATTTGAGCCATGGGCCTTCGGGGATGCGATTGTGTGGAAAGGATGATGGAAGCCCATCTTTCCGGAGGCGCGAGAACTGGCTGCATCTTGGCGCTGGCCTTCGCATTGAGTGCGGGTTTGGGTGTGAGGCCGGGCCTCGCAACCGATGCCAGGATTCTGCAAGAGGACGGGGATGCACCCTCAGGGGAGCCTGGTGGAGAGACCGGTGTGATGCCCGCCGGCGCGACCTTGTGTCAATCGTACCAAAGGGAGGCGGGGACTTGCATTGAGCATGAAGAGCCGGTTCGTCGACTCGTGCACGTCCAGTGCATCATGGCGCCGTGCCCCCGATAAGAGAGACATTCTCCAACGCATATCGGCGTGATCGAATCCTCTTGTCGAATGGTACAGCAAAAGCGATATGCTGGCTGCTTTGTGGGAGGGCCTTTACGATGGCGCTCGATATCTGGTGGATAAGCGGAAGTCCGTACGCTTGGTGGGTCTTGTTGGCGGCGGAAGCAAAGGGCCTCGACTACGAGGGGCATTTACTGTCGATATCAAAGGGCGAGAACCGCACTCCCGAATACTTGGCCATGAATCCGCGTGGTCGCGTGCCGCTAATCAGGGACGGCGATTTCATTTTGACCGAGGCAATGGCGATCGTCGCTTACCTTGATACCAAGAATGGGGCGACACCGCTGTTCGGGACCGCTCCGCATGAAGCAGCGAGAATCTGGGAAGCAATCAGTCAGATAACGTCCGACCTCCAACGAGCGTCGGATGCGTTCGCTGACCCGATCCTGTTTGGCCGGGCGAAACCCGACAACCCGGAACCAATCCGCGAAAGCGCGGAGAAACTGAAGACGGAACTGGCGTTTTTCGAACACCGGCTGGCGTCCTCCAGCTATCTCTGTGGCGAGACACTTTCAGCGGCGGATATCGGGCTTCTTCCCTTTCTGCTTTTCAATCTGCGAGCCGCTGGCCGGGATATTGCGAAGGACCTCGATCTCGACATCGTGCCTTTTGCCGGCAACTACCCGCGGCTCGCCGCCTGGATCAAACAGATCGAGGCGCTGCCTGGATATGACAAGACCTATCCTCCGCATTGGCGGAACTGATGCCTGTGGTCGTGATCGCGAACGCGGGTTTGCGCTTCTCGGCGCGTCTAACAGGTCGAATGGGAGAGGCCACCGACCGGCACCGTGTCATTACTTCGGAGTCTGATGCCGCCGATCTTCACTTGTGTCCCTCAGGCGCCGGACGACGCCCGCACAAGGGTATCCGCGAATGCACGTGGGCTGAGGGCTCGAGGCGGGCCCGCGGGCCTTCGGTGGTCGCCTTGCGGAACAGGAACTCGGCGACCTTGGCGGTCGCCTTGACGTGCCCGGTGTCGAGTTCCTCCCGGTAGTGCTTGCACAGCGTCTTGGCGTCAATGACAAGGACGCGGGCGATATCGGGACAGGCCCTCAGCGCGCCAGCAGCGTCCTGGCTGGAGAATAAAGTTTGAACCTCAGCACCGGCCGCTTGAAACCGTAGGCTTCGTCGAAGGTGCAGTCATTGCCGTTGGCGTCGCAAATCCAGCAGCCGCTCTCATAGCAGCAGGCTGTGATCGCAGAACCGGGCGGCTGCGGAACTACCGTTCCACCGAGCAATTCACATTCAAGCACCTTTCCATCGCCGGTTCTCTCCTTTTTGACTGGAGCAGCTGAGACGGTCGAAGTTAAGGCTGCCAGCAGTACGAGCGCTCCCGCGAGACATGAGATGCGAATAATCATTGTCAGCTCCATTGGCCATCGTTGGTGATGTGCCAATCGGTATGCCGTTGCGCCTGAATTTCGGCAGAAGAGACGGTTCAACTTCGGTTCAGGCTTGCGCGCGAAGCTATGGAGCCGGGCGCGCCACTCCGATCAGTGGCCGGAACAACGTTCGCCGGGCCGATCCAGAAGGGAGAGAGATCGACTGCACCAAGCGCGAGATCGGCTTCAGCCTGATCGAGGCGAAGCGCCACTTGGAGGCTCTTCCGGACAACAGCCACGGCAGAGAGTGCTCGGGCGACGATGACAGCGATTCCTCGCCCTCCTCGAACGTGAAGACGTGAGCGGCACGGGCGACGGACGCCAGCTCCCGGCGGCAAGTCCTGTGGCTGCTTGCCGATTTCGGCGACGGGAGCACACCATCGGTCCGGTCGGCGGCAACCGACGGCCCGCCCTCGCGTCAAACGGCGCGACGTTCTGGCGTAGTTGACTGTCGGACAGGGGCAAGTCCTTCGGCCCTTTCGGGCGGTCAAGCGAGATGGTACGTCCCGAGGCCGTCGTTCGCCTCCCTTGGGCCCGTTCAGACCAGAATCGAGGCTGTTGATGCGGGCCTCGGCGAATCGCTGAAGTGCGGTACTGCCTCAGCGGAGCCCTCCAGCGACATCGCGCCTTTGTCGCTGGCATCAAGCTGCGACGAACGCGCGTAATTCTTCGTTGAAGCGGTCAACTTCCTCCAAAAACGGCGCGTGGCCGGATCGCTCGAACTCGACCAGCCGGGCGCCAGCAACGCTCGCGGCCGTCCAGCGAGCGGACTCAATGCTGACAAATGCGTCGTGAAGGCCGTGCAGGAGAAGCAAGGGTTTGCCCATGGCTTCGAGGTCGGACCTCACATCGGCAGCGCGAACGCCGGCGAAGCATTGGCTGACAGCCCAGCCGGGCGCTCTCAGCGAAAGCTGAAAGAGCCAGTCTCTGATGAAGGGCGACGGCGGCTCGTGGAATGTATTGACCACCGCGTCATGCATCGTCTCTTCGCGCTGTGAACGCAATCGCTCGGCAAACGCGTCGCAGTCTGCCACCGGTCTGCCTAGGGGGAAATCCTCGCAACGCTCGTATCGCGCAGGCGCGCAAACCATGACGAGCCTCCTTACCGCGCTCGACCGCGCTGCAACGCGGGCGGCAATGCCTCCGCCCATGGACCAGCCGACGATGACGATATCCGTGGCCTTCAGCCGCTTGATGAGCGCGAGTATATCCGCGGCATGATCATCGTAGTCGTAGCCAGCGATAGGCTTCGGCGAATGACCGTGGCCTCTCAGATCAACAGCGATCGTCCTGTGATCGGGGCCGAGGGCCGTTACCTGGCGGTCCCAGCAGTCGAGCGACATGCCCCAGCCGTGCAGGAACATGATCAACCTGCCCGATCCTGCCTCACGGTAGTTGAGGTCAACTGAACGTCGGCCTTTCTGCATTTGAGACTTATCTAACATACGCCCTGGCCCCCTTGGTACGACGAGATCGACCCTGGCGGCGCCAGTGTTTCAGAACGCTGCACCCTGTGCCAAGATCGGATTCCACTCTAAGGCCTGTTGAGATTTAGGATTCCACCTTGGGCTTGATCGTGATTCAAGCTTCGGATGGAACGATTCGTACTGACGGACGCCCAATGGGCGAAGATGGAGCCGCATTGTCTGGGCAAGCCGACGCGGGCAGCAGAACGAAGCGCACGAGATTGCCGAGCGCATCGGTGAGGGCGAGGATCTTGGTGGTCATGCCGCGTTGATCAGGTCGTAGAAGCGTCTCAGCGTTGGGGCGGCGACGATCGGACGGGCGAGTTGTTCAGCTACGTCGATCTTGAGAAGCGGGTTCGTGCGGATCATCCGCTTCGGGCGATCAGAATAGTCGTCAACGAGGCGCTGTCGGGGTTGGAGCGGGACTTCGCCGCCCTTTATGCGCCGATCGGACGGCCGTCGATCCCGCCGGAGAAGCTGCTTCGGGC
>Ga0210144_1000485_pt1 | contig 21071 bp, 23 predicted proteins | sample Muzzi_PWA_D2_FD_185532 | JGI IMG/M metagenome (GOLD analysis project Ga0210144, IMG submission 185532) | Wetland microbial communities from San Francisco Bay, California, USA, that impact long-term carbon sequestration - Muzzi_PWA_D2 (SPAdes) | ecosystem: Environmental > Aquatic > Marine >...
CCGCCCCCCGGGATGAAGGCCTTGGTCGCCGCGGCGTGGGTCATCAGCCAGGTCCCGTTCACGTTGAGGTCGATCACCGTGCGGAACCCTTTCGGCGTGATCGACTCGGCGGGCGCCAGGAACTGGCCGCCGGCGTTGTTGACGAGGACGTCGAGACGGCCGTGGCGCTCCAGCAGCCCGTCGAGCAGGCGCTCGACCGCGTCCTCCTCGCGGATGTCGGCGGCCTCGCCCTCGAAGGCGCCCGGCATCTCGGCCGCCAGCCCGGCGGTCTCCGCCAGGGGCTCGGGCCGGCGCCCGCAGCCGACCACAGTCGCGCCGAGACGCGCCAGCTCCAGCGCCGTCTCCCGCCCGATCCCGCTGCCCGCGCCCGAGACCAGGCAGACCTGCCCCTCGAGCAGGCCGTCCCTGAAGATGCGCGAAGGGTCGCTCTCAGCCATGCGGCGCAAGCCTATCGGCGGCCCAGAGCCGGGTAAGGTGACCGCGCGATGAAGGTCCACGTGGAGGCCAAGCCGCTACACGAGCCGCTCGCGGGCGGGTCCCAGGACGCCACCGTGACGGTCGAGCCGATCGTCGCCGGGCACGTCACCTGGGCGCGCACGATGATGGAGCGCCCGGGGGGCCGCTTCGAGACGCTGCAGCTGCTGCGCGCCCTGCTCAGCGGCGAGCCGGCGATGACCGTCCCCTGCCCAACCTTCCTGATCCGCCACCCGAGCGCCGGGGCGATCCTCGTCGACACCGGCCTTCACCCTTCGATCGCCACCGACGGTCGCGAGAACTTCGGCCGGCTCGGCACCCGCTTCGGGAATCCGAGCCTGGAGCCGGGCGCCGACGCCCCCGCGCAGCTGCGGGCGCGGGGGCTCAACCCCGGCGAGATCCCGGTCGTCGTGATGACCCACCTCCACATCGACCACAGCTCGGCGATCTCCGAGTTCCCCCGCTCCACCTTCGTGGTCAGCGACACCGAGTGGGTGGCGGCGACGGTCGGGGCGCGCCCCACCCTGAACGGCTACCGCCGCGTCCACTTCGACTACGCCTTCGACTACCGCACGGTCGACTTCGACCGCGGCGGGATCGACTCCTACGCCACCTTCGGGCGCAACTTCGACCTCTTCGGCGACGGCTCGATCCGCCTCGCCTACACCCCCGGCCACAGCGCCGGTCACATGTCGGTGATCGCCCGGCTGACGGAGCGCGACTTCGTGATCGGCGGCGACGCCACCTACACCGCCGCGCAGCTCGAGGGCGAGGCGCCGCTGGCGCCCCGCCCCTACGACGCGCACAACTACCGGCGTTCGCTGCAGGAGCTGCGGCTCTTCCGGCGCGAGTTCCCGAACGCGATCGTCACCCCCGGCCATGACCCCGACTTCTTCGCCGGGCTCGAGGCCCGCTACGAGTAGCGGCTAGCCCTCGGGCGAGGTCTGCCCCGGCTCCGGCGTCACGCCCTCGCGCACGGCCCGGATCACGTTGCGGCGGCCCTGCTCCTCGAGCCGCGTGTACATCGAGCGCACCCGGTCGAACACCTCGCCGGCGACTTCGAGCTGGCGGTCGCGGTCGACCCCCTTCTCGACCGGGAAGGAGACCGGCTCGCCGAATTGCACCGTGACCTTGGGGAAGCGGAAGCGCTTCCAGCGCCTTACCGTGGCCGAGCCGTGGATCGCCACCGGCACGACGGGAGCGCCGGATTCCAGCGCGATCCGGCCGATCCCGGGTTTCGGTTCGCCCAGCTCGCCGCTGCGCGAGCGCCCGCCCTCGGCGTAGATCAGCAGCATGCCGTCCTTGTCGAGGATCGTGAAGGCGGTCTCGAAAGCCTCCTCGTCGCGGTGGCCGCGGCGGATCGGGAAGACGCCCCCGTGCTTGTAGATGTAGGTGAGGACCGGTGGCCCGAAGAGCTGCGATTTCGCCATGAAGCGGACCTTGCGGCGCAGGTAGAGCCCGGTGAAGAAGTGGTCCATCTGGCTGAAGTGGTTGGGGGCGAGGATCAGCGGCCCCGACTTGGGCACGTTGCCGACCCCGATCGCTCGCGCCCGGTAGAGCAGTAGGGTCGGCAGCGAGACCAGGATCCGCACGAACGCGTAGGTCCAACCGACCCCCTTGCGCGCGGCGGCGTGAAACTGGTCGAAGTACGCCGCGGGGCGCTCGTCCTTGTAGACCTGGGGCTTGATCTCGGGCATGGTCGGAGCCCGGCGATCGCCGGGCTTCGCTTTGGGTAACCCCCGCCGCGGCGGGGGTTACGCGCCGATGACGGGAGCGCGGCGGCTCAGAGTTCGGGCATCGATCCGGGCCTCCATCGATTCGAACGCGCGGCCCACACCCTCGAAGCGGCGATCGAGCTGTTCCCCGAGGCGATCGAGCCTGACCTCGACCCGATCGAGACGGGCATCGATCCCTTCGAAGCGCTGTTCGATCGCCTCGAAGCGCTGTTCTACCCCCTCGAAGCGCTCTCGCATCTCGCGAAAGCCCTCGTCGACCTTGTGGTCGAGCTGATCGAGCCGATCGTCGTTCCATGTCTCCGCCATCGCCTCGATGATCGCAGATGCTCTCAGACAAGACGTTGCAAATGATTGGAGTTCGAAAGAATTATGCGACGTGTTATGCGGCCCAGCCGCGCGAGCGCTCCAGCGCCCGCCGCCAGCCGGCCAGCAGCTCCTCGCGTTGGGCGGCATCCATGCGCGGCTCGTAACGCGCCGCCTCGCGCCACATGCGCCGCACCCCCTGCTCGCTCCAGCGACCGGTCGCGATCCCCGCCAGATAGGCGGCCCCGAGCGCCGTCGTCTCGGCGATCTCCGGGACGACGACCGGGACGCCGAGGACGTCGGCCTGGAACTGCATCAGCCAGCGGTTGGCGACCGCGCCGCCGTCCGCCTTCAGCAACTCGAGGCGGTCTCCGGACGCCGCCTCCTGGGCGCGCACCGCATCCACCGTCTGGTAGGCGATCGCCTCCAGGGCGGCGCGCGCGAGGTGGGCCCGGTCGCTGCCCCGGGTGAGGCCGACGATCGCCCCCCGCGCGTCGGGGTCCCAGTGCGGCGAGCCGAGACCGGTCAGCGCCGGCACGAAGTAGACGCCCTCGTTGTCCGGCAGCGACTCGGCCAGCTCCTCGCTCTCGGCGGCGTCGCCGATCAGCCCGAGCCCGTCCCGGAGCCACTGCAGGGCGGCGCCGGTGACGAAGATCGACGCCTCCAGCGCGTAGGCCGGCTCGGAGCCGACCGAGCAGGCGGTCGTGGTCAGCAGGCCCTCCGCCGGCTCGGGCGCGCTCGAGCCGGTGTGCAGCAGCACGAAGCTGCCGGTCCCGTAGGTGTTCTTCGCCTCGCCCGCGCTGTGGCACGCCTGGCCGAACAGGGCGGCCTGCTGGTCGCCGGCGATCCCGGCGACCGGTACCGCGCCGCCGAACTCCGCGGTGGTGCCGAAGACGCCCCCCGAGGGGAGCGGCTCGGGCAGCCGCCCCGGGTCGATCCCGAACATCTCGCATAGCTCCTCGTCCCAGGCGCCGCGGCGGATGTCGAAGAGCATCGTCCGCGAGGCGTTCGTGTAGTCGGTGGCGAAACGGCCGGTCAGCTTGAACAGCAGCCAGGAGTCGATCGTGCCGAAGACGGCCCTCTCCATCCCCACGCCGTTGCGCAGCAGCCACTCGATCTTGGTCGCCGAGAAGTATGGGTCCAGCACCAGCCCGGTGCGCTCCCTGACCATGCCCTCGTGTCCGGCCTCGCGCAGCTCGCGGCAGCGCTCCGCGGTGCGCCGGTCCTGCCAGACCAGCGCCCGGTGCAGCGGCTCGCCGCTCTCAGCGTCCCAGGCGACCACGGTCTCGCGCTGGTCGGCGATCCCGATCGCCTCGAGCTCCGACCCGGCGATCCCGGCGTCGGCGATCGCCTCGGCGGCGACCCGGCGCGCGGTCTGCCAGATCTCCGCCGCGTCGTGCTCCACCCAGCCGGGCCGCGGGAAGTGCTGCTCGAACTCCGAGTAGGCCCGTCCCGCGATCCCCCCGTCGCCGTCGAAGACGAGGCAGGTGGTCCCGGTGGTCCCCTGGTCGATCGCGAGGATCATCGACCGGCGCCGCGGACGATCGTGACCAGCGCCGCCGCCACCCCGGCCGGGTCTTCCTCACCGGTCCCGAGTCGCCGCAGCGCCAACCCGTACATCAGGGCGACGATCGTCCTCGCCTGGCGCGGGGCGTCGGGCACCTGGAGCATCTCCAGCGCCGCCTCCGCCACCCCCTCGTAAGCCTCGAAGCAGCGGCGCGAGGCGTCGCGCAGAGCAGGGTCCCGGGCGGCCCGCAGGTGCAGCTCGATCTCCGCCAGCTGTTGGATGCGGTTCGAGGACTCGCGCACGATCTGCTCCACCTCGGTCGCCACCTGCTCGACGCTGGGCCGGCGCCGGCGCATGTCGTCGGCGATCCCCTCGAGCCGCTCGACCTCCTCCCCGACGAAGAGCAGGAGGCTCTCCCGGAGCAGGTCCACCTTGCTGTCGAAGTGGTAGGTGAGCGAGCCCAGCGAGACGCCGGCGGACGCGGCGAGGCGCCGGTTGGTCACGGCCGAGATCCCCTCCTGGCCGATCAGCTCGAGCGTGGCTCGGAGGATGCGCTCCCGCGTGTCGGAGACGGTCGCGGAGGTCAAGATGGCGCAGGGTAGCGCCTTGCCCTATTGTTCGTTCGAACGAACTTGTCGGGGGTACGATGCCGATCGAGACCAGCGAGAGTCCTGCTCGGGCCGAGGCGCCCGTCTGGGGAGGCGACCCAGCCACACCGGGGCTGGTGGAGCAGGTCCGGATGCTGGTCACGGGAGGCGTCTCCTCGCGCGAGCTGGTCGAGCTGTCGCTGGATCGCACCGAGGCCGCCCAGGGAGACCTGAACGCCTTCCGCGTGATCCGCGCCGCCGAGGCTCTGGCCGAGGCGGAGGCAGCCGACCGACTTCTCTCACGGGGCGAGTGCGCGCCGCTGCTCGGCGTGCCTGTGGCGATCAAGGACGACGTCGACCTGGCCGGCGAGACGACCCCGTTCGGCTGCTCCGGGGACCGCCGCACGGCGGGCGAGGACGCCGAGGTCGTGAAGCGGTTGCGGGGTGCGGGGGCGATCGTGATCGGCAAGACCCACGCGCCCGAGGTGGGCCAGTGGCACTTCACCGAGAGTCCCCGCTTCGGGGAGACCCGCAATCCCTGGCACCTGGGCCACACGCCCGGCGGCTCCAGCGGCGGCGGCGCGGCGGCGGTCGCGGCCGGCCTGGTCGCCGCCGCGGTCGGCTCCGACGGGGCCGGCTCGATCCGCATCCCGGCCGCCTGGACGGGGCTGGTCGGCCTGAAGCCGCAGCGGGGGCGCGTCTCCACCTGGCCCGAACCCGAGCCCTTCAACGGGCTCACCTGCTTCGGCCCCCTGGCCCGCAGCGTCGCCGACGCCGCCCTGCTGCTCGACGCGATCCACGGCAACCTCCCCGCCGACCCCCACCGCCCGGCGAGGCCGGAGGCGCCCTACTCCGAGCGCGCCTCCCGCGAGCCGCGGGCGCTGCGGGTGGCGCTCTCCTTCGCCACGCCGGCCGGAGTGCCCAGCGAGGTGGACGCCGAGCACCGGCGGGCGGTCGAAGAGGTTGCCGAGATGCTGCGCTCGCTCGGTCACGAGGTGACGCCGGCCGACCCCGACTACGGCCTGGTCGGCGGCTCGCTGATCCCGCGGGGGATGGCCGGGGTCCACGCCTGGCTGCGCGAGAACGTCGAGGACCGCTCCGAGCTGGAGCCGCGCACCCGGGCCCACGCCCGCATCGGCCGCCTCCTCTCGGGCGCGCCGCTGCGCCTCGCCCGCGCCGCGGAGCCGTCCCTGCGCCGCCGCCTCGGCCGCATCTTCGATCGCCACGACGTCGTCCTCACCCCGACCACCGCGAAGCCGCCGCCGCCAATCGGCGCCCTGGCCGGCCGCGGCTACTGGGCGACCAGCACGGCGGCCAGCGCCGCCTGCCCGTTTGGGTTCGCCTGGAACGTGGTCGGCTGGCCGGCGATCAGCGTGCCCGCCGGTCGAACCGGCGACGGCCTCCCGATCGGCGCCCAGCTGCTCGGCCCCGAAGGCGACGAGGGGACCCTGCTCGGCCTCGCCGGCTCGCTGGAGCGGCTGCGCGGCGGCTGGGAGACGGCGCCCTACCCGCGCCGCCCCCTGTAGGCCCGCCCGAAGTCGAGCAGCTGGCGGCCCCGGTGGACGAAGCCGGCGAGGGTTCGACCGGTTGCCCGGTGGCTGAGGTCGAGCTCGTACTCGCGCAGCTCGAAGCCGGCCCGCACCGCGTCGATCGTCATCCCCACCTCCATCCCGTAGCCCGGGGCGAGCGGCAGTACGGCGCGCAGCAGCCCGGCGCCCATCGCCCGCTGGCCGGAGATCGGCGCCGCGGTCTCGATCCCGCAGCGGCGGCGGATCGCCCAACGGGCGAAGCCGCGCGCGGCCCCCAGCCCACCCCCGATCCGGCGGCTGAAGGCGGCGACCGCGAGGTCGCACTCGCCCCGTCGCACCGCCTCGACGAGGGGCGGGAGCCGGCCCGCGGAGGCGCCGAGGTCACCGTCGCAGAGGAGGAGGAGCCGGGGCGGGGGCTCGACCCCGAGCGCCGCCTCGGCGGCGGCGGTCACGTTGGCGCCCTTGCCGTGCGGGCGGCCGCGGCTGACGACCTGCGCTCCGGCCGCCATCGCGGCCTCGGCGGTGCCGTCGCGCGAAGCGTCGTCGGCGACCCAGAGGGAGGCCCCCGGGAAGGCTTCGCGCAGCGCCGCGATCGTCTCGCCGATACGGTCCGCCTCGTCGCGCGCCGCGACGACGACCGCGAGGGAGTCATGCACGGCGGATATTCTCCTCCGCCATGGCGGATATTGAGGCGCACATCACCGGCAACGTATGGAAAATCGAGGTCGCGGTCGGGGACGAGGTCGCCGACGGCGACACCGTGGTCATCCTCGAGTCGATGAAGATGGAGATCCCGGTGGAGAGCGAGGACGACGGGACCGTCAAGGAGATCCGCTGCGAGGAGGGCCAGGCGGTCAGCGAAGGCGACGTCCTCGTGGTCCTCGAGTGACCGAGCGGCTCGCCGGCGGCAAGCTGATCCTCGACAGCCCCGCCGAGGCGGTGGTCCGGATCCGCATCTCCAACCCGGAGCGCCGCAACGCCCTCGACCACGAGATCCTCGACGCCCTGGCCGAGACCCTGCCGCGCCTCGACCGCGGGATCGAGAGGCGCTGTGTGCTGATCACCGGCGCCGCGCCGGTCTTCTCGGCCGGCTACGACATCGCCACGATCCCCTCCGAGACGTTCGAGCGCGACGCCGAGGCGCTCGTCGCCCATCCCTTCCACGCCGCGATGGAGGCGTTGGCCGCCCACCCCTGGCCCACCGTCGCCGCGATCAACGGCCACTGCCTCGGGGGCGGGCTCGAGCTGGCGATCACCTGCGACCTGCGGATCTGCGCGGCCGGCGCCAAGCTGGGCATGCCCCCGGCCAAGCTGGGCCTGGTCTACGGCCACACGGGGCTGCGGAAGTTCCTCGACACGGTCGGCCTGGCGCGGACCAAGGAGCTGTTCCTGACCGGGCGCAACTTCGAGGCGGAGCGCGCCGAGGAGATCGGCCTCGTGCACGAGGTGGTCGCGGCGGAGGCACTGGAGGAGGCCGCGGTCGAGCTGGCCGCCGAGATCGCCACCAACGCGCCCCTCTCGATGCGGGGCAACAAGCACGCGATCGAGATCCTCGCCCGCAACCCGGTGCTCGGCGAGCGCCAGGAGGCCGGCCTGATCGCGCTGCGCGAGTCCTGCTTCTCCTCCGAGGACCTGCGCGAGGGGATCCTGGCCTTCGCCGAGAAGCGTAAGCCCCGCTGGACAGGACAGTGAGCGCGGAGCGAGCAAGCGTGCATCTCTGGTCCTGCGCGCCGCGAGCGAAGCGCGAGCACTCGACGTGAGCGCGGAGGCGCGCGCCGAGCTCGCCGCCTCCGACCCCCGGATGGCGGCCCTGATCGAGCGGATCGGGGAGATCGACGTCTCCGAGCGGCTGCGGCGGCGCAGCGAGGAGCGCCCGGCCGACGCCTACGGCGCGCTGCTGCGGGCGATCGTCGGGCAGCAGCTCTCGACCAAGGCGGCGCGAACGATCTACGGCCGCATCCTGGACATCTTCGGGGGGACCACGCCCACCCCCGAGCAGCTGCTCGAGGCCAGCGAGGAGGACCTGCGCGCGGCGGGCCTCTCCGGCCGCAAGGTCTCCTACCTCCGCGACCTCGCCTCCCACGTGATCGACGGCCAGCTCGAGCTCGACCGGCTCGACTCGCTCGGCGACGAGGAGGCGATCGAGGAGATCGTCGCCGTCCGCGGCCTCGGTCGCTGGAGCGCCGAGATGTTCCTCCTCTTCCACCTCGAACGGGCCGACGTCCTCTCCGGAGGGGATCTCGGCATCCGCAAGGCGGTGCAGAACGAGTACGGGCTGGAGGCGATGCCGACGCCCGAGCGCGTGCTGGAGATCGGCGAGCCCTGGCGGCCGCACCGCAGCCTCGCCTCGCTCTACCTCTGGGAGTCGCTCGCAAGCGTTCCTGCCGAGTAGAGGACGCCGGCGGTTTGGCCGAAGATAAGGGAATGCGGCTTCGATTCTGGCTTGGCTTCGCGGTGGTCGCCGCGATCGCGATCGGCTCGGTGAGCGTGGCGCTGGTCGTGCACGCCCGTGAAGCGGACAACTTCGAGCAGCTGCAGAGCGGCGAGGCGAAGCGCTCCGCCCGCCAGGCGGAGGCGATGGCGGCGCTCTCGATCGGCCGCCTCTCGACCGCGGCGGCCTTCTTCCGGGTAGAGGACGACCTCAGCCGTCACGAGTACGAGGAGATCGCCCGCTCGCTGCTGCGCAGCAGCGCCCTGAGCACGACGGCGCTGGTCCGCGGCAAGCCGGACTGCTGCCGGGCGGCGCAGGTCGTCTCCGAGCTTCGGGCCGGGGGGCGCTCCAGCCGTGACCTCGACTCCGACCCCCGTCACGGGGCGGCGATCCGGCGGGCGCGCGACAGCGGCAGGCCGGCGGCGACGCCGCTCGGCCCCGTCCTGATCGCCCCCGGGCAGGGCCTGCTCGTCTACCAGCCCGTCTACCGCGACGGCGCCCCGACCGCCACCGTCGCGCAGCGCCGCCGCGCCCTGCTCGGCTTCGCCGCCGGGTCCTTCCGCGCCGACGAGCTGGCGGCGGCGGCGACCGCGGCCCTGCCCGACGAGGTCGACGTGCAGCTGCGCCAGGGCGACACGACCTTGGTCGGTCCCGAGGGGACGCTCGAGGACGCGTCGACGGCGCCGATCCGGATCGCCGACCGCAACTGGCTGCTGGTCGTCCGCGATCCGAACCGGCCGGGGGTGAGCCTGTCGCTGCTGATCGCGGGGATCGGGCTCTCCCTCGCCGCGCTGCTCGGTGCCCTCGTGCTCGTCTGGAGCCGCAGCGAGCGGATGCAGGAACTGCAGCGCCAGGCCAGCCACGACCCCCTCACCGGGCTGAAGAACAGGCGGCGCTTCGAGGAAGACCTGCGGACCGAGCTGGCCCGCAGCCACCGCGACGGCCGCGAAGGGGCGCTGCTGATGCTCGACCTCGACAACTTCAAGCGGGTCAACGACACCCTCGGCCACCCCGCCGGGGACCGCGTGATCTCCGAGATCGCCGGGGTCCTGCGCGGCCGCATGCGCGAGACCGACGTCGTCGCCCGGCTCGGCGGCGACGAGTTCGCGGTTGTGCTGCCGCGCTGCACGGTGGCCGAGGCCCGCAACGTCTCCGAAGCGATCGCCACCTCGATCCGCGAGCACGTCGGCCGCGAGCCGGGCGTGCCGCCGATCACCGCCAGCGTCGGCTTCGCGATGTTCGGACCCGACGCCGGTCTCAGCTTCGAGTCGGTGCTGGGCGAAGCGGACACGGCGATGTACGCGGCGAAGGAATCGGGCCGCGACTCGGTCCGCTCCTCAGCCCCCGAGCCGGTGGCGCAGTCGCAGCACCCTGCCGGCTGAGGCTTCGAAGGCGGGACGCGAGGCAGCGCCCCGGCGCAGCCTCCGCACCAGGGCGCGGTGGGCGCGCAGGCCCTCTCCGTGCGAGGCGAAGAGCAGCAGGTCGACCCCGGCCGCCGCCGCCGCGACCCCGGCCTCGGCGGGGCCGCCGAAGGCGCGCACCGCGACGGTCCCCAGCGCGTCGGTGACGGAGACGCCGCGGAAGCCGAGCCGGCGGCGCAGCTCGCCGGTCGCGATCGGGCGGGCGAAGGCGGCCGGACGCGGGGAGAAGGCGGGGTAGATCGCGGTGCTCAGCATCACCAGCTCGCCTCCCGCCGCGGCGAAGCGGCGGAAGGGCCGCTCGTCGCGGCGCCGCAGCGCGCGCTTCGAGAGGCCGATCCGTTCGACCGCGAAGTCGGTGTTCAGCCGGGCGGCTCCGAACCCGGGGAAGTGCTTGCCGGTCGCCGCCACGCCGCCCGCCCGAAGCGCCTCGGCGAAGGGAACCGCCGCCTTCGCGACGCGGCGCGGTGTCGCGCCGAAGCTCCGTTCGGTGGCGGCGATCTCGCCGCCGGGGGTAGCCAGGTCGAGGACCGGGGCGAGGTCGACGTTGACCCCGACGCCGCGCAGGTTGCGCGCCGTGCGGCGGCCCTGGGCGCGGCTGAAGGCGGGGCCGCGGGCGCCCATCTCCCGCGCGGACGCCGTGGGGGCGCCGCCGATCCGCTTCACCAGGCCCCCCTCCTGGTCGACCATGACCAGCAGCGGATCGGGCAGCCCCCGCGGCCGCGGGATCCCCTGCAGGCGGCGCGCCAGGCGCCGGGCGGCGTCGCGGGTCGGGAGGTTGGCCGCGAAGAGGACGACCCCGGCCACCTTCCCTTCGCGGATCATCCGCCGCAGCGCCCGCGGCGCCGAGCGCCCCTCGAAGCCGACGACGATCCGCTCCCCGGCGAGCTGGCCGAGCGTGAGGCGAGAGGCGGCGCTGGACCGCGGCTCCTCGCCGTCGCCGAGGGTCGCGCCGAGGGCGAAGGCAACCGCCGCCAGGCCGCAGGCGGCGGCCGCCAGGACCCTCCTCCGCCTTCTGGCCGGGGCCGTTGCCATACCCCCACTATCGCGGACCGCGGCGTCCGGGGCGGTACCTAGCCTTGCGGCGAAATGGCCCCCCTGATCACCTTCGAGGAGGCTCTGCGGCTCGGCGAGCTGACCGAGCGGGCGTCGATCGAAGACCTCATCGAGCGCGCCTGGGCGGTGCGCCGCGAGAACTTCGGCGACTCGACCGACATGTGCTCGCTGGTCAACGCCAAGTCGGGCGGGTGTGCGGAGGACTGCGGGTTCTGCGCGCAGTCGCGCTACGCCGAGGCGGACACCCCGATGCACGCGATGATGGAGCCGGAGCAGATCCTCGAGCACGCCCGCGCGGCGGAAGCCGCCGGCGCCCATCGCTTCTGCATGGTGACCCAGGGCCAGGGCCTCTCGAAGCGGGACTTCGGGAGGATCCTCGAGGGGGCGAAGCTGGTCGCCGAGCAGACGAACCTGAAGCGCTGCGCCTCGATCGGCCACATGTCGTCCGAGCGGGCTCAGCAGCTGCGCGAGGCGGGGATTCAGCGCGTCCACCACAACGTCGAGTCGGCCCGCTCCTACTACCCGGAGGTCTCCACGACCGTCCGCTACGAGGGCCGGCTGCGGACGATCGAGGCGGTCAAGGAGGCGGGCCTGGAGACCTGCGTCGGCGGCATCCTCAACCTCGGCGAGTCGCCGCGGCAGCGGGTCGAGATGGCCTTCGAGCTCTCGGAGCTGAACCCGACCTCGGTCCCGATCAACCTGCTCAACCCCCGCGAGGGCACCAAGTTCGGCGACCGCCCGCTGATGGACGCGATGGAGGTGGTCAAGTGGGTGGCGATCTTCCGGCTGATCGTCCCGGGGGCGCTCTTCCGCCTCTGCGGGGGCCGGGTCGAGAACCTCGGCGACCTGCAGCCGCTCGCCGTCAAGGCCGGCCTCAACGGAGTGATGATGGGGAACTTCCTGACCACGCTCGGGGCCGAGCCGGAGGAGGACAGGGAGATGTTCGAGGAGCTGGGGCTGAACGTCGCCCGCCAGCCCGACAACGGGTCCAACCCCCGCCCCGACAACCGCTCCGGCTGGCTGCAGGGCGAGGCGCCGCCGACGCCGATGGACGAGCTGGTCGACCGCCAGGACGAGGCGAACTTCTGGGACCCCTCCACGCAGCTGCGGGTGGTGAAGAAGGCGAAGAAGCCTCCCCCCTACCCCGACGTCTCCTCCAAGGCCGCATGAGCGACATCGCCGAGCGGCTGCGGGAGCTTCGCGACGCGGGGCTCCACCGGCGCCTGCGCTTGGTCGACGGGCCGCAGGGGCCGAGCGTGCAGCTCGACGGGCGCCGCGTGCTGCTCCTCTGCTCCAACAACTACCTCGGCCTGGCCGACCACCCGCGGGTGCGGAAGGCGGCCGCCGAGGCAGCGATGCGCTGGGGGGCCGGGGCCGGGGCCTCGCGCCTGATCTCCGGCAACATGGCCCCCCACCGGCAGCTGGAGGAGCGGCTGGCCCGGTTCAAGGGCTATCCCGCGGCGCTCCTCTTCGGCTCGGGCTACCTCGCCAACAGCGGCGCGATCGCGGCCCTCGCCGGCCGCGGCGAGGTCGTCTTCTCCGACGCGCTCAACCACGCGAGCATCGTCGACGGCTGCCGGCTGTCCCGGGCCGAGACCTTCGTCTACCGCCACAACGACGTCGAGCACCTCGCCTGGGGCCTGCGCCGGGCGGCGGACCGGGCCTCGCTGATCGTCACCGACGCCGTCTTCTCGATGGACGGCGACGTCGCCCCGCTGGGCGAGCTGGCGCGGCTGGCCAGGGAGCACGGCTGCCGCCTGGTCGTCGACGAGGCGCACGCCACCGGCGCGGTCGGAGCCGAGGGGCGGGGCTGCGTAGCGGCCTCCGGGCTGAGCGGCGAGGTCGACGTCGTGGTCGGGACCCTGGGCAAGGCGCTCGGCTCCTACGGCGCCTACGTCTGCGCGAGCCGCGCCATGACCGAGCTGCTGGTCAACACGGCGCGGCCGTTCATCTTCTCGACCGCGCCGCCGCCGCCCGCGCTCGCCGCCGCCGAGGCGGCGCTCGACCTGCTCGAGTCGGGCCCCGAGCGGGTCGCGGCGTTGCGCTCGAACGCCGCTGCGCTGCGCGCCGGTCTGGCCGCCGAGGGCCTCTCGCCCGGCGGCGCCGAGACCCAGATCGTCCCGGTCGCGATCGGCGACGCCGTCGCGACGATGCGGCTCTCCGAGCTGCTGCTCGAGCGCGGCGTCTTCGCGCAGGGGATCCGGCCGCCGACCGTGCCGGAGGGAACCTCGCGGCTGCGCCTGACGACGATGGCCACGCACCGCCCCGACGAGCTGCGCTGGGCCGCCCGGGTGATCGGCGTGGCGGCGCGGGAGCTGGGCGTCGCGGCGACCGGCCCGGCGCCGGCGCTGGCCGCCGCCTAGCCTTGGCGGGAACCTTCGTCACCGGCACCGGGACCGAGGTCGGCAAGACCGTGGTCGCCGCGGCGATCGCCCGCACCCTCGCCGCCTCGGGCAGAACCGTGGCCGTCTTCAAGCCCGCCGTGACCGGGCTCGAAGAGGAGGGCGAGCCCGACCACGAGCTGCTGAGACGCGCCGCCGGCTCGCACCAGACCGACGCGGAGATCTCCCCCTACCGCTTCGACCCGCCGGCCTCGCCCCACCTCGCCGCCGAGCTGGCCGGCGCGGAGATCGACCCCGAACGGCTGCGCGAGGCCGCCCGCGCGGCCGCCGCCGGGGCCGACGACATCGTCTGCGAGGGCGTCGGCGGCCTGCTGGTGCCGCTGAGCCACGGCTACCTGGTGCGCGACCTGGCGCTCGACCTCGGGCTGCCGATCGTCGTCGTCGCCTCGCCGGGACTCGGCACGGTCAACCACACCCTGCTGACCGTCGAGGCGGCGCGATCGGCCGGCCTCGAGGTGGCGTCGGTCGTGCTCACCCCCTGGCCGGCCGACCCGACCCCGGTCGAGCGCTCCAACCGCGAGACGATCGCCGCGCTGGGCGAGCTCAGGATCGAGACGCTGCCGCGACTCGATCTTCGGGATCCGGGCTCATGGCCAGCGATACGTCCGCCTCGGCCTCCGCGGCGCTGATCTCGCGCGGCTTGCCCCGAATCGCCGCGGCGGCGACGATCGCGCCGACCGCGGTCACGGCAGCCGAGACCAGCATCGCGTCGCTGAGCCCGTCGACGAAGTGCTGCGGGGTCGCCGCCTCGAAGCTGCTGCCCGCCGCGGCCTGGAAGATCGCCCCGGTTATGGCCACGCCGAGGCTGCCGCCAACCATGCGGAACATCGAGAGCACGCCCGATGCGACGCCGGCTTTCTCGACCGCGACCGCGTTCATCGCGGCGCTGGTCATCGGCGACATCGTCAGCGCGATGCCGATGCCGAGCAGCATGAAGCCGGGCAGCAGGTCCAGGTAGGGGGAGTCGACCGCGATGCCGGAGAAGGTCCAGAGCGAGATCGTGAGGATCGAGAGCCCGGCGACGATCAGCCAGCGCGGGCCGAAGCGGTCGGCGAGCCGGCCGGCAACCGGCGCGACGCCGACGATCATCAGGGTCGAGGGCAGGAAGCGCACGCCCGCTTCCAGCGCCGAGTAGCGCAGGATGTCCTGCATGTAGAGGGCGAGGAAGAAGAAGACGCCCATCATCGCGAAGGTGATGATCAGCGCCACCACGACCGCGCCGACGAAGTTGCGGTCGGCGAAGAAGCGGAACTCGACCATCGGCGCCTTGACGCGCAGCTCGATCGCGACGAAGGCGGCGAGCGCCACCGCCGAGCCGGCGAACAGGGCGACGATCCCGGTCGAGCCCCATCCCCAGTCGTTGCCCTCGACCAGGGCGAGGACGAGCGCCGTCAGCCCGGCGGTCAACGCGCCGACGCCAAGGAAGTCGACCTCGCGGCCGACCGTGGTGTCGCGCGACTCGCGCACTGCGAAGATCGTCGCCATCACGGCGCCGGCGGCGACCGGGATGTTGAGGTAGAAGATCGCCCGCCAGCTGACGTGCTCGGTGAGGAAGCCGCCCAGCACCGGGCCGACCGCGAGCGCCAGCGCCGAGGCGCCGGCCCAGGTGCCCATCGCCTTGCCGCGCTCGTGGGCGGGGAAGGCGTCGGTGATGATCGAGAGCGTGCCCGGCATCATCAGGGCCGCGCCGATCCCCTGCACGACGCGGCTGACGACCAGGTCGGTCGGGTTCTGCGCGAGCCCGGCGGTGGCCGAGGAGAGGGCGAAGACGACGACGCCGACCAGGAAGGCGCGGCGGCGGCCGAAGATGTCCCCGAGCCGGCCCCCGGTCGCCAGCAGCACCGCGAAGGAGAGCGTGTAGCCGTTGACCGTCCACTCGAGGCCGGAGATAGTCGCGTCGAGGTCACGCTGGATCGAGGGCAGCGCCACGTTGACGACGGTGTTGTCGAGCATGATCATGAACAGCGCGAAGCACATCGCGCCGAGCGTCCACCACTTGCGGTTGCTGTCGGTGATCAGGTGGCGGTAGCGGGTCACTTCGAGACCTCCCGCAGGTGCTCGAAGGTCGCGGCGAGGTCCTCGCGGTCCATCAGCGCGTCGATCGCGGCGTCGAGCTTGCGCCGCTGCGCGGCGCTCAGCCCCGCGGCGAAGGACTCCATCCCCGCCTGGCGGACGACCAGCAGCTCCTCGACCAGCCCCTTGCCGGCGGCGGTGATCGCGATCCGCCGCACGCGGCGGTCCTCGGCGTCCTCGACCCGGGTCGCCAGCCCGGCCTTGACCAGGGCCTCCACGGCGCGGCTCATCGAGGGAACCGAGACGCCGAACGTCTCCGCCAGGTCGCTGACCTGGCGCGGCTCGGAGCTCTCCCCCAGCCCGCCCAGCTCGAGCAGGGCCTTGGTCTGGGTCATCGAGAGGCCGCTCTCCTCGATCACCCGCAGCATGTTGCCGCGGTCATAGAGGAACAGGTGGCGGAGCAGGGCGCTGAGCCGAGCCGCGGTCTCCCGCGCCTCGGGGCCCGCCGCCTCCCCGCCCTCGGCGATCGCCGCTATCTCGGTTGCCTGCATGGCGACAATTGTTGCGCAAACGCAAATAGTTTCAACCGCAATAGTTGTCTGTGTGACCAAGATCACCCGAGTGCCGCAAGCAGCGGGCTTCCCGGGCCGCGATTCCGGCCGGAGGCGGATCTAGGCTCGAACCTGTGTCCTCTGAGGTCGACCACGCGCAGCTCGATCGCGACCATCTCTGGCACCCATTCACCCAGCAGCAGGGCTGGTGCGAGGAAGAGCCGCTCTCGATCGAGCGCGCCGAGGGCTGGCACCTGATCGACTCGGCCGGCCGCCGCTATATCGACGGCGTCTCCTCGCTCTGGTGCAACGTCCACGGCCACCGGCACCCGGCGATCGACCGGGCGCTGCGCGACCAGCTCGACCGGGTCGCGCACACGACGATGCTCGGCCTCACCCATCCCGGCGCCGCCGAGCTCGCCGCCCGCCTCGTCGACCGCGCTCCCCCCGGCCTCTCGCGCGTCTTCTACTCGGACTCGGGCTCAACCGCGACCGAGATCGCCCTGAAGATGGCCTTCCAGTTCCAGCGGCAGCGGGGCGGACAGCACGCCAGGCGCACCTCGTTCGTCCACCTGCGCGACGCCTACCACGGGGACACGATCGGCTCGGTCTCGGTCGGGGGGATCGACCTCTTCCACGCCACCTACCGGCCGCTGCTGTTCAGCTCGCACGCAGCCGAGCCGGGCGACGCGGCGGACATGGAGCGGCTGCTCGCCGCCAACGAGGAGGAGGTCGCGGCGGTGATCGTCGAGCCCCTGGTCCAGGGGGCCGCAGGGATGATCGTCCACCCGCCCGGCTACCTGAAGGCGGTCCGCGAGCTCTGCGACCGCTTCGGGGTGCTGCTGATCTGCGACGAGGTGGCGACCGGCTTCGGACGGACCGGGACGATGTTCGCCTGCGAGCAGGAAGGCGTCGTGCCCGACCTGCTCTGCCTGGCCAAGGGACTGACCGGCGGCTACCTGCCGCTCGCCGCGACACTGAGCAGCGAGCGGATCTACGAGGGCTTCCTGGGCGCGCCCGAGGAGCAGCGCACCTTCTTCCACGGGCACACCTTCACCGGCAACCCGCTGGCCTGCGCGGCGGCACTCGCCAGCCTCGAGATCTTCGAGCGCGAGCGGACGCTGCTTCGGCTGCAGCCGAAGATCCGCCTGCTCGGTGACCTGCTGGAGTCGGTCGCCGAGCTGCCGGAGGTGGCCGAGGTGAGGGGCCGCGGCTTGATGACCGGGATCGACCTCGGCGAGCACGACGCGGAGCTGCGCCTCGGGCACCGGGTCGCCCTCGAGGCGCGTCGGCGGGGGGCGATCGTGCGCCCGCTCGGCGACGTGGTGGTCCTGATGCCGCCGCTGGCGATCTCCAAGGGGGATCTGCGCCGCCTCGTCGAGATTACGGCTGAGTCAATCGTCGCTGCCAGCCCCGCTCAGCTGACGCCCGCTCGGGCGGATGGTGCGAAGAGGGAATTGGCCCCCGCGGCCAGCGAGGACGAACCCTTCTCCGTGAGGGGACCCGCCCGCCGCGCCGCCTAGCGCTCGGGCGTCACCGAGGCCAGCTGGATCGTGTACCTCTCTTCGTAGTCCGCGTCGATCGCGCCGCTGCGCTTCGCGTCGGTCTCGACGACGCGGCGCAGGAGCAGGCCGTCGGAGCGCCGGCGCCAGTCGTCGCGGGTCGTGCCGCCCTCCACGTCACCTTCCAGCTCGACGTTCGTGGTCGTGTGGATCGCCGTGACCGGATCGCCGCCGACGACCACCTCGTCGACCCCGACGACCTTCGAGTGGCTCTCGGCGGTGGAGCGCTCGTTGCGGCAGCGGCTCGAGAACCGCGTCCCGACCGTCCGCAGCAGGCGTTTGGACGGGGTGTTGCCGCGGCACTCGAAGCTGTCCTCTCCGCCGCGGCCGAAGAATTCGTGGAATTCGGCTATCGAGCGCAGCCCTGTCCCGTTCGGCGGCACGCAGAACCGGGCCTCCCCCCAGCGGCTGGCCAGCACCTGCCAGCGCTCACGCACTCCGCAGCGAGCCCGGGTCAGGGTGATCGTCGAGAGGCCGTCGTATTCGTGGGTCGAGTCGAGCAGCCCGGTGTCGGCGCTCTCCGAGCCGCGTGTCCGGTAGCCGTAGACGCCGAGCGCCGCGCCGCCTGGGCCTTCGCCAGCGGCCTCCGCCCGCTGCCGGAACCGTTCGAGCGCTTCGCCCTTGGTCGCCCTCGCGGTCTCGTCGCGGGGGAATTGCTTCCAGGCGACTAAGCCGCCGCCGATCACGCAGGCGGCGGCGACCAGCACGATTACCCGTCCCCGCGACACTGTTCCAACACTCAAGCAGATGCGACACGAACCGGTGTTAGGTATCGATGAACACATGAGCGCCTGTAGGCTGGTCCGGTGAGCGATCGACGGCGCGGCCCGGCCGAGAAGCCGAACCTCGGCGAGCCGGCGACCCCGCGTCCGTCCGCCTCGGTGGTCCTGCTTCGGCGCGGTGGGCGGCATCGCCAGCGGGGACTGGAGGTGCTGCTGCTGCGACGCTCCGAGCGCGCCAAGTTCATGCCGGGGGTATGGGTGTTCCCCGGCGGCGGGGTCGACCCGGACGACGGCGAGGGCGAGCCCGGCCACCGCGCCTGCGCGGTGCGCGAGCTCTCCGAGGAGGCGGGGATCGAGCTGGGCGAGCACGACGAGCTGGTGCTCTTCTCGCGCTGGATCACCCCCGAGGTGGTCTCGCGGCGCTTCGACGCCTGGTTCTTCCTCGCCCTCGCCCCGGCCCACTCCCCCCCGCGGCCGGACGGGGTCGAGACGACCGAGGGCGGCTGGTTCGATCCCGGGGCGGCGCTGGAGAGCGCGGAGGCGGGCGAGCTGACGCTCTCCTTCCCGACCCTCAACCAGCTCAAGGCCCTGGTCCCCTTCGCGAGCGCCGAGGAGGTGCTCGAGGAGTTCCGCGACCGCGCCGTCGAGCCGATCCTCCCCAAGGTGATCGGCGACCTGGTGAATCACCGGGTGGTCCTCCCCGGCGACCCCGACTATCCGGCGGACTAGCTGCCCGGGAAGGGCTCCAGCCCGGCGTGCCAGGGCCCGGGCCGGTAGGTGTGGATGCCGCTCTCCTCCATCTCCGCCTGGAGGCGGCGAAAGAGCTGGCCGGCGTTGGCCAGGGCCTCCTTCAGCTCGGCCTCGCTGCGCTCGCGCAGGTGCCATAGGAACCAGAGCTGGCGGTCGTTGATGCCGAAGTCGATCTCGCCGGTCATCGTCGTCGTCCAGGCGAGGAAGCCGGGGGCGAACAGCTCCCGCAGGGCGACCGGGTCGTACTCGCTGGGGACAGTGGCGAGGAAGCGCCGGTTGAAGTCGATCGACTCGAACTCGACCTTGCGGGCGAGGCGGCTGGTGATCGCCTCGGTCCCCTCGATCGACTCGACGTTGAAGGCCGGCACGACCTTCGCCAGGTCGGGCATGTGGGCCTTGGCGAGGACAGCGGTCGGCAGCATTGCCCTGCCGAAGAGGCCTCCCTCCTCGCGTTCGTCGGCGTCGCAGCAGGCCCCCCAGAAGCCGTCGGCGAGCTCGCCGGTGAGCCGGTTCCTGCCGCCCACGCAGAGCGCCACCGGGCCGTCCTTCGGGTTGATCCCCCCGACCGGCTCGTAGCGCAGGCCGCGCCGCTCGCCGTAGCGCCGCGCCGCGGCCGCCCATTCCCCTGCTTCGCGTCTCGCGCCCACCGCGCGATCCTATGGCCACCCCCCGCCGACGGGCCGGTTTTTCAACCATGTCTGGAGAAATCGGCCCGTCGGCGGGAGGTGGGGTTAGGATGCGCGCATGACCTACGTGATCATCGCGATCGTCGTCATCGTCGTCATCGCGGTTCTCTACTACGTCGGGAAGCGCAACTCGCTGATCGCCTCGCGCAACCGGGTCGACGAGTCCTGGAGCGGGATAGACGTGCAGCTGAAGCGCCGCCACGATCTCGTCCCCAACCTGGTCGAGACCGTGAAGGGGTACGCGACGCACGAGAGCGAGGTCTTCGAGAAGGCGACCAAAGCGCGTGCCGAGGCGATGTCGGCGCGGAGCGTCGGCGAGACGGCGAAAGCCGAGCAGCAGCTGAGCGGGGCGCTGACCGACCTGCGCGCCGTGGCCGAGAACTACCCGCAGCTGCGGGCCACCGAGAACTTCCAGCAGCTGAGCCGCAACCTCTCCGAGCTGGAGGACGAAATCCAGGCCGCGCGGCGGATCTACAACTCCAACGTGCAGTCCTACAACACGTCGATCCAGCAGTTTCCCGCCTCGATCATCGCCAACCAGGGGGGTTTCACGGCGCGCGAGTACTTCGAGATCGACGGGGCCGAGCGGGAGCCGGTCTCGGTCAGCTTCGACAGCTGAGTTTCGTAAGCTGTCGGTATGAGCGCCACCAAGGAAGCGACTCTCTGGATCTGCGAGAGCTGCGGTTTCATCTACGACCCCGACGTCGGCGATCCCGACGGTGGCATCCCGCCCGGGACCCCCTTCGAGGAGATTCCCAGCGACTGGTTCTGCCCCGTCTGCGGCGCCCGCACAAGCGACTTCCGGCCGCTCGAGCCGGGCGAGGCCTAGCAGAGCGGATCACCCGCCCCCCGGCGGACCCGACCCGAGCGCGGGGCGATTGAGCGAGATCTCCGGTGATGATTAGCGCGAAAGAGCGAAGCGCGGAATTCGTGGTCGCGAGCGATGCCTGAGCACGACGTCGACTGGCTCGTCGTCGGGTCGGGCTTCGGGGGCAGCGTCGCGGCGCTGCGGCTGGCCGAAAAGGGCTACAGCGTCAAGGTCCTGGAGTGCGGCAGCCGCTTCGCCGACGACGACTTCGCCACCTCGACCCTGCGCCAGCCGCGCCGCTACTTCTGGGCGCCGCGCCTGGGCATGCGGGGAGTGCTCCGCCTCACCTTCTTCAAGGATGCTCTGGTCCTCTCCGGCAGCGGCGTCGGCGGCGGCAGCCTCGGCTACGCGAACACGCTCTACCGCGCCCGACCGGCCTTCTTCGAGGACCCCCAGTGGGCGAAGCTTGGGAACTGGGAGGCCGAGCTGGCTCCCCACTACGACACGGCCGAGCGGATGCTCGGCGTGGTCGAGTA